>Ga0181536_10000995_pt1 | contig 33737 bp, 32 predicted proteins | sample PEATcosm2014_Bin_41_FD_121105 | JGI IMG/M metagenome (GOLD analysis project Ga0181536, IMG submission 121105) | Peatland microbial communities from MTU Mesocosm Facility, Houghton, MI, USA - PEATcosm2014_Bin17_60_metaG | ecosystem: Environmental > Terrestrial > Soil > Wetlands > Peat | place...
CAGCCACGATCCGCCCGGAATGCGGTCACGCCGCATCACGCCCATCGACACGCTCCAACCGTTGTCCAGTTGGCGATGACGGTCGCTGTGGACTCGCTGGCAGCTTCTGACCCACGCTCCTAGACGCGTCGTGGCCGGTCGACAACGGTGGAGGCCGCGCACCCGGCACTTCTCCTTGCTGGCGCGTCGTTGATGAGGTGGCTCAGCCGGTGTAATACCCCTCCACGTCCACGATGAGGTCCGCGTTCCCCTGCGCGTTGAAGATGTCGAGATCCCCATCGGCGCCGAGTTTGACCACGACCAGGTTGGGCACGTTCTGGCCCGCCGCCCAGTTGAGATCCGAGGCCTTGGGCTGGCTCACGCCGTCGGGCCACAACGTCAGATAGCTATTTCCGGTCGTGTCCGCCACCGTGACGTTGGCCACCAGGGCGATGGCCCCGCTGGGCACGCCGGCCAGGCCGGCAACTTGGATGGCAATGGACTCACCCGGTCCCAGCGTGCCCGCGGCCGTCCCGTTGCCGTTGCATTCGTTGGCCGCCACACCGGCACCCTCGGCCCGGGTGTCGCAGATCCGCGTCGGAAAGAGCGCCACGTAGTCGGCCCCGGTCGCCGACGAGTTCGAGTTGTCGGTGAACCACCCCCCCACGTCCACCACGACATCGGCGAATCCGGCGGCGTTGTAGAAGTTCACCTGGCCATCGGTCCCCACGGGGACGATGACTCGGTTGGCGATGGTGGTCCCAGGACTCCAGTTGAGGTTCGACGTCGTCGGGCGTGGTTCGCCGGCAGGCCACACGGTGAGATAGCTCCCTTCGGTGGGGCCGGCAACCGTCACGTTCATGACAACGGCAGACACGCCGCTCGACGGCACCCCACCCTGGCCCGTGACCTGCACGGTGAGCTCTGCTCCCGGTCCCAGAGTGCCCGCGCCCGCCCCAGCACCGTTGCACTGGTTGGCGTCGACCCCGAACTGGACGGCGCGGGTATCACAGATCCTGGTGGGGACGAGAGGGTTGTAGAGCCCCGTGCCCACCGATGCCGGGGCCACGTATCCCTCGAGGTCCACGACCAGGTCGGTCGAACCAGCGGCGTTGTAGAAGCTGACCCTGCTCCCCGAACCGAGGTCGACTTCCACGAGGTTGGCGACGTTCTGACCTGCCTGCCAGTTGAGGTTCGAGGCCAGGGGCCGCGGCGTCCCGGCAGGCCACACCGTCAGATAGCTCGACGTGCTGGGTCCAGTCACCGTGACGTTGAGCACCGCTGCCGTCGCCCCCGACGGCAGCTCGGGCACGGTGATGGTGAACTCCTGGCCCGGGCCCAGCGTGCCCGGGCTTGCCCCGTCGTCGTTGCATTGGTTGGCCGCCACACCCGGCTGGACCATCCGGGTGTCACAGATACGGGTGGGGGTCATCGACGTGTACGGCTCCGGCGTCGACGAACAGCCCGGGCTCGTGTAGTCGAACTCGTCGATGGGCACGATCGCCGATGTGCCGTTGTCGGTGACAACCGTGACGTTCACGGTGCCCGTTGGGCACGATACCGGCGCGGTCACCGTGATCGAGTCGGTACCGTCACTGATGATCGACGCCTCCAGGCCACCGAAGTACACACTCGTCGCCCCTCCGAGTCCAGAGCCCGTTATGGTGACGCTCGTCCCCGTCCCCGGGCTGCTCGACGGAGACAACCCGGTGACCGTTGGGCAGCCCCCCGGGGCTTGCAGGCCGGTGACGAGCGACGCCGCGTCGGGAGTGCCCCACCCCGAGGCCATGTCGTAGCCGGTGCTGGCCGGGTGCTGGCCATGATTCGTGTCGGTGTAGTCGTTGTTGCCCACCGTGACGTCGTGGAAGGCCGTCGATCCCGGATCCCGGGCCAATGGATAGATCGCCGGGTCCACCTCGCCGACCGGGTCTTGGCAGCCTTGGTCGACATCCCCGAGGAGCGCAGCCCACAAGGGTGCGGCCGCGCTGGTCCCGCCGACCGTTTCCCACTGACCGTCATAATCGATGACCGTGCCGTCATTGGGGTCGGCGTTGGCGGACACGTCGGGGACTTCGCGCGCGCCGCTGAAGCCCTGCCAACTCGGCGACTCGAAGGCGCTCGATTGGCCACCGCCACCGGCGCCGTCCCCGCGAGCGGCGTCGGCGCACGAGGCGTAACTCTGGTTCTCGCACGAGTTCCACACCGACTCTGTCGGCGGGTTCCCGTCGACGGTCATCGTCGTTCCCCCCACGCTGGTGACGTCGGGCTGACTCCCCGGGTCGTCGACGGCAAGGCCGGTGTCGGGAACCTGGGTCGCAGCGTCGAAGCAGTCCTCGGAGCCAGAATCGCCGGCGGCGGCGAACACCGACTGCCCCTGCGCGGCCATCTGCTCGAAGATGGTCTTCTCGGCCTGTTGCATCGAGGACCCGAGCGCCGCTTCGCATTCACCCCAGCTGGTGGTGACGACCTGCGCGCGGTCGTCGTCGGCGATCCGACTGTACACGGCGAGGACGCCAGCCGAAGTGTCGCCGTCGCCTTGGTAGACGAGGACACTGGATTGCGGGGCCAACCCGATGACCGTCTCGACGTCGAGAGCAGTCTCCAGTCCGGGATAGGGGTTGTCGCTGTCGTCGGGCGTGGCCACGACGACGTTATTCACCGGGACGTCGGTCCCCATGCAGCTTTGGTACGCGGCGATGTCCGAGGCGTTGTAGGTCTCGAGCTCGACGACGGCGGCAGTCTCCCCCGCCCCCAGACGACCCTGTCCGTAAAGCGTGTCCAACCCGTAGGCGGAGGCAACCTCGTCCGGTGTGTAGCCACCCGAAGCGGAGGCGGCGGCCTTCGCGGCCGAGCACGGCTCGACGCCCGACGTCGGTGACACATGGGGAGACACGACCCCGGGCCGCTCGGTCCTCCCGGTCGGTGCCGGATCGGCGGCCCGCTCGCCCGGGACACCGCGAGGCAGGGCCAAGTGGGGACGCACCTGGGCCACGTCCGACAGCCCCGTGACATCGATGATTGACCCCGCCAGGGCCCGTGGGACCGAGGGGGCTCTGTCGGGGGCGAAGGCGATCCGTCCCGTTGGAAGCCGGTAGCGGAGCAAGTGCATGCCGAAGGCGGCGGATGCCAGCGACGCCGATGCGGCAAAGCCAATGGACAGGTGGTCCGGCGCCACCGAGATGGCGGTGATCCCCTGGGCGTGCAGCCAGGACGTGGTCGCATCGACGGTGGCGGTCGATGCCCCGAATCGGGACCCGAACTGTCCGGCACGCAGGTAGTGCCGATACATCGGTGATCCCGGGGTCGACACGTCGCGCACGAACTCCTCGAGTCCGGCCGGATCGGCAGGTTCCAAGGTGACCAGGCCCGTCAACGTTGTCGCCGATGGCAGATCGGTGCTGGTGGGACGGGCGCCGGGCGGGAGTGGCACCGACCCCTCCGGGAGCTCCGTCCGGGGCCCGACGGCGACCACGCCCGCGGCCGATGCGCTTGGTGACGAGTCGAGGGTCGTGACGATCGCAAGGACCAGGATGGCGGATCCGATCACCGCGAAACGACGAGCGATCGCTCGGGCGTAAAGAGCCAGGGGTGACACGTACTTCACCGACGTGGCCCACGAGGTCCCGAAGATCGCATGGTCCTCCGAATCTACCCCGGTCCTGTTGGCGCCGAAGCGTCGGACGATCCGTTCGAAGTGACGCGCGGCCAGAACGGCACGCGTCCGGGCTGATTCAGGCCCCGGCTTCGGGGGTCGCTCCCCGGCTCCCCTCGCCGGCACCACTGGGCTCGCCAACGGTGTCGCCACGCAGCACCGGCCGCAGGGTGTCGAGCACCCCGGCGTCGTCGATGGTGGAGGGGACGGGCTCGTTGCGCCCGTCGGCGATGCCCCGCATGGTGGCACGCAGGATCTTGCCCGATCGGGTCTTGGGCAGGGCGGCGACGATGTCGACCTGGCGCAAGGCGGCCACCGCACCGATCTCGTCTCGCACCCGTGCGACGAGCTCGGCCGCCACCTCGGCGTCGTCTCGCCCGGTACCGGCCTTCAACACGGCGAAACCTCGGGGCACCTGACCCTTCATGGCGTCGGCCACGCCGATCACCGCACACTCAGCCACGTCGGGATGGCCGGCGATCACTTCTTCCATCGCCCCCGTCGACAGGCGGTGGCCGGCCACGTTGATCACGTCGTCGGTCCGGCCCATGACGTACACGTAGCCGTCGGCGTCGACATGGCCGCCGTCGCCGGTGTGGAAATAGCCGGGGAAGCGGCGAAGGTAACTCTCGACGAAGCGGTCGTCGTCGTTCCACAAGGTGGGCAGCGTGCCCGGCGGGAGCGGCAGGCGGATGGCGATCGCCCCCTCGGTCTCCCTCGCCACCTCGGACCCGTCGTCGTCGAGGACCACCACGTCGTAGCCCGGCACGGGCAGCGAAGGTGATCCCGCCTTCACCGGGTGGGCTTCGAGCCCCATGGGATCGGCCACGATGGGCCAGCCGGTCTCGGTCTGCCACCAGTGGTCGATCACCGGGATGCGCAGGTGGTCACTGGCCCACCGATAGGTCTCGGGGTCGAGGCGCTCGCCGGCGAGGAACAGGTAGCGCAGGCTCGAGAGGTCGTGCTCGGCCAGTCGCCGCGCATCCGGGTCCTCCTTCTTGATGGCCCGGAACGCCGTCGGTGCCGTGAACAGCGCCCGCACCCCGTGGTCCGCCACCACCCGCCAGAAGGCACCGGCGTCGGGGGTCCCCACCGGCTTGCCCTCGTAGAGGATCGTGGTGCAACCGGCGATGAGCGGCCCGTAGACGATGTAGGAGTGCCCCACCACCCAGCCCACGTCCGACGCCGCCCAGAAGACATCGCCGGCGTGGGTGTCGTAGACATTCGCCATGCTCCACGCCATTGCCACGGCGTGGCCGCCGTTGTCGCGCACGACACCCTTGGGGCGACCGGTCGTGCCCGACGTGTACAGGATGTAGAGCGGGTCGGTGGCGCCCACAGCCACGCAGTCGACGGGCTCGGCGCGGGCCAGGGCCTCGTGCCAGTCGACGTCGCGTGGGCCCATGGCCGCCTCGACCTGCGGGCGCTGGACAACGACGCAGGCCGACGGCGGGTGGGCGGCCATGTCGATGGCCCGGTCGAGGAGGGGCTTGTACTCGATGACCCGGGTCCCCTCGATGCCGCACGCAGCGGATACGACCACGGCCGGCCGGGCGTCGTCGATGCGCACGGCGAGCTCGTGGGGGGCGAAGCCGCCGAAGACGACCGAATGGACCGCCCCGAGCCGGGCGCAGGCCAACATGGCCATCACCGCTTCGGGGACCATCGGCATGTAGAGCACGACGCGGTCCCCGCGCCCCACCCCCAGGGCGCGCAGCACCCCGGCGAAACGGGCCACGTGGTCCCGCAATTCGCGGTAGGTGTAGCGCCGAGTCGCCGCGCTCACGGGGCTGTCGTAGACGAGCGCCACCCGATCGCCCGCTCCCGCCTCCACGTGGCGGTCGAGGGCGTTGAAGCACGTGTTGAGCTCGCCGTCGGGGAACCAGCGGGCCGACGGCGCCGCGCCGCGGTCGAGGACCGTCGTCGGTTGGCGGACCCACGACACGGCGATGGCGGCGGTGGCCCAGAACCGCTCCGGGTCGTCGATGCTGGCGCGGAAGGCGTCGGCGTACGCGCCCATGGAGACGACGCTAGCGCCGGACGCGCGCTCGGTCCCGCTCAGGCGCCCCCGTCGACGGTCACGACCTGGCCGGTCACGTACCCGGCGGCCTCCGAGCACAAGAAGCCGACGACGCCGGCCACGTCCTCGGGGCGACAGACCCGCCCGAAGGGGGCACCGGCGTCGAGCGACGCGATGTCGTCGACGCCCATGGCCGCCTTGACCAGGCGCCGTCCCATGTCGGTGACGACGAGGCCGGGCGCGACCACATTCACGTGGATCCCGTGGCGCCGCTCCTCCTTGGCCAGGGTGAGGGCCAGCGCCTCGAGCGCGGCCTTGGCCATGTTGTAGGGCGCGCCGTTGGCGGCCAGCAGGCGCGCCGCGACACTCGAGACGAAGACGACGTCGCCGCGCCCTCTCGTGCGCATGAACGGGATGAACACCCGGGCCAGGTCGTGGGCGGCCACGGCATGGACACGCAAGACGTGCTCGACCTCGGCCGGGTCGGTGTCGGTCACCGCGCGGCCGCGGCTGGCCACACCGGCCGCGTGCACCAGGACGTCGACGCCGTCGAAGTCTCGGAGGACCTGGCCCACCAACCGCTCGACGTCCTCGCGCACGTCGAGCGACGCTTGATAGGCCCGGGCCCTGCGCCCCAGGGCTTCGAGGGCGCCCACGGTGGCCTCGGCCGCCTCGAGGTCGCGGCGATAGACCACGGCCACGTCGCAGCCGTCTCGACCGAGGGCGAGGGCACACGCCTGTCCGATGCCACGTCCTCCCCCGGTGACCACGGCGACCCGGGGCCCCGGGACGAGGTCGCCCGGCACCGTCACGGGATGGTCACCGGAGGGTCGCCGTCCGTCACGCCGGCCGGAAGACCGGGATGTGGAACCCGTCGCCGAGCTCCTCGAAGTCGAGCCGGAGCGCAATTCCCACGGCCAGGGCGTCGGGTTCGCAGCCGACCACGTTGGTCATCATCCGGGGCCCCTCGGCCAGGTCGACCACCGCGGCCACGTAGGGGACCTTGTCCCGGAACGGCGGCAGGTCGTTGCTGTGGACGATCGACCAGGTGTACAAGACGGCGTCCCCGCCCGCCTCCTCCCAGCGGACGTCCTCGGCGCCACAGCGGGGGCAAAACGGCCTGGGGTAGTAGTGGGCCTCCCCGCAGCTCCGACAGCGGGCGATGAGGAGCCGACCCTCGGCGGTGGCGTCCCACCAGGCCTGCGTGTAGTCGTCGGGGATGGGGAGGTCGTAGCGCATCTGGGTCACCGGTCGTCCTCGCTTGCCCTGGGTCGTCGTCGCGCCGGCCCGGCTTTTTTGACCCTCGGGCGCGCCTTCGGTCATGCTGCCCGGGTTCAAGATCCGGCGTCAACGTGACGCACCGGGTCCCGGACGGTCGTCCGGGACGGCGGATCCGAGGAGGTCTTCACATGGGCATGCTCGACGGCAAGGGCGCCATCGTCACCGGCGCGGGGCGGGGCATCGGCAGGGAGGAGGCGCTGCTGCTGGCGGCCGAGGGCGCCAAGGTGATCGTCAACGACGTCGGTGCCGGCCGCGGCGGGGAGGGGTCAGACGTCCACCCCGCCCAGCAGACCGTCGACGACATCGTGGCCGCCGGCGGCGAGGCCGCCTTGAACACCGACGACGTGAGCTCGTGGGAGGGGGCCGAGCGCCTGGTGGCCCAGGCCGTCGACACCTGGGGCAAGCTCGACATCCTCGTCAACAACGCCGGCATCCTCCGGGACAAGATGAGCTTCAACATGGACGAGTCGGACTGGGACGACGTCATCCGGGTCCACCTCAAGGGACACTTCGCCATGTCGCACTTCGCCGCCGTGCACTGGCGGGGGCGCTCCAAGGCGGGTGAGGACGTGACCGGTCGGATCATCAACACGTCCTCCGAGGCGGGGCTCTTCGGCAATGCCGGCCAGGCCAATTACGGCGCGGCCAAAGCCGGGATCGCAGCCCTGACCATCATCTTGGGCCGAGAGCTCGAGCGCTACGGGGTCACGGTCAACGCCATTTCGCCCCGGGCCCGCACCCGGATGACCGAGGACCTCTTCGGCGACATGGCCAAGGTCGAGGAGGGGAAGTTCGACGCCTTCGGCCCCGAGAACGTGGCCCCGCTGGTGGCCTTCCTGGCCACGGACGAGGCGGCCGACGTGAACGGCCAGAACTTCGTCGTCTTCGGCGGCTCGGTGTGGGTGATGCAGGGCTGGCAGCCGGCCGGCTCGCTCCAGCGAGACGGGCGCTGGACACCGAAGGAGCTGGTCGAGCACAAAGACAGCCTCTTCTCGGGCATCAAGTCCGGCCTGCCCCCCTTCAGCTTCTTCTAGGACACTGTCGTCGGAGAGGGCGGGCCGGCGGGGCGCGTCGACGATGCGAGAATCCCGAGGCCGGGGACCCGGGCACGATATCCTGCGTCCCGGCGCACCGCCTTCACGGTGTGCAACTCACCCAAGGGGGGACGAGATGATCTCGCAACTGCCCGAGGCCGCAGCGCCCGCCGGTCCGACCCCGACCCGTCGGGGTCGACGCCGAGTCTGGCTGCCGGCCGCCTTGGCCGTCATCGCCTTTTCGGCGGCGGCGTGCTCGAGCAGCTCGAGCAGCTCGAGCGCCAGCGCGCCCAACCCGGCGATGGCCCAGTCGGACGTCCAGACGGCGTACAACACGCTCTTCGACCTGAGCAACAAGTCCGTGCCCGCCAAGTTGGCGGTGATCCAAGACGGCCAGAGCCTCGAGCAGGCCACGACCGCGGCGATCAGCTCGTCGCTGGCCACGTCGGCCACCGGCGCCAGCGTGTCGGAGGTTTCGCTCCTGACGGCATCGGAGTGCGACGCCGCGAAGGTCCCCTATCCGTGCGCCAAGGTCAAGTACTCGATCCTCGGGACGGGCGGTGCCCCCCTGCTCGGGAACACGACGGGCTACGCCGTCTACGTCGACGGCAAATGGCTGGTGTCCAAGGCGACCATCTGCGGGCTCTTCGGCCTCTTCTACCAGGCCGAGGGCAACACCGGGACCGTGCCGGGCTGTTCGAGCTGATCTGACCCGGCCGCCCACGGCCGTCGCCGACGACGAGGGCTCGGATCAGGCGCGGCTCGGCAGCGATGCCGTGGCCTCGCCCACCACCTTCACCTCGCCGTCCCCGTTGGCCAGGCTGCACTCCAGGTCGACGAGGTGCTTGCCGTCCTCGTCGCGCTTGGCCGTGACGACGATACGGGTGGCCAGCTCTTCACCCGGCCACGTCTGGCGGCTGAAGCGGACCTTGTAGTGCGTGACGTTGCCCGCCCCCACGTAGTCCGTGAGCGCCGTGCCGAGCAGGCCCATCGAGAACATGCCGTGCCCGAAGACCGACGGCTGGCCCGCCGCCTGGGCCAGCACCTCGTCATGGTGCATAGGGTTGTAATCGCCCGACGCGCCCGCGTAGCGCACCAGGTCGGTGCGCGTCAGCGTGTGGCGCTTGACCGGTGCCTCGTCGCCCTTGTCGACGTCCTCGTAGAACACGGTGCCCTCACCCATCGTCGTGACCTCCCTGGCCGTGGGCCGGCCGGCGTCGGCGGCGCCCGATCCTGCTCGATCGGTGGCCGCAGCTTGTGCGGTGCACCGGCGGCCTGTCAACCCGCCTCACGCTCCGGGCTCGGGATCCCGGGGCAGGCCGAGCAGGCGCTCGGCGATGACGTTGCGCTGGACCTCGCTCGTGCCGCCGGCGATGGTGAGACAGCGCGTGGAGAGGAAGCCGCGCGTCCACATCTCCGCGTCACCTTCGGTCGTGGCCCCCTCGGGCCCGAGGAGGGCCAGGCCGAACTCCTGGACGCGCTGCTCGTGCTCGCCGCCGAGCAGCTTGCGCACGCTCGCCTCGGGGCCGGGCTCGACCCCTGACACCGAGCGCAAGGTGGTCCGCTGGCCGAGCACGGCCAGCGACTGAGCCTCGGCCATGAGCTGACCGAGGCGATCGAGGACCACCGGGTCGTCGGCGAAATGGGGCCGGCCGCTCAGCCAGCCGAGGATCGCCTCGATCCCCCATCCGAAGGTCATGCCCGACGACATCGACACCCGCTCGTTGGCCAGCGTCGTGCGGGCCAGACGCCAACCGCCGTTCACCGGGCCGACGACGCAGTCGTCGGGGACGAACACGTCGGTGAGGAAGACTTCGTTGAACATGGCCTCCCCGGTGATCTCGCGCAAGGGGCGCACCTCGATCCCCGGAGTGCGCATGTCGACCAGGAAGTAAGTGATCCCCGCGTGCTTCGGTGCGTCGGGGTCGGTGCGGGCCAGACAGATCCCGAAGTCGGCCCGCTGGGCCACCGAGGTCCAGACCTTCTGCCCGTTGAGGATCCACCCGCCGGCGTCGGACCGCTCGGCGCGCGTCGACAACGACGCCAGGTCGCTGCCCGCGCCGGGCTCGCTGAAGAGCTGGCACCACACCAGTTCGCCGAGCAACGTGGGCCGCACGAACCGCTCCTGCTGCTCCGCGGTGCCGTGGGCGATGACGGTCGGCAGGGCCCACGCGCCGACGGCCAGGTTCGGGCGGCTCACGCCGGCGGCGGCGAACTCCTGGTCGATGACGAGCTGCTCGACGGGCCCGGCGTCGCGCCCGTAGGGAGCGGGCCAGTGCGGTGTGAGCAGGCCGAGCTCGACCATGGCCCGGCGGCGGTTGCCCTTGCCCGCCTCGGCCACCTGGGCCACCAGCGGCGCAACCTCGGCCCGGACGTCCTCGGCATCGGCCGGAAGCTCGGTGCCCAGGGCCCGACGGCTCCCTCCGAGGGCGGCGAGCGCGGCGGCGATGCGCAATGCGTCGGCGCCACCGAGGACCTGGCGCAGCGTGAGCGCCCGGCGCAGGTGGAGGTGCGCGTCGTGCTCCCACGTGAACCCCATGCCCCCGAGGACCTGGATGCACGTCTTGGCGCATTCGACATAGGCGTCGAGGGCGATGGCCCCGGCCAGGGCGGCCGACAGGTGCAACTGCGCGCCGTCGTCGCCATCGGCGGCCGCGGCCGCGTCCCAGGCCAGTGCCGTCACCTGCTCAACCGCTACCAGCATGTCGGCCAGCTTGTGCTTGATGGCCTGGAACTGGCCGATGGGACGGCCGAACTGGCGGCGGGTGACGGCGTGTTCGGTGGCCACGTCCAGGCACCAGCGGGCCCCGCCCGCACATTCGGCGGCGGCGACGACGATGGCCGACTCGACCACGGCGGCGGTGTCGATGCCGGGGAGGCGGGCGTCGGCCCCCACGGCAACGGACTCGAGGTGCACGGCACCGACCCGGCGCGTCGGGTCGAAGCTGCCGACGGGCTCGACCGACGCCCCCGGTGCGTCGAGGTCGACCAGGCACCATGCCAGGTTGCCGCCGCTGGTGGTCTCGCCCTCCGTCCACGGCGAACGCGAGGCGGTGGCGTCGACCACCGCCGGCGCCAGCACGACGCGGGCCATGGCGGCGCCCAGGACGGGACGCAAGCTGCCCGACACCACGAGGGTGCCGGCGTCGTCCACGGTGCCCTCGAGGGTGCCGCTGCCGGGAAGGGCCACGGCCGCCGGCATGGAGCCGTCGATCAACGACGCCAGCAGGCGCCGACGGGCAACGAGCTCCGGCGCGGCCCCGACCACGGCCGCGGCGACCAGGGTGTGGGGAATGGGCCCCGGCGCCAGGGCCCGGCCCAGCTCCTCGACGACCACGGCCAGCTCGGAGTAGCCGTAGCCCTGGCCCCCGTGAGCCTCGTCGACGTGCAGGCCCAGCCACCCCTGCCCGGCCAGGCTCTCCCAGAAGACCGGGAGGGTCTCCTTGTCCGCATCGAGCAGGGCCCGGGGTACGTCGGGCCCACAGCGCGACTCCGTCCACCGCCGGACGGTGCGGCGGAGCTCCTCGTGGTCCTCTCCGATGCCGATCGGCATGTCGACCTCGCCCCTTGCGCTCTGGTCGCCAGTCGTCGAGCCCCGACGGCCGTGGTCCTGCCGGCGAACTAGAACACGTTACCCCTCAGGGGTCCCGACCGAGCCACCCGGCGGGTCGCCGTGCCCTCGGTCGGCGAACCCCTGGTCGGTGCGCCGGCGGTCAGTGGAACAAGCCGATGACGTGGTCGAGCGACCAGACCTGCCAGCTGTTGAGTCCCAGGGCCACCACCGCGATGAGGATCATCATCAGGTTCTGCCCCTGCTCAGCCCAGTCGTGAATCATCAACACGAAGTACAAGAGGTTGAGGGCGATGCTGGCGAACAGGGCGATGGGCGTGAGGAGCCCGAGGGTGATGCCGAGCCCGAGCGACAGCTCGGCCATGAGGATCACCCACGTCATGGTCTTGGGGTGCGGTCGGACGACGGCGTTGAATCCCTTGCCGACGATCGCCCAGCGGTGCTTGCCGGCGATGTCCGCCGCCCAGTTGATGCCCGCTTGGCGCTTGATCCACGCGGTGAGGTTCTTGTGGCGGAAACTCTCGAGCCACCACAGGCCCAACCCGATGCGCAAGACGGCCGCCCACTCGGCTGCCGTCAACCACGTCGTCTTCACAGGACGGTCTTCACGGGGTCAGGCGCGATGGATGACGTTGAAGCGCGACGTCACGACCGGCTCGCCGGTGCGCTGGTCGTTCCACACGGTCTCGGTGACGATGAAGGTCATCGTCTTACCCTTGGACTCCTTGGCATAGGCGTCGGTGACCCTGCCTTCGCCCTCGAGCACGTCGCCCACGTAGACGGGGCGGTGGTAGATGAACTCCTGCTCACCGTGGAGGATGATCCCGCCCTTGGCCATGAGCGGGCCGATGACCTCGCCCATGGGGTTGCCGGTCGGCTTGTCCTCGGGCTGGATCTCGGGGAACTCGCCCCACGTCGTCATGACGAAGGGAAAGGTGGGCGGGACCACGATGGCCGCCAGCCCCGCCTGCTTCGCCGCCTCGGGGTCGCGGTAGACGGGGTTCGGGTCACAGACCGCGGCGGCGAAGTTCGACACGGGCCCGCGTTCGATGACCACCGTGGACTTGCTCATGGGCTTGCCGATGATCTTCTTCAGTTCCTCGTCCGACATGCTCGTTCCTCCTGTCCGCGGCGACACCGTAGCCGGGGGCGCGGCGCCCCTGCTACCGTCCCCGCGGCCAACGCGGTGAGGGAGGGCCATGGCGCACTACGAGACGCTGGAGTACGAGGAGGCCGACGGCGTCGCCTGGGTCACCTTGAACCGGCCCGCCGTCATGAATGCCTTCAATACCGTGATGCAGCGGGAACTGCGCGACCTCTGGCGGTGGCTTCGGCGCCACGACCCCGTCCGCGTGGTCGTGCTCACCGGCGCCGGCGACAAGGCGTTTTGCACCGGGATCGACCGGACCGAGGCGATCGACCCGGGCCCCCGGCGCGCCGGCGGCGCCGGCGAAGCGGGCCGCGGGGACGCCGATGCCGGGAGTGCCGATGCCGGGAGTGCCGACACTATCCACATCGGATCGGGGTCGACCCCGTTCATGTTCGACGACCCCGGCGACAACCTGGGCCCGAAGAGCAACGACCTGTGGAAGCCGGTCATCGCCGCCGTGAACGGCATCGCCTGCGGCGGTGCCTTCTACATGCTCGGCGAGGTCGACTTCATCATCGCCGCCGAACACGCCACGTTCTTCGACCCGCACCTGACCTTCAACATGGCGGCCTCGTTCGAGCCGTTGCAGATGACCGGGCGCATGCCCTTCGGCGATCTCGTCCGCCTCACGCTCCTCGGCAGCGAGGAACGGATGTCGGCGCAACGCGCCCTGCAGATCGGCCTCGTGACCGAGATCGTCCCCATCGACCAATTGCGCGAGCGGGCGCAATGGGCGGCCGACGTCATCGCCAAAGCCCACCCCATGGCCGTCCAGGGGACACTTCGGGCCTTGTGGGCGGGGCGCGAGCTGTCGCGCTCGCAGGCCCTCGGTCTGGGCTGGGCCTTCGTGGGGCTGGGCAACGACCCCGAGGCACTCGCCGCCGGCCAGCGACGCTTCGCCTCGGGCGAGCGCGTGGACTGGCGGCTGCGCTGACGCTGGGTCACGGGGGGGAGACGAGGCCTACCGCCAGGGCGCGAAAGGCCCGTCCGCGATGCGAGCACGCGTGCTTCTGGGCCGGGGTCATCTCGGCGAAGGTCAGGCCCGAGCCGTCGTCCGCCACGAACACCGGGTCGTAGCCGAAGCCGCCGGCGCCGCGCCGGGCCAAGGCGATGTGGCCCTCCACCACGCCCTCAGCCACCACCTCGCGCCCGCCCGGGAAGCTGGCCACGGCCACCGTCCGGAATCGGGCCCGCCGGGCGGTCTCGTCGAGCGCCCCGACCGCCTCGAGCTCGGCCAGCAGCAGGGACACGTTCTCGTCGTAGGTGGCGTCTTCACCCGAATAGCGTGACGAGCGCACGCCCGGAGCGCCGCCCAGCGCATCGACCTCGAGGCCGGTGTCGTCGGCGATGGCCGGCAGTCCGGTGGCGGCCACCAACGCCCGCGCCTTGAGCAGGGCGTTGTCCTCCAGGGTGTCCCCCGTCTCCTCCACGTCGGCCACCTGTGCCGGACGGGCCAACAGCTCGATGCGGCCGAAGGACACCTCGTCGATGATGGCGGCGATCTCGGTCGCCTTGTCGGGATTGGCCGAGGCCAGCACCACGCGCAGCACCCCGGGGGTGGCGCCGCCCCCGTTCCCGCTCATCGCGGTGTCGGCGGCTCGGCCAGGACGTCGCTCTGGAGGTCCAACAAGGTGGCGATCCCGTGTTCGGCGACGGACAGCATGTCGTCGAGCTCGCCCCGGCTGAACGGCGCCCCCTCCGCTGTCCCCTGCACCTCGATGAACGTGCCCGAGGCGGTCATCACCACGTTCATGTCGACCTCGGCGCGCGAGTCCTCGGAGTAGTCGAGGTCGAGAAGGCACGACGCGTCCACGATGCCGACCGACACCGCGGCACACGCCTCGGTGAGCGGCTGGGCGCGCAGCTGGCCCTTTTGCCGGAGCCGGGTGAAGCAGTCGTGGAGGGCCACATAGGCGCCGCAGATCGACGCCGTCCGGGTCCCGCCGTCGGCTTGGATCACGTCGCAGTCCACCGTGACCTGCAGCTCGCCCATGGCGACCAGGTCGGTCACGGCGCGCAGCGACCGGCCGATGAGGCGCTGGATCTCCTGGGTGCGCCCCGACTGCTTCCCCTTGGCCGCCTCCCGACCGATGCGCTCGGCCGACGAGCCGGGCAACAGCGAGTACTCCGCCGTCACCCAGCCGCGTCCGCTGCCGCGCATCCACGGCGGGACCCGGTCTTCGACCGAGGCGGTGCACAGGACACGCGTCCGCCCCATGGAGACCAGCACCGAGCCCGGCGCGAAGACGGTGAAGTCGCGTTCGAAGACGACCGGTCGCAGATCGTCGACGCCACGTCCGTCGGCCCGCAACGTGCGCGGGTCGGAGGCGGCGGTGGGTCCTTCGGCGGTCACAGGGAGTACCCCCGCCCGACGACGGCCGAGGACACCGGGGCGCCGAACGCGGCGGCGGCCTCCTCCTCGACGTCGGCCGCCAGGATCGTCGGCCATCGATGCGTCACCACCAACCGACGGGCCCTGGCCCGCTTCGCCGTCGCTCCTGCCTGCCTCCCGCTCATGTGCCCGGCCGTCCCTTCGTGTGCCTTGGTGTAGGTGGCCTCGCACAGGGCGAGGTCCAAGTCGGGGCCAAGCATGCCGAACGACCAGCCCGGCCCGGAATCGGCAGAGTAGCCGAGGGCCCCCGACGGCCCCTCCACCCGCACGGCCAGGGTGACCGGGGGATGGTCGGTGCGCGAGAAACGCAAGCCCAGGTCGCCCACCACCGCGTCGTCGCCGTCGCCCACCTCGCGCCAGTCGAGGACACCGGCGATGTCCTGACCCACCCGGGCCCGAATGCCGGGCGCGGCCAGGACCCTGACCGGCGCCTTGGGCGGGCCGGCGGTCGTGCGGGACGCCGTGACAAAGCCGAGCAGGTCGCTCCAGTGGTCGGCGTGCTCGTGGCTCAACACGATGGCGCTCAACCGGAGCGGGTCGCAGAAACGTTGGAGGTTGGCGAAGGTCCCCGGCCCGGCGTCGAGCCACAACGCCGTGCCGGACGCCCAGGAACGGACCAGGTACCCGCTGGCGGCGCCACCCGCCCCGGCGTGGCTGCCATCACACCCGAGCACGGTCAGGGTGAGGTTCAACCCGACGCCGCGTCCCGGCCGGGCTCGTCCGGGCCGGGCACGGGCCACGGCGCGGCCTCGGGCTGGGTCGCGGCCTCGGGCCAGAACAAGGCGCCCACCTCGCCGAGGTCACCGCCGAAGAGCCGGTTCCCCACGGTACGGAACCACTCGACGTCGCCCGACGAGAAGGCACGCAGGGCGCCCTCTCCCCCGGCAGCCCGGCCCACCCCCTCCTCGGCCAGGATGGCGCGCACCTCGAAGGCCGTCTCGTCGGCCGACGACACCAACACGACGTCACGACCCACCACGTCGGCGATGGTACGGGCCAGGAACGGATAGTGCGTGCACCCGAAGAGCAGCGTGTCGACGCCCGCGTCGCGCACCGGGGCGAGGAGGCGCTCGGCCAATACGGCCACCTGGTCCGAGCGCGTCTCGCCGCGCTCGACGAACTCCACGAAGCCCGGGCACGCAGCACACGTGAGCTCAATCGGCACCGTCGACAGCGACATGGCGCGCTGGTACGCGCCCGAAGAGATCGTCCCCACGGTGCCAATGACCCCCACCTTGCGGTTGCGCGTCGCCTTGGCCACGGCGCGTACCCCGGGTTCGATGACGCCGACCACGGGGACCGGGAGCAGCGCCCGCAGGGTGTCGAGCGCCGCCGCCGAGGCCGTGTTGCACGCCACCACGACGAGCTTCACGTCGTGCTCGTCGACCAGCCACCGGGCGATCTGGACCGAGAAGGCGCGGACCTCCGACAGCGGGCGCGGGCCGTAGGGGTAGCGGCCGGTATCGCCCACGTACACCAGGTCTTCGTGGGGAGCGAGGTCGGCCAAGGCCTTGGCTACGGTGAGTCCCCCGAAACCACTGTCGAACATCCCGATCGGGCGTCGGTCCACGCCCCCGAGGCTACGACAGCCCGCGGTGCGCCAGGGTCAATCAAAGGGGAGTTGAGGGGCGTCGGCCAGCGACGGGGCACCGCCGGAGCGGCGGCCGCGCACGGGAAAGACCTGGTCGGGACGGAAGGAGCGCACGTGGTGCTCGCCGGGGCGACCACCGACCACCTCGACCGACTCGGCGCCGTTGCGGTCGTTGCGCACGTGGGCCCGAAACGCCCAGGTGTGTCCCCGACCCGCCACCCCCTCGATCTCGACGGGATCGCCGGCCCGCAGGCCGTTCCAGACGTCGGCGCGGTGCAGGTGGTCGGGAAGAGCTCGAACCGCCGTCTTGCGTCGCCGGGCCATCGGGCTTCAACCTACCGCCCGAGTGTCGGGTCGGCCCCGACGGGCGGGCCGCAAGCGTGGCCGCCTCCTCTAGAAATAGATCGTGTGCTTGGCCCGCTCGGCGACGACGTCGATGTCATCGGTCCAGGCGCCTGTGGACAGGTACTTCCAGCCCCCGTCGGCCGAGACGACCACGACGACGCCCGACTCGATGGTCTGCGCGCAACGCGCCGCTCCGGCCATGGCCGCTCCCGACGAGATCCCGGCGAAGATCCCGACCTCGAGCAACCGGCGCGCCCATTCGATCGACTGACGCGGGTTGATGATGGTCTTGCGGTCGAGGAGCTCGGCCCCGCCCAGTTCGGTGAAGATCGGGGGGATGTAGCCGTCGTCGAGGTTGCGCAGGCCGTCCACCGTCTCGCCCGCGGGGGGCTCGACCGCCCAGAGCTCGACGGCCGGATTGCGCTCCTTCAGATAGCGCCCGACGCCGAGGAGGGTGCCCGACGTGCCGAGGCCGGCCACGAAGTGGGTCACCTCGGGGCAGTCGCGCCAGATCTCGGGCCCCGTGCGCTCGTAGTGCGCCCTCGGGTTGGCGGCATTGGCGTACTGGTAGAGGAACACCCATTCGGGGTGCTCGCTGTGGATCCGCTGTGCCATGCGCACCGCACCGTTGGACCCTTCGCTGCCCGGGGACTCGATGATGTCCGCCCCCCACAGCTCCAGGAGCTGGCGGCGCTCGGGCGACACGTTGGTCGGCAGGACCACCTTCAGGTGATAGCCCTTGACCCGGCACACGAGCGCCAGGCCGATACCGGTGTTGCCCGAGGTGGGCTCGAGGAGGGTGGCCCCGGGGACGAGCGTCCCGTCCTTCTCGGCGTTCTCGACCATCGACAAGGCGACGCGGTCTTTGACCGAGCCCCCCGGGTTCTGGCCCTCGAGCTTGACCAGGATGCGGACATCGGGGTTGGGACTGAGCGGGGAGACTTCGACCAGCGGCGTGTCACCGATCAGTGCCAGGACGTTGGCTGCATACCCCATGGCCGCGTGCCCGCCTCCGACGCCCCGGCGCTTCGCGCTTCAGCCGCCGGCCACGGCGGGGAGGATGGAGACCTCGTCCCCGCTCGCCACCTTGGTGTCGAGTTGGTCGAGGTAGCGCACGTCGTCGTCGTTGACGTAGACGTTCACGAACTTGTGCAGCGCACCGTCCTCGGTGAGGACCTGTCCGGCCATGGAGGGATAGGTCCCGATGAGGTCTCGGAGCACCTCGCCGATGGTGGACCCATTCACCGTGACCGTGGACTGGCCGCCGGCGGCAGGGCGCAGGACGGTGGGCAGACGCACTTCGACGGGCAACGGAATCCTCCCCGGTACAAGGCGGTAGGCCCTCGTCGGACGGCCGCCGGATGATTGTCGACGTTCTCGCTGGGGATTCTACTGACCGTCGACGATGACCGGCTCCTCCTCGATCCGGCCGCCGAAGATGCGGTACGAGCGCAGGACCGGGTGCGTGTCTCGGAGCGAGACCAGCACGTAATGCCAATTCGGGAAGAGCGGGTTGGCCTGGGCCACGTCGGTCGGTGACGGATAGGCGTCGGTGTGGGTATGGGAGTGGAAGACGGCGATGATCTCCTGGCCCTTGGCGTCGGCATCACGCTCCGCCTGGGCGTAGTCGAGACCGTCGATGCTGTAGAGCTGGGCCGAGGCGGCCGCGTTGCGGGTCGGATAGCAGGTGGAGGCGGACGACGCCGTCGGGTTCCCGCCGAGGAGCCCGCAGGCCTCGTCGGGCAGCCCGCCGAGACAATGGCCCACGATCTGCGCATGGACACCGGCGGAAAGTCGCAACATGGTGCCCAGAGGGTACCCTCCGCACATGGCCGCCAAGGGACCCGGACGCTCGCAGAAGCGGGCCCCGTTGCCCGACGCCCCGCGCCCGGTGGCCCGCAACCGCCGGGCCCGCCACGAGTACGACATCCTCGAGACCCTCGAGTGCGGGATCGTGCTCCAAGGCACCGAGGTGAAGTCGCTGCGCGCCGGACACTGCTCCCTGGTCGACGCCTATGCGCGGGTCGAGGGGGGCGAAGCCTGGCTGTTCGGCGTGCACATCCCCCCCTACGAGCAGGCCTCGGCCTTCGGGGCCCACGAGCCCGACCGCCGCCGCAAGCTCCTCCTCCACCGCCATCAGATCGACGAGCTCCTCGGCCGCACCCAGCAGCAGTCGCTGACGCTGGTGCCGCTGTCGATCTATTTCAAGGACGGCCGGGCCAAGGTCGAACTGGCCGTGGCCCGGGGGCGCCGCCTCTACGACAAACGTCACGCCATCGCCTCACGCGACGCGGCCCGAGACGCCGAGCGCGAGGCGGCGCACGCGGCGGGGCGAGGCGTCGCCCGCGGCAGTCGGCGCGAGTTCGACTGAGGCGCATACACTCGGCGTCGGCCGAGAGGAAGCGTCATCGTGGCTACCAGGCACATCGTCGACACCGTCGAGAAGAAGGCCGCCGCTGACGAGGAACGATCCGACGCCGCCGTGGCCCTCAAAGTCAACCACGTCAACCGCCACCAGGGCACGGAACGGGGCAAGACCGCCCGGCGCGCCGTCCCCCGCTCCAGCCACGCCATCTGGGTCGCCCCCCCGGACCGCAAGAGCCCGGTGGCGATCCTGGCCGAGCAGGCGACCACGCGTGAGCCCGACCTGGTGCCCATCCGACACGGCCGCATGCTCGTGTCTCCGTTCACGTTCTATCGAGGAGCGGCCGCCATCATCGCCGCCGACCTGGCCGGAACCCCGACCACCGGGTTACGCGTCCAGCTCTGCGGTGACGCGCACCTGCTCAATTTCGGCGGGTACGCGTCCCCCGAGCGCGACCTCGTCTTCGACGTCAACGACTTCGACGAGACCCTGCCCGGGCCCTGGGAATGGGACATCAAACGGCTCGCCGCCAGCATCGACGTGGCTGCACGCGGCCGGGACTTCACGGAGGTGCAAACCCGCCAAGCCGTGGAGGCGACGGTGCGCCAATACCGAGAAGCCATGCGACACTTCGCCGAGCTCACCGAGCTCGAGGTGTGGTACGCCCACCTGAACGAGGCCCTGTTCCTCGAACGCTTCCACGCCGAGCTCGGGACGAAGAAGGCGCCGAACCTGGAGCGCACGCTGGAGAAGGCGCGCACCAAGGATTCGATGAAGGCGTTCTCCAAACTGACCGCGGTGGTCGACGGACAGCCCCGCATCGTGGCCGATCCCCCGCTCATCGTCCCCATCCGCGACCTGGTCGACGCGGCCGCCCGTCCCGACTTCGAAGCGGAGATCAAGACCATCTTCCGGCAGTACCGCAGAACGCTCCAAGGAGACCGCCGCCACCTGCTCGAGCAGTACGAACTCGTCGACGCCGCCCGCAAGGTCGTCGGCGTGGGCAGCGTCGGAACTCGGTGCTGGGTGGTGCTGCTCATGGGGCGCGACGACAGCGACCCGCTCTTCTTGCAGATGAAGGAAGCCCAGGACTCGGTGCTGGCCCCGTACGCGGGCAAATCCAGGTTCTCCAACCAGGGCCAGCGTGTCGTGGAAGGCCAGCGCTTCATGCAGGCCTCGAGCGACATCTTCCTGGGGTGGATCCGCATGACCGGGCTCGACGGCAACCAGCGCGACTTCTACGTCCGCCAGCTGTGGGACTGGAAGCTCGGTGTCGACCCGTCCAACCTCACCCCGGGCAACCTCTCGGTCTACGGGCGTGCGTGTGCTTGGACGCTGGCCAGGGCCCATGCCCGTTCGGGCGACCGCATCGCCATCGCCTCCTACCTCGGCAACAGCTCCGTATTCGACCAGGCCGTCACCGACTTCGCCGCCGCTTATGCGGACCAGAACGAGCGTGACTACGAGGAGTTCGCCCAGGCCGTCAAAGACGGCGTGTTGCCGGCCGAGACCGGTCTCTAGGCGAGCGGCGCCGAGACCACGGCGCTCATTCGACCGACGGGTCAGCCCGTCCCGTAGTGTCGTCCCGCTCTCCGAGGAACGGATTCTCGCCGTCGTCGGCGACGATCACCTCGGGGTCGACCGCCGTTCCCGGGTGGACCGCTTCCCCCCGATCCGCGGCGTCCGCGGCGCGCAGGGCCTGGATCCGAGAGCGCCCCGACTGGGGCGTGTACATGGCGACCAGGCGCGATACCAGGACCACGAGGAAGATCTGACCCACCAGCGCCTCGGTCACGGCCATCGTCCGTGGGAGACCCGTTGTCGGGGTCAAGTCGCCGTATCCCACCGTCGTCATGGTGATGAAGCTGAAGTAGACGAAATCGGGCGGAGTGTGCGTCCCGGACTGGGCGAAGAACGGATGGCCTCCCGCCTGTTGCACGGCGAGGTCCAGGTAAGAGAAGACGATCCCGAGGAGGACATACACGCTGATCGCCCCGAGGATGGTCTCCGTCGTCACCTTCGAGTGCTTCATGATCCTCGAGATGATGGCGATGGGGGTGGTCAACACCAGCAGGGCGAGGATGACGAAGACGATCCCGTCAGCTCGTTTTACGCTCGGCCCGAGAATGGCGGCGACGATCGCCGATGCCACGGCCATTGCCACGGCGATGCGGACGGCCAGCAACATCCGGCCCCGTATGCGTGACGTGCGGAAGCCGATCAGAGCGGTGAGGCCGATGAAGAACGCCTGGACGATCGGCGCCAGGCGGCCCGTGAAGCTCACCGACAGCAGGACGTAATCGATGAAGACCAAGCCCAACACGAGCCCATAGCTGTCGGGCGCCCGGGCCGCCTCACGGAGCACGCCCGAGCCCAGTAACCGCACGTGGCCGGTGTCGGCCCCGCTCGAATCGTCCGTCATGCCGCCACCCCGGTCACGCGGTCGGCACCTCGCCCCGCCGGCACGCCGACCCTCCCCCTCCGCGGGCCGGCCAGGCCTAGGAGGTGCCGACCCCGGGCGAGCGCAGGAGCCTGTCTGCTCGGGTGCCGCAATGCCCGTCTCCTCCCTCGTCGGCCCCGGTGCACCGACGCCAGAGCATCGCATATGGCCAATTGCCGGGGCGAGGAACTGAACGTGCCGGGCCGTACCGGGCGGCATTCGCCACCCGGTACGATGGGAGCGACAGAAGAACCAAGGGGGTGATTGGCTTCGACTCTGGTCGTCGAGGCAGGAGAAGCGAGCCGTGGTCCCCGGAGCCACGTTAAAGAGCCGGGACAAAAAACAAACGCAGAGCCTCAGCTCGCGCTGGCTGCTTAATAAGTAGCCCGTCCGTCCGGTCTCAGCCCTACGGGCCGGGTACGGGCGTCATCAAGTAGGGCTTACCCAGTGGTCTCGCCGACAGGCCGCCGGGGACACCTCGTCGGCTGGGGAGCGGTGAAAACGCCGGCGGCGGCACCGCTTCCGAGATCTTGCTGCCGGCTGCGCTCGGAGAAGGCCTGCCAAGAAGCCGGAGGACGCGGGTTCGATTCCCGCCACCTCCACTCTGGGTGTTCATGAAAAGACGCCCCGAGTGTTCATGAAACACGCTTTTTGGGTTGGCAGCGGGGCTTCATTGCTCGACTGTGATCCCCGAAACACAAATCGCCGACCCAAGGGTCGGCGATTTGTGTTCAGCGGGGCGGTCGACCGCTACCGAACGCGACGGGACCGGCTCCGACGGAGCTGGTCCCTATTTCGATCGGGTGCCGTGAGGAGTCGGGGGTGCTTGGGCGCGCTGGTCCACCAAATCGGCCCAGGTGCCCTTCCGCCGCTTCGCCCGCGGCACCGCGACGAGCGGGTAATCGACGGGGTCGTGAGGGTCCTGGAGGCGATGCTTGGCCCGGAACGAGCGCACCCGGTCCACGTTGAATCCAGCCACACTGAAAGCCAGGAACACGGTCATCTTTGTGACACCGAACACCCGGAAGAACCCACGGCCCAGATCAACGAAGCCACCCTTCAAGGCGGCATTGGCGCTCTCGACCAGCTGGCGTCGGCCCATCGATAGACGCCACGCTGTCGTGCCGAACGGGATCTTCTGCCACAGCGGCAGCTCGGCTGGCATGGCCGTGATGATGCCCGAGCAGCATCGCTCTGCGCCCTCGGGCACGGACACCATGGGAACCGCACTTCCACGACGCATCGACTTCGGGAACCGCCGGCTGCGGACAAAGCCCTTGCAGAACGGGCAGCGCCACCGGGTGGCCCCGTCGCCGTCTGGCCCTTGGTGTCGTGACAGTCGCCAGCACGCCCGCTGGTTGAACTTGGCCTCGTACTCCACCTTGACCGCTTCGGTCGCTCCCCGCGGGGGCATGGGAAGGTCGTGGAGCTCAGGGGGGAGCAGGCTCGAATACAGCTGTCCATCGATGAGGAGCGCGACACCCGAGAAGGGCCGAGTGCCCCGTTGTGTCTTGGTCAGCTGGAACGTTTGGTGGATGCCAGCGGCGGCGAGCTTGTCGTGCATCGTGCTGGCGGTGAGCAGCGAATAGCCGGGGTCGACGACCACATCGTCGAGGGCAATGCCCGAGCGCTTGGCGTCGATGAGCACGTCGGCGACGGCTCGACCTCGGTGAGTGCCGGCGGGAACGAACGACAACGAGGTCACGACCCCGGCGACCTCGTTGGACAGCGAAACCTGGTCAATGTAGTTGGTCCAGATTACGTCGCGGGTCTGGACGGCGAGGTGGCACTCGTAACCGACGTACTTGCCCGCCGGCCGGGAGTTGGTGGCCGAGCGGTGGCCGGCGCGAGCGTCGGCGTCGGCGGTGTAGATGTTGCGGCCGTCGGGACCCACTCCCAAGACTTTGGCTTTGGTCTTCGGTCCCTTGGAACGTCGGCTGCGAAGTTCGTCTGTAGGGTCGTCGGCTTCCTCCCCCTCAGCATCGAACTCGATGCTCACCACGTCCCCGTGCAAAGCGCCCCAGGTCTCGACATCGGTGCCGTCGACCGCCACAGAGCTCGAGGTGAGCATGTCGGGCGGGATCGAGGCCCGGACCAGCGCGTTCGAGAACCACGTCACGTCGAGCGCTTGGAGATCACCGTCGTCCTCGATCGCATGGCCGTCTTCAAGCACCGCACACAGCTTCACGTACAGTCGCTCCAGGCGGTCATAGGTCTGGCCGGGGTCATGATGCGTGAATCCCAAGGTTTCGCGCTGGTTGTCGGTCAGGCCGTTCACGGTCCGCGCCACTTCGACCAGGTGTGCCTCGTGGTGACGGCGCAAGGCGTTGATCTGGAAGGCGATGAGCAGCCCACGCAACGTGCACGTCCTGGGGCGCCCTACCGGTGCATCGACGAACGGGCTCAACATCGAAACGACACCGGAACGATCGACAATGCCCGAAGCGATCTGGATCTCGTGGGCGGTGGTGGGCCGCCCTTCACCGTCTTGGGGAGCTCGCGGTCTCATGACGGCCCCCGCAGCAACTGGCGGGCCTCGCAGTCAGCAAGGGCTTCGATATACGGGACCAGATCGGCCAGATGGGCCGTGCTCCGAAGCCCGGCGGCCTTGGCCAGTTCGGGCAGGCGCGTCCCCAGGCTCAGATGGGTAGTGAGCCAGGTGGAGCGAAAGCGGGCGGCCGAAAATGGCGGGTGGCCGAGTCCCACGGTCAACCGGGACGTGATCACCGCCACCCGGCTCCGTGCCTGCGAGGGCACACCAATCAGGCAGCCCGTGGTGCAGGTGGCAGCCAGTTCGAGGACCTCCTCCTCGAACGCGGCCAACACGGGCACGATGCGGGCGGCGGGCTCCCCCACCTCGACGAGCACGACGCCGTTCTCGATGCTGACGTCGGCCGGCCTGACCCGCGCCACCCAGCGGCCGTCGAGGCCGACGCCCGCCCCCAGTACCACAAGTGCCCAAGACGCCTGGCGACTGAGCTCACCCGGTTGGCGCTGCGCATCGGCGCGTAGCTGTCGCATTTCTGATGCCGTGTACGGCGGCGCGATGTTGCGATGGGCGACGGGCGCCGGCCGGGGTTCCCACGGTGCCGAGGTGGTCACCATCGGACCGATCTTGCGAAGCAGCCACCGGTCCACCGCCCGGGAGGCGGACTTGCCCTCGCTGAGGGCGATGAATCGCTCCACGACAGCGGGATCGACGATCACCTCGCGCTCGAGGGCGAGACCCTCGGCCAGACACCAAATCGCCAGCTTCATGAGCACCCGGGTCACCCGAGCGGCGTCCTCGATATTGGCCGGTTTCGCCATCGCGGCGGTGTCGCAGACGAAGTCGCGGACGTCTGCCCACGTCGAGGCGTCCACCTTCCGGGGCCGGTACCTGGCGAGCCAGGCCGTCACCTCGTCGGTGGGCACGGGTGCGCGGCTACTCGGCATCGCTCCAACCGTCGTGTTCACGACCCTCGCAGCGAACGGCTTGTTCCATCACGTATAGCCTGCATGCTTCAGGGGCTCCGCGGGGGGAATGGTCCTAAAATCGTCCAACACCGTTGCGCAACCACACTCCCTTGAACAGGAGGAATGACAGGTCTGTAGTCCATATCGGGCTGTATACAGCGTCATATGACTGCGTTCTTTCATCACTATTGCGCAACAGTGGTGTTCGGAATTAGGGAGCCCAGCAGGACCGCAGCGAGAAAGACCCGTCGTCGGCCGACTCCGAAAGGCCTTCAGGCGGTTTGCCGAGCACTGGGTTCCCACGAACACCACGAGCAGTCGGGGGCAGGGGGCGGCGCGTTGGGGCGTCCGAGCACACCGGCCACCTCGGCAAGGAAGGCACAGAAGGAGACGTCGTCGCGGGGAATCTCGATCCACCGCACGTCGCCAACCAAGGCGGCCCTCTCCCCCCGGGTTTCGAAGGTTCCCGGCGAGAAACACAGCAGCCCAACAACACTTACAGTGCGAGGACGACCGGTCGCTGGGTGCTCGAGGGCAAAGGCGTAGGCGTGCAACTTGCGGCCGTAGGCGGCGATGTGGGCGGGGTTGGGTTCGATCGTCTTGAAGTCGATGATCCCTGTCGTCTGATCGGCGAACTCCACGAGGACGTCGACGCGGCCACGGATCAGAAACGCCGAATCGCTTCCAGCAGGTACTGTCGGCGCCGACTTGACCCACCGATCCCTGCCACCAATCGCCCCCAGTGGCATGCCCGCCTGCAGGACATCGGCCCTCTTGCCCAGATAGAAGTCCTTCATGACTCGGTCGATCACCCCGAACACCCTGGGGAAGGCGCCCCGGGGCCGGGGCTGGTTCCTGGCCACCTTCATGTAGAAGCAGTGGCGACACTCGTCCCACAGGAAGGTGAGATCGGTCGGGCTCAACGCCCAGGTTGCCGTTCCCGCCACCTTCTCGGCGGACCCGCGTAGGCGCGCTTCAGTACCCTTGGCCATGTCGGTACCTCCTAGCTAGGTGCTGGCCACGGCCCCGGGGTGTACCAGCACCGCCGGGGCCATTTCTTGTTCTACAGCATCAATAGTACCACGGATATCGACGCTCTAGCGCATCATTTATGAAAGCATCTGAGCCGTGGCGGTCGACCTCGTGACGACCGGCCAGATCGGCCAAAAGTTGGGCCTCAGCCGTCAGTGGGTGGACAAGATCATTCGGGAAGCTGACGACTTCCCCGCTCCGGAAGTCGTCCTGCCGAATGGCGCAAGACTTTGGCGACGCGAGACGGCACTCGAGTGGTTCGAGAAGAATCCCCGTCGTCCCTATCGACGGCGCAAATCAGATCAAAGCGATGAGAACCCGCCAGGATCCCACCACAGTTAGACCTGGCCGCTGGCCCGCCAAGGAACGGCTCTCGAGAATGCGCCGCCACGCGAACTATCTGCCGACGAGGCTCGCCGCGAGTGCGATGCTTCACCTGTGTAGATCGAGGGGCGTGACGGCCGCGAATATCGGGCGGGCTGGGGCATTAGAACCCGCTCCTATAACCGGCATTATGCGCTACTCAAGCGACCGCAACCCAGGCCTGCTCCACTGGCTGGCTACACCCCTTCCAGGACGGGCGGCCGCACTGCAGGCGTATCGTTTCTCCGCACTTAGCGGCGGAAGACTCAGCGACGTTCTTTCCGGATGATCTTGAGCATCTTCGTGTTGATGGCCAGGAACCGTCCGAACTGGATAAGCAGGTTCTTGCGTGCCCGCAGCGTCTTGGCCGTGGGGAGCGGCGCTCTCGCGACGTTGGCTTCGGTGTCGTCCATCGAATGCTCCTCTCCTACTCGGGGATCAGGTGCCAGCCAGGACGGGCCTTGGCCTTGTAGATGAACATGTAGTGGAGGAGCAGCTTGATCCAGTGCCCGCTCAGGCCGATCTCGCCAAATGTGTCCTTCAAACTTCGCCCAGTGCCGGGGTACTTCACCAGGTCCGGCACGACCGGGTACATGGTCATGGACGCTGCACTCCCGTGGCGCAGCCCTGAGCCGGCCGAAGCCACGCATGCCGCTCCCATGTCGGCCATCGAGGCCGAGTGGACCTGCGCCGAAGCGCCGTGCTCGATCATCTCCGCGATGTTGGTGGCAGCCAGCTTCCCCATGATCCCCGAAGGCATTCCGGTCCGAGGGGGTGACGGGGCGATGACGGTTCCGCTGGGCGACTTCCTCGGTCTCGAGATCTGGTGGGGCGGGGCGAAGGCGATCCCCACGGCGAAGATGTTCGGGAACCGCGGCACCTGGTAAGTGCTGGGCCAGTCCTCCGCCCGCCACTCCTCGAACGGCTTACTGGAGTAGTCGGCATCGACCTTCATGAAGCCGCTGGGGGCGAACAGCTCGGCGCTGATGTCCGCCCCCTCCGCGTCGAAGGCCTGGAGGTCCACCCCGCGGAACGGCGGCAGCAACATGGCGAAGTCGAACGCGAGCGAATTGTTGGAACCGTCCAGCTGCTCGTAGCGGACGACACCTTCCTCGACACGTGTGACATGGGCCCCGCTGATCGCCCGGATCCCCCGCTCTCGGAAGAGTGACTCCGTCCAGAGCTTGGACGTCGTCTGGAACCCCTGCTGGGTGAAGGTCAGTCCACCGACGCCGAAGTCACCGAGTTCATACTCGTTGGTCAGGTAGACGATCTCAGCCAGGTCCCGCACGCCGGCCTGGTGCACCTCGTGCTCGACGTTGAACGCGTACTCGAACGCCGCGCCCTCGCAGGTGCAGGTCCCATGCCCCATCCCGACGACGAGGACTTGACGCTCGCCCCGCCGCATCCGGTTGATCGATGCCTGGAGAGCCGCGGACGCCTCGACCGCGTGAGCAGCAGTGCACACCGAGTAGGAGTGGCCGTCGGGCCCGAGCCCCGGCGTGGCACCGAAGTTGAGCTTCGGGCCGGTGGCGTTCACCAGGTAGTCGTAGTCCAACTCGACCTGTTCGCCGGTGCGAATCGGGTCGGTGTAAGTGATCTCAACAAACGGCCTCGGCCGTCCCGGTCGGCCCTCGGGGTGGATCGCCGTGGCCAGCGCCTGATGGAACTCGATCCCTTTGCGCTTGTAGATCGGTCCGAGCTTGAAGGTCACCTGGTCCGTCTTCATCTTGCCGACGCCGACCCAGATGTTCGACGGGATCCAATTCCAGTTGGAGTTCGGGGTGACCACGACGACCTCGTCGGAGCGCTTCAACATCCGAGTGAGATGGAGCGCCGCCGTATGGCCGGCGATCCCTCCTCCCAAAACAACGACTCGTGCCATTGTCGGACCTCCTCGTCATTGCGATTCGCTGTTCAGGCCAACTTGAGGAACAGCCGTTGGACCTCGTCGAGGGGATAGCCGGACTCCTCGGCTTCTTCGGGATGCTCGACGCAGTAGGTGAGCCCGCTCGCGACGAGTCGGAAGCCGACCTGCTCGAGTGCCTTGGTCGCAGCCCGCAGTTGGGTGACGATGTCGCGGCACTCACGACCCTCGGACAGCATCGTCTCCACGGCGTGCACCTGCCCCCCGGCACGCTTCAGCCGCAATCGGAGGTCTTCGACCACCTCGGGGGGCAATTCCATGGTCACTCCGCTTTCATCATCGTGGGCGATCTTGGCGGTGGGCGACCCGTCAGTGGGAGAACTTCACCTTGGGCAGCATCCGTCCGAGCCACTTGGGCTGATGCCAGGCCCTGTGCCCCCCAAGCCGCAGCACGACCGGGAGCACGACCAGCCGGACGACCAGGGCGTCGAGGGCCACGGCGATGGCCAGGATCACTCCCATCTCCTTCGGGGCCAGTGGCCCCGACAGGGCGAAGGTCAAGAACACGGCGATCATGACCGCCGCTGCGGACAGCACGACCCTTCCCGAGGTCCGCATCGACCCGACCATGGCGTGCTCGGGATCCGGGTGCGTCTCGTAGCGCTCCTTGGCCGCCGACAACATGAAGAGCGTGTAGTCCATGGCGACGCCGAAGACCATCGCTCCGAAAAACAGCGGGGCCCAGGCGTCGATGAACCCCTGGGGCTGGAACCCGAGGGGACCGGACAGGAATCCGTTCTGGAAGATGAGCCGGCCGATCCCGAAGGCCCCGGCCACCGAGAGCGCGGTGATCAGCACGCCCATAGCCGCGATTAGCGGGGCACCAAGGGCGATCAGCAACAACAAGAAGCCGAGGACGCCCAAGATGACCAGGACGATCGGCGTGTGTGACGCCAGCGACTGCTGGAGATCGTGGTTCTCCGCTGCCGCCCCGCCGATCATCGTCCCGGCCGGAAGCACCTGGCGGAGGTGGTCGATGGTGGCGCCCGTCGTGGTCGTCGACGGCCCGGACGTCGGGACCACCTGATCGAGCGTCCACCCGGCGTTGGTCGGCCCCGGCACGACGCCAGCCACTCCTGAGACATGGGCCAGGGTCGCCATGGCCTGCACCTGCTTGCCCTCGGGCACGAGCACCTGGAGGGTGCCCGGGGCTCCCGGCCCGAAGGCAGCGGTCACCTGGTCGTAACCGACCCGGGCGTTGGCGCCCGGCGGCACGATGGTGATCGAGGGCATGTTGGTCCGCATGCCGATGACCGGCGCGGCGGCCAAGAGCAGGAGGACCAGGGCCGCGGCACCCGCCGGGAGCGGGTGGCGCCACAGGAACTTCCCCCAGGAATGCAACATCCGGTCGAGGCGACCTTCACCCTCAGGTCGAGGTCCTTGGCGCAGTCGGATCTGGCCCTTGTTGATGTTGGTCCCGAGCTTCCCGAGGACCGCCGGCAACAGCGTCAGCGTGGCGGCCAGCACGGCGACGACCGACAGCATGATCCCGAAGGCCATCGACCGGAAGGCCGGGCTCGGCACGATGAGGATGGCGGCCAGCGACGCCAGCACCGTGAGCGCACTGAACGCCACGGCCTTGCCGGCAGTGTCGACCGTCTCGGCTACCGAGGCCACGATCGCCTCGCGGTCGCCGGGTTCGGCTCCGCGGCGTTTGAGGGCGGAGCGGAAGCGCATGACCAGGAACAGGGCGTAGTCGATCCCCAGGGCGAGGGCGAACATCAGCGCGAAGTTGAGCGCCCAGATCGAGACCGGCGTGAACTTGGTGGTGATGACCAGGGCGCCGGCGGCCACCAGCAGACCGGCCATGGTCAGGAGCAGGGGCAGGCCGGCGGCGACCAGGCTCCCGAAGGCGATGATCAGGATGATGATGGTCACCGGCCACGACAGCATCTCCGAGCGGAGCATGGCCGAGCGGTTGGCGGTGTTGAAATCGGCCCACAGGGCGCTGTCCCCGGTCAGCGTGACCGTGACCCTCGAGGTGGAGAGTGCCCCCAGCGGGGCGGCGACGGCATCGGCCGCCTGCACCATCTTGTTGGCGTCGGCGGCGGCACCCGCGGTGATGATGGCCGTCCGGCCGTCGCGTGATACCGAGATCCCGGCTTGCGGCGGGACCACGGTGGAGACCCGCGGATCGCTTCGGAGCACGTTGGTCGCCTTGGCCACGACGGCCTGGGCCGAGGGGTCTGACGCGATCGGACCCTGGTGGTCGACGATGACGACCTGCAGGCCGGTGGCACCGAGGCCGGAGAAGTTCTTCTCGATGATGGCCCGGGCGGCGACGGACTGACTGTTCGAGGCCTGCCACCCGGCGCCGGCAAGTGCGTTCTCCACGCGCACGGCAAAGATTCCGAAGACGAGAAGAACGAGCAGCCAGGCTATGAGCACCCTCCGGAAATGGGTGGCGGCCCAACGGCCGAGTCGGGCAAACGGGCTGGGACGGCCGGCGTGGAGGGAGGCGTCGGTTCCACGACTGGTGACGCGGTCCTGGTCCGACCGGTCCTCGACGTCGGTTCCAGACGCCACGCGGGGTGAATCGAGATCGGTTCCTCGGGTCGCTGTCATGTGGAGCAATCCTTTGATCAGACCGGCACCCGCACTCGGATGAAAGGCCCATGCGCCGATACCTGGGGGGGTATGGGAGACCCTAACACGGTACCCCCTGGGGTATCAAGACATCGGCCGGCCGGCGCATCACTTGTCTCTGGCAAGTTTGTTGTCAGCCCCACCGCGAAGGGCCGGGATACAAGTCGCCGTATGACCCGTGCCACGGGGACGTTGGCCCCTGGGTGCTCAAGGCAGCGGGAGCCACGCTGGGACGGTGACCAGGGTGACACCACCGATGGTGAACCGGCGTCGGGCGTTTCGGACGCCTTCTCGGGGCTGTGTAGCCACCCGCGGAATACCCCTGGGGGTATCTGGGTTGTACGACTCAAGGCGGCGCCGGTGCGCCGCACGGAGGGATGTGGTTGACCGATGTCTGCACCGTTGCTCACCGATGCCTTCCCACGTTGGTCCTCCGTGCTAGCTGTCTGTGCTCACCCCGACGACGAGAGCTTCGGCCTGGGGGCGCTCCTCCACCATCTGGCCGCCCACGGAGCGCAGACCTCGGTCCTGTGCTTCACCCACGGCGAGGCGTCCACCCTGGGACCGTTCGCGACGGGCCTCCGCGAAATCCGCGAGCACGAACTCACGGCGGCAGCCCGTGAGCTTGGAGTCGGGCACGTGGAGGTGCTCGATCATCCCGATGGCGCCCTGAGCGCGGTCCCTTTACTGGAGCTGGCTGATTCGGTCGACAAGGCAGCGGATGAGGTGGGCGCAGATGTTCTGCTCGTGTTTGACGAGGGCGGGGTGACCGGACATCCCGATCACCGCCGTGCCACCGAAGCCGCATTGGCGGCGGGACGCGATCTTCCCGTGCTGGCTTGGAACGTGCCCCGAGTGGTCGGTGACCTCCTCAATGCCGAGTTCGGCACCACCTTTTCCGGACGGGATGACGGCGAGTTCGACCTTGTTCTCACCGTGGACCGCGAGGGCCAGGGTCGGGCCATCGCTTGTCACGCCAGCCAGTCCACCGACAACCCGGTGCTCTGGCGGCGACTCGAACTCCTCGGGGACACAGAGTCGGTTCGCTGGCTCCGGCCTCCCGCAGGCGAAGGGTCTCTCTCGAAGAACGTGAGCAGCGCGTTCCGCGCCGCGGTTCCCGTATCGCAAGGAGGCGTCAAATGACAGCCATACGAGTCACACATCTCGAGGGTGACCAGTTCGAGCTATCCGTCCGCCAGCACCGGTTGCGCGTGGACCAGCCCGTCTCAGACGGTGGGGAGGACAGCGCACCGACACCGACGGAGCTCTTTGTCTCGAGCCTGGCAGCGTGCGTGGCGCACTACGCCCGCCGCTTCCTCGCCCGCCATGATCTGCCCACCGACGGACTGGCTGTCGAGGCCGACTTCACCATGGCGACGCGTCCGGCCCGAGTGGGTGAGATCACCATTCGTCTCCAGGTCCCTGACGCGGTGCCCGTGGACAAGCGGGCTGCACTCCTGGCGATGGCCAGCCACTGCACGGTCCACAACACGCTCGAGGCACCCCCGGCGGTGAGTATCGATCTGGTATCGACGCACAGCGCAGCGGCGTGACGAAGAGACTCCGTAGAGGGATGGTGTGATGGTCCCCAGGTCGGACAGATCCATGGACGCCACAGGTTGGGACGATCGCTACTGCGGATCCGACCTGGTGTGGGGAGCGGGACCGAATCGCTTCTTGGTCGAAGAGGTCGGGACAATGGCGCATGGAACGGCGCTGGATGTCGCTTGCGGTGAAGGCCGCAACGCGATCTGGCTGGCAGAGCAGGGATGGCGGGTCACCGGGGTGGACTTCTCGTCCGTCGCCCTGGACAAAGCTCGCGCTTTCGCCACCGATCGTGGGGTCGGCGTCGACTGGGTGCGGGCGGACCTCACCAATTGGGAACCTCCCTCGGCCTATGACCTTGTCATCGTCTTCTACCTTCAGTTGCCGGCCGATCCTCGTCGGCGCGTCCTCAGTCGGATGGCAGAGAGCGTCGCGCCGGGAGGGACCTTGCTCGTCGTAGCCCACGACCGCTCGAACCTCACCGAGGGCTACGGCGGCCCGCAGGACCCGGCGGTCCTCTACGGACCCGACGAAGTAGCTTCCGATGTTGCGAATGTCCTTCGGATCGTTCGGGCCGAGCGCGTCCGTCGACCAGTGGCCACGGCCGATGGCGAGGTTGACGCCATCGATCTCTTGGTGCGAGCGAGGCCGGTAGAGCCAGCTGGTGCTCCCGACCGATAGGTGCCGCTATGTGCGGCCGGGGTGATCGGCAACCCGCTCGGAAACGACCTCCCGGGCATCGTCCTGCGGGGCGGGGGGAACAGCCTCAGTCCGAGTTGGCTTGTTCGGGGGAGGTCAACACCATCGCGACCGCGTACCGAGCAGGTTGGCCCGGCTGTCTGACTGCCCAATCAGTGGCCTCCTCAAAGCTCGGAAATGGCCCAATGGGCTTGATCCGGTTCGGCGGACAGGTTGCTTGTGTTGATCATGCCGCCTGACGGTCGGCGTTGCGGTGGGCAGCCTCCCACTCGGCGGGGCTGCAGTAGTCGAGCGAGCTGTGGAGCCGGC
>Ga0181536_10000997_pt1 | contig 33679 bp, 28 predicted proteins | sample PEATcosm2014_Bin_41_FD_121105 | JGI IMG/M metagenome (GOLD analysis project Ga0181536, IMG submission 121105) | Peatland microbial communities from MTU Mesocosm Facility, Houghton, MI, USA - PEATcosm2014_Bin17_60_metaG | ecosystem: Environmental > Terrestrial > Soil > Wetlands > Peat | place...
CAAGCGACTCGGTCCGGCTTGAGTATCGCGGCCTTCCCCTCAATGAGATCGAGGATCTGCTGCCCAAGTCCGCTGCCTACCGCCAAACTTCGCACATTCTGTTCTCCCGTATGGTCAAAATATTCGACCGGACGATTCAGCGCCAGATCACATATGATGTACGGTCACCATGCAAAACAAAAAATTGGCGCGGTTGTTGGCCTATGTAACGGGTCTGGTAAACCAGCAGTTGCTGCTGCAAAACGAATACCTGGCGGCCGAGAACCGGATCTTGCGATCATACCTTCCCGCCCGCCTGAGGCTGTCCGATCCGGAGAGATCCGCACTGGCTGAAATCGGCAAGAGACTTGGCCGGAGGGGGCTTGAGCAGGTGGCCGGTGTCGCCCAGCCCGACACGATCCTGGCCTGGTACCGCCAGCTGATCGCCCGCAAGTTCGACGGATCCAAGCGCCGATCCTATCCGGGCCGACCGCCCATCGATGGTAAAACCGAAGCCCTGATCGTACGTATGGCCAGAGAGAACTCCGGCTGGGGATACGATCGGATCGTGGGAGCCTTGGCCAACCTCGGCCATCGGGTGTCGGACCAGACGGTGGCGAACGTGCTCCGGCGTTATGGCATCGCCCCGGCGCCAAAGCGGTGCCAGAAGACCACCTGGAAGGAATTCATTTCCGCCCATCTGGCTGTGTTGGCGGGGACCGACTTCTTCACCGTCGAAGTGCTTACCTGGCGAGGTCTGGCCACCTACTACGTCCTGTTCTTCCTTCAGCTGGAGACCCGGCGCGTCAGCCTGGCGGGGATCACCCGGCATCCCACCGAAGAGTGGATGACGCAAATGGGGCGCAACGCGACGGACGAGGCCTGCGGGTGTCTACGCCAACATCGGTACGTCCTTCACGACCGCGACACAAAGTTCGGCGCGGAATTCCGGGAGACGCTGGCCGCAGGAGGAGTGAAGTGCCTGCGACTCCCTCCGCGGAGCCCGAACTTGAATGCTTTTGCGGAACGCTGGGTGCGCTCGGTCAAAGAGGAGTGCCTATCGAAGCTGATCCTGTTCGGGGAAGCTTCGTTGAAGAGAGCGCTAACCGAATTCCAAGAGCACTACCACGCCGAAAGAAATCATCAGGGCAAAGGCAATAAGCTGCTGTTTCCTCGACCCACGCCACTGGAATCTCCCCCTCGTGGGAGGGTTCGATGCCAGGAGCGATTAGGTGGGCTGCTCAAGTACTATCAGCGCGAGGCGGCATGAGTAGCCAGGTGGAACTGGGGACAGTGGCATTTGGGGTTACCCTCGGCGTCCCGAGCCAGGGGGTGTACTGCTCTCGACTTGTCACCGGCTTAACCAACGAACACGCTCGAACTTGACTGCCAATTCAACGAGGCACCTGCCTGATTGATCTGCTCAAAATGTCTGTAAAATGCTGATCGCATTTTGTAGGTGCTTTCGGCTCACGGACCAGTTTTTTGACCTTACGGGGAAGCTGCCCACGGAAGCCGAGTGGGAGTATGCGGCGAGGGCCGGAAGCACGGCAGCGCGCTATGGCGATTTGGATGAAATTGCTTGGTACGGGAACAACAGTGGGCATCAACCCTTGGACAGCGATAGGATTATGGAGAAAGACTTCGCTAATTACTCGAAGCGCTTGAACGAAAATGGCAACGGCATGCACGAAGTCGGGCAGAAGCGTGCCAACGGGCTCGGGTTGTTCGACATGTTGGGGAACGTGTGGGAGCGGGTGAACGACTGGTACGACGCGCACTACTACCAGAACAGCGCGTCTCAAGACCCCTCTGGGCCTACAAGCGGTCGGCTCCGCGTTGTGCGTGGCGGGTCCTGGTGGTTCAATTCCAAGAAAGTCCGCGTGTCGGACCGCTCGCTGGCCTCCCCCCTAGGGGGGTTCGATTTCGGGTTCCGTTGTGGCGGGGAAGTGTTCGCTCCTTGACCCTTTTTCCTTTTCCCTTGACATGCAGGGGGCACCGGGGATACCCGCGGTCGAGAGTATTCTTGGTGTTCTGATGCCGGGCAAGCCTAACGGCGGCTACAGAAGGCGATGATTGGGGGAAGGGGGGGGACTTCTTAATCGCCCTATCTACTATCCCGCCGACACGTTGAGTTGCAGCATAACGTCGCTCCTGCTCACTTTACACGTGACAAGGTTGAGAGGCTTTTTCAAGAAGTTATGGCAGAATCTAATTAGGACACTACCCTCTAATTGGCGGCCTCCTAAGAGTGTAGTGCTGGGGCTTTGGAATTCCAATCAGACATTGGAAGGACGAGCCATGAAGTGCATTTTCTAAGCTCCCAAGGTTTCTAAGAACTCAAGCCCGGCAAAGGTCCAATGGCTGTACTCATCTTCCCGCACCCAAACCACCCGAGTAGGGATGGCATGCGGGAACTCCCAACTGGGGATGAATCCCACCCACTCTCCTGGAACCAGCGCGAGCTTGGTCCGAACATTCGCACCGCGCAGGGAAATGTCAACGGTGATGGCTGAATCGTCCGCCTTGAACTGGTCCGCCTTCAACACGAGGCTGATGGGGATTGTCGCTGGTCGGCGCTCCCACCGACGGGGAATTACGGCAGTATTTTCTTGCATCGGCAGCCCCTCCTCTTTTGGTCATACTACCGTGAATGGGTTTTATACTATCCCATCGAATGGGGGTTCGTCAAATTTGTCCGAAAAGTGCGGTGGCTAGGGAAACAAAGCACAGGAAAATCCGTCTAAACTATTTTTTCGATAGTGAGGACTCACTATGCCCGACACCGCCTTCTTCCGCCCCGAACTGTTCGATTTCATGCGCCAGCTAAAGCGCCACAACAACCGGGACTGGTTCGCCAAGAACAAGCAAAGATATGAAGAAGTCGTTCGCGACCCGGCGCTGCTGTTCATCAGCAGCTTCGGCCCGCACTTGCACAAGCTGAGCTTCCATTTCGTCGCTGACCCGCGCCCCTCACGCGGTTCGCTCTTCCGCATATATCGAGACACCCGGTTTTCGCCGGACAAGCGCCCCTTCAAGACGCATGTCGGCATACATTTCTCCCACGCCTGCGGCAAGGACGCCCATGCGCCCGTCTTCTACCTGCACCTGGAGCCGGATAGTTGCTTCGCAGCGGCGGGCGTTTGGCATCCTGACAACAGCGCCCTAACGAAAATCCGCACGGCGATTGTCGCCGACCCCGAGCTGTGGGCGAAGGTCAGGCGGAAGCTGGAGCTTGAGGGCGACAGCCTGAAGCGGCCACCGCGAGGATTTGACCCCAATCACCCGTTCATCAAGGACATCAGGCGGAAGGACTTCGTGGCATCCGTCGGGCTCACCGAGGCGCAGGTGTGCAGCACCAGGTTCATGCGGGATTTCGTTGCGGCGTGCCGGGCGATGGTGCCGCTCGTTGAGTTCACGACGAGGGCTCTGGGGTTGCAGGTTTAGGGCCTGCCGGTTATCCTTCCCCGGATTGCCGCCACGCGGACGTGTGCAGGGACGCCATTTGCCGCACCCATAAGCCAAGGCTCCGGCTGTATAATCTTCTCCCATGCGACCGTTGCCAAATCCACGAAATCTAAACGACGCAGTGCGTTGCGTGATAGAAAGCAATCGTTCAGACGGATATACGCCCAATCGCTTCATTCAGGCCACGGAGGATGGTACCGCGCCCGACTTGCATCAACAGGTAGCGAAGCGGTTGAAGGTTCGCCCGAACGTAGCTGGGCGGCTGATAAATCTCCTCAAAGAAGAGGTAGAAGAGGTGACCGTGAGGGAATGGAGCGAGATCTCTCCCGATCCCGGGGACAATTGCTTTTGTGGGTGTGCAGAAGAGGGCCGGGCCGATTTCCTGGTCACTTTGAATCCGGGGGATTTCCCGCAAAGGAATCTCCGAGCCAACGTCGTCTCGCCCACGGAGTTTCTCACACTGATGCGGCATCGGTGGAGCTTACGATAGACTGCGCCACCAAAAGCATCAGAGAAGTTTGCGGGCATTTGAGTGTGAGACGGAACTGCACGATTGCGAGCCTGAGGGTTCGATAAGGGTTCGATAAGGGTTCCCAAGGGTGCTTTTGCGTGCCTAGAGTAGCCATCCGTGCCTTAGTTTTCTACAGGTTAGGAGCTACCGTCATCCTTTCACGGCGGTGACGCAGGTTCGAATCAAGTATGGCATGCCAGGATGGCGAAGCACTGCTGAAATCAACCTATCACTCTGGTCCGGTACATGGGATCGAGTCTTCGAAACGTCGGGAGGTAGGGAGTCATCATGAAAGGTTTGTTTCTCTCTTGAGTGGTTGGGAGGTTCATAAGGTCGACGAGGATTACTGCTGCCACGCCGCCCGTGCCCAGCGACCGCTGGGTAAACGTTGGGGGTCAGTGGGAACAACTTGGGAACAATATGTGACGAACACCGTGCTAAACTGTGCTTTAAGACGTAGAGAAAAGCTAGACGAACCAACAAGATAACATATTTGTGGTTGGTTCGGGACCAAGAGGTCCCGATTTTGAGGGCGTCCATTGCCTCAAAGTTGGCGTTCTGGAATCGAAGCGCGCACTAAACGGGTCTCCCCTTATTGGCATTTCCACGGTCGCGTTAATGCTGGAGGCGCTTATGTGCTCTGAGGAATCCTGCGGCGAATGATCCTCGGGGCTAACCTCTAAAGCGCGGCGGACACGCAAGATCTTCCATTAGGCTGATCGGAAACCTATGATGTCCGATTCCAAAGGCGGACGGGGAATCCGTGACATTCAGATCAAACCGCTGGTCGTCGGACCACGACGATGAGGGACCGACTAATGGGTTGTACTCCGTTTGTACTCCATTAAGGGAAGTCGCGGAGTACACCTTTGAAAACAGGGTAGTTTTAAGTCGCCGAAAATCAACGCCATAGACTCCATGTTTTTTATTTTCAATCTACGGCCAAATTCCCAAGCTGGACGTCGCGGGTTCGATTCCCGTCTCCCGCTCCATCCATTCAATCACTTTGCCACCGACATTAATCCAATTTCTATTGCTTAACGAACTCACGACGAGCGGCAGCTCCGGCGCGACTCCCATTCTAAACGGCACACTCGGTTTGGATTCGAGCCCGGCACGCTGACATTCAATCCGTTTGACCGTACCTCCTTGTGGGCTCGAAGCGCCGCGGAGCACTAGTCCGCACTCCCCAGCCCCCAGTCCCCAGCACCCAGCCCCCGTTTTTGAATCACAGGTGGGAAATTCCCTGGTCTTCCTCTTTTTTCTCTTCCAGAAAGCGCCGTTCCAGGACTTGTCTGGCCAGGTCGCGGCCTCCCAGGCCGAATGCCAATGCGAGGCCGAGCATGATGGCGCCGAAGAAACTTGAAAAGGCGATCAGCACGACCCCTCGTCCGAGTCCGACCCGCTCGAGGGCCATCGTCACCGTCAGGGCGATGATGACGAACCGGACCAGGGTACTAACCAGCCGGGGCGACGGAGAGTTGGCATTCACGGCCGCGAGCAGGGTGGCACGCGAAACAAAATTTGCGATCAGTACCCCGGCGAAAAGGATGACCAAAGCTACGAAGATCTGGGGAAGGATCCGGAACAATCCCGAGATCTCTTCCTGCAAGGCCACAATCTGAAGCGCCTCGAGCCCGAAGAGGATGAAGGTGATCCAGAGGACCCAAAAGACCAGGCGCGCCAGCAATTCGCTAGGATTGGGCAAAGCTGCCTTGGTAAGGACTTGCGCGACCCCCGCTCTAACAAACAACGAGTTGAATCTGACCAGGTTTAAAATCCGCGGCAAGATGACCTTCGCCAGCCAGGCCACCACCCACCCGACGACCACGATGATGATCATCGCCAGCAGTCGCGGCAGAAATTGCGTGACCATCTGCGAGAAGGTGTGCAGCGTCTGAATAAGACTCTTTGCAATGAAGTCTCCCATAGATCACCTCACGTCTGGGCGTTCCAGCGTTCCGCCAAATAGGGCTTCAAACTCTCGAACTCGCTCCGAAGCTTCTTGATTCTTTCTCGGGCTCCGTCGGCGCTGGACCGGTGATTTTCGATTAGAAAGGAGTTGATCCGGCCGAGGTACAGCGGAGTCAGGGCTTGTAACAAGTGATCGCGATTGATCACCGAGCGATGAAAGGCGCCGGCGAATTCATAGACGGTCCTGACCCAAAGATCGTCGGGATATCGGCAGTCCTCGCAATCGATTCTCGCGATCTCGCGAATTTGCTCCAAGGTCGCAGGATTAAGCGCCGGTTCAAGGATCGAGGCAAGTTCTTGCACCCCCTTCAGAAACATGTTCTGCATACGCTTGCGGTTTACGCGGATGGAGGGAAGGTCAAGGTCATACTGGAAACCGAATGACGGAACGGTCCGGGGCCCTTCGTGATTCATCCAATAGGACTGGTGGGCCTCGAGGCAACTGAAGAGCGCCCCTACAACTTGTTGCATCGTCACCGGAAGGTCCGGATTCGCCGGGTTTGCCGAATGCACTTTAGGGCCAAGAAAGGCCTGGCATAGCCGGTACTCTCCCACCAGAGCCGTGGTGACCATCCAGATCTCGGGTGCGGATCGCATCAGCTCCAACTGCCATACATCCTGACTTAAGTAATGGGAAGCCAGCCGGCCCGAGAACGCCAGCTCCCCTCCCAAAGGCTCCTCGATTTCACAGCCGTAGGCCGCGGCTACGAGGGGAGAAAGGATGTGACTGACCAACAAGCCGCCGAACCGGTGCCGCTGGTAAATCGGAGCAAGAAAGTCGAATCCCTCCCGGTAAATGGGCCGTGTCAAAGCTTCGATCCACTCCGGCGTCAGGCTTTCCAAATCGGGCGAAACAATGGCGCACGCTTTAGCGCGCAACAACTCCGCGGCGGCCAGGATCACGTGCAGGGCTCCCCCTTTTCCCTGCATCGCGCCGTGCGTCGTGGTCAACGTGTTCATGCTCCTGAGCGGACTGGAAGCCAGGAAGGCCCGGAAATCGGGGACGGCGGCGCTCTTTACAATTTCTGGAGTCCCATCGTTGGATCCTCTATCGACATTGATCAGAGCGGCTCGATCCCGGGGGAAGTACTTGACGAAACCAACACGAATGGCGCTGATGACCCGCGCGATGGTGTCGTGATTGTTCAAGGTGGGAACGCCGACAAGGATGTCCACTTCCCCCGCGGCGGTGATCTGCCGCAGAAAATCGTCCGAAAGTAGGGTCTCGTCAGACATAGTCAGGGCATTGGTGATTGGTGATTGGTGATTTGTGATTGACCATCAATTCCTTACCACCGCCCGTGCGCGTGCGAAGCTTTAGAGTGCGGCAGCTTGCTGCCGCTTTTCCCCCAGCCAGCTTGCTGGCTGGCAATGTCGCTCCCGGGCGAAATTCCCGCGAGCAAGCTCGCGGGGAGGAAAGCGGCAGCAAGCTGCCGCACTCCAAAGCTTTGCACCCGCAGCTCTTCATTCACCAATCACCAATCACCAATTCCCTAAAATCGGCGGAGCCGGAACCAAAAGAACTGATACGGCCCCAAGGTCAAGAGATAGGGCAGGTCACCCACGCGCGGAAACGGATTACCGCCAAACATCTCAATGGGGATCGCCCCTTTGAACCGGCGAAGATCGAGTTCTGCCGCCTGCGCGGAGCTCGACAGATTATTGACAACCAGTATCTTATCCTTTCCCATCTCCCGGATGTAAGCCAGAACACGGTGATTCGGTGAGGCGAGAAATCCCAGAGTCCCGCGTCCAAAAGCCTGGGTGGAATTCCGTACGCGAATAATCTGTTTCATCCACGACAGCAGAGAGTGCGGGGATCTTTTCTGGGCGTCCACGTTCACCGATTGATAGCCGTACAGCGGATTCGACAGGAGAGGGAAATAGAGCTGTTCCGGGTCGGCAGCGGAAAACCCGGCGTTCCAGCCGGCATTCCATTGCATGGGCGTGCGGACACCGTTCCGATCGCCCAGGTGTACGTTGTCTCCCATCCCGATTTCATCGCCGTAGTAGATGATGGGTGTTCCCGGCAGCGACATCAGCATGCCATTCATGAGTTCGATGCGCCGGCGGTCATTTTCGAGCAGCGGCGCTAGTCGCCGCCGGATGCCAAGGTTAAGCCGGGCGATCTTGTCCTTGGCGTATTCATCATACAAATAATCCCGCTCATCGTCGGTCACCATTTCCAGGGTCAGCTCATCGTGGTTGCGCAGAAACAAACCCCACTGGCATGAGTCAGGGATGGCCGGGGTGCTCTGCATGATGTCCACGATCGGCTTGCGGTCTTCCAGGCGAATGGCCATGAACATCCGCGGCATGAGGGGAAAGTGAAAGGCCATGTGGCACTCGTCACCGGTTCCGAAATACGCAATCGCGTCCTGTGGCCACTGGTTGGCTTCCGCCAGCAGAAACCTGCCGGGGTAGTTCTGGGCGAGCCGGCTGCGAAGGTCCTTGAGGATCTGGTGGGTCTCGGGAAGGTTTTCGCAGTTGGTGTTTTCCCGCTCGACCAGATAGGGAACGGCGTCCAACCGAAATCCGTCGACGCCCCTTTCCAGCCAGAACTTCATCAGGTTCCACATCTCTTCCCTGACGGCGGGGTTGTCAAAGTTCAGGTCCGGTTGGTGGCTGAAAAACCGGTGCCAGTAATACGACTTGGAAACCGGATCCCAGGCCCAGTTCGAGAGTTCGGTGTCGGTAAAGATAATGCGGGCTTTCTTGTAGGGATCGGGAGTGTCGCTCCACACGTACCAATCACGGCGCGGGTTGTTCTTGGATTTCCGCGCCTCCTGAAACCATGGATGCTGGTCGGAAGTGTGGTTCATCACCAGTTCCGTGAGGACTCTCATCCCCCGCCGATGCGCCTGATCCAAAACCGATTGGAAATCTTCCAAGGTGCCATAGGAAGGGTGAACGTTCGTATAGTCGGAGATATCGTAACCGTCGTCCTTGAGCGGCGAAGGATAAAAGGGAAGAAGCCAAATGGTGTTGACGCCTAAGTCTTGGAGGTAATCCAGCTTTTGCGCAAACCCGCGGAAGTCGCCCGTCCCGTCGCCATTGCTGTCGCAAAAGGCGCGCACATGGACCTCATAGAAGACCGCATCTTTGTACCAAAGCGGATCGTCGGGAGGTTTATAGATCCTTGGTTCGGGTTTGGTCATAGGTCGCGCTCAGGGAAACAGAACGGCTTCCAGTCGTGAGAAAAGATTGTTACGCTCTACCGACGGCATCCGCTCGAGATTCTGCTGCCGCCACTGGATCGCGGGTAAGGCACGCGCGGCGGGCAGTTGAAGGAGTTGCCAGTCAGGCTCTCAAGGTCTCACTGAACACGGCTGAGATCCTCGGGCACGGTAATCTGGTAAGTCGAGTCGAACCTACCGCCCTTTACCAACATCCTTTTGCCTCTGCCGAGGTTAAGAGCATCCTTTTTGATTCGTCTCGTCCATGCGTGCCGATAGCGGTCGGCGAAAAAAAAGAAGAGCCGCTTTACCTTCACGCTGTGACAGTCGGCGAGCAGTTCCTGCAGGCGGCCGGGACGGAGATTCGAGAGCCCCTCCAGCAGCCTGTCAACCTGCTCAAAACTTTCACGCCCGGGCAATTCATCAAGCAGTTCGAGAACGGCCCTTTCCGGTGTGGAAAGCGTCAAAGGCCAATCCCATTGTCCCCACGGCTGAAGCGTGAGTCCGCTCTCGCGAAGATCGGCGCTGGTGTTCTGGGGTGTTTGTAGATCCAGGCTGGGGAGAGTGGACGAGGTCGAACTATGACGGAAGATTTTCCGGTCATGGTGATAAATGAAGGCGACACCCACTCGCAGATTGTATAGCCACTTCGGGGGCTGCTTGGGGCCGTAAAGATGCACCTCCCTGGTGCCGTGCGCGAGGTAGTGAGCGTAACCTTGCAATTCCAGGGCAGTGCGCCCTCCGACGGTCAGTGAGTAGCCGAGGAGAGTCTGGAGCGAGATGATTACCTGTTGCCAGCGCAAGGGACCTCTCAGCCGCTGGTAGACTTGGCGTGCGGGCTGCTCTAGCCAACCGGCTGCCACATATTGACTGACCAGCGAGGTCGAATATCCATGCTTGCGAAGCCAAGCCGCATCCACCAAAAGCCCCTCGGGGAGATGATGCTCCAAGTAGTTTATCTTTCCATATTTTTGCTTAGCCATACTTAGTAAAATAGCATAAATCTAAACTAAGACCAAGTCAGAAGATGCCAAAACCGGGCAACAATATAGATGACAACTCCGCTTTCCTGTTCAGCGGGATGGCTTGCGGAAGACCACGCAGTAACTCTGGATTACGTCATGAAGCGGCCAGTCGTTGCAGACGGTCGCGATCTCGAAACCAGCAGCGGTTAGCTCGCTGATCAGAATCCTTTTCGGTACGCCATGTCCATCGCGGTTTTTGGGGACACCATCTGGAACCAAGGTTCCAGAGCGCGGTTCCTCGTCGATAACTGCTAACAATCCTCCGGGTTTAAGCGAGCGAAAGAGGCTTGCATCGGTTTTGGTCGGTTTCGTGAGATGATGATACACGAACCGCATAAAAATTGAATCGCAGCTCTCAACCGGAAGATTCGTTTCGGTTTCGGTAGCTTGCCGAGCTGTGATGTTCTTATTCTTGACCGCAAGCCCTTCAAGGTTGGCCAGCGCCTTGGCATCGAGTTCCGTAGTATACACCCTCCCGTTCGTGCCAACGCACTTGGCGGCAGCGAGAGTCAGTTCTCCCCTTCCAGCGCCAATTTCAGCCACTACGCTGCCTTCGTGCCAGTTCAGCAGTCGGGCCAGACGGTCAGCTTCTTCTTGGTAGGTGTCCTCTTCGGCACGGCAGGGGACAACAATAAATACAGAAAGAGCCAGGGCAATGATGAACAACCGGCGGCGCATGTGAACCATGGTTCTCATTTGTCCTTGGTGCTGGTGTATTCAAGAAGGCTTCTTGTCTTGCTTCTTTCTTGCTCTCCTGCGCTTCTCTTTCGCCTCTTCCTTTAGAAGCGCTTCTTTCGGAACCTTGATGACCGTCCGAAGGGCCCGATCAAGGCGTTCAGCTGCCGTACATTCCGGCTCTTTCGTTTCTGTCGATGCCGGGGCGAACGGCGATCGACCCGGAGCCTTCTTGTCGGGCACCCGTCGTGGATGCACAAACAGGGGCCGATTCGGCCCCGGGAGGGCAGGCGCGAGGCCTGCCCCTGCGTGTCAAATCATGGCCGGGACGGCCATGGCACATTGCGTGTTGCGGCCCAAGGCCGCGCCAAAGGAAAAGCCGCAGGGCTGGAGTGCGAGCCCTGCGCTACCCCTGTGTCAGCAAGGCTACAGGGAACTTGCTGAAGACCTCGGCCATGGGTAAAGAGCGGCCCCGCTTTGATGCGCGCGCCTGCAATTTTTCCCCTGTCAGGATATTAACCCAATCGATAGGCGCCTCCTTGGGTAGATGCAGGGCACCCGCTGCCCATATGCTTTCTCCGATAGGGGGCCGTCCGGCGGGGGCCAGCTTCGTGACCAATCTGGGCACGGCGGTCACCGCCCAGGCGTCCCCGGTATGCCTTACGAACGCCAAGACGTTCTCTTTTTTTGCACCCGTCGCCGGCAAAGCTTGATAAGCGCCATCCAGGAACAGGTCGCTGTGATCTCGCCGAAAGTTCAGGGCTGTGGAGGTCACAAAGAGTTTGATGCGCCCGTCCTGCCAATGGTCAAGGAGGTCCTGGATGAGACCCAAGCGCCCGCGTTGTTCCTCCTGCTGTTGGAGTTCGGCCAGCAGGCGCACGCGCTTTTTGAAGTCGACCGGACCCCGGTTATCGGGATCAACCAAGCGGAAGTCCCAAAGCTCGGACCCTTGATAGAAATCCGGGACTCCCGGAATCGTGATTTTCAGCAATTGCTGGGCGAGGGAGTTGAGTGCTCCGTAGTAGGCGATTTCCCGATACAGATGGAGGAAGTCGGACATGAACACGTTGTCTTCCGTGGGCTTGGTGGTGGATTTAATAAAGTGAATAAGCGCCTCCTCGTAACGGACGTTGGGGCGAGCCCAATTCGTATGGACCCTCGCCTCCCGCACTGCCTTCACCATGTAACTTTCAAGGCGTTTTCTAAACCCGGGCACATTGTCCTGTTCCAGCGGCCAAGCTCCCAGCAGGGTCTGGTACATGAGGAATTCCTCGTTGGGATCGGGGACTTTTTGTCCGTCGATCAGCCCCTTCTTCGGACTGACCCACCGGGCCCACCGTTGGAGGGTCTTGTCCCACTTCGCTGGAGCTTCGGAAAGTACGTTGATTCGCGCCCGCACATCTTCAGCGCGCTTGGTGTCGTGGGTGGCGGTGGCATTGAGTGTGTGGCCGTGCTTCTGCCGGTTGCGGCAGAATTCGTGGAATTCGGCGAGGGGAACTCCGGTGGAATCGGGGGCGCCGCCGACCTCGTTGAGTGAAATCAAGGGGTGGTAAACGTAGAGGGCAGAATCCTCCAACCCCTTGGCCATGATCGGACCGGTAAACTGCTGCCAGCGCATAATAAATGCCAGTCTGGCTTCTCGCTGCTCGGGCGTTACATGCCCTCGTTCCCGCAACATCAGCACATCGCGGACAAAATCGAAGCACTGCGAACCGAGACGGGGATTCCGCTCGCGGGCGGTTTCGACGGCCTTTTCAAAGTATCGGAATTCGTCAGGACTTAGGGAGAAACTCCGAATATAGGTCCGGTAAACCGGAAGGCAAGCGGTGACCTCGACGAGGGCGCTCGCCAGGTCCCTTCGCGGCAGGTCGCGCGCGTATCGGTCCTGTTCCGCGAGGACTACAAGATAATGACCCAGGGAACGCATCTCCACGCCGAGGAGGCTCTCCATCACCTCTTTCTTTTTTTCATACACCAGGTCCTCGTACCGGACCGTGGCGCCAATGAACGATTCGTAGATCTGGCGTAGTTTCTTGCACCCCTCGGCATCGAGGAAAAGCCCATTGAGAGCATTGAGGGAGGCATAGCCGGTCGCCCCGCAGATCGGCCATTCGCGAGGCAGTAATTCGCCACGGGCGAGAATCTTTTCCACGATGACATAAAACGGGGGATGAGAATCATTTCCAGTGCTACCGCCGACGCGCTCCTGGAGTCTTCGAAGATAGGCGTGAGGGTCGCGGAGACCGTCCACGTGGTCGATTCTCAGACCTGTCACCAGTCCTCGTTCAATCAGGCGCAGGACCACCGCGTGCGTGGCTTCGAAGACGAAGGGGTCTTCGACCCGTACTCCGACCAGATTGTTGATGGTAAAAAATCGCCGGTAGTTGATTTCGTCGTTGGCGGAGAGCCAGTATGAGAGCAGGTACGCCTGACCGGCCAGCAAACGGTCAAGCAACATAAAGCTGGCGGGTCTCTTCCTGCGGCCATTGAAAATGCGCACATTTTCATCGACGAAATTCTGTACCTCGGGCGAGTCTTGATACAGTTTCCAGAGCCTTTCCTTGAGGCCTTCCCTTTGCATGCGCCGTTCCCCCGCCATCTCAATGGAAAGAGCGACGCGCTCGGGAAGGTTCGTCACGGCGGCGAATATGCCCCCCAATTCCCGAATCGCCGGGTGGTCGGAACCCAACTGGTGCTGCAACTCGCCCAGCCGATGCTGCAAAATAAGAAGGTAAGTTTTGGGCGCGACGGGCAGCTTGGCATCGAAACACTGGATGAAAAAGCCGCCCTCGGCGAAAACCAATTGGAGCTCCTGGTTCTCCAGCGCCCGGGCGTAGGGGCTTCCGAGGATCGGCAAAAGCACCTTGTTCTGAAGCATCATGCGGGGCGGGTGCCAGTCGATATCAAAGAACGAAGCGTAGGCAGAGCCGGGACCGTCTTCCAGCACATCCCTCCACCAGGGGTTTTCGATCCCGGCGGCCATGTGGTTGGGGACAATGTCCAGGAGCAGACCCATGCGATGTTCCTGGAGCTTCGCCGCCAAAGCCTCGAGCTCCTGCTCGCTCCCAATCTCACTACTGATGTGGGAGGGATCGGTAACGTCATAGCCGTGGAGACTGCCGCGCCGCGCTTGCAGCAGGGGTGATGAATAGATATCCGTCACCCCGAGCTGGTCGAGGTAATCCACCAGCGCGCGCGCGTGCTCGAAGCGAAATTGCGCGTTGAACTGGAGCCGGTAAGTCGCCAGAGGAATCCGCAGTGTGGCCATGGTGTTCTACAATGCAAGCTCGCAGTTTCTTTTTTTTCTAGCAAACATTTTGCGCGTCTCGTAGGGGCAACCCCGCGGGCATAGGCGTTAACCTAACGACGGGAGGTGCCACCCGGATTTCTCACGACTGCTTAAGAACGGCGGGGTAGGGACGGTCGCTATACGGCCTTCCTGATGGTTTCCGCCTCCCGCCACCGCCAACAACTTGTGCGGGCGCATGATGCCAAGTTTCGGAGTGCGGGAGCTCGCTCCCGCTTTTTCTACCGCTGACTTGTCAGCGGTGGGTTCTTCGCCGCGACGAGTCGCGGCGAGCAAAAGCGGCGACGAGTCGCCGCACTCCGAAAGGCCGGTTCGCATCGCCGTGGTGAGAAGTTCGGGCTAAATGACGACGCCCGCTGCGCGGACTTTGAGACGTTTCTCACCCTTAGGTTAACGTCTATGCCCCTCGCGGGTGCCCTACCGGAGGGCACCCTACGAGGCGCGATTGGTTGCGGCTCCGCCGCGCTACGCCACGTACAGAGAAAGTTTTTCTGCCAGAGCCCGAAAAAGACCGATCCGCGAGCCTGCGTTTTGGCCTTCCGCTTCGCCCTTTTTCTGAAAGTCCGGGTATGCGGTTTGCAGCAGCTCGTAGCAGATGTTCTGAATCTTCGCGAGGTTCACTTCCAGCGGCAGGGAACGAGCCAGACCCACTGCCGCATCGAGTCTGCTGAGAAACTCCACATTGGCAGGATCAGCTCGCAAGCTCTCGGCCATCTGTTCGAGCCTCATTCTGATTGTGTATTCCAAAGTCGGTACGTCGAGGGCTACCTTAGCACCCTCGGCATCGCCCATGAGATTTCGGATACCATCGAAATCCAATTGTTCGCTCCCCAAAGCATTCCGGAGCCGGGTATTCAAGACAAATTCGGCAGCGGCATAGAAGGCTCGGGGAATCATTACGGATCCTCCCACTCTCGCCAATGTCCGCATCATGGACAACAGGTGGGGGAAGAGGCTGTCAAAAGCCGCATCGGCTTCGCCCCATTCCGCCTCGATAATGCGTTTCAGGATTCTCTGTTGCTCGTCACGGAAGATTACCTTGAGAGAGAAGGTCTCGCCCTCGAGGTTCTGTTGCAGAAGCCGGCTTACCTCCTCCAGGTCGCCCCGCGAAAAGGGCTCCCTGAGTGCCGCGCTTACGGCCTCATAAGCCTCGGCGCTGCTGGCTTTCAGGACACCACCCATCGGGTTGAAGTCGCCACGGTCAATTGCGGCGAAGCCCAGCACGGCCGACTCTTGGGTGATCTCGGAGGTGAATCTCGCCAGACCCGCCGCGAGCCGCTGCTCATGCTTTTCCCCTTTGTCGAGGTTAAAGCTGGCTTGGCGTTCCACTTTGTAACAGTAAATATGGGCATCCGTTTCGTAGGGTTCAAAAAGAGATCGGATGGCGTAGTGAGCGCCGACCTTTCGCAGGTCAACAAAGGTGGTCTGGGCGAACTTCTGGTAAATGCGGCCGCCATCTCCCTGGTCGGGAATGTTGCTCTTGGCTTGGCTCAGCTTCTCGATGAAAAGGCTTTGCGGGGGATTGCCGAAAAGCTCCTCGGCCAGTTGGGCGGCGCGCCCAGCGTATTGAATCACCTGAACGGTTTCAATTCCCGACAATTCATCGAAGAACCAACCGCAGCTCGTGTACATCAACATGGCATGGCGCTGAAGCTCGAGGAGCTTCCAGACGGTAATTTTCTCGGTCTCATCAAATTGCCGGAGGGCGTGCTTAGTAAGAAACGCTTCACGGTTCGCACCCGAGCGGTCAAGGACGACATCAATGTAATCATTTCGCGCCGCCCAGGGATCCTTCAACAACCCCTTGGCTTTCTCCTCGAAAAGAGACGCCAGCGTGTCGCGAAGCCAATCCAGCGCCGCGCGCAGGGGGGTGCGCCACTCCTGGTTCCACCCTGGATGGCAGCCGGAGTTGCAGCCGCAGTTGCTGCGCCAGCGTTCGACTCCGTGAACGCAACTCCATGAGCTGTTTTCAAAAATCTCGACCCAATGGGTCGGTGGGTGTCGTTCCAGATAGAGGCCGTAATTGATGAGTTCGGCCAGACCTTTGGACTCGATGTAGTCCAAGGCAAAGGCCAAGGCCATTTCACCATGCCGGTGATGGTGGCCGTAGGTCTCCCCATCCGTGGCGATGTGTACGAGTTCTGGCCAGGGTCGGGTGTCCTCGGAAAAAGCCCCCAGAAGCCGCTCGGCGAACTTCTGGCCATCGTCAAGTACGCCCTCAAAAGCCACGGCACGGGAGATTGGACCGTCGTAGAAGAAAAGATTAATGGTCTTGCCTGAGGGCAGGCGGAGACGATAAGCCATGGTCGGGTCAACGGAACCGTTGCTGAGATCCTTCCAAGTGCGGCCACCCATTTTCTTTACGCGGCGAGCCTGGTTAGGAGCAAGAACGGTGAACTTGATCCCCAGCTCAGCCAGAACCTCAAGGGTCGCGACGTCCGCGGCGGTCTCGGGGAGCCACATCCCTTCCGGCTGACGCCCGAAGCGGTGTTCGAAGTCGCGAATCCCCCAGAAAGCTTGCGTGTTTTTGTCGCGTTCATTAGCCAGAGGCATGATCATGTGGTTGTAGGGCTGCGCAAGGGCAGAACCATGCCCGGAAAAGGTCTTGGCACTCTCCGCATCGGCCTCCCGAATCGCACGATAGACAGCCGGGTCGTTTGCCTCCATCCAGGAAAGCAAAGTGGGGCCGAAATTGAAGCTGATTTTGGCGTAGTTATTTACAATGCTGACAATGCGCTTTTCCTCGTTCAGAATGCGAGTGGTGGCGTTCGGCGCGTAACACTCAGCATTGACCCGTTCATTCCAGTCGTGATAGGGGTGCGCCGAGTCCTGAAGTTCGACGGCCTCGAGCCAGGGGTTTTCGCGCGGCGGCTGGTAAAAATGTCCGTGAATGCAAATGTATCCCATGTTTTTGAGATTACTCCAACCTTTGAAATACTGTCAGAGATTTTGGGGACAGATTCAAACGGGTATCTTCGGTCAAATTGACGCTCGACGGAACAGCGCTTGTGGCCCCAATCCAGCGCTGATCTGCCGTGTCCAACCGCACGGCCCAACTGCCACCATGACCAGCCAGGACGCTTTGGGACTCATCGCTGAAATTCGCTAAAATCAGCGCTTCATCGCCTTCGCACCAGCGGCGGATCTGTAAAGTTCTCTCCTTCTCGAAGACGCGCACTTCCATTTGCTCCTTGCTGAGCCGCGCAAAAGCCGGCAGCGTCCTCCGCAGCTTGATCAGTTCCTGATAAAACTCCCAAAGCGTTCGATGGGGTTCAGTGTGCATTAGGGTGTGGTCCAGTTTGCTGCGCAAGAAGGTCGACTCGTCTTGCGCGTCAGGAGGTTCGCCAAGCCAACGAAACGCGGCAAACTCCTCTCTGCGGCCGCGCCGCACGGCCTCGATCAGAGCGGCATCCGAGTGGCTGGTGAAATACTGAAACGGCGCCGTCTCTTCCCATTCCTCCCCCATAAACAATAGGGGGATGTAAGGTGAAAGAATCACCATTGCCGCCGCCAGCTTCGACGCCTCGAAGGACAGCAGAGCGCTTAGACGCTCCCCGAACAGCCGGTTGCCGACCTGATCGTGATTTTGTGCAAAGACCACGAACTGTCGCGCGGGTATGTGACGAGAGGAGTTGCCATGGCGCCGGCGTCGATGGGCGGAATACTGGCCGGAATACACGAAGCCTTCTTCGATGGCCTTGCCCAAGTGCTCAATCTCGCCAAAATCCAGGTAGTAGCCGGATTGCTCCCCCGTAAGCAGCGTATGTATTGCATGGTGAAAGTCATCACTCCATTGGGCGTCTAACCCACATCCGCCGGATTCGGCGGGCTGAATGTAGCGCGCGTCGTTGAGGTCGCTCTCCGCGATCAGATAGATCTTGCGGCCCGATTGCTCAGCGAACTCGTGCACTGCTTGGGCCAATAGACGGAGGAAAGGTTGGGCACTACAATCCACAATCCCGTGGATGGCGTCTAAGCGAAGAGCATCGATGTGAAAATCCCGGAGCCAGTAGAGAGCATTCTCGGTGAAATAGCGGACGACTTCGTCACTGTCGGGGCCGTCGAAGTTTATCGCTTGCCCCCAAGGTGATCGATATTGATCCGTGAAATAAGGTCCAAAGTCAGCGAGGTAATTCCCTTCCGGGCCCAAGTGGTTGTAGACCACATCAAGCACGACCGCCAGTCCGTGGTCGTGGCTGGCATCGACGAGCCTCCTCAATCCCTCGGGGCCGCCGTAACTGTTCTGCACGGCAAAAGGATACACCCCGTCATAACCCCAATTGCGACCGCCTGGGAATTGGGCCACGGGCATCAGCTCGAGCGACGTCACTCCCAGTTCTTTCAGCTCACCCAGATATGGAATGATTGCATCGAAAGTTCCCTCGCTGCTGTAAGTCCCAACATGGACTTCATAGATGATGTAGTCCTCAAGTTCGAGCCCGCGCCAGCTTGCATCCTCCCATTGAAATCCCCGAGGGTCCATGACTTCGGAAGCCCCGTGAACACCTTCCGGTTGAAACCTCGATGCCGGGTCGGCCCGATCCTTCTTCCCATCGAGGCAATAAACGTACCGAGTTCCCGGCCGAATCCCCTCGACGATTCCTTCGTGATAACCGCGGTCCATTCTCTGCAACCCGATTAACCCGCCGCGGTTGTGGCTGCCCATCGCGACGGTCCGGGTCACCGAGGGGGCATTTCTATCGTCGAAAATGCGCACCTCAACGCGCTCTGCCAGAGGGGCCCACACAACGAACTGGCAACGGCTACCTTCGAGATAGGTCGCGCCCAATGTGAGATTCATTTGGATTCATTGTGGATATTCCGCTAATCCTAGCTAATACTCAAATCAATGTAATACTCCTGCGCCAAAGAGGGAAGTCGTATCATTTGCGAGCCCCGCGCTCTTCCGCGCAAGTCATTAACACGAAAGGGGGGATCCCGTCCTCGTGGCATGGTCATCTCTTGGCCACGACTGCACACGATCAGAATGTCTGTTCCACTGAAGCGTCACAAAGGGCAGCAAAGCCCGTACCAAAGTCGACACTGGCTGCACCGCATGATGCTATCTGCTTATTTATCAACGAAATACTGTGAAAATCTCGGCGCGCCAAGCGGGGAAGGGTTGCACGGAAACTCCAATAGGGTAGCTTTGGGCGTGTAAAACCTACACGGCTTCACTCCTGCATAGAGGCGACAATAGGAGCGATATGGCCATCTACCTATAAGCAGCAAAAGGGGTTAGGGAGAATATAGGGATTGCCGACCCATTTGGAAGCGGCGGTGCTTCCAGCCTAAATGAACTACCACAGGATTTGATCATGAGGTTCCGGCGCACGAGCGGCATCCTGCTCCATCCGACGTCATTGCCCGGAATGTTCGGGATTGGCGAGCTAGGTCCCGAAGCCTATCGCTTCGCCGATTTCCTAGCGGACGCCCAACAGGGCATCTGGCAGGTGCTTCCTTTAGGTCCAACGGGTTACGGGGACTCACCTTACCAGTGTTTCTCGGCATTTGCCGGAAATCCGCTGCTGGTGAGTCTTGAAAGACTGGTTGAATCGGGCGACCTCTCGCCCGGTGATGTAGCCGACGCCCTCCCGCCATTCCCGGAGCGCCACGTGGACTTCGGATGGGTGATCCAATTCAAGCTCCCTCTCCTCAAGAAGGCAGCGGAGAATTTTCACGTTCGTGCATCGCCGGCTCGCCGTGAGGATTATGAAGATTTCAGCCGTCAAAACGCTTCCTGGCTCGACAATTACGCCCTGTTCATGGCTTTGAAGGAAGCGCATGGCGGCGAGGCCGTGTGGAACATGTGGGAGCGTGACATCGCCACGCGCCAACCCGAAGCGCTCGCCCGCTGGCAGAAACGCCTGGCCTCGGAAATCGCGGTTCAGAAATACGCGCAGTACCAGTTTTTCAAACAATGGTCGGAGTTAAAGGCCTATTGTCACGAGCGGGGAATTCAAATGATGGGCGACATTCCCATTTTCGTAGCCCATGACAGCGCCGACGTGTGGGCCTACCCCGAACTGTTCCACCTCGACTTAGATGGCAACCCTTCTGCGCAGGCCGGTGTGCCGCCGGACTATTTCAGCGCCACCGGGCAAATGTGGGGCAACCCGCTCTACTCCTGGAACGTCATGGCCCAGACAGGCTATTCCTGGTGGATTGAGCGCTTTCGATCGGCGCTGCGGCTGGTGGACATCATCCGCCTCGATCATTTTCGGGGATTCGAAGCTTTTTTCGAAATCCCGGCCGGCGAAAAGACCGCCGTCAACGGAAGATGGGTGAAAGGTCCCGGCGCCGAACTGTTCGAAGCCGTCCAGAGAACGCTGGGCGATCTGCCCATCGTGGCCGAGACGCTGGGTGTGATCACCCCTGAGGTCACCGCGCTTCGAGACCGGTTTGGTTTCCCCGGAATGGGGATTCTGCAATTTGCCTTTGGCAGCGATCCTCAAGCGCCGGATTTCAAGCCCCACAATTACCGCCGTGACTTTGCGGTTTATACCGGGACGCACGACAACGATACAACCCTCGGCTGGTGGACTTCGAGCGGCGCTGGCGACAGCACCAGGACAGCCGAGAACATCCGCGCGGAAAGAGGGTTCGCGCGCGAGTATCTGGGAACGGACGGCCGGGAAATGAACTGGGTGCTTATCCGCACAATCTTGGCCTCGGTGGCCGATATGGCGATCATTCCGCTCCAGGACGTGCTGGGTTTGGGCAGCGAAGCGCGAATGAACTTACCTGCCAGACCCAGCGGAAACTGGCGCTGGCGGTTTAAGGCAGGCCAACTAACCCCTAAACTCGGCGAGCGACTGAGAGAAATGGTACAGATCTATGATCGGGGTTCGAAGCAGTAATGAGCCCGGGAATGATTCGATCATTGAAACCGGTAACCGGGCTTAAGCGCGCACCGATAGGCCCTCGTCCGGTCGTTATTCACTCTGGTGTTGCATTCGGCCCAGCTCAAGAGGAGATCAGGACCTAGTGGGAACACAATCGGCGTCCCGTTCATTTCGGCTTCGATGAACACCCCCTCTGCCCCAACCGGTAAAGTAAAGTTCAGCGCTTCGCCGAAGGTCACCGGATAGGATTCACGACCGGTGTCTCTGACCATGAGGCGATCGACCTCCGCCTCCAATAAAAAAGTGGCAGTATCGGACCAGTCCAGGGCTGACACATCGAGGGTACGGCCATCGTGAGAAAAGTTCTGGGACTCGATCTTGGTGAACGGACAGGGGCCCGCAATGCAAGAGACCCTGGCATTCCGAAATTCGTTGCCCTGCCCCGCATCGAGGGATATGGAGCCGGTGGCCGCTTTCCACTTCCCATCCGGCGAGCAAGGCCCTCGGCCATTGCAGGGCACATTACCAATATTCACTGCCTGGAAAGTCTTAACCACGCTGCCGACATTTGCTTCCGACGTCGATTTTATGGAATACCTCACGTTAACATTCGAGATCACCATGTCGGGGTGATGAGCAGCACTGGCCTCGTGCGAAATGGGAACCATACGAGCCACATAGACTTTGTCGCCGGCGGTGGCATTTAGTTCCAGGGATTGGTACCCCTGATGCAGAAAAAGTAGCGTCACGGATTGGCCCGGCGCGATGCCCGCAGGCAAATCAAGCCAGAAGAAACCCGAAGAATCAGACTTACAACGACTGGCGGCGAAGACGTTGGCCGCGCTGATCTCCACATTGGCAATGGGTGTTTCTTTTCTCACGTCGGCGTCCTGCCGGATCACCGCACCTTGCACGGACATCACCGGCGACTTTCTCCTGAGATGGATCAGATACGCTGCAACCAGACCCCCCCCGAGGACGGCGACCAGCGCAACCCATCGTACCACCTTCCATTTTCCACTCATTCAGTCCCCCACCCTTACATTTTACGATGGTTTGGGGTGAAACGCATTCAGGGGTCCGCACTATCTCGGTTTGGTCTTGTAGCGGCGAGTTTACCTCGCCATGTGGCGACGTAAAGCCGCCTCTACATCAAACCGAGGCACTACCCAGGGGCCGGGTGGCCTAATTTGGTTCATCCCTTCGGGGTGTCGTCAGGGAAGCTCGAAGCCGGGGAGTCTCAGTGCCGTCTTGTCAAAGGTCAAGGTGCGGGAGCAGCCGGCCTTGACCCCCAGCGCCCCGATGAGGGCGTCGGCAAACGACCCGCTCCCTTCTTTAAGCGCGATCATCGCCGCAAACACTTCCTGCTCGTTTTCGATAACCAGAGTGTCGGCCTGAAGCATGCGCTCGAGAGCCCGAGCGATCTCATCGTCCGCAAGGCCGTAGGCGCGATCCAGCACCCACACCGTCTCGACCGTGGCCACGGTGCTGATGAAGCCAGGGTTTTCCTCGGTCAGGCGGAACTCGATAATGTCCGTGGCCAGCGGCGATTGAATCGGGTCATCCTGCGTGAGGTAGCGAACGAGGATATTGGTGTCGAGCCCTATCATCGGCGTCGGGCGTGTGGACGGAGCCCGGCGGCGCCCTCCGCGATGGCTTCACGCATTCGCCGGAGGGTCACTGGCCGGCGGGCGCGCGCAAGGATGCCCCTTAATGCCGAGACGGGGAGTTTGGGCAGGAGAACTACGGTGCCGTCAGGATGGACAAAAAACTTCACGCGGTCCCCCGGCTTCAAGCGGAGATGCTCCCGGATAGCCTTGGGGATCGTGGCTTGGCCCTTGACCGTAATCGCCGATTCCATGTTTCCCCCATTACATTCTCATAAATGTAATACCGCGTTGGATGACCGGCGTCAAGCTGTGCCGGATCAGCCCCCATGAGCAGAGAGCGAAGGCACAGGGGTGGGAGCGCGGGCATCCTGCCCGCTCATGCGGGAGCGTTCCGCTCCTGCAACGGGAAGCGCACGGGTGCGGCTGGGAGAGCGGGCAGGATGCCCGCGCTCCCACCCTGCGCCCGCCTCCTGGAAAGTTGGCGCATTTCTCTTTGATGTCATGCCCGCGATCGCCTGTAGCCGCCGATGACAGGTTCTCATACGGCGCTCCCGCACGAGCGCAGGGCACTTCGACGGGTAGGCCGTCAAAGTGCCCGGTCTGGCGTTAGGAGCGTCGATTACTAACCCCTTGGCGGCAAGGCGGGATCTATTTCCCACCCCTTTCGGGAGCTCTCATGGTGTTCGGCCACTTCGTCCGGATTGCCGACTTCATACGCAAGTTGGCTATATCGGAGAATACAGGGCGACATTCGACGCGAGGCCCCCGCGACGGCTAGCTGAGGTCTTCTGGCGAACCGGCTCTGTGAGGGCGCCGCGTTTCTGCATACCCACTAAGAATCGAAGGCTCACATCGAGCGTAGAGTAGAGCGGAAGCAATCAACCTTGGTGCAGGCCCAAAACCATGACCACTGGAGGCGGCGCATCCTCAAACTCCAGTGCCTCCGACTCTGTCATTACCACGGTTCGCCTCCTGGCGAGCGCCACGGCAATTAGGAGAATCGCGATCATCATTGCATAGCTCGCTGGGTTCCAGAGCGCACGTAGCTCAAGTACTGCTCCATGGTCGACGAGAAGGCCAAAGGCCAAAACGGAAAGCCAGAAGGTGAGGTGGAGGTTCGACTTCCCCGGCAAATAGGAACAAGTAAAGGGAATCTTACGAAAGCCCGCGAGCGTGACCTCAGCGGCCCCGATCCCCAAAATAGCGAGGACCGCAAGGTGACCCACAGCCGGCCACCAGGGCCACAGCCAGAGCAGAACCACAGCCCATGCCGTCCAGATCGGTACCACGGAGAGCACGAGCAGGGCACGCCGGTTGGCCTGCAAACATTCCGTCACCCCGCCAACCGGAGTGACGCGGAAAATCCAATTGGCCGTGAGATCCAGGGGCATGGCGAACCCGACCCGGGTGCCGAGCACGCCGAAAAACATCATCATCACACTCGAAACTAACAGCCCCGCATTCGGATGACGCCACAGGATGTTCGCGGATGCCACCCCTGGCTGTTGTAGGGCCGCAAGCAGTCCTACGAAGAGGATCGTTAAGGCGAGCCCTATGCCCAGGTAGAAGGCGAGAATGAGACGATGCTTCCGGCTGCGGAGCAACGTGCGAATGCTGAACTGTCCAATCGCTGTTTCCAGCGAACCGCCAAGGCGCGGCAACCAGCTCAAACGATGGAAGCCGGGAACGATATCCGGCTCCTCCACGATCCGGCGGAGCATTCGAAAATAAGAAAGGGAGTACACAAAAGCGGTTGCACTTCCGGCAATGGCCAATCCGAGCCAGGCTCGTATTGCCAAGGGGGCAAGAGCCGGTTGCATGGACCCGTTCAGTTGTTGGAAGAGGCCCAGGAACCAATATGACGGCAAACACGCGAGCCAGTGCTGATTGTGCGCGGCCGTGAGCGCTTCCGGCGAGGCTAGTGACAGTTGAAGGAAGTACATGCTCACAAACACGCAGAAGGCCGCTATTTGTAAGAACGACGACACGCGCAGGAACTGCCGTCTCGGCAGCACCTGGGCGGCCAGTCCTTGCAGCCCTAATACGCAACAGAAGATGAATGCGCTGGCAGCGAATATGGTGATCCAGTAAGCAGCGAACGACCGGGGCAGACCGATAAGGCCAGAATTTGGGGCCGCAAATGCCAAGGGTGCGGGGAAACCCGGCAACACATTGAGGGCAGCCACCGTGACGGCGAGCCCTGTGGCCATAGCGGATACTTTTGCGAGGAACATGGTGCTCGGCCGCACAGGCAAAGGCGCGAGCACCAGGACGTCACGCTGGTCCGGGAACATGGAATCCCAACTCAGCACCGCGAACAGACCTACGACCAGCATCGTTGTCGCGATCAGGGAGTGTTCCATCCCCCAGGAGGCAACCAAGCGTGCCCGGGCAGGCATGTCGTCGCCCGCGAGGATCAAGACGGCAGCCGAAAAGAGTAAACCGATAAAGACAAGCAGCGAGGCAAACTGCCCAAGCAGCTTGCTGATCTCCCCCTGCGTGGAAAGGAGTTCGAGATCAACGATGCGGAAGAGAAATTGGCGATAGAGGACGCGGAATTGCGTTTTGACCACGGGGACACCTTACGCAAATACTAGGTCCACGATCTGGCGCGAGATGCTGACCGGATCCTGCTCAACAGCGAGTTGAGAAAAAATCTCTTCCAGCGTGGGCAGCGCCATCAGCGTTCTCAGGCGCTCGATCGAGTCGTCCGCTACGACCTTGGCGCGATGCAAAATGACCACGCGCGTGCAGACGCGTTCCACCGTCTCGAGTTCGTGGGAGCTCAGCAACACCACCTTGCCTCGCCTCGCCATTTCCTTCAGTAGATTTCGGATGACAAGCGCGGAGGTAACGTCGAGCCCGGAAAACGGCTCGTCCAGGAGGATCAGATCGGGATTGTGCAGCAGTGCGGCCGCCAGCAGCACCTTCTGACGCATGCCCTTCGAATATGCTGAAAGGGGCGAGTGGCGGCTGCCGTGGAGCCCGAGCAACTGGAGCAGGCCATCGATCCGTTCGGCCGTACGCTTCGAGGGCAAGCCGCGCAATTGACCCACCATCACCAGGTATTCCAGGCCGGTCAAATGCGAATACAGATGCGGCTCTTCCGGCACGTACCCAAAGCGCCGTTTATAGTTCAGGAGGTCACGATGGATGCGGGTGCCCTCGAAGAGGATTTCTCCGGACGTCATCCCAATGAGGCCGGTGATCATTTTCAGGGTGGTGGACTTGCCGGACCCGTTCGGCCCGAGGTAACCGGTGACCTCGCCAGGCCGCGCCGAAAAGCTGACGTTGTCTACGGCGGTGACGGCGGGGAATCGTTTGCAAACATTTCGCAGCTCAAGCATAGGGTCCAACCTTAAGGGTCTATGTAGTATTCTGCTTAGGGGCCTGCTTGTCAAGTAGTATTCTACTTAGGTACAATTCCCCCATGGCAGGCGAAGTCAAACTTTCCCACACGGCGGCGATGATCCTTCAGGCCATCTGCGCCGGTCACATCTATGGCTTCAACGTGATGGAAGTAACCGGCCTTCCCAGCGGCACGGTTTACCCCGCGATGCGGCGCTTGGAACGGGACCGCTTGATTCTTTCCCAGTGGGAGAAGCAGTCCATTGCGGACGCCGAGCGGCGCCCCCCGCGAAAATATTACAAGCTTACGGGTCTGGGCAGGACTACCCTTGAAGCTTCCCGCCGGCGCTATCCGCTCCTGGCGAAACTCGTTCCGGCGGAGGAGGTTGAAACGGCATGAGAAGCGCCGAAATTGCCCCTTCGAGCTCCGTGCACTTGGCAATCCTCCGGGCTGCCGCATTACTGGTGCCCAATGAGAGACGCGCGGAATGGCTTGCAGAATGGAGATCGGAGCTTTGGTACGCCTCCAAAAGTGAGCTTGCCCCTCGGGTGGGCGGCCGGTGGTATATAACCGCCTTTTGTCTCGGATCGTTCCAAGACGCGCTGTGGCTCCAGCGAAACACACTCCGCTCGGAGGAACAAAATACGCTTCACTTGGAATCTCCCATGCAGTGCATGGCTTTTCTTGCGGCTCTGGCAGCCTTCAGCATGGTCATCACGTTCGTTCTGTGGCTGGGGAATCGGGATTCGATTTCATCAGCCGACCTCTATCATCAATTACGCACCGCTTTCCCATACGTCCTCGTTTATCCGAGTCCGGTCTTGTTGGCGATCACATCCCTATCGCTTGGCGAGTTTCCGGCGCACAGCAGGTTGCTCGCTTGGAGAGAGAGGGTTCGGCGGGGGACCTTTCTTTCCGGCAAAGTCGCGTTAGTCGTGCTGATGGTGTTTTGCGGGTCGCTTATTTTGGCTTACAACGTCCTACCGCCCATTCTGGCGGTTCTTCTGTTTTTTGGCATGTCCTGGGGCTACACCTTTGGACTCCGATGGGCATTGAATGATCAGCGGGGGCGGTGCCCGGTTTGCCTCCACCTGCTCACTCGCCCTGTCTGGGTGGGCGAACGCTCAAGGTACTTCCTGGAGCTGAACTGTACGGGCCTCATGTGCCCCAAGGGTCATGGTTTTCTCTATGTACCGGAAACCCCGACGACTTGGTTCAGCACGCAACGCTGGCTCTGCCTCGACTCTTCCAGCCAGGCGTTTCTTAGGCATGTCTAACGTCCGTCGGCTCGCTCCAAATTGACTGCGGTTCAACGTGCAGAAATAATCCCGGCCAGCTAAACGCTAGGTATGCGCGAGCGACGGCCCCTTGGTGTCGCAACGAGCCCACAGGAAGCCAAACCGTAAATGTGCTCTGCGGGCTTGGGTTGAGAAGTGTAGTTCTTCGCCGGGAGTTGAAATTCTTCCCATAATGACGAGAAAAAGCCGCGGACGTCAAAAACAGGTCGCGCTACGCTGCCTTTGGGAGTGATTCCTTTCCCTTCTGACGGGGCTTGGGCGGGGCGTAGGACCAATTCCCCCACGGCTCCCGATCAATACCATCGGGACAAATTGCGCCATGGGCTACGATGCAGGACCTCGGCGTCGGTGACGAGGCGCTGGCGGCACGGCGGTCAGTTAATTTCAGTGGCGATTAACCGGTGGCGAGTGGAAGGACAGGGCACAGGTGACAGGTTACAGGGAACAGGAGGCTAAGAGGCGGGAGTGGGACCCGAAATCCGATGTCCGAGGTCCGAAGTCTTAAGGGCGGTCGCAAGTAACAAGCCAAAGAGGCCCTCGTGTCCGCTGACGCGCGAAGCCTCGCATTGATCGACAATTAGGCCAAGCCAAAGAGGATGTGTATAATACGGATATGGGTAACCGTGTGATTCGCGTCTCTGATACCGAGGCGGTGGGCGATTTTGGGTCGCTGCTGGATGAGGTGCGTCTCGGCGCTGAAGTGGTGATCGAGCACGATGAGCGGCCCGTGGCCGTGGTGCGCGCGGCCGAGCCGGCACGCCGCACCATCTCGGAGTGCATCGCGCTCGCCGAGGCGCATGCGAAAGAACTGGGCTACGAACCCACTCTTGACCCGGACTTCGCCGCCGACGTCGCAGACATCATCGATAACCGCCAACCGTGGAAGCCGCTCGCGTGGGAGTGATTCTCGATTCCAGCATTCTGATTGCGGCCGAACGAGGGGGGCAAACCGTTCGGCAGATACTGTCCGATGTACGCGCGGCTCAGGGTGAAATCGATATTGGGCTCTCAGTGGCGACCATCGCAGAGCTCCTTCATGGAGCTTACCGCGCAGGGTCCGAAGCGCGGCAGCGGCGGCGGCTGGAATTTATCGAAGAACTGTGCAGGGACGTGCCCCTATACCCTGTGACCCTTGAAGTGGTCCGCTTGGTAGGCAAGATCGAAGGCCAGGAGGAGGCCAAGGGCATGCGGATCTCTTTCGAAGACTTGCTGATTGGCGCGACCGCATTACACCTGGGTTACTCGGTCATTACCCACAATGTCCGTCATTTCCGCTTGATCCCCGGCCTGTCTGTCGTGCAGTTTTGAAGAAATAGCGCTCGCGCCAAATTACGACAGCCGCGCGATACACCGGCGTAAATGCATGCGTCCCATGCCTCGAGTTGCGACCTCTCGCACCCAGCGCCTACGGCAACCGATAAACCACCAGACCGGCGAAATTTACCGGGCATGGCGAAGGGGCGCATACGTAAGAATCGATCTATGCGCCACCCGCGGTTTGGGGTGAAACGCATTCAGGGCCGCCTACACATGTAACACACGACCCAAAATCGGCTAGAATGGACCACATGGATGAGAAGAGAGGTTTCTCCAAATCACTATCACGAAGGGAAGCGCTAAGGCGAATCTCCGGCGCGTGGATTAGCGCGCCCATCTGGAAGTGGGGAAAACTACCTTTCTTGCCCGTGTCGCAGGGGCAACAGGACACTCCATCCGCTCGCTCTTCCCGCCTAAAAGCTCTTTCCCCGGAGGATGACCTGTTCCTGGAGGAACTGGAGCGAGCTACTGTCGCCTACTTTTGGGACCAGGCGAATCCACAGACCGGACTGGTGAAGGACCGATGCAACGTTCGCGCCGCTGACAACACCGTGGTCGCGAATATTGCCGCGACAGGCTTCGGACTGACGGCTCTCTGCATCGGGGACAAACGCAAGTACATTCACTTTTTTGAGGCGCGAAGGCGGGCCTTGAACACCTTGATGTTCCTATGGCAGAAAATGCCTCAACATCGGGGATTCTTCTATCACTTCGCCAACATCAACACGGGCGAAAGATTGTGGGACTCAGAAATCTCATCGGTTGATACGGCCATCCTGCTCTGCGGCATTCTGGCCTGCGCACAGCACTTTGAGGATTCCGGAATTCACGACCTCGCGCGCGCCATCTTTAACCGCGTGGATTGGACTTGGCTCTCGATGGACACTCGCTTGCTTCCCCACGGATGGCTGCCGGAGAACGGCTTCCTGCCGTATCGTTGGGACTATTACAGTGAATTGATGATGATGTACCTGCTGGGGCTCGGTTCATTGTCGCACCCTTTACCGCAGGACGCCTGGGACGCCTGGAAGCGTACGACCTTCGATTATGAGGGCCTTCGGTACATCGGGTCGTTCGCCCCTCTGTTTGTGCATCAATACTCCCAGGCATGGTTTGATTTCCGCGGCAAGCGCGACCGATATGCGGATTATTTTCAGAATTCGGTGATTGCCACCGAAGTCCATCGCCGTTTCTGTTTGGAACTGGGCAAGCAGTTTCCCGATTACAGCGACGACCTGTGGGGCATCACGGCGTCGGATTCACAGTACGGCTATGTGGCCTGGGGTGGTCCTCCCGAAATGGGGCCGATTGACGGCACCGTCGTTCCCAGTGCGCCGGGGGGTTCGCTGCCCTTCCTCACCGACGCAACCCTGCGCGTCCTGCGAAACATCAGGGCGCGTTATGGAGACGGCGCCTTTAGCAAGTATGGATTTGTCAATGCTTTCAACCCGCTCAAAGGCTGGTATGACAAGGACGTGGTTGGAATCGACACAGGAATTACCCTGTTGATGGCGGAAAATGTGCGCACCGGGTTTGTTTGGGACACCTTCATGAGGAGCCCGGAAGCGCGGCGGGGCATGGACCGCGCGGGATTTAAGGCCTATAGAGCGGCAGGGACTCAGGCGACAGGGCTAGCGCCTTTTCCCAACGCTTCAGGTCAACAGGCAACACCCCTCCCTCCCTGAGGCCTGGTCGGGCTTCTGCATAGGGTGGATTGCTATTTGGAATCCCGCCACGAAATCTCAATCAACGCCAGACTCTGAGGCGCAAGAGTCAGCTCGATCGTGGAGGGGTTGGCCGCAGATAAGGGACGAATCTCCGGCGGGCCGAGTTCCGCGGCCTTGCGCAGATTCTCCTGCTGTTCGCGGCTGGGGAAGTCCGGCTTGCCCATCGCCTCCCAGGCAGCCAAGGCCGAGCCGTGCTGGCGATCGACAACTTGGATGCGCGCCTCCCCCGCACCCGTCATTCCCTTGATCGAGAGCGTCACTCGCTTTGCCAAGCCGCCATTCCCAGGTGGCGCGTAATTCCACACGGCGATGGCAAGCGAGCCGTCCGGGCGGCGGGTGGCGAGCGCCGAGTCTGAGTCGACGCGGATGCGTTGGGCGCCCAGTTCATGCAGCAGCTTGAAGTCGTTGTAGGCCGCCTTGGGAATATTCCCGGCAGCCATCAATCCATAACCCCCGTAAAAGGGCCGCTTCACCACGCCTTGCTCCTCGAACACATCGGAGAAGGCCCAATAAGCCATAATGTCGATCAAACCGTCACACTGACGGATCGTATTGGCGAGCCACGGGCCCATGAAGGCGGAGTCCGTCACATCGATCTCGTTCATGTAGCTGGCGTTGTACTCGCTGAAGATGAGGGGCAAATCGGGCTTGGCGGAGGCCTTCACCTGATCGTGGACTTTGCGGACGGCGCGGTAGACCATCTGGTCGCGCGGAATCTGCTCGTTTGTGCCGAACACGTCTTTGGCGGTATCGTTGGCGTAGACGTGGGTTGACACAAAGTCCACCGGCACATTCCCGGCGACGCAGTGCCGGATGAACCGGTCCACCCACGCCGCTTGCGCTGTTGCCGGCCCCCCTACCCGCAAACGCGGGCTGGCAGTCTTGAGAGCGCGTGCCGACACATCGTACAGGTGATAGTAGGTGGGCTCCTTCGGATCCCCGGCCCAGAAGTCAATGTTGGGCTCGTTCCAAACTTCAAAATACCACTGGGAGACTTCATCGATGCCATATCGATCCACAAGGTGCTGGGCGAAGTGCTGGACAAGGTCTCCCCAACGGTCCCAGTCCTTGGGCGGGGAGTTGAAGGGCCTGTACCAAAAGGCCTGTCGAGACGGCGTGGAGGCCAGCTTTTCCGGCATGAAGCTCAACTCGACGCAAGGGCGTACGCCGTTCGCCAAAAGGCCATCGTAAATCTGATCCACGTAGGAGTAGTTGTAGACGGGGCTGCCGTGCTCGTCTTCGTTGTAAAGCCCTACCTCGTCGTGGAAGATGGCGTGAAAGCGGACGTACTCAAACCCCGTGGCCTCCTTGACCTCACGCAGATCGCGGCGGTAACTGTCGCGCAAGGCGAGAATGGCGCGGCCGGACCCGAACATCCGTTCCCAAGAGTGGGGAAAAGGCTGCGGGGGCGCTTGCGCGTCGACGGTGAGGGTCTCGGCCTGAGGCGGGGCGGTAACTTGGCCGAGGAGTCTTGGGGAGGGCAGCGCGCATACCACCATCATCACGGTGGCGAGGAGCGCCAGCCACCGGCCCCCACAGAAGAAATGCCGATTCATGATCATCAAACCTCAATAAGCCATCATCAATCGGCAATCGAAAATCGTCAATTGGCAATTTGCCGTCGCCCCTTCGCGCACGGCTCCCTGGAAATTTCGCCTGCACAGGGTATCTATTACATCTTCGCTAATGGATTCCACCTCCCCTTAGTCCGGCAAAGGCCTTGATAATTCAACCACTTCCGGAAATTTTGGTACTGGAACTCGACTTGCTGCAATGATTGCGGTGAGGTTCGTCACCAAGGCTTCAAAACGTCGGTCGGCCTTTCGTCCTGCACCGCAATCTCGGAGGTTCCGCAATGATTCGAGCGAGTGAAGGGTACGCTGCTGAATTCAAGCTGGACAATCTCAACCGATCTCAAACCGCGCAGGATTGGGAAATCGACCGAGCGGATGTTGAAGAACTTCCTGCCTATTACAAACGGAGGTCGGCGGGGGTTTGGGCATGCATCGCAACCCTCACCGTCGCCTTAGCGGTTGTCGTGGCTTATGGCTACACAGTCCTGTGGCAAGAAGGCATTCAATTAGAACAGGTGCCGGTAATAGCGAAATCGCTTCCCGCGATTGCGCAACATTTGGGGAACGTCGAACGACGCCTTGCTGATTCACGAGCGGACCAACAGAATCTCGCCTCGCAGGTGCGAAGCATTGACGCGGAATCGAAGGCTGCCCTGGGCCGGACCCGGGGACAGACAGGTCAGTTGGTGGCCAACCTGAAGGCGTCCTTGCTCAAGGGCTTGAACCAACAAACCTCAATGTTCCAGACGCAGTTAGCCCAATTGACGAGCGAACGGAACGCGGACCAGCTTCACTTGGCGCAAGTTGAGGCGCAGCTCTCGCAAGCTCGGAATGAACTTGAGACTGCCCGGACCGATTTCGCCAGCCAGGTTGCGGCGCTCCGCGAACAGCAGGGCCAGGAGCATCGCGAACTCGCTTCCCTCAGCGACTCGCTCCCGACCCACCAAGTGGCCTTCGAAGCTCTAAAGAATCATCAGGATGAAGTCATCCCCGGCGTTTCCTTCCAGTTGACCAAAACCGACGTCCGGCATCAACGCTTTGATGGAACAATTGCATCAGCGCCGGGAAATCAAAGAGTTTCGGTTCAAAGTCAGGGTGTACGGACCCCCGTCGTGTTTTTTCCAAGCGAGCAGGGCAAGGCTTATGTGATGGTCGTGACGAGCATTAATCAGAATGGGGTAACCGGTTATCTTCTGATTCCAGCAAAGAACGGCACGACCGCCCCAACCGATTTCATATCTGCTACCGACAACCCGCAAAGGCCGATCTCAAATCCTGTCAGTCATGGGGGCAACCTGGCGGAGCCGTAAATAACGATCCTTCATTCTTCCCGCAACTTTCGGATGCCGAGTTGAGCCGACTTGCAGGTGGTCGAGAAATGCCATCGCGGTTGTCCTCCCCCTCCGATACTATTGTCTCGCCGGATATTGAAAATACGCGCGGTCCCTTGCCCGATTTCCTCACCTTGGTGGGGCTATTCTGCCTTCTGCCGGTGTCAATTTGACACCTCCACCGTCGGGCATATTGCACCCCAGTTTACGCTTTTTGGAATTTGTTGTAAGCGGTTTATTTTCAATATATTGTCAGGATTGGGAGAACAAAAATCGGTTTTTATGGCCTTTGTTATCAATAAGTTATCAGGATTGCGGGCCTTCTAAGTATATGGACATAAAGTCGCGTCGCTGTTGATACAATTTGTCGGCCTGCTTCGTCGTTGACGGGCCCCCAATCCGTCGATAGCGGCATTGGGAGCCAAGCGGAGTTCGGTGCAATCGGAAAAGTGATGCTCGCGTGGTCCTGGGCGTGGGGCGAAGGAGAAGCGCTTCGCGGGCCGACACCTTCCG
>Ga0181536_10000999_pt1 | contig 33664 bp, 23 predicted proteins | sample PEATcosm2014_Bin_41_FD_121105 | JGI IMG/M metagenome (GOLD analysis project Ga0181536, IMG submission 121105) | Peatland microbial communities from MTU Mesocosm Facility, Houghton, MI, USA - PEATcosm2014_Bin17_60_metaG | ecosystem: Environmental > Terrestrial > Soil > Wetlands > Peat | place...
GAGGCAGCTGATCGTCGACGCCCCTGTCTTGAAGGCAACCGTCCCGCTTGTCGGCGTACCGGTTGTCGGCAACTTGGCCGCCACGGTGGCGGTGTAGGTGACCGTGCCGCCGACCTGAGAGGGGTTGGCTGTGGAGGTGACCGTGGTCGTGGTTGTGACCGGCGTGACGAACTTGAAGCCTGAGCGTGTCGCGGTGCCGCCATTCGTGGTGACCGAGATCGCCACTGTGCTGGGGGCCGTATGCGCCGGGGTGGTCGCCTTGATCTGGGTAGAGCTCACGACTGTGATGTGAGCGGCTGGCGTTGTTCCGAACTTGACCGCGGTGCCGGTGATGCCGGTGCCGCTGAAGTTCGTCCCTGTGATCGTGATCACTGTGCCGCCGGCTGTGACGCCCGACTTGGGCGTGAACGAGGAGATGGTCGGAGCGGGCACCACGTACTGGAACGCATGGGTGGCGCTCCCGCCCGGCGAGGTGACCGTGATTGTCACCGTGCCGGCAATGTGCGCCTCGGTCACCGCCGTGATCGTGGTCGGGCTTGTGACTGTGTAGCGTGCGGCCGCTGTTGTTCCGAACTTGACCGACGTGACGTGGAACAGTGTCAGGTCGCTGAAGTACTTGCCGGTGATGGTCACGCTGGTCCCGCCCAGGGTCGAGCCCGACGTCGGCGAGATCGATGTGATGGTGGGTGCCGGCACGACGTACTTGAACTTGCCCGTGGAACTGGCGCTCCCGCCGGGGGTGGTGACCGTGACGGTGACTGTCCCGGCGGCATGGGCCGGGGTCTTCACCGTGATCGTGGTGGCTGTGGCCACGACAACTGTGGTTCCGGCGGTCCCACCGAAGGTGACCGTCGCCGGTGCCGCGAAGCCGCTCCCCTTGAGCGTCACGGTTGTCCCGCCGGGCACCTTGCCGCTGGTCGGGGTGAAGGATGTGACGACGGGGACCGGGTCGTAGGTGTAGTGCGAACCTGCAGCCGAGGTCCCGCCAAGGGTGGTGACGGTCACTGTCACCGTGCCGGCAGTCGAGCGGCCCGGTGCCGTGACCGTGATCTCGGTTGTGCTGACCACGTGGACTGCCGTCCCGGCGGTGCCGCCGAAGGAGACCGTGGGTGTGCCCACGAACCCGGTACCCGTCAGGGTCACCGATGTCCCGCCGGCGAGCTTGCCGGCACTCGGTGTGACCGTGGTCACGGTCGGGGGGCCGAAGAAGAACTTCACGCCTGTGGACGTCCCCCCGGAGGTGTGCACGGTCACCGTCACGGCCCCGGCCGCATGCGCCGGGGTCTTGACCGTGATCTGGGTTGTGCTGACCACGTGGACTGTGGTGCCGAGCGTGCCGCCGAAGTAGACCTTGGCTGTGGCGAGGAACCCGTTGCCGCTGAGCGTCACAGTTGTCCCGCCTGCGGTCTTTGCGGCCCCTGGTGTGACCCTGTTCAGGACCGGCGCCGTGTTGTAGGTGAAGCTCAGGCCCCCCGAGGTCCCACCGCCCGTCGTGACCGTGACCGTGACGGCCCCGGCGGCCGTGTGGGCCGGCGCCCTGACCGTGATCTGGGTTGTGCTGACCACGACGACTGTGGAGCCGAGCGTGCCGCCGAAGGAGACGCTGGCCCCGGTTGCGAACTTGGTGCCGGTGAGCGTCACGGTTGTCCCGCCCAGGGTGCTGCCGGAGGCGGGTGTGACCTTGGTCAGGGTGGGGGCGCCGTAGAAGAACTTGAGAGCCCCGGAAGTCCCCGCCGCGGTGTGCACGGTGACTGTGACCGTGCCGCCTGTCAGATGGGCCGGTGCCGTGACCGTGATCTCGGTTGTGCCGGTTGTGCTGACCACGCGGACTGTCCTCCCGGCGGTGCCGCCGAAGGAGACCGTGGCTGTGGACGCGAACCCGCTGCCGGTCAGGGTCACCGTTGTCCCGCCTGCGGTCTTCCCGGCCCCCGGTGTGATCCTGGTCAGCGTCGGTGCCCCGAAGACGTACTTGATCCCATTGGTCGTCCCGCCCGGGGTGGTGACGGTGACTGTCACGGGGCCCGAGATGTGGCCCGGCGCCGTGACCGTGATCTGGGTGGCGCTGACCACGACGACTGTGGTCCCGAGCGTGCCGCCGAAGGAGACCGTCGCTGGGCCGGCGAACGACGTGCCGGCGAGGGTCACGGTGTTCCCGCCCGCGGCGCTGCCGGCGTGCGGCGCGATCCCCGTCAGGGTGGGTGCCGCGTCATATGTGTAGTGCACGACGTTCGTCGAGATGCCGCCGGTGGTGGTGACCTTGACTGTCACCGTGCCGACCGGGTGGGCCGGTGCCTTGACCGTGATCTTCGTTGTGTGTGTCGACACCACCACTGTGGTGCCGGCGGTGCCCCCGAAGGAGACCGTGGCTGTGGTCGCGAGCCCCGAGCCGGTGAGGGTCACCGACGTGCCGCCGGCCGTCTTGCCTGCCGCCGGGGTGATATTCGTGATGACCGGGACCGGATAGTAGACGAAGGGCTTGGCGGACGAGGTCCCACCGAGGGTGTGCACGGTGACTGTCACCGTGCCGGCGGCGTGGGCCGGTGCCTTGACCGTGATCTTCGTTGTGTGTGTCGACACCACCACTGTGGTGCCGGCGGTGCCCCCGAAGGAGACCGTGGCCCCGGTCTTGAAGTTGGTCCCCGTCAGGACGACCGGCGTGCCGCCGGTCGCCTTTTCGCCGGCCGGCGTGATCGAGGTGAGCGTCGGAGCCGGGAGGTAGCTGTACTTCTCGCCGGCTCCCGACTTCCCGTCCGCATTGGTGACGGTGACTGTCACTGTTCCCACCGCGTGGGCCGGTGCGTGCACCGTGAGCTTGGTCGGGCTGACGATGACGACTGTGGTGCCGGGGTTGCCTGTGCCGAAGGCGACCGTGCTCCCGGCGACGAACTGGGCACCGGTCAGGGTGACGACTGTGCCGCCGCCGGTGGCGCCGGCCGATGGTGTGACCTTGGTAACGCTCGGGGGCCCGTAGGCGTACTTCAGCGCGTCCGAGGTGCCGCTGGTGGTGATGACGGTGACTGTGACCGTCCCCGTTGCCCCGTGGCTCGGCACCTTCACCCTGAGCTTCGTTGTGTGTGTCGACTCCACGACTGTGGTCCCGTGGGTCCCCCCGAAGGAGACGGTGGCTCCCGCGGAGAGTGTCGTGCCCGTCAGGGTCACGGTGTTGCCACCGGTGGTGGGGCCGGCATCGGGTGTGATCTTGGTGATGACGGGCGGCGGGATGAAGGTGAACTTGGTGTAGGGGTATGTCGCGCCGTACGGCGATGTCCCGCCCGGGGTGGTCACGATCACTGTCACGGTGCCCTTCGCGTGGGCGGGCGTGATGACCTTGATCTCGTCCGAGTTGACGACGTCGACTGTCGTGCCGCTCACGTCTGTTTGGGATGTCCCGTTGCCGAACGCCACCGAGGTGGCACCGGCGACGAACCCGGTGCCCGTCAAGGTCAAGGTGTTGCCGCCCAGGGTCGAACCGTTCGCCGGTGACACCTTGGTCAACGCCGGGATCGGGTCATAGGTGTAGTAGACGTCCGGCACCGTGGTCCCGCCCGGGGTGGTCACGGTGACTGTCACCGTGCCGAGCGCGTGGGGCGGGGCCTTGGCTGTGATCCGGGTCGTGGACTGCAGGACGACTGTGCTGGCGGCCACGCCACCGAAGTAGACCTTGGCCCCGGGGATGAAGTCGCTGCCGTAGAGCGCCACCTCGTTGCCGCCGGCGATCGGCCCGGCGTTCGGCGACACGCTCGTCAGCGTGGGCGTCGGGACTCCCACCTGCGGCTGGGTGATCTTCCAGGTGTGGGTATCGAGGTCCCCCTCGTGGTCCCACACCGCGATCGTGAGCGAGAGTGCCTCCGCGGCGTTGTCGGAGGGGTTTGTCGCGGGGACCTTGAACGTGACCCGAGCCTCTTCGGTGCATGCCGTCGGCGGATCTCCCGTCGCGCCGGGGAAGGTGGTCGGTGGCGTAAACGACTGCGAGCAGTAGCTCCCCGGCGTCGGCGGTGCCTCCGCGTTGGGGCCGGACCCGCCGGTGTCGCTGACCGGCGTGATGCCCCTCAGGTACGGGTTGGACTTGGCGGAGCCGTAGTAGGTCACCGCCGAGATCGTCACCGGCACGATGCTGTCGACGCCTGTGGCGTCCTTGACGCAGAAGGTCGGGGCGGTGGGGGTCGGCTGCTCGTCGAGGAAGATGATGGAGGCTGTGCCGTCAGCCGTCACGATTGTTGTGAGCTGTGGCGCCACTGTCGGCTGGAAGCCCAACAGCGCCTCGGTATGCGCTCCGGTACCGGGTTCGAGGCCCTTGCAGTCGTTCTGTGTCAGGCCCGTGAGGTCGAGGGATGTCACGTTCGGCGACGAGAACAGTGAGGTGCTCATGAAGACGTGCTCGGTGCCGTGGTTCGACCAGCTGACCTCGACCAGGATTGTCAGCGGCACTGTCGGGTCCGAGCCGCTCGAGAGCCCGGCGCACGTCATCTGCGGGTAATCCTTCAGGTTGAACATCGGGTAGGTGGCGACGGTGTAGGTGACGCCGTCCTCGACCGGGTTCGGATATGTGAGGTCCGATGTTCCTCCCGAGACGTAGGGGATGAGCGGGACGACGGCCTTGCCGTGCCGTTCGGCCACCTCGTCGATGGTGGGCACGAGGAAGTTGCCTGTCGTCGAGGGTGTCCCGTAGTACCAGCAGGATGTGGCTGTCGTCGAGCTCTTGCCGTACTTGAGGTGGCCGTTGGGATCTGTCTGGACGCAGTGGGCAGACGCGCCGACCGTGCAGTCGATGCCCTCTATCGCGGTGGCGTAGCCGAGGTTGTCCACCTCCTGGATGGTCTGGGAGGCGATCTCGTCGGCGACGCTCCGGTTCTGCGCCTGGTGGGTCACCTTCAGCGACGTCACGATGCCGCCCGACACCAGGGCGACGGAAGTCGAGAGGATGGCCAGGGCGATGAGCGTCTCGGCCAGACCGACGCCCTCGTCGCCGCGCCGCCAGACCGACCCTACGCCGCGCCGAAGCCACGCCCTCGAGCCGGCGCGCCGACCTGGTGCCGCGTCCCGCCGCTCGAGCATCCCAAAGCCCCTCGAAAAGGGCGTGCGTCTCCGTCGCGTCGCAGCCATGGTGCTCTCAGCGACCGAGACTCTTCACGCCTGGACCCACCCCGGGCGGTCGTGGGCACGGGGGACAGCTCGGGACGTGGACCGCACGCCGGGTGCGCTCCTCGCCCGCTCGGCGGCCCGTGGAGTGGTGGTGGTGGGGTGCGGGACCACGGGCCGACGGGACCAGGGCTCGGCGACGATCCGGTTCGGCGCCCCCGGATGGCGCGCCAACGATGACGGGACCGTGACCGCGGCCTGCGCCGTGCCCGAGGTGGACGAACTGTTCATACGGTCACCACTTCCCTCCCGGTGCGACCCGCCCTAGGACTGGCCCATCCAGTCGGATCACGACGGCCGCACCGCAACCCCCGTCCTCCAGTATGACAGCGCCCTTCAACTGGGAGAATGCAAGTCATCACCTGGTCAGGGTGGGGTGAAACCACCTACGACTCGCTGCGGTGGGCGTCGGCCGGCCGGACCGGAGGCGGCTCCGGGCGAGCGCGGGCGGCTCGGATGTGGGGCGTGCCTGCTCGCCGGCATTCCGGCGCCCCGCGCGGGGCCCCGCGTGGGGCGGTGAGTGGCCCGCGAGGTGGACTTTCGGCATTTTTGGCGCGTTCTCGTGCTCGGTGACCGGCGAGCCGAGGGTCTCGGTCCGCCCACCGAGCCACGTTGCCCGGACGCCACGATCCGCGAGGTCCGTCATTGGGCGCTGGATCGACCGTCCCTACTCGCTGAGCTGGACTTACGGCAGCGGCGGTGCTCGCGCCGCGCACGAACCTCAGTAGGTGGTGGTGGCCTGCAGCCCGGCGAGCCGCCCGCCGGCCGCGGCCAGGAGGGCCTGGCTCGCCACCAGGACCGCCAAGTCCCCGCGCACCCGCACCCGGCCCCAGCCCAGCGCCTCGGCCGGGTCGAGCTCGCCGCGCGACATGGCCGCCGCGTCCTCGTAGGAGAGGGAGATGGTGGTCCGGGCGGCCTCGGCCGCGTCCCGGTCGGAGGGGTCGCCCTGCTCGAGGTGGAGGCGTCCGCCGTCGACCACCAGGGAGACGACCAGGTCGCCGTCGGGCCCCCCGTGGACCACCTGGCACACCGTGAAGCTGCCGTCGGCGGCACCGAGGGCGCCACCGGTGTCGACGCCGGCCAGGTCGAGCCCCTCCACCGCCTCGTTGAAGGCGGCCACCCACTCGGGGGAGTAGAAGCGGGGCACTAGCCGCCCCCGGCCGCGGCCTCTTCGGGCGACCGCTTGGTCCGGCGCAGGATCTTGCGGCCCAGCCACCCGACCGGGTCGTAGGAGGCGTCGACCACCCGCTCCTTCAGGGGGATGATGGCGTTGTCGGTGATCTTGATGTGCTCGGGGCACACCTCGGTGCAGCACTTGGTGATGTTGCACAGGCCGAGGCCGCCCTGCTGGCGGACCAGCTCCCGGCGGTCGTTGGTGTCGAGCGGGTGCATCTCGAGCTCGGCGAAGCGGATGAAGAAGCGCGGACCCGCGTAGCGGGGCTTGTTCTCCTCGTGGTCCCGGATCACGTGGCAGACGTCCTGGCACATGAAGCATTCGATGCACTTTCGGAACTCCTGGCCGCGCTCCACGTCGATCTGTTGCATCCGATACCCGTCGGCCGGGGCCGGGGGCGGCTGGAAGGCGGGGACCGTCTTGGCCACCTCGAAGTTGAAGCTGACGTCGGTCACCAGGTCCCGGACGATGGGGAAGGTCCGCATTGGGGCCACGGTGACGGGCCCCTCGGGGAGCGTGTCCATCCTGGTCATGCACATGAGGCGCGGCTTGCCGTTGATCTCGGCCGAGCACGAGCCGCACTTGCCCGCCTTGCAGTTCCACCGGCACGCCAGGTCCGGGGCCTCGGAGGCCTGGATGCGGTGGATGACGTCGAGGACCACCTCGCCCTCGTTGCCCTCGATCTCGTACTCGGTGAACTCCCCGCCGTCGTGGTCGCCCCGCCAGATGTGCATCGTGACGGTGTTGTCCGCCTCCTCTGTGTCGTAGGACTCGTCTGTGTCGTAGGACCCGTCTGTGGCGTCGGCGGCGGCGGGCCCCTCGTCCTCGGCGCCGAAGGTCGCCGGCTCGGCCTCCGATTCGACGGTCGCCGGCTCGGCCTCCGATTCGACGGTCGCCGGCTCGGCCTCTGAATCGACGGTCGCCGGCTCGGCCTCCGCCTCGGCGGGCGATCCGGGGTCTTCGGGCAGCTCGGGAGCGGTTTCCTCGGGCATCAGTGTCCCTCCTCCAGGAGCTCGCGCAGCTCCGGCGGCATCTCCGGGAGCGGCTCGGGGGTGATGGTGATCGGGGCGTCGGGGCCGCGTCGGTCGGTCTGGCGCTGGACGAAATTGACCTTGCCGAGCTCGGGGTCGGCGGCGGGGAAGTCCTCCCGGGTGTGGCCGCCCCGGCTCTCCTTGCGGTGGAGCGCGCCCTGGGCCACCGCGGTGGAGACGGTCAGCATGGCCGGCAGGTCGGTGGCCAGGTTCCAGCCCGGGTTGTAGGCCCGGCTCCCGGCCACCGAGAGGTTGGCGGCGCGCTCCTGCAGCTCGCCCAGCTTCTCCAGGGCCTCCTCGAGCTCGGGACCGGTCCGGATGATGCCCACCAGCGACTGCATGGTCGACTGCAGCTCGTGCTGGAGGTCGTAGGGGTTCTCGCCCCCCTCGCGCCCGAGGGGGGCGAGGGCCTCGGCCACCACCGCCTCGATCTCGGCCCCGTCGAGCGCCGGCTCGCCGGCTCGCCCCTCGGCGAAGTCGGCGGCGCCGATCCCGGCCCGGCGGCCGAAGACCAGCAGGTCGGAGAGGGAGTTGCCGCCGAGCCGGTTCGCCCCGTGCATCCCGCCGGCCACCTCGCCGGCGGCGAAGAGGCCCGGGACGGTGGCCGCCTCGGTGTCGGCGTCCACCCGGACCCCGCCCATCATGTAGTGGAGGGTGGGGCCCACCTCCATGGGGGTGGCGGTGATGTCCACGCCCGCCAGCTCCATGAACTGGTGGTACATCGAGGGGAGCCGGCGGCGGATGTACTCCGCCGGCCGCCGGGAGGCGATGTCCAGGTAGACCCCGCCGTGCGGGCTCCCCCGGCCCGCCTTCACCTCGGAGTTGATGGCCCGGGCCACCTCGTCGCGGGGCAGGAGGTCGGGGGTGCGACGGTTGTTGGCGTGGTCGTCGTACCAGCGGTCGGCCTCCTCCTCGGTCTCCGCCGTCTCGTCCCGGAACATGGGGGCGACGTAGTCGAACATGAACCGCTTGCCTTCGCTGTTGCGCAGCACGCCGCCGTCGCCCCGCACCCCTTCGGTGACCAGCAGCCCGCGCACCGAGAGGGGCCAGACCATGCCGGTGGGGTGGAACTGGACGCACTCCATCTCGATGACGTCGGCCCCGGCCCAGATGGCCATGGCGTGGCCGTCGCCGGTCGACTCCCAGCTGTTGGAGGTGTACATCCAGCTCTTGCCGATGGACCCGGTGGCCAGCACCACCGCCTTGGCGGCGAAGGTGACGAACTCCCCGGTGGGGCGCCAGTAGCCGACGGCCCCCGAGACCCTGCCGTCGGCGTCGGAGAGCAGGCGCAGGACCTTGCACTCCATGAAGACGTCGATGTCCATGCTGACGGCCTTCTGCTGGAGGGTGCGGATGAGCTCCAGCCCGGTCCGGTCCCCCACGTGGGCCAGCCGGGCGTAGCGGTGGCCGCCGAAGTCGCGCTGGGTGATCCGCCCGTCCTTGGTCCGGTCGAACAGGGCCCCCCAGGCCTCCAGCTCGTGGACCCGGTCCGGCGCCTCCTGGGCGTGGAGCTGGGCCATCCGCCAGTTGTTCAGCATCTTGCCGCCGCGCATCGTGTCGCGGAAGTGGACCTGCCAGTTGTCCTCGGGGTAGACGTTGCCCATGGCCGCGGCCACCCCGCCCTCGGCCATCACGGTGTGGGCCTTGCCCAAGAGCGACTTGCAGACCAGGGCGGTGCGCAGCCCCCGCTGCTTGGCCTCGATCGCCGCCCGCAGGCCGGCGCCGCCGGCGCCGATCACGATGACGTCGTAGTTGTGGGATTCGTACTCGGCCATGTGGTGTCCTGTCGCTCCTGTGCTCGCTCCCGCCTCGGCCGTCGCCTCGGCGCTCGCCTCCGCTGGTCCTGGCCCCGCCGGGCCGCGGTGGTCCCGGCCTAGAAGAGCCGGTAGTCGGTGATGCTGCCGCTGGCCACCAGCCGCACGTAGAGGTCGGTCAGGGCGACGAAGACCAGGCTCGCCCAGGCGAACTTCATGTGGTTGGCGTTGAGCGGGGTGACCAGCTTCCACAGCCGGTGCCGGATGGGGTGCTTGGCGAAGCTGCGCACCTGGCCGCCGCAGAGGTGCCGGCAGGAGTGGCACGAGAGGCTGTAGAGCCAAAGGAGGAGGGCATTGGCGCAAAGGACCAGGGTGCCGACGCTCACTCCGATGCCCAGCCCCGGCTCGCGGAACGCCTCGACGGCGTCGATGGTGAGGATGACGTTGAGGACCAGCCCCAGGTAGAAGAACCACCGGTGGACGTTCTGGAGGATCAGGGGGAACCTGGTCTCGCCGGTGTAGGTGGGGTGGGCGTCGGCCACGGCGCAGTTGGGGGGCGACAGCCAGATGGAGCGGTAGTAGGCCCGGCGGTAGTAGTAGCAGGTCAGCCGGAACCCCAACGGGACGATGAGGATCAGGATGGCCGGGGAGATGGTCCACCAGGTGAGGATGGTCCCGGGGTGGCTGCCCGGCACGCAGCTCTCGGCGAGGCAGGGAGAGTAGAAGGGGGAGAGCAGGTCGCGGCTGGCCGTCGCCCCGACGAAGTAGTCCTTGTTCACGAAGGCGGCCCAGGTGGAGTAGGCCACGAAGGCGATGAGCACCGAGGCGCTGACCAGCGGCTGGACCCACCACCCGTCCTTGCGCAGGGTCGGCACATCGGGTCCACCGCGGGTCCCCCCGAGCTGCACCGGGGTGACGGTCACCTCGTCCACCGTCGTCACGCCGTTCTCCTTTCTGGTCTCCCGAGCCGATCGGCGACGGGCGTGTGCGGGCCCGCTCGCGCCCGGCCGGCCCGCACGGCCGGGGTGCGGGCGGTCCTCATCATTCCAGACGCTAGTGGTGGGGGCACAAGTCGGCGGCGACCGCGCCGCCGGCCCCCGCGGCGAGGGCACCGCCGGGCACGGCGCGGCCTAGGCTCGGACCATGGCCACCACGCCCCTCTCGATCCCCGTCCCGCCCCACGACCTGCCGAGGACGCTCGGCGACCTGCGGGCCTCGGGGTGGCAGTCGGTGCCGGTCGCAGAGGAGCTCCGCCGGAACGCCTCGGCCCGGATCGCCGGCGGCGAGCCCCTGGTGACCGGGGTGCTGGGCTTCGAGGAGACCGTGCTGCCCCAGCTCGAGAACGCGGTGCTGGCCGGCCACGACGTCATCCTGCTGGGGGAGCGGGGACAGGCCAAGACCCGGCTGATCCGTTCGATGGTCGGGCTGCTCGACGAGTGGCTGCCGGTGATCGCCGGCTCTGAGATCAACGACGACCCCTACCAGCCGACCTCCAGGTTCGCCCGCGTCCGGGTGGCCGAGGAGGGCGACGAGACGCCCATCACCTGGCTGCACCGCTCCGACCGCTACGGCGAGAAGCTGGCCACCCCCGACACCTCCATCGCCGACCTGATCGGTGAGGTCGACCCCATCAAGGTGGCCGAGGGCCGCTACCTCTCCGACGAGCTGGCCCTCCACTACGGCCTGGTGCCCCGGGTGAACCGGGGGATCTTCGCCATCAACGAGCTGCCGGACCTGGCCGAGCGGATCCAGGTCGGGCTGCTCAACGTGCTCGAGGAGCGCGACGTCCAGATACGGGGCCACCGCATCCGGCTCCCCCTCGACGTCGTGCTGGTGGCCACGGCCAACCCCGAGGACTACACCAACCGGGGGCGGATCATCACCCCCTTGAAGGACCGCTTCGGGGCGCAGATCCGCACCCACTACCCCCTGGACACCCGGACCGAGGTGGCGGTCATGCGCTCGGAGGCCGAGCTGCCCACCGGCGGGCCGACGGTGACCGTGCCCGACTACTTGGAGGAGGTGGTGGCCGAGATCAGCCAGCTGGCCCGGAAGAGCCCCCACCTCAACCAGCGCAGCGGGGTGTCGGTCCGCCTGACCATCGCCAACTACGAGACCCTCGTGGCCAACGCCGTGCGACGGGCGCTGCGGACCGGGGAGCCGGTGGCGGTGCCCCGGGTGAGCGACCTGGCGTCGCTGCTCTCCTCGACCCAGGGGAAGGTCGAGGTGGAGGCGCTGGAGGAGGGCAGGGAAGGTGAGGTGGTGGCCCAGCTGGCCTCGGCCGCCGTGCTGGCCGTCTTCCGCCGCCGGGTGACCCTGGCCGACCCCGCCGCCGTGCTGGCCTCGTTCGAGGCCGAGCAGGTGGTCCACGCCGGCGACGACCTCCCGGCCGCCGCCTACCTCTCGGTGCTGAAGGAGATGCCGGCGCTGGAGCAGCCGACCCGGGCCCTGGCCGGACCGGCGGCCGGGGAGTCGCCGGCCCTTCTGGCCAGCGCCCTGGAGTTCCTCTTGGAGGGGCTCCACTTGACCAAGCGCCTCAACAAGGACGCCTCGGGCGCCCGGGCGCTCTACCGCAGCCGGAAGTGAGCCGATGACGGCCCGCTACGACTACCACCGCTGGGACGGCACCCAGGAGTTCCTCGCCCTCGACCCCGACGACCTCCTGGCCGAGCTGACCGACGAGGTGCTGGCCGGCGGCGACGTCGACGACGCCCTGCGCCGGCTCCTGCGGACCGGCATGCGGACGGCCGACGGGCAGCGGGTGCTCGGGTCGCGCCAGCTCCTCGAGCGGTTGCGGCGGCGGCGGGCGGAGCTGCTCGAGCGGGGCGACCCCGACGGGGAGCTGGCCCGGGTCGCCGAGGCCCTCGACGAGGTGGTGACCCAGGAGCGGGCCGCCCTCGACGACCTGGTGGACGAAGCCCGGGCGTCGGGCGACGAGCGGCGCCGCCAGGTCACCGAGGACGTGGCGGCCGAACGGCGGATCGCCCTCGACCTGCTCCCCGACGACGTGGCCGGGCGGGTCCGTGCCCTGCAGGGCTACGACTTCGTCTCCTCGGCGGCCCGGGAGCGGTTCGAGCAGCTGGTCGAGGAGCTGCGCCGGGAGGTCGCCGATACCTACACCAGGGGGATGTCCGAGGCCCTGGGCTCGATGGACCCCGAGGCGCTGGCCCGGATGCGAGACGCCTTCGACGCCCTCAACCGCATGATCGAGCAGCGCGAGCGGGGGGAGCCGATCGACCCGAGTTTCGAGGAGTTCATGGAGCGCTTCGGGGACATGTTCCCCGGCGCCGGGTCCCTCGACGAGCTGCTCGAGCAGCTGGCCGCCCGCATGGCCGCCGCCGAGGCCATGTGGCGGTCCCTCTCCCCCGACCAGCGGGACCAGCTGCGGGCGCTGGCCGACTCCCTCTTGGAGGACATGGACCTGCGCTGGCAGGTCGAGCGGCTCTCGGCCAACCTCGAGCGGGCCTTCCCCGACGCCGGGTGGGGCCAGGGCTACGGGTTCTCGGGGGACGCGCCGATGGGGCTGGCCGAGGCCACCGACACGGCCGCCCAGCTGGGCCAGCTCGACCGGATGGAGGACGTCTTGCAGTCGGCCTCCTCGCCGGCCGCCCTCTCGGAGATCGACCTCGACGAGGTCCGCCGCCACCTGGGGGACGACGCGGCCCGCTCGCTCGACCGCCTGGCCCGCCTGGCCCGGGAGCTGGCCGAGGCCGGCCTGACCGAGAACCGGGGCGGCCGCACCGAGCTCACGCCCAAGGGCGTGCGCCGGATGGGCCAGCGCGCCCTGGGCGACCTCTTCTCCAAGATGGCGGCCGACCGGCTGGGCGAGCACAAGGCCAGCTGGTCGGGGGCCGGCCACGACCGGGAGGAGACGACCAAGCCCTACGAGTACGGCGACCCCTTCAACCTCCACCTCTCCCAGACCGTCCACAACGCCGTGCGCCGAGCCGGGGCGGGGGTGCCGGTACGGCTCGCCCCCGAGGACTTCGAGGTGGTCGAGACCGAGGCGCTCACCCGCTCGGCCACGGTGCTACTGGTCGACCTCTCCATGTCGATGCCGATGCGGGACAACTTCGTGCCGGCCAAGAAGATGGCCATGGCCCTGCACACCCTCATCTCCAGCCGCTTCCCCCGGGACTACCTGGGCATCGTCGGGTTCTCCGAGGTGGCCCGGGAGATCAGGCCCGAGGACCTGCCCACCGCCATGTGGGACTACGTCTACGGCACCAACCTCCAGCACGCCCTGCTGCTCGCCCGCAAGCTCCTCGCCCACCAGCACGGCACCAAGCAGATCATCGTGGTGACCGACGGCGAGCCCACCGCCCACATCCACCCCGACGGCGAGGTCTTCTTCAACTACCCGCCCATGCCCGAGACCCTGCGCCGCACCATGGCCGAGGTGGTGCGGTGCACCCGCGCCGGCATCACCATCAACGTCTTCGCCCTCGACCTCGAGCGGACCCAGTTCCCCTTCGTCGACCAGATCGCCGCCATCAACGGCGGCCGGACCTTCTACACCACCCCCGACGCGCTCGGGGGGTACGTGCTGGTCGACTTCCTCCAGCACCGCCGGGTGCTGCGTCCGGCCGGCTGACCGACCCGCCCCGTCGTCGCCCCAGTTCTTGTGCACGCGTGCACTTGTGCCCTCCCCCTTGCGCTCCGCCCAGCGATGGGGGAAGATGACAACGTTGTAGTTACATCGTTGCCACACAGTGGCGAGGGGAGGCGGTCCTGTGGACCTCGTGTCACTGCTCTATGGGGGACAGGAGCGGAGCTGGCAGGCGCAGGCCAACTGCATGGGCGTCGATCCCGACCTCTTCTTCCCCGAGCGGGGCGCCTCCACCCGGGAGGCCAAGGAGGTGTGCCGGGGGTGCGTGGTCCGGGAGGACTGCCTCGAGTACGCGCTGGCCAACGGTGAGAAGTTCGGCATCTGGGGCGGCATGAGCGAGCGGGAGCGCCGACGGCTGCGCCGGGCCCGGGCCATGCAGCGTCGGGCTGCCATGGTCAGTGCCAGCTAGGTGCGGCAAATGGGTGGCCAGGCCCCCTGAAGCTGTGGCCTGACGGCTCGGGTGGGGCCGGCGATCACCGCCCCTCCGAGCCATGGTGCGGTCCACGATCGAGGATCCGATCTCTGCTTGAGCTGTCGTTGTCGGCGTCGGTCAACGACACAGCGATGTAGGCCCGAAATCACGTCAGCTCGGTCGGCACGTCGACGAGCATGAGCTTGGGGTCGTGCTCGGCTTCGTTCTGCAGTGCCACCGAGTAGCCGGACTTGGAAAGGAGAACGACCGTTAGATCTGTAGACAGCGTGAAGCCCGCTTGCCCGAGCGCAGGGAGCTTGTAGCGGGTCAGCGCATCCAGGACCCCGCTCGACATCGGCCTGTTGGTCCACTCCGCCTCACCTACGAGCGTTACGCGGGATCGTCCGATGCCGACGACGTCGATCTCCTCGGTCGTGCGTTCACCGGAGCGCCGGTACTCGTTGGCGGCCTTGCCCCACCACGATGCAATCCGCGAAACCCGACGGCCGAACTTCTGGCGAGCCCAACTGCGGGCCCAGTCTTCGAAGACCTGGGAAACATGCGCACCGAGAGCAGGGGCAACCTCGGTGTCGAACAGGTCATCGGAGCCGAGTCCGCTCTCGAGATCGTCCTGAAACGGGAAGACGAAACGAAACCAGAAAGCGAAGAAGGGGTCAGTGAGGTGCCAGTGACCGAGACGGGAACTGTCCGGCGCGCCGAGCGGCAACCGACGCTCGACTAGGCCGAGTTCCGACAGGGTCTCAAGGTAGCTCGTCAACTCTGCCGGCTTTTGCCGCAGGGGAGCGGCGATATCGCTGATGACCTTGTCGCCCGTGGCCAGCTGTTCGAGGATTGAGAAGTACTGCCCGGACTGGGCAAGTTCTTGACCGAGCGCGGTGCGGGCTTCGTCGAACAGCGGTGCATCCTTGTGGAGGATCTCCCGGGCGACAGCGCTCCTGAGAGTTCCGGCGCTCAGCAGCGTCAGGTACCGCGGCATCCCACCGGCAATGGCGAACCGCTCGAAGCTCTCCGCCGGCGTGAGTCCGGGCATGAACAGCCTGGCGTGCTCGAAGGAGAGGGGACGGAGTCGAAGCGGCGTGAATCGGCCGTGGAGGGGGCTCCGCTCGCCCTGGAGAGACTCCATCACCGACACGGTGGACCCACATACGATGAGCTTCAGCTGCGAACTGCCGAGCTCCTCCTCGAGTACCGCGGCGATGCCACTGAGCAGACGGTCGGCCGCTGCCTGCCCGCGGGGCAAGAGGTAGGGGAATTCGTCGATGACCGCGAGGAGCTTCTGCGAGTGTGCGGTACGCAGGAGAACCTGGAACAGGGTCTGGACGTCAGGGATCTCGGGCCGCACGCCGAGCACCGGCTCGAGCTGGGCGGCGAACTCGCTGAGTTGTCTCCCGGGTGCCGACCGGCGCGCTACGAGGAGGATCGCCGGCTTGCCGTGGGCCACCCGTCGGAACAGCCAGGACTTGCCGCTTCGGCGCCTGCCGTACAGGTTGATGGGTTGGCGATCCGGACCCTCCCACCAGCGTTGGAGCCGATCGCGCTCGTCAACACGGTTCCGGAAGGAGTCCACCTCGGACCACGTGAAGTCCTCCGCGAGCATCTCTCCTCTGTATAAGTCAGATTAGTATAGGAGCAATTATACAATATTCGGCCAGCGCCGCTGGGGGCCACGGTCTCCCGCGGGCTGGGCGTGGAGGCGGCGCCGGCGAGCACGGGCACACCGGGTCCCACTTCGTCGCACGATCCCGGCGGTCCAGTGGGGGTCCGCCTCGCGATGCCCTGGTGGGCGTGGACGCTGAACGGCCAGCCCAGTCTGGCGTTGGCCCACAATTCGAGGGCGACAGGTCACACCCACTGACGTCCTCGGCGTCAGATGACCCCGCGCGCTTCCATCCTGGCCTCGACCGTCGCCTCGGGGGCCAGGCCCAGCTCCTCCCACCGGGACCGGGGGACGGCCGCCAGCACGGCGCCGGGCAGCAGCCCGACCAGCTCGCACCGGTCCACCGTCGCCCCCTCCGGCCCGAGCAGCCGGGCCACCCGGTCGTGCACCTCGGCCGGCCCGACGGCCAGCGGGTCGACCAGGTTGCACGAGACCTGCGGCCGCCCGGAGAGGTCGAGGCCGAGCGCCCGGATCGCCGGCCCGCGGATCTCCCGGGCGACGGCGCGGGCGAGCGCCACGTCGCCCCCGTCGAGCCACAGGTTGTAGGCGACGAGGAACCCTCGGGCCCCCACGGCGCAGGACCCAGCCGTCGGGTGGGGCCGCTCGGGCCCGGCGTCGGGGGCGAGGCCGCGGAAGGCGAGCCGGCGGACCTCGGGCAGGGACCGCGTGCCGCCTCCGGGTAGCGGGCCGTAGCAGAAGCAGGGGAGGGCGAGGGCCGACCCCGCCCACCGGGCGAACCGGTCGCGGGCGGCGACCGCCGGTCCGAGTGCCGGGGCGGGGTCGAGCCTCCCGTCCCCGTTGGCCACCAGCGGGACGAAGGGCACCACGTCGACGACCCCGAACCTCGGGTGCGAGCCGGCGTGGACGCCGAGGTCGAGCTCGGCGACCCCGGTCGCCGCCACCGCCCGGGCGGCCTCCTCCACCGCCGCTCCGTCGCCGGCCAGGGTGAGGACCGACCGGTGGTGGTCGGGGTCGCGCTGCACGTCGAGCAGCGCACCGCCGGCGGCGGCGGCCAGCCGACCGAGGGCGGCGGGATCGCGCCCCTCGCTCACGTTGACGACGCACTCGAGGCCCATCAGCCCTCTTGGCGGGGGTCGGCGGGGGCCGGGCCGGCTACGGCCGGGAGCCCCTGGTCAGCCGCTGGTGACGGGTTGGGCGGTGCGCCGACGACGCAGGATCCGGCGCCGCTCACGCTCGGAGCGGCCTCCCCAGACCCCGTGGTCTATCCGGTTGGCCAGGGCGTACTCGAGGCATGTCTCGGAGACCGGGCAGTCCGCGCAGATGCGCTGCGCCTCTTGCACCCCGATCCCGTCGCTCGGGAAGAAGACGGCGGGAGGGACTTGTCGGCACCTGCCGGCGGCCATCCATTCGGTATCCATCGGCACTCCCTTTTCTCCTACAACAGTGTACTCCCGCCGCGCCCGCGTTCGGACGTTCGCAGTGGCCTTCCCGCCCGGTTGGCCGCCCGCCCCGCCCCCCTTCGCCAGCCGGTACGCTGACCCTTCATCGGAATGACCGTCCAGCGAGCCCCGCTGGCCAGGAGGTGCCATGTCCCCCGAAGCTGACGAGATACCGACCGAGCCGGTCGAGCCGGTGGGGCACGTGCGCGTCGTCTACCTGGGCCCGGTGGCACCGCACTGGGAGGTGCAGTCCGATTTCGGCGACCCCGCGCTCATCGACGCCTTCCGTGACCGGGTCCTGGCCCGGCTGGTCCTCCTGCCCCCCCACGACCCGCAGTTCCGCCGCAACCGGGAGCGGGTGGTGCGCGACGCCGAACGGGAGAACCTCACCTTGGACTGGGACCTGGGCTTCCCAGAGGAGGCCGAGGCGGGTTAGTCGCCGCCCTGGTCCACCTCGGGCAGGGCGATGCGCTCCAGCCAGAGCCCCGGAGCGTCGACCTCGGCCGGCGTGGGCAGGTTGCGGGCGGACGACCACAGCTTGGCCAGCCCGTCCTCCCCGGCCCGCTCCACCACGCCGCGCACGAAGGCCCGGCCCCGGTCGACCTGCTCGCGTCCGAGGTCGAGTCCGAACAGCGCCCCCGCCGCCTGCTCGCCCGCGGCGTCGGCGGTGCGGTAGCGGTACCAGGCCTCGCCGAGCGCCCCGGCCGGGCCGATCAGCGTCCCGGCCACCCGCCCGGTGACGTGGTCCACGTAGCCGCCGAGGGCGGTGGTCACGGCGATGAGCTGGGTCGAGGTCCGCTGCTGTCCGGGGGTCAAGAGGTCGGCCAGGAGGGACTCGGGGTCCGAGAGCAGGTGCTGCAGGGCCATCGGGTCGCCGGCCTCGCCCCCGAGGCGGTCGGCCAGCCCCTGTTGGGCCGCCACCGCGTCGTCGGCCGCCGCCTCGAGCAGCTCGCGGAGCCGGTCGGCGACGTGGGGCCTCGACAAGACGGCGTGCGCCGTCAGCTCGTGGACGCACACCCAGAGCTGGGCCTGCTCGGTCGGAAGGCTCCAGTCCGCGGCGAAGGCGTCGATGTTCTCGGGCACCACGAAGAGCTCGTCGGAGCCCGGCCAGGGGATGGGCAGCGCGTAGCGGCCGAGCGCCCGTTGGGCCAGGTGCCCGGCGGCCGAGCCGAACTGCATGCCGAGGAGGACCGGGCCCATGGTGGTGGCGAACCGGCCGAGCAGGTCGCCGAGCCCGCCGAGGTCGTCGGCGTCGTCCGTCGTCGCCCCGGGCTCCGACGCCTGGGTGGCCGCCGCCTCTTGGGCGGCCACCATCCGCTCCAGGTACGGGGTCCACGCCTCGAGCATCTTCAGGGCCATGGCGCCGCGCCCGATCGGGACGAAGGAGGGCGGGTGGTCGCCGGTGCCCACCGGGAGCCCGGTGGCGTCGGCCACGTGCAGCTCGGCCGCCCGGGCCAGCTCCTCGAGGCGGATGCGCTGGATGGGGTCGGGGTTGGGCTCGGTGGCCCCGTCGGTGGCCACGCCGTGGGCCAGGGCCCGTGCCGCATCCAGCCAGGCCGTGCCGCCCCCGGCCGGGCCGCCGATCAGCTTCAGCAGGTCGCCCAGCAGCCCCTGCAGCGGGTTGCCTGGCTCTCCGGGATCGTTCATGCCCACGGTCGCATGCTATGGGGACGCCGAGAGGTGCACGGCCACCGTCATGCGGGCGTCGCCACGGACGATCCCGAGCTCGACCCGTGCCCCGGGCCGCATCAGGTAGAGGCGGGACCGCAGGTCGGCCATCGAGGAGAGGGAACGGTCGTCGAGCGAGACGATCACGTCGCCGGGGCGCAGGACGTCGGCGGACGCCCCCGCCGGCTCGACCTTGACGACCAGCGCCCCCCCGGCGCGCCGCCGCACCTCGGCGGCGGTCGTGGTCACGGTGGTCCCTGTGCCCGAGCCCGACGCCTCGGTCACCGCCTCGTCCGCCGCGTCCTCGCCGACGACGTCGAGCCAGCCGTGACGGACGCGCCCCGTGGTGGCCAGGGAGCGGGCCACCCCGACCACCAGCGGGGCCGGGAGGAAGACCTCGTCCTGCGGCGAGCTGGCCGAGGCGTCGAGGAGGCCCAGCACCCGGCCGTTCGCCCCCACCAGGACCTCGCCGCCCATCGTCGGCATGGCCGGGGAGACGGCGTCGATGCCGACCATGCCCGAGGCGTCACCCCGGGCGATCGGGTCGCCCGCGGAACGCACCACCGAGTCGCTCCACATCGCGGTGGCGTCGAGCCCCGGGCTGCGCGATCCGCTCGCCGTCACGGCCATGGCCACCACCATGGCCTCGCCATCCCCCGACGGCGGCACGGCACCGGCGAAGCGGGCGACCGGCAGCGGGCCGTCGACCCGGAGCAGGGCGACGTCCGACGGGCGGTCGGTCGCCACCACGACGGCGCGCTCACGCCGCCCCCCCGCGGTGACGGCGGTGATCGAGGAGGCGCCGGCCACCGCGTCGAGCGTGGTGGCCACCAGCCCCCCGGAGGCCACCGCCACCCCGCACTCCTGGACCACCCCGTGGTCGGTGGAGACCTGGAGGGAGACCATCGCCTCGAGGTCCTGGCGGGCCGTCGACGGCACGTACCGGCAGCACCCGCTCGCCTCGGCCAGCGTGGGAGCCGTCGCGTTCCCCGAGGTGCCGGGGCCGGACCCGGTCCCGAACAGGAGCAGGACGCCGGCCATCACCGCCGCCGCCGCCCCGGCGGCGATCAGCCCGGTAGCCAGGTGCCGCGGGAGCCGCCCGCCGCCCGACGGGTTGCCCGCAGCGACGCCCCATCCCCCGGCCGGCCACGCCGTTGCCGCCGGACCCCCGGCGACCTCGGAGGGGTGGCGCCAGACGCGTGCCTCGGGTGGTACCCAGCCGCCGACGGATGTGTCGGCGATCGGGTCGTCGCCTCCCGGGCCGCCCTCCCCGTCGCCGATCGGGTCCTCCGATCCGCCCCCGAACGGGCTTGGGCCTCGCGGGTTCACGGTCCGTCAGGTTACCGAGGCGCCGGGTCGGGGAGACGTCGCCCCGTGGCCGTACCATTGGGCCGATGTCCCGCGACCTCGCCATCGACCTGGGCACGGCGAACACCCTTGTCTACGCCAAGGGCAAGGGCATCGTCCTGAACGAGCCCACGGTGGTGGCCGTCGACACCCGCTCGCGCGAGGTGCTGTCGATCGGCGAGGAGGCGTGGCAGATGATCGGGCGCACGCCCGGGTACATCGTGGCCGTGCGGCCGATGCGCCAGGGGGCGATCACCGACTTCGAGGTGACCGAGCGGATGCTCCAGCTCCTGCTGCGCCGGGTCGGGGTCGGGCGGCTCAACCGGCCCAGGGTGCTGATCTGCGTGCCGTCGGCCATCACCGCGGTCGAGCGGCGGGCCGTGAAGGAGGCGGCGCGCCTCGCCGGGGCGTCGGCCACCTACCTCATCGAGCAGCCCATGGCGGCGGCCATCGGCGCGGGGCTGGCCATCGACGAGCCCATCGGCTCGATGGTCGTCGACGTCGGCGGCGGCACCTCGGAGATGGCGGTGATCTCCCTGGGCGGGGTGGTGGCGATGCGGGCCATCCGGTGTGGCGGGTTCGACCTCGACGCCGACATCCAGACCCACGTCCGCAACGCCTACGGCATCGCCATCGGCGAGCGGACGGCCGAGCAGATCAAGCTGGCCATCGGCTCGGCCCACCCCTACGCCGACGAGCTGCAGGTGGAGATCCGCGGGCGGGAGGTCTCCTCGGGCCGGCCCAAGGCGGTCCCGCTCTCCCCGGCCGAGGTGCGCGAGGCGATGGAGGACCACGTGTCCCAGATCGTCAAGGCCGCCGCCACCTGCCTCAGCGACGCCCCGCCCGACCTGGCCCAGGACATCATCTTCCAGGGGATCCACCTGGTGGGAGGGGGTGCGCTGCTGCGGGGCATGAGCCAGCGGCTGGCCGACGGGACGTCGGTGCCGGTGCACCTGGTGGACGCCCCGCTCGAGTGCGTCGTGCTCGGCGCCGGGCGGTGCATCGAGTCGTTCGAGCGGCTCCGCCCGATGTTCGCCGCCGCCGAACGCTGAACGGCGCCAGCCGCTCCATCGTCACCGGGCCGGGTCCGCCTCACCCCTCCAGGAGGATCTCCGCCGCCTGGCGCACCTGCCAGTCGTGGTCGTCAAGGCATCGCCGGAGGGCCGCCTCGACCTCGGGCCCCTTGAATGCGGCCAGGGCCACCGTGGCGCGCCGGCGGACGGTCGGCCTGTCGCCCAGCGCGCCGAGCACCCCGGCGAGTCCGGCCGGGTCGCCCAGCGCGCCCAGGGCGGCCACGGCCGCCTCACGGCACCTGATGTCGTGGTGGGTCCCGGCCACCGCCGCCAACCGGTCGACGGCCCCCGTCACCCGCCGTTCGCCCAGGGCCCAGCAGGCGGCCTCGACGACCAGGGGGTCGCCGTCGGAGAGGGCACCGACGAGCGCCCTGGGCAGGGTCGAGCGCGAGCCCCTGCCGCCGGCCCCGGCCGACTCCTGGCAGGCCCGTCGGCGCACCGCTGGCGAGGGGTCGGCCGCCGCCACCAGGAGGTCGGCGACCTCGAGCGCCCCCGCCCGGGCCAACGCCCCCAGGGCGGCGGCCCGCACCGCGGGCTCGGGGTCGTCCAGCCCCCGCCGGGCCGCCGCGGCGTCCTTGCGGTGACCGGCCACCACCACGGCGCGCCGACGCGCCGCGGCGTCGCCGCCGGCCGCCGGCGGCGGGGACGGGCGACCGTTGCCGGGCGCCGGGGTGACCGGCCGGCGCCTCGGTTCCGTGGCAGGATCGTCCGGCACCGCCCACGAGTATGTCCGACACCTGGCCCCCATCCGTCCCCGCCCGGCCCCCGCGCCGGCGCCGGTGGCCCACGGCGGTCGGGGCGGTCGTCGCCCTCCTCCTCGTCCTGGTCCTGGTGGCCAGCAGGATCCAGCTCAACGAGTACGTGCTCACCCCGGGTCAGGCGCAACCGGTCGGCCCGCTGGTCAAGGTGCCGGCGGAACGGTCCCACCGCATCGTCGGGACCATCCTGCTCACCGACGTCTACCTCACACGGGTGACCCTGCTCTCCTACCTCCCCGACCGGCTGAACGGCGACGCCCAGCTCGTCTCGGCGACAGCGCTGCTCGGGCCGTACACGCCGCCCGCCGAGCTGACAGCGCAGGGCTACCTCGAGATGGCCCAGGCGCAGGCGGCCGCCAAGGCGGCCGCCCTCACCCGCCTCGGCTACGCGGTCGGCGCCCACGACGCCGGCACGCTCGTCTTCAGCGTCGAGCCGGGGTCGCCGGCCGTCCCGGCGCTCAAGGTCGGCCAGATCGTCACGTCGATCGACGGCACGCCCACCCCGGACGACTGTGCTTTCATCCGCGCCCTGGGGCCCTACCGGGCGGGCCAGACCGTCCGCCTGGCCGTCGAGCGGTCGACGGTGACCCCCGACGCCGTCCAACGACCCGGGCCCACCGTCGTAGAGCGGGTCCGCCTGGCGCGCCGGCCGGCCGGGGCGGGGTCGGCGACGAGCACCGGGTGCCCGGGCGGGCCGGTCGTCTCCCACGGCTACCTGGGGGTGGTGGTCGAGACCCAGCAGGACTTCGACTACCCGTTCCGCGTCTCGGTGAGCACGGCGACAATCGGGGGCCCGTCGGCCGGCCTGGCGATGACCCTGGCCATCGTCGACAAGCTCTACGGCGGGCACCTCACCGGTGGCCGCACGGTGGCCGCCACCGGCACCATCGCGCCCACAGGCCAGGTGGGGCCGGTGGGCGGTGTCGCCCAGAAGACGGTCGCCGTCGAGCGCGCCGGGGCCACCGTCTTCCTGGTCCCGCCGGCCGAATACGCCACAGCGATGAGCAAGGACGTGCCCTCGCTGCACATCTACCGGGTCTCCACCCTCGCCGACGCCCTCTCGGTGCTCCGGCGGCTCGGGGGGCGCGTACCGCCAGAACCGGCGGCGGTGACGGCCGAAAAACCCCGCTGAAATGGCCACTCCCCGCGGGGGTGATGGTCGTAGGCTTTCCCCATGCCCGAGGACATCCCGTCCATCTCGTCGTCACGGTTGACCGGCGCCGAGCTGGCCCGTCACTCCTTCGCCACCGTCCGACGGGGTTTCGACCCCCAGGAGGTGCGCTCCTTCCTGGAGCTGGTGGCCCGGGAGCTCTCGGCCGCCGAGCAGCGCGAGGAGGAGCTCCGCCGCCAGGCCTCCGGGGCCGAGGAACGGGCCCGCAACCCGGTCATCGACGAGTCGACCCTCAAGGCCGCCCTCGGCCAGCAGAGCGCACAGGTGCTGCGCAACGCCCACGAGGAGGCGGCACGCATCGCCCTGCAGGCCGAGGAGACCGCGGCCGCCCTCGTGCGCGAGGCCCAGCGCTTGGCCGCCGAGCTCCAGGTGCAGGCCGAGGCCGGGGCGGCCGAGCGGACCGCCGAGGCCGAGATCGCCCACCGGGCCGTCCTCCAGCAGGCCGAGGCCGAGGCGCTCGCGCTGTTGGAGGCGTCGCGGGCCGAGGCCGAGGCACTGGTGGCCCGGGCCATCGACCAGGGGCAGGAGATGATCGAGCAGGCCCAGGAGTCCCGCCGCCGGGTCCTGGCCGACATGGCCCAGCGCCGCCGGGCCATGACCATGCAGATCGAGCAGTTCCGCGCCGCCCGCGACGAGCTGGCGGCAGCGGTGATGGGGCTGCGTGACTCGGTCGACGCCATCGTGGGCGACCTGGCCCACGCCGACGACGCGGCGCGGGCCGCGGCAGCCGAGGTCGCCCGGCGGCAGCCGGCCGAGCACCCGGCGACCGAGCTCATGGCCGAGATCGAGGAGGCCGTGGCCGCGCTGGACGCCGCCGCCCCGGCTCCCGCGGCCGGCGGGCGAACCGAGGAGCCGGGCGCCGCCGAGGTCGAGGTCACCACCGCCATCTTCGACGTCGAGGTGGAGGACCCCGACACCGGGACCACCGTGGTCGAGGAGATCGAGGTCGTCGTGGTCGAGGAGGCGGGCGAGGGGGGGGCCGAGGAGCCGGCCGACGACGTGGAGGGGCTGTTCGCGCGGCTGCGGGCCGTCAGCGGTGACGAGGCGGCGCAGCCCGAGGAGCCGGCCGACGAGGACGCCGACCGCCAAGCCCAGCCCCCGGCCGCGCCGGACGCCGCCGCCGAGGCCGAGGGGCCCGGCGCCGACGACGGGGGGGAAGGTGAGGAGGCCGAGCCCGACCCCGACGAGCCGCTCCGAGCCGTGCAGGAGGCGGTGCTCGACCCGATCGCCGCCCAACTGGCCAAGCGGCTCAAGCGTGCGCTCCAGGACGATCAGAACCACCTGTTGGACCGTCTGCGCAGCGGTTCGGGGGCGTGGTCGGCCGGGACGCTGCCCCCCGAAGAGGAGCAGCGGGCCCTCTACGTGGACGCCGCGTCGGGCAGCCTGAAGGAGTCGGTGGCGGCCGGGATCGCCTTCGCCCGCGAGCAGCGCGGCGAGCGGGGCGGCAGGCCCCCCGCCCCCGACGCCAAGGCGGTGGCCGAGTTGGCCGAACGGCTGGCCGGGACGGTGGTGGGCCTCCTGCGCCGGCGGCTGGAGGACGAGGACGGCGGGGCGGCCGACGGCGCCGAGCGAGTGGGCGCCGCCTACCGCGACTGGCGGGGGGCCCGCATCGAGCGACTGGTCGGCGACTACGCCGTCGAGGGGTTCTCGGCCGGGGTGCTGGCCGCTGCCGGGACCGGCGGCGCGCTGCGGTGGGTCCTGGCCGGCGGCGCGCCCGCCTGTGCCGACTGCGACGACAACGCCCTGGCCGGCGCGGTGGCGGCGGGGGAGGAGTTCCCGACCGGCCACCGCCACCCCCCGGCCCACGCCGGCTGCCGCTGCCTGGTCGTCCCGACCCCCGCCTGATCGCCCGACCGGCGTAGGCTCCAGCCCGTGCGAGCCCCCCAGGACCTGCCGCCCCGCGCCCCGGCGGCCAGTGGCGGGCGCCACCGGCGGCGGTGGTGGATCCTGGCCGTGGTGGTCGTACTGATCGTCGTCCTGGCGTCGCTCAAGTCGCTGGCCACCCTCTACACCGACAGCCTGTGGTTCACCTCGGTCCACCTCCACCGGGTCTGGTCGACGCTGCTGGCCATCAAGGTCGGCCTGTTCGCCTCGTTCGGTGCCGTCTTCTTCGTGGTGCTGTGGGTGAACCTGCTCATCTGCGACCGCCTGGGGGTCGCCTCCCCGTCGCTCGACCCCGAGGACGAGCTGGTCCGCCGCTACCAGCAGGGGGTCCGCCCCTACGCCGGCCGGGTGCACGCGGCGGTGGCCGTGGTGCTGGCGCTGATCGCCGCGTCGGGGACGGTGGGCGAGTGGAACAACTGGATCCTGTTCACCCACGGGACGTCGTTCGCCACCAAGGACCCCGAATTCGGGCGCAACGTGGGCTTCTACGTCTTCAAGCTCCCGTTCTTGGAGTTCCTGGTGAACTGGTCGCTGGTGGTGCTGGTGGTGATCCTGCTGGTGACCGCCGCCTTCCACTACCTGAACGGCGGGATCCGGCCCCAGCGGGCCGCCCCCCGGGTCCGACCGGCGGTCAAGGTCCACCTCTCGGTGCTCCTCGCCCTGATCGCCCTGGTCAAGGCGGCCGGCTACGTCCTCCAGCGCTACCAGCTGGTCACCTCGACCAACGGCTACGTGGAGGGCGCCGGGTACACCGACGCGCACGCCCGCCTCCCCGCCCTCGAGCTCCTCTTCTTCGTCTCCTTGTTCGCCGCCGCCATCCTCCTCTACAACGTCCGGCGCCAGGGCTGGACCCTGCCCGTGCTGGCCGTCGGGGTCTGGGCCTTCGTGGCCCTGGTGATCGGGGTCATCTACCCGGCGATACTGCAGGCGCTGAAGGTCAACCCGGCCCAGAGCACGCTCGAACAGCCGTACATCAAGCGCAACATCGCGGCCACCCGCGCCGCCTACGGCCTGCAGCACGTGAAGGTGTCGACCTTCGCCGGGAGCACCACCATCCCGCCCGCCGAGGTGGCGGCCAACACCACAACGCTCGACAACATCCGGCTGTGGGACCCCGACTCGTCGATCTCGCTCCCGACCTTCCAGAAGGTGCAGGACCTGAAGTCGTATTACACGTTCCAGTCGGTCGGGGTCGACCGCTACCAGATCGACGGCAAGCTGACGCCGGTGATCGTGGGGGTCCGGCAGATGAACTCCGCCGATCTCCCCTCATCGGGGTGGGTGAACACCCACCTCGAGTACACCCACGGGGAGGGGATGGCCCTGGCCGAGGCGAACCAGACCACCTCCAACGGCAACCCCGTCTTCGCCATCAAGGACGTGCCGCCCACCTCGAGCGGGGGGCTTCCCGCCATCAGCCAGCCCGGGGTGTACTTCGGCCTCACAGACCCCGGGTACGTCGTGGCCGACAGCCACCAGCCCGAGCTCGACTACCAGCGGGGCAACGGCACAGACGTCGACACCCACTACCAGGGCAGCGGCGGGGTCAGGCTCGGCAACTTCTTCACCAAGGCCGCCTTCGCCGTACGCCTCGGGGACCTGAACCTGCTGATCTCCAACCTGATCACGCCGCAGTCCAAGATCATGTTCGTCCGCACAGTCGTGGCCATGGCCCAGAAGGCGGCCCCCTTCCTCAGCTTCGACTCCGACCCGTACGCGGCGCTGGTCGACGGGCACATCGACTGGGTCATCAACGCCTACACCACCACCGCCGAGTACCCCTACTCGCAGAACGCCGACACCCAGCAGGTGCCGCCGGTGAGCGGCCTGCCGGCGAGCTACAACTACGTCCGCAACTCGGTCGACGTGGTGGTCGACGCCTACTCGGGCAAGATGACCTTCTACGCCATGGACGACGACCCGATCCTGAAGGCGTACGAGTCGGCCTTCCCCGGCATGTTCACGCCGCGGTCGAAGATGAACCCCACCCTGCAGGCGCACCTGCGCTACCCCGAGGACCTCTTCTCCATCCAGGCCGCCATCTACGGCCGCTACCACATCACCTCGCCGTCGAACTTCTACACGGCCGGCGACGCCTGGAGCCTCTCGCCCACCGCCGGCGTCGGGTCGCCGACAAACGCGCTGGCCGTGACCGTGACCACCAACGCCGAGGGTGACGTGACCGGGGGCAGCCTCCAGCGCATGGCCCCCCTCTACCAGGTGCTCGAGGAGCCGGGGCAGCGGGGAGAGTCGTTCACCATCTCCGACGCCTACGTGCCGGCGGCCCAGGGGTCGTCCATACAGGTTCTCTCGGCCTTCATGATGGCGGACTCGGATCCGGGCCACTACGGGCAGCTGCGCGTCTACGAGACCAAGCCGGGCAGCAGCGTGGTGGGACCTGCGCTCGCCGACTCCTACATCGAGGCCAACACCACAGTGTCCAAGCAGATCAGCCTGCTCGACCAGCACGGCTCGCAGGTCCTGCTGGGGAACATCCTCATGGTCCCGATCGACCAGTCGATGCTCTACGTCCGCCCGCTCTACACCGAGTCCTCGGGCAATCCACAGCCGCAGCTGAAAGAGGTGATCGCCGTTCTCGGCCAGACAGTCCAGATGAAGCCGACGCTCGACTCGGCGCTGAGCGCCGTGCTGAGCACGCAGCTCGGCACAAGCTCGACGACGATCACGCCTCGGCACACCACAAAGACCAGCGCCAGCACAGCGTCGGTGCAGCAGGCCAACGCCGACCTGCAGCAGGCGGGAGACGACTACGCACAGGCCGAGAAGGACCTGAAGGCTGGGACACTGGGCGGCTACCAGAGCGAGAACGCGGCCGCCCAGCAGGAGGAGTCGACAGCGAAGGCGCTCTTGAGCAGTGCCGCCAAGACCACGCCGACCAGCACGTCCACTACCACCACTACCCCCGTGGTCGGCTCGAAGGCATCGGGGGCGAAGGGCGCGGGCGGGACCCCCACGACCCCCAAGGGGACGAAGAGCTCGTCGAAGGCGACCACGACCACGACCGCCGCCAACGAGGCCTGAGCACTCCCTGGGTCCGGGGCTGACCGGGGGGCCCGGGACCCGCCGCCCGCCAAGCGACAGGGGCCGCCACGCGCGAGGATGGCCCCAAGAGAGCGGATCGCCCACGTTGGGCGGCCGGCGAGGAATGGAGGCGACCGTGGGGCTACTCGATCGAGTGAAGGAGCAGGCGGCCACGGCGACCGCGGCAGCCAAGGACGCGGCCCAGAAGGGCCAGGCCAAGCTGGACACGCTCCAGGCCAAGCGGGCGGCCGACGCCATCCTGCGCGACCTCGGGGCAGCCGTCTACGCCCAGCAGAGCGGCCGGGCCACGGCGTCGACGCCGGCGGACATCGACCGCCTCACCGCGGCGCTGCGGGAGCACGAGACGACCCATGGGCCCCTCGACCTCGGGCTCGAGTCCCCGGCCGCGGGCGCCGCTGCGTCGCCGCAGGCCGCCGCCGCCGGCTCCCCGCCGCCGCCCCCTCCGACGGGCCAGTCGGTCTGACCCAGCGGTGGCGGCGCGGTTACGCCGGTGGCCGCTGGTGGACGACCGTCGTCCGCTGCTACGATGTGCTCCTCAGCGCGGGGTGGAGCAGTCTGGTAGCTCGTCGGGCTCATAACCCGAAGGTCGCAGGTTCAAATCCTGCCCCCGCCACCAACAGCCGTTTACGGCATTAGGCGTGCTGCGTTGACAGAAGTCCCGGATTCTCGGCCCATGGGCCTGGAAGCCGGGACTTCTGTTCGTCTGGGGGTCGTCCGGGCCGCGACGGCGCGCTGTTGCGCTGACCGTAGACGCGAAGGCGCCCCGACTGGCGGATCAGAGCCGTGTCGGGGCGTGAAGGGTCAGAGGGTGAGGGCCGGTCGAGCGCCGGCGGTGAGTTCGCCACGGGGGTCGCCCGGACTGGGACGAGCTGCTTGCCCTGTGCCCTAACCCCGTCTGAGCTGGGCCGTCGACCATGGCTGGGATCCCGACGCCATTGTACAAGGCGGGATGCCGATTGCCCTTGACACCACTTACCTTGACTCCCTTGACATCCGCCCGACCGCGGCTACAATTGACCGTGTGACCATGAACTTCGAAACCCCCCACACCGCTACGCGGCGGAGGCACCGGCCGTCGGATTATGTTGCTGAGCTCCTGAGCGAACTCCAGAGTCGGTTCGAGACCGAGGCGATGGAGGACCAGGAGTTGCGGGACTGCCTGGGCGATGCCAGCGAAGCAGCCGATCTCATTTTCTCGTTCTTTCCCAAGCCGTCACCGTGGGCGAAGGTCGTCGGACCCGTGTACACGACGAGACAGCTGGAGAAGTTCTTGGACTGCTCTCGCCAAGCGATCCGTGACCGCGCCAAGCGGGGCACGCTTCTCGCACTCACGACCAGCGACGGGCACATTGTCTACCCCGCGTTCCAGTTCGACGGTCCTCAAGTGATCCAGGGACTTTCCTCTGTGCTTCAGGCCATCGGGGACTCCGTGGACGCCTGGACGCTTGCATCTTGGCTCCAAGCAGACCAGCCTCAGCTCGGCGCCAACGTCGTCGACTACCTGTCTCGGCACGGCGATGACCCGGTGGTGGTCCAGTTGGCTACGTCCGCGGCGGAGCACTGGTCTCGTTGAGCCGTAGCACTACGGTGCAGGGTCCCCCGCCCCCTTCGCTAACGGGCTTCCCTCAACGGAACCACCGCGGGACGCTGTGGCGGGCCGCCCAGAAGTCTCCGTGGTGGTACTGCAGCTGTCTGGCTTGTCGGTTCGATCTGCCTTCTCCTCGAGGGGCGTGCTACTTAGGCACTGACGAGCTCGTCGGGGTGCTCGAGTCGATCGGAGCGGAGATCTCCAATGGCGTCATCGCTCAGGAGTTCCTGGACAGACGGCGACTGTTCCAGTGGACGCCTCCTGGCCCGCTCCGAGCTGCGGATCTCGTGAGCAGGCGGGCCGTTGGGTTCAATGTGACGAACGAGTTGAGCACGATGACGCCGTACACAGTCCCGCAGACCTGGGCGGGAGCGTTCGATGGTGCCGGATTCGCGGCCGTCTCCTATCGCACTCGCTTTGATACCGGTGCGACCTCACGCGGCGTGGCACACTTCGGTCCCGCGGGCACTGCGGGCCGCAAAGTAGGGCCTGGGAAGCCGATCGACGATGCCCTTCGCCAACGGCTTGAGAGGGAGTGTGGTGTCGTGGTGGCGCCGCCACCGAGCCTGTCCGCTCTCACAGTCGTCCCGTAGCTGGACCGGCGGCAGTCCTCGGGCGCCAGACTGCGCCATAACCCGCTCTGAACAGAGAGTTCGTCGGATCTATGAAATCCTGACTCCCGATCTGTGAAACGGGGCGGGGGCTGCCGGCGTCATCCCAGGCCAGACCCTTACGCGAACACCCCACCAAGCAACCGAGAAACCGGTAGCACGGGCCCAGCGTGAGCTGAGCTCTTGCAATTCCAGGGCTCCTCATGACCCATCACCGAGGGGGTTTCTCGGCAGTTTTTCCGCCCCCTCCCCTGGGCAACTGCACACCCTGCACACCGCAGCCCACCCCCCGCCACCCCCCGCCAACCTGGCTCTTCACGGCCGGGGCTGGGCAGCATCGGTGCAGGTCCTGGGCAAGTTTGGGCGATTGCCGAGAAATCGGTTGCGCGCGGGCGTGGCCTCCGCACGGTCCCCGGGCCGGCCGCAGAAGCCGGCAGCACGAGGAGGAGGCGATGTCCATCGACCAGCTGCTGACATAGGCCGAAGCCGCAGAGTTGTGCGGGCGGAGCTAGAACACCATCCGTCGGTACCGCAAGGCCGACAAGATCCCCGGCTGCAAGCGGCGAGACTCCCACGACGAGCTGTCCGAGTGGCTCGTCCCGGTGAGCGGGCTGGTGGCCGCGGGGCTGCTCGACCCGGTCGCCGCCGGCCGCGACGCCGGTGCCGTCCTCGGCCGCCGAGAGGCCGAGCGGCTCTACGAGGCGGCGCGGCTCGACTTGGAGCGCACCACCGCGGAGTTCGAGGCCGCCCGCGCCGCGCTCGCCGCACGCGACGAAGAGGTGCGTTACCTCCGCAAGACCCTCACCAACGCGATGGGTTCTCGGAGGGCCGCCTGATGGGCCGGCCCCGCAGCGGGAGCGTCCGCAAACGGTGGAACCGCTGGCTCGGCAGCGTGCCCACGTTCGACAACTCGACCAGGCGCCCTGAGTACGCGTTCGACACAGAGGACGAGGCCTGGAGCTGGGTGCGCGCCCAGCTCGAGTGCCTGGACCAGGGGATCGCCCCTGAGCGGCCGCCCACGGCGCGGCGTCCCGGGCGCCCCAGCGCCGACGAGCGTGCGATCGGGAAGGGCCGGGCTCCGGGCCGAGCTGCCCCCTCCATCGAACCGATCGCAAGGGGCTGGTCGACCGAGCGCTACGAGGAGATGGAGAACGCGGGTGCCGACCGCGCCGCCGACGAGCACCGTGACTTGGAGCTTCCAGCTCACCCGCGCCATAGCAGAGGACATGCACCCAGGGGCCGAGGCTTCCCCAGGCGTTCACCGCCTCGGCCCAAACCGGCAGCACGGTCCCAGCGCGAGCCGCGGGACGGCGCCTCCAGGCGGTGGACCCTCGAGGGCATTGTCATTGGTATGGGACGACACTGCGGACTTCCACGTGCCGCGCTATGGGGCAGCTTCGGACCGCACTCCAGCCGTCGCCGGATGGCTACCCGAACCGGCATGGGGTCCCTGGACTCTCTCCTTCTCAATGAAGGTCAAGTCGCTCGAAAGCAAGTGCGCCAACGCCAAGCGCGATAATGCCGACGCCAAGCAGGACTGCGTAATCGGCCAGACTTACCCCGTTGGCGATCTGGTCGTTGCCGACCGCCCAGTAGAAGAGCGAGAGGAACCTGGCCGGGCGGATCCACGCCACAACTGGCGCGAGGGAGCTCACCAGGTAAGAGGCTGCCGCGAGGGCTGACGCGGCGCCGATGGCCGTGCTACGGCGCCCGGTGGCTGCGCCGACCGCCAAGGCGACAAGCCCGTAATCCAACCCGAGCAGGACCGTCGCAAGCGTGACCGTCAGGACATGACCGACGCCGGCAGTGACATCGAAGAAGCGGCCGAGCTCGACGCACACGGCCACGGCCACGGCGATTGCCATCGCCTGGATCCCCATGGCCAACGCCTTTTCACCCACCACCGTTGCTCTGCGAACGGGGAGGGAGACGACCAAGCCGAGGGTGCCATCCTCGTCGTGGCCGGCCAGGGCAGCCGCACCGTAGCCGACCGTCGACAGCAGAAGGACCAAGGGTAGGAAGTACTCGTAGATGTTGGCATTGAGCCAACCACCGGGCGAGGTGAGAGAGCCGACGACGCCGAGCAGGGCGGCGACAGCGGGATTGTCGGTCGCCAACTTGTCCAGCGAGGTGGTGTGCTTGAAGGCTGGGTAGAGGGCCACAATGACAAGCGTGTAGAGGGCCATGCCCAGTGAATACCCTACGATGCTGCGACGGCGGAGCGCGAGGTCGAGTGCCGTGATCCGTGGCCGGTGCCTCACGGCGTTGACGGCCCGCGGTAGAAGTCGAGGAACAGCTCATCGAGGTCGGCATGGCGGATGACCACGTCCACTGGATCCTGATCGGCGACAGCGCGCAGCACCGGAGCGATGGGACCGGACACCTCCAACGCCAGGCGATGGTCGTGGCAGGCGACCACTTTCACACCAACGAGGGAATCGAAGCCGGTGCGCGCCGCCGGACCGGGCAGGACGACCTCGACGCGTCGGGGAGCTGCCCGGCGCAATCCGTCGACCGTGTCGGTGGCCACCAGCGAGCCGGACTTGATGATGGCCACCCGGTCGGCCAGGCGCTGCACCTCGTCAAGGTCATGGGAGGAAAGGAACACGGTGCGACCCTCGGCCACCGTCTCCCTTGCCAGACGTTCGAATTCGTACTGCAACAGCGGGTCGAGGCCCGAGGTCGGCTCATCGAGGATCAGCAGTTCTGGGCGGTGCATGAAGGCCAGAACCAGGCCAATCTTTTGCCGATTGCCGCTCGAAAGATCGCGCACTGGCCGGTCAGTGACCACGCCGAAGCGCTCCACCAGTGCGCCAACGTCCGCACGGTTGGCACCGCCACGCGCTCCGGCGAACCACTCGATGTGCTGGGCTCCGGTGAGCCTGGGGTAGAGGGCCAGGTCCCCAGGGAGGTAGCCGACACGCCGGTGGATCTCCAGACTGTCGGACATCGAGTCCAGGCCGAAGACGCGGGACGAACCCGAAGACGGGCGTTGGAGTGCGAGGAGGAGCCGGATCGTCGTCGTCTTCCCTGCGCCGTTGGGGCCGAGGAATCCGAACACCTGTGCCGCGCCGACTGAGAGGTTGAGCCCGGCAACTGCCCGCACGGGCCCGTACGTCTTCGTCAGCTCGCCGGTCTCAATGACGACGTCGCTGGGCATTGCATCGGTGGATCTGATCCAGTATCTGTTCAGATCCCCTGACCTCACCATCACCCACCTGGGGGTACGCCGCGCGTAACGTTGGGAATTCCGTCCGACGACCGCTCCCCGTTCAACGAAACTCCCTCGTATGAGGAACTGCGC
>Ga0181536_10001006_pt1 | contig 33561 bp, 30 predicted proteins | sample PEATcosm2014_Bin_41_FD_121105 | JGI IMG/M metagenome (GOLD analysis project Ga0181536, IMG submission 121105) | Peatland microbial communities from MTU Mesocosm Facility, Houghton, MI, USA - PEATcosm2014_Bin17_60_metaG | ecosystem: Environmental > Terrestrial > Soil > Wetlands > Peat | place...
CCTATCGCTACCGCGGCCACTCGATGTCCGATCCGGCCCGCTACCGGCCGCGCGAAGAGCTACAACTGATGCGTACCCAGCACGATTGCATCGAGAACGCGCGCCAGCTTCTGGCGGCTGCCGGCGTTGAGGACAAGCAATTCAAGGCGGTCGACGACGAGGTGAAAGCGATCGTGCAGGACGCCGCCGACTTCGCGCAGGCCAGCCCGGAGCCCGATCCGTCGGAACTCTGGACCGATGTGCTCGTGGAGGGCTGAACCATGGCGACCCAGATCCTGATGCCCGCCCTGAGCCCCACCATGACCGAGGGCAAACTCGCCCGCTGGCTGAAACATGTCGGCGACGACGTGCGCGCCGGCGATGTGATCGCGGAGATCGAAACCGACAAGGCGACGATGGAGGTCGAAGCGGTCGACGAGGGCAAACTGACCCAGATCCTGGTCGACGAAGGGACCGAGGGCGTGGCGGTCAACACGCCGATCGCGGTGCTGTCGATGAACGGAGAGACGGTCGCCATGGCGCCGGCGGCCGCCGCGGCCAAACCGGTTCCCGCGCCAGCGGTGGCCGCGCCAGAGGTGGTCGCGCCAGTACCGGTCGCGCCCGCCACCACGCATGCGGTCGCCCCCGAGACAGTTGCCGTGGGACCGGAGAAAGACTGGGGGCCGACCGCGAAAATCACCGTCCGGGAAGCCTTGCGCGACGCCATGGCGGCGGAAATGCGCGCCGACAAGGACGTATTCCTGCTGGGTGAGGAAGTCGCGCAGTACCAGGGCGCCTACAAAATCAGCCAGGGCTTGCTGGACGAGTTCGGCCCGCGGCGGGTCATCGACACACCGATCACCGAGCACGGCTTCACCGGCATGGCGGTCGGCGCGGCGCTGAACGGGCTGCGGCCGATCGTCGAGTTCATGACGTTCAATTTCGCCATGCAGGCGATGGATCAGATCATCAACTCGGCGGCCAAGACGCTCTACATGTCCGGCGGCCAGATGGGCTGCCCGATCGTGTTTCGCGGCCCCAACGGCGCGGCGGCGCGGGTCGGCGCGCAACACTCGCAATGCTACGCGAGTTGGTTCGCGCATGTGCCGGGTTTGAAAGTCGTTTCGCCGTGGTCATCGGCTGATTCCAAGGGATTGTTGCGCGCGGCGATCCGCGATCCCAATCCGGTGATCTTTCTGGAAAACGAAATTCTCTACGGCCAGACATTCGATTGCCCGACCGATCCGGATTTCGTGGTGCCGATCGGCAAGGCGAAGGTGGAGCGAACCGGCTCGCACGTCACCATCGTCGCGTTCAGCATCATGGTCGGCGTGGCGCTGACCGCCGCCCGGACACTGGCCGAACAGGGCATCGAGGCCGAGGTGATCAATCTGCGGTCGTTGCGTCCGCTGGATACGGAAACCATTGTCGCCAGCGTGAAGAAAACCAACCGCCTGGTGACGGTCGAGGAAGGTTGGCCGTTCGCCGGCATCGGCGCCGAGATCGCGATGCGGGTGATCGAGCACGCGTTCGACTGGCTCGACGCGCCGCCGGTTCGCGTACACGGCGCCGATGTACCGCTGCCCTACGCCGACAATCTGGAAAAACTCGCGTTGCCGCAACCGGACTGGGTTGTCGACGCGGTCAAGAAACTGATCTGAGCGGGAGCACGCATCGTGGCCACCAATATCCTGATGCCGGCGCTCAGCCCGACCATGACCGAGGGCACGCTGGCGCGCTGGCTGAAAAAGGAAGGCGAAACGATCAAGGCCGGCGACGTGATCGCCGAGATCGAAACCGATAAGGCGACGATGGAGGTCGAAGCGGTCGATGAAGGCGTCCTCGGCCGCATCCTGGTCCAGGACGGCACCGAGGGGGTGAAGGTCAACGAACCGATCGCCGTGCTGGTTGCCGCCGGAGAGGCCGTTCCGGCGGCGGCGGCCACGCCCGCGACGAAGGCGGCAGCGGTGCCAACGCCGGCCCCAACGCCGGCCCCCGGGGCGGCGGTCCAGGCGGCGCCGGTCGCGACTCCGGCAGCCGTGCCGAACGGACACGCGGCGGGCGGCGAGCGGATCTTCGCCTCGCCGCTGGCCCGGCGCATGGCGTCGCAGGCCGGCATCGATCTGGCGGCGTTGAAAGGCAGCGGTCCGAATGGACGGATCGTGCGGGTGGATATCGAAGCGGCCCAGAAAGGCGCGCCAACCGTCGCGCCCGCACCGATCCAGGCCCCGGCGCCACGCGCGCCCGCGCCCGCCCCGTCGATCAGCGCACCGCACCGGCTGGTGCCGCACAGTTCAATACGCAAGGTGATCGCGCGCCGCCTGACCGAGGCGAAGTCGTCCATTCCGCACTTCTACGTCTCGATGGATATCGAGATCGACGCCTTGATTGCCCTGCAAAATCAGTTGAACGCCAAATCCCCGGCGCGTGACCAACCGGGGGCGTATTTCATCACGATCAACGATCTGGTGATCCGCGCCGCCGGAGCGACCCTGCGGCGGATTCCCGAGGTCAACGCCAGTTGGACCGACGACGGCATGGTGTTTTACGACGATGTCGATATCAGTGTCGCCGTCGCCATCCCGGATGGGCTGATCACGCCGATCGTTCGTCGCGCGGACCAAAAAGGCCTGTTGACCATCAGCCGCGAAATGCGCGACCTCGCGACCCGCGCGCGGGCCGGCAAGTTGAAGCCAGAGGAATTTCTGGGCGGCGGCTTCTCCATCTCCAACATGGGCATGTTCGGCGTGAGCGAATTCTCCGCCATCATCAATCCGCCGCAGGCCGCGATCCTCGCCGTCGCGACCGGGGCGAAACGGCCGGTGGTGAAGAATGACGCGCTCGCCATCGCCACCGTGATGACCTGCACCCTTAGCGTCGACCACCGTTGCGTCGACGGTGCACTGGGCGCGCGCTGGCTGCGCGAGTTCAAAACGATCGTCGAAGACCCGTTGAGCCTGATGCTATGACCCCTCCCGGCTGCACCCTTCGTCCGGCGGGTCGCGCCGATCTGCCGGATGTTGTCCGACTGGTGCGCGGACTCGCCGAATACGAGCGCCTGGAAAGCGGATTCACCGCCACCCAGGCTGATTTCGATGCACTATTGTTCGCCCCGGACCATGTGGCGGAGGCGACACTGGCCGAAATACCAGGCCGCGCGCCGGTGGGCATCGCGCTGTATTATCGCACGGTCAACACCTTCAAAGGTTCGCTTGGTATGTTTCTCGAAGATCTGTACGTCGAACCAGACCAACGCGGCAACGGCATCGGCTACGCCTTGCTGCGCCATCTGGCGCAAATCGCGATCGACCGGAACTATAACATCATCGAATGGAGTGTGCTGAACTGGAACGAGCCCTCGATCCGGTTCTACGAACGCCTTGGCGCGACGAAGTTGACGCATTGGCATGTCAGGCAATTGACCGGTACCGCTCTGACCACGCTCGCCGGAGGAGTCGCGCAGCATGGCTGAGCAGAACTTCGACCTGATCGTGGTGGGCGGCGGTCCCGGTGGCTATGTCGCGGCGATCCGCGCGGCGCAGTTGGGGATGAAGACGGCGATCGTGGAGCGTGAAAATCTGGGGGGGATTTGCCTCAACTGGGGTTGCATCCCGACCAAGGCGCTGCTGCGCGCCAGTGAGATCAACCATCTGTTGCATCATGTACAGGACTACGGTTTCGCACCGGTCACGCCGTCGTTCGACATCGAAAAGATCGTCAAACGCTCGCGCGCGGTGGCGAAGCAATTGTCCTCCGGCGTGACGTTTTTGATGCGCAAGAACAAGATCACCGTGTTCGACGGCAGCGCCAAACTGGCCGGCGAACAAACGCTGGCGGTGGAGAAGGACGGCAAGCCGGTCGCCACCTTGAAGTCGGCGCACATCATCCTGGCCACCGGTGCCCGCGCCCGGGAACTGCCGGGGATGGAGGCCGACGGCAAACTGATCTGGACGTATCGCCATGCGATGGTGCCGCCGGCGATGCCGAAGTCGCTGCTGGTCATTGGCTCCGGCGCGATCGGCATCGAATTCGCCAGCTTCTACCTCAATCTCGGCGTTAAGGTCACGGTCGTCGAAGTGCTGCCGCGGATCCTGCCCGTCGAGGACGAGGAAATCTCCGCCTTCGCCCACAAGGCATTCGTGAAGCAAGGCATGACCATTCTGGCCGGTGCCGCCGTCAAGGGCGTGAAGAAAGCCGCCGACAGCGTCACGGTGACCGTGGAAGCGGACGGCAAATCGCAAGAGATCACGGTCGATCGGGTGATTTCCGCCGTCGGGATCGTTGGCAATGTGGAAGGGATCGGCCTGGAGGGTACCGGTGTCAAGGTCGATCGCACCCATGTCGTGATCGACGAATTCTGCCGCACCGGCGAGCCGGGCGTGTACGCCATCGGCGACCTCGCCGGCCCGCCCTGGCTCGCGCACAAGGCGATGCACGAGGGGGTGATCTGCGTGGAAAAGATCGCCGGCCTGAATGACGTGCATCCGATGAATACCGGCAACATCCCGGGCTGCACTTACTGCCGGCCGCAGATCGCCTCGGTCGGCATGACCGAGGCGCGCGCGAAGGAAGCCGGCCACGCGGTCAAGGTCGGCCGCTTCCCGTTCATCGGCAACGGCAAGGCGATCGCCATGGGTGAGACCGAGGGCCTGGTGAAGACCGTGTTCGACGCCAAAACCGGCGAGTTGCTCGGCGCGCACATGATCGGCGCCGAGGTGACCGAAATGATCCAGGGCTACACCATCGCCCGCACGCTGGAATCGACCGAGGCCGAACTGAAACACACGGTATTCCCGCATCCCACCATCAGCGAAACGATGCATGAGGCGGTGCTCGACGCCTACGGCCAGACGCTGCACATGTAGCCCCCGTCATGGCCCGGCTCGTCCGGGCCACCTGACGCGAAACGATGTCGATGTTGAGGACCCGGTCAGCTCGGGCCATGACGACAGGGGGGTACCCGCTAGCTTCGGTAGTCGGGTTCGCCTCTCTCGATCAGCCGCAGCGCCGCGTCCCACAGCATCGCGTAATGCGCCGTGTCCTGCTCAAAGGACTTAAACTGATCGGATGCGTGCTGACACACGTCCCGCGGCGGAATCGTCAACGCTCGCCCGCAGGACAGCGCCGCGACCTGCGCCGCGCAGGCACGCTCGAGCATATAAAGCTGGTGGAAGGCTTCCGCGATCGAGGTCCCGCCGACCAGCAAGCCGTGATTGCGCAGGATCATCGCTTTGTGCTCGCCCAGATCGCGGACCAGACGCGTCCGTTCTCCCAGATCGAGCGCGACGCCTTCGTAATCATGATAAGCGACGCGGTCGTAAAATTTCATCGCGTGCTGCGACAGCGGCAGCAACCCCTCGGTCATCGCGGAGACGGCGATGCCGGCCGTGCTGTGCGTGTGCACAACGCAAAGCAGGTCGGGCCGGGCCATGTGGATGGCGGAATGAATGGTGAACCCGGCCGCGTTGACGTCGCGGGAGGTTTTGCCGGTGTCCTCGACGACGTTGCCGTCGAGATCGATGCGCACGAGATCCGACGCCCGCATCTCGTGAAAATTGACCCCGAATGTGTTGATCAGGAACTGATGCTCAGGTCCGGGAAGCCGGGCGCTGATATGGGTGTAGATGAAATCGGTCCAGCGGTGATACGCGACCAGGCGGTACAACGCGGCCAGGTCGCAGCGAATGCGCCATTCCGTTTCGGAAACACCGGCGGGACCGGCTGGTCTGGTGGCGACGTTCATGGCGCGCGGCTCTCCATGGTGAATGCCCGCACTGCTACTATGGGGAGGCCGCCGACGCTACTGCGCCGGCCGCCCTGTGGGCGCCAGGATCAGGAGGGAATTCTTTTTCCTTGACAGTTATCCTGTTTCATGATTAATAGCCTCTTATTAGAGGTTCGCATTCCGGGCAGCCTGGCATTTGAGCGCACGGACATTTTGGCCCTCAGGCCGCGTAACCTGCGGACGCTCCGGGCATCGCCGGCATCGCCAGCGATTGTCCCGGAGCGTCGACGGCGGAACCAGCACCCTGGCGGCAGGTCTCGCAGCCTTCCGGTGCGTCGAGGCGGCGTGGTGAGGATCAGCCGGGAACTGCTATAGACCTCCCACGATGACACAAACGCCACGGGAAGCGCCGGATGGAAGGCGCCCGCTTCTGGTCTATCGCGACCGGATCGGTGTCCCGTCCGAGATCGAATTCTCCCGCCGGCAATATCTCGGCTTTCGCACGGCGCGGCCGGTCTGGATCGGGCGCGTGGTGCTGCCGGGGGCCGCGCGGATGAGCCCATCGCTGATCCGGATCGGCGGTGTGCGCGGCCTGCTGTTCCGGCATTTCGGCGTGGTGCCGGCATTGGACTTTTCGCCATTTCTTCCGGTCGTGCATGCGCAATTCGCCCGCGGCGGAGCGCTCGCCCTGCCATTGGCTCAGGCGATGAACGCGAAACTGGTGGTCACGCTGCATGGCGGCGACGTCGGCAAGGAGAAGAACTGGCGGCACACCGTGCTGGCGCGCCGCTGGCCCGCGGTCATCGCCCGGACCTATCGCTTCGTTTGCGTATCCCACGCGGTGGCCGAAATCGCCGCGCGTCGTGGTGTCCCGGAGCGTCTGCTGACCGTGTTGCCGATCGGCGTCGAAGTCCCCACCTCCCCGCCCATGTTACCCCGAGACCGTGCGTTCCTGTTCGCCGGCCGCTTCGTGGAGAAGAAAGGCATCGCCGTGCTGGCCGACGCGATGCGGCGGTTGCGCGCCAGCGGCGACCCGACAAAATTGATCTGCGCCGGGGACGGACCATTACGGCCGGTGCTGGAAGCGCTGAGCCGGGACATCCCGGGCGTGGAACTGGCGGGTTGGCTTGCACAGCCTGCCCTCGCCGCGCGGATGGAAACCGTGCTGGCGCTGGTGGTGCCCAGCGTGATCGCGGCGGACGGCGATGCGGAAGGTCTGCCCAGTGTGGTGCCGGAGGCCATGGCGCGGGGTTGCACGGTGATTGGCAGCAACCAAGGCGGCATCGCCGAGGCGGTGACCGACGCCGCGACCGGTCTGCTGGTCCCGCCGGGCGATGCGGATGCCCTTGCCGCGGCGATGCGGCGTCTGAGTTCGCAGCCGGACCTCGCGGCTGATCTGGCGCGGGCCGCGTTCCTCGCCGTGGGCCAGCACCTGAATGCGGTTCACCAGTCGGCGGCGTTGGAAACGATCCTGCTGGAGGCGGCGGAACAGCGATAAGCCGTCAGCTGTCGCCTTGCGGGCGGCGTGGTTTCGGCACCGTGCCGATGACCTCCAGCTCAGCCAGCCGATTGAGTTCGTCGCGATCCAGCCCAAGACGCGAGCCGAGGATCGCCTCGTTGTCCTGGCCAAGCGTTGGGGCGGCACGACGGAGCGGGTAGGGTTCGGTGCCTTCACGGAATGCGGCGGACGTCTGGTAGTGCGTGCCGATGAACGGCCGCTCCACCTGGTGCCAGAAGCCGCGCGCGACCAGATGCGGGTCGGTCAGCAAATTGAACGGGCGCCGCGCCACACCGGCGGCGATGCCGTTGGCCTGCAACGTCAGCATCGCCGCATCCGCATCTTTGTCCCTGGTCCAGCCCCCGATGATCGTTTCGAGTTCAGCTTCCCGCGCGCGCCGCTCGGACGCCTTAAGCGCCGCGAGGTCTTCGCGTCCAAGCAAACCCGCCAGCGCCCGCCACGCGTCGTCGCCGGTGACGGCGATGACGAGCCACGCATCGTCACCCGCGCAACGGAAACAGCCATGCGGCGTATGCGCGGGATGTCGATTGCCAACCCGCACCGCCACACCTCCCCCCGCCGATTGCTCGATCAATCCCTGGGCTACCAGCGGCAACATGCACTCGACCTGCGACAGGTCGATGTTCTGACCCTCACCGGTTCGTTGCTGATGCAACAAGGCGACGATCAACGCGGCGGCGGCATTGAAACCACCGACGGGATCGCCGTAAGCGGTCTGGTTCATGGTCGGCGGATCGCGCGGAAATCCGGTGATCGTCGGCAACCCCGAGGCCTGTTCCAATGTCGAGCCATAGGCGCGGCACTCGCTCCAGGCGTTGAAGGAGCCAAACGCCGGCATCGAAAGCATCACCAGACCCGGCCGGACATCTTTCAATACCGAGTAATCCAGCTTTAATTTCCGCAGCACTTCGCTGGAATAGTTCTCGATCACCGCGTTGGCGCCGGCGACGAGCCGTTTCAACAGCGCGACGCCTTCGTCGTGGGTCAGATCAAGCGTGACGTCCAACTTGTTGCGGTTCATGAGTTGGAACCAGGGAATTTTCTCGTAACGCTGCTCGGCGATGAACGAGGCGCGCAGATCGGTGCCGCGCCACCAATCGGGATATTGGCAGGCCTCGACTTTGATGACCTCGGCGCCCAGGTCACACAAATGGCGGGCGCCGGTTGGGCCGGCCCACCCCATGGTGAGGTCGATAATGCGCATCCCGGTCAGCGGCAGTGCCCCAGCCGTCGCCTGCGTCGTGGGGTGGGGGCTGGCGGCAACGGTCCAGGCCGGCGCATGGGCTCCGGCCTTCGGCGCCTCGCCGCCTCGTTTCGGTGGCGTCGATTCCAGGTGCAGCGGCGCGACCGGTCCTTCAAACGATTTACCGCCGACCTGGACCGGCACGAAGGCGCCGCGGTCGCGATGGACCTTTTGTCGCAGCAGTTCTTCCATGGTGGGAACGACGGCGAGCGGCAGCTTGTACGCAAGACCCAGTTCGAACCATGCCTCCGCGGTTTTGCTCAGCCACACGGGGCCGAACGCGGCGTCGATCTCGGCGCTGTGCTTCAGACGGTCGGTATTCAGCGACAGATGCGGCTGTTTCGCGAGGTCGGGCAGGCCCATCATCTCGCAGATCCCCCGCCATTGCCCGGGAGTCACGATGGTGACGCCGATCATGCCCTGTTTGGTGGGATAAATGCCGACCGGGTAGTTGCGCCCGAAACGATTGACGCCGGGCCGCGAGCGTGACGCCCCTACGTCCCAGGCGATCGCCCATTCATACTCGGACACGCCGAGCGACGCCTCATACACGCTGGTCGCGAAGCCGCGCGCACCCGCGGCACGGCCATACAGGCCCGCGACGGTCGGAATGAACGCGGTCAGGCCGGCGAGAATGCCCGACTGCCCCTCGGTCGCCAGGGTTGGCGGTCCCTCGACCGCCCCCGTCAGCACCACGAGGCCCGCGAGCGCGCGGCAAATCGCGTCGGTGGCGGCGAAATCCCGATACGGCCCGGTCTCGCCGAACCAGGATATCGCGGTGATGGCGAGGCCGGGATGGCGCCGCCGCCAATCGTTATGCGACGGGCCGATCGCGGCGGGCGGCCGCCCGTCCAGCAACACATCGGCGCCGGCCAGCAACTGGTCGCGTATCTCGGGCGTTTCGGTCACGCTGCGTTTGTTGGTGTTGAGCCATGCGAAGTAGCCACTCTCGCCATCGGCGACGATCGGCGGCATCGCCCGTAACGGATCACCGCCGGGCGGTTCGAGTTTGATCACATCGGCCCCGAAATCCGCGAACAGCCTGGCGCAATAATCCAGTGCGATACCGGAACCGAGTTGCAGGATGCGAAAAGCGGATAACGGCATGAGCAACTCTCAGGGACGCATGGTGAAGAACGATTGGCCCGGGGTGCGCAACGGCGCGGCCATGTTGGCGAACTCACACAACAGTGGGCGGGTATCGCGCGGGTCGATGATTTCCTCGATGAGGAACGCCTCGGCGGAGCGAAACGGCGAGCGCATGAGTTGCAATCGTTCCTCGATCTCCGCCAGCTTCGCCGCCGGATCGGCGGCGGCGGCGATTTCGGCGCGGTACGCGGCTTCGACTCCGCCCTCCAGCGGCAGGGATCCCCAGCTTCCGGACGGCCAGGAGTAGCGGATCGTTTGTTGCGTGTGCGGCACATGCGCGCCGCCGCCGACACCGAAGACGTTGCGGATGATGATCGCGCACCAGGGCACGGTGGACTGATGGACGGCACTGATCGCGGCGACGGCGGCGCGCATGGTACCGGTCGACTCGGCATGCAGCCCGACGGCGAAGCCGAAACAATCGACCAGATGGACGATCGGCAAATGGAACGTCTGCGCGAGGTCGACGAAGCGGGTGATTTTGCGCGACGCCGCCGCGCCCCAGGCACCACCGCCAAACAGCGGATCGCCGGCCAGGACCGCCACGGGCCAGCCATCCAGGCGGGCGAAACCGGTGATGATCTGACGGCCGAACCCGCGGCTCATTTCAAAGAAGCTGCCTCTGTCCATCAGCGAATCGATAATTCGCCGCATGCTGTAAGCTTGTTTGCTGTCCTTGGGGACGATCGAAATGAGCTGGCCGTCGCGGCGATCGACCGGATCGGTGTTGGGCGCGCGTGGCGGCAACTCCCAGACGGACGACGGCAGGTAGGACAGGAAGCGCCGCGTGCGCTCGAATGCTTCGTCCTCGGTATCGACCGCGTCGTCGATCGTTCCGGCCTCGACCTGGACCTCGTGACCGCCGAGTTCCATGCGGGTGCGGGTTTCGCCGAGACGTTCGACGACGGGCGGGCCGGCGACGAAAATGGCGGACGTATCCTTGACCATCAGCGAATAGTGGCTGGCGGCGAGGCGAGCGGCGCCCAGTCCGGCGACCGACCCGAGGCCGAGGGCGACGACCGGCACGCGGCCCATGTTTTGCGCGCACAACCAAAGCCCGGAGCTTTGGCCGACGCCGCCGGGGAGGTTGGCATGGCCGGTCGTTTCGATCGTTTTCACCGAGCCGCCGCCGCCGGAGCCTTCGATCATGCGGATCAACGGCAGGTGGTATTCGCCGGCCATGCGCTCCGGCATCTGGTATTTGCCCTTGATGGACGCATCGGCGGAGCCACCGCGAACGGTGAAATCGTCGCCGAATACCACGACCGGCCGGCCGTCGATGGTCGCTCGGCCGAACACGCCGTTGGCGGGCATGAAGTCGATCATGACCTTGGCGCTGGCGTCGTAGGTTGCTTTGCCGGCGATGGAGCCAAGCTCCAGGAACGAATCCGGATCGACCAGCCGGTCAATACGTTCACGCACCGTGAGTTTGCCGGCGTCATGTTGGCGTTTGATGCGTTCGGGACCGCCCATCTGGCGGGCGATCCGTTGCCGTTCGCGCAATTCTTCAAGCTCGGGCTGCCAGCCCGTTGGTTCCTGATCCATGATCGCATGCTTCGCCGGACGTGTGACGGTTATCTGACCATCGGGGGGCGGAGGGGTCAAATTACGCGAATGATGGTGCGGTAAACCGCCACTGCCATTGCGAGCGAAGCAAAGCAATCTCCGTCCGAGGGGGACCGGGAGATTGCCGCGTCGCTTCGCTCCTCGCAATGACAGAACCTGTGACAGGGCACGGCGTCAACCCGACCGCGCAACGCTACGTCAGAACTTCAACCCGCGCGGAAACCCGTTCGGCGGCATCCTCCCGGCCTGCGCCCGTTCACCCAGCCATTCGCGCAAATCCGTTTCCGTACGGACGCGCTCGCCCAGCCGCCAGGTCAGTCCGTCGGCGAGACGAAACACCTTCGCATCGGACAGACCGCCATCCTTGTAGCGTTGCAAAATCACCCCGGCCCCACGCACCATCTCGGGGATCTGGTCCAACGGAAACACCAACAGCCGCCGGTTTTCGCCAACCAGCGCGATGTGATCGCCATCCGCCGGAACGCAGAAGGCCGCCTGTTCGCCCGGCTTGAAATTCAGAATCTGCTTACCGGTGCGCTTCTCCGCCCCAAGTTCCGAGCCCGGCACGAGAAAACCGCGGCCGGACGCGGAGGCGACGAGGTACCGCATCCCCTCCACCGGCACGAACAACGCGACGGCATCGTCCTCGTTCTGCAAATCGGCCATCAGCCGCAGTGCCTGACCGTCGCCCCGCCCACGCGGCACATCCGCCGCTTTCAACGTGAACGACTTGCCGTTGGTCGCGAACAGCACCAGCCGGTCCGTGGTGTGACAGGGCAACAACAGCCGCAGCTTGTCGCCCTCCTTGAATTTCAGTTCCGCCGGATCGGCGACCGCGCCTTTCACCGCGCGGATCCAGCCTTTGTCCGACAGAATGACGGTGATCGGCTCGCGCTCAACCAACGCCTCGAACGAAAAATCGACCGGCGCCGGCGCCACGCCCAGTTCCGTGCGCCGATCGCCCAACGCGCCCGAGCCGAACTTCTTGCGTATATCGTCAATTTCGACCGAAATCCGCTTCCACCGGGCCTTGTCGCTGTCCAACAACGACCGCAAACCCTTGCGTTCCTTGGTGAGTTTATCGTGCTCGCGGCGAATTTCCATTTCTTCCAGGCGGCGCAGGCTACGCAGCCGCATATTCAGGATCGCCTCGGCCTGCGTGTCCGTCAGGGTAAACCGCGCGATCAAAGAAGGCTTCGGCTCATCTTCCTCGCGAATGATCCGGATCACCTCGTCGAGATTCAGGTAGACCAGCAAATAGCCTTCCAGCACCTCGATCCGCCGGTCGATCGCGGCCAACCGGTGATTGGACCGGCGCACCAGTACCTCGTGCCGGTGATCGAGCCAGGCTTGCAGCACCTCCTTCAACGGCATCACCCGCGGTGTGCGCGTGGCGTCCAGCACGTTCATGTTCAACGGGAAACGCGTTTCCAGCGCGGTGCCGCGGAACACCGTCTCCATCAGGACTTCCGGTTCGACGCCGCGGGTTTTCGGTTCCAACACCAAACGAATGGTATCCGACGACTCGTCGCGAATGTCGCCCAGCAGCGGCAGCTTCTTATCCTCCATCAACTGCGCGACCTGCTCGATCAGCTTGGCCTTCTGCACCTGATAGGGGATTTCGGTCACCACGATCTGCCAGGTGCCGTGCTTGCCTTTCTCCACCTCCCACTTCGCGCGCAGCCGAAAGCCGCCGCGACCGGTTTCGTAGGCGGCCAACAGCGCGGCCTTGTCCTCGGCCAGCGTGCCGCCGGTGGGGAAATCCGGACCCGGCATGTGCACCAGCAGATCGGCGGTCGAGCACCCGGGATTGGCGATCAGATGCATCGCGGCGGCGCAAACCTCACCCGCGTTGTGCGGCGGGATCGAGGTCGCCATGCCGACCGCGATCCCGGCCGCGCCATTGGCCAGCAGATTGGGAAACGAGCCGGGCAGGACGACGGGTTCGCTTTCCTCGCCGTCATAGGTAGGGCGGAAATCGACCGCGTCTTCGTCGATGCCGGCCAGCATGGCACGGGCGACCTCGGTCAGCCGCGCCTCGGTGTACCGCATCGCGGCGGCGTTATCGCCGTCGATGTTGCCGAAATTGCCCTGGCCCTCGACCAGCGTGTAGCGGGCGGCGAAATCCTGCGCCATGCGCACCATGGCGTCGTAAATCGACTGGTCGCCGTGCGGGTGGTACTTGCCCATCACGTCGCCGACGACCCGGGCGCATTTCTTGAACCCGGCCGTCGGATCGAGGCGCAACTGGTGCATCGCGTAGATCAGCCGCCGGTGCACCGGCTTCAGCCCATCGCGCACATCGGGCAGCGACCGCGACATGATGGTCGACAGCGCATACGCCAAATAGCGCTCGGACAGAGCGTCCTTGAGCGCGGTGTCCTCGATGTGTCCGGCGAAATCATCCGCCATCGCGTTCCTCCAAATCGGCCGGGGGCGAATCGGCCACCAGCGCGGCGACCCGGTCGTACAGCATCTGGCGGGCCATGGGCAGCGGCCGGTGCCGCCCACCGAACAGGTCGCGGGTCAGGAAATGCCCGGTCAGGCGCAACCCGTCGCGCCAGTCCTCGGGTCCCGACGCGGTTTCACCGGTCAGAAACGGCGGCAGCCGCAGCAACCGGTCCGACCACACGCCCGCCGCCTCCGCCGTCACCGCGCGGCCGGTTTTGGGCGACACGAAAGCGAGGCCCTCGGTCGCCCCGGTCACCGCGCAACTCGTCAGGTCCAGCCCATACCCCAGCTCGGCGAGCAGCACCGTCTCCCATTGAATCAACTCAGGCAGCGCCGTTTCGCCCAGCGCCAGCCGCGGCAACAGGGCGATCAGCCCGGAAAAGACCGGCGCATGCGGCTCCCGTTCCGGCAACGCATCCTCCGCCTGGACGCAAACCGCGCTCAGCATCGCGAGCCCCAGGGGATCGTCCATGACCGAGGCGGCCGTGGCGTAGATCAGTTCACCACGAAAACTCCCCAGCTGATCGGACATCCGCGCCAGCCACCGCGCCTGAACGAAATTCCCCGCCTGCCAGAGCCCGCCCTGGGCGCGGGATGCCCCGCCCCGCGCGAGGCCGCGATGCGCGCCATGTTCCTCGGTCATCAGCGTGACGATGACATCGCCCTCGCCGTAGGGGCGGGTATTCAGCACGATGGCGGGCAGGTCCCAGTCCATGGCATTGGTTATATCAGGTTGGGGGCGAGAGTGGCACACGGTACGCATGTGAAGGGCATAGGCTCATGCTCCGCGGCCACGGACATTCAGGCGTCACGGAACGCGCGCCGCCGCGCGCTGTGCTGAACCGTCAGGACGACAATTTCCTCCGCGGCTTCTTCGATCCGATAGTAGACGAGATAGGGATCCCCGCGAACCGCGATCTTACGCACGGCATCGGCCGTTTGAAGCCGGCCAGCGTGCGGTAGGTCGATGAGGGTTTGCAATGTGACAAGGATCGCGGCCCGCACGCGTTGGGCACCGATGGGGCTACGCGAAACAAGATAATCGGCGATCTCCGTCAGATCCGCGATCGCGCGAGCCGTATAAAGAAGCCTCACCCGCCAAAGCGGCGGAACGCGGCTTCCACCTCAGCCGGGCTGGCGAACTCCCGGCGCCGAGCCTGGGCCAGACCTTCCAGTATCGCCGGCAAATGCGCCGGGTCGATTGGCTCCGGTTCGGCACCAGCCAACGCGAGCATGGCCCGGGCGATTTCATCCTGCTCGTCCGACGGCAGCGCACGAATGGTTGCAACAGCCTGATCAAGCAGTTTGGTCATTGGGAAAACTCCCTGGCGGCTTCGGCTCGGATGGTTCGGTCATCCGCGCCGCGGCGGCCTCTCCGTTTGTCGATGCCCGCGCATAGCATATCCGCCGGCGTCCTTGTGCGGCAGATTCGTATAATTGAGAAGTCGCGGCCTTTCAGTGCCTTTTTCCTGTTTCATGATTCCTGAGCGGAGTATCCCCCCACCCCATCATCAATTGCCTAGGTTGGATGCCCACAACCTGATCGCCGGTGTTATCCCCTCCCGTGTCCGCGGCGCCTCGACCGACCCTGACCGCGCCATCCGCTTACCCCCCGGGATCCTCCAGCCCGATCGCCCGCAACCGAGCACCCTCCTCATCCCAGCCGGCGCGTTCCTTGACGTTCAGAAACAGATGCACCGGCCGCTCCAGCAACCCGGTCAGATCGCGCCGCGCGCGGGCGCCAATGTCGCGAATCTTCGAGCCCTTTTCGCCGATCAGGATCGCCTTGTGCCCAGGCCGGGTGACGTAAATCGTCGCCTCGATCCGGACCGAGCCATCCGGCCGTTCCTTGAAACTCTCGGTCTCCACGGTCGCCGCGTACGGCACCTCGTCGTGGGTCTGCATGAAAATCTGTTCACGCACCGTCTCCGCCGCCAGCAGCCGGTCCGGCAGGTCGGTCAGGTCGTCCTCGGGATACAGGAACGGCCCCTCCGGCACCGCGGCGGCCAGCGCCCGCGATAGTTCGGATACGCCATCGCCGTTGCCGGCGCTGACCATGAACGTTTCCTCGAATGGCGCCAAAGCCGTCAGCGCCGCGATCAACGGCAGCAGCGATTGGGCGGGCACCAGGTCGGTCTTGTTCAGCACCAGCCAGCACCGGCGTCCCGACGCACCCAGGCTGGCGGCGATCGCACGCACCTGTTCGGTCGCGCCGGCCTTGGCGTCCACCAGCAACAGCGCGAGGTCGGCGTCCGCCGCGCCGGTCCAGGCCGCCGCCACCATCGCCCGGTCGAGTTTTCGCCGCGGCCGAAAAATCCCCGGCGTATCCACCAGCAGCACCTGGCTGCTGTCGCGGATGAAGATGCCCAGTACCCGGAACCGCGTCGTCTGCGTTTTGGGCGACACGATCGACAGTTTCGCGCCCGTCAGCCGGTTCAGCAACGTCGATTTGCCGGCGTTCGGCGCGCCGACGATCGCGACGAACCCACAGCGCTGCGTCATATGGATAAACTCAAGGCGGCAAGCTCCCGTAAAGATGTTCCGCCGCCAGTTGCTCGGCCGCCCGCTTGCTGCCCGCGGTGCCGGTCCCGCGCCACTCGCCGACGCTGACCGTCACCTCGAACACCGGCGCGTGCGGCGGGCCGGACCGCGCGGAAACCGTGTAGGCCGGCAGGTCGAGGCCGCGCTTCTGCGCCCATTCCTGCAACGCCGTCTTGGCATCCTTGGGCGGCGACCCCTGCGCGGTCATCGCCCCGTCCCAGGCGCGACGGACGAACTCCCGCGCGGGCTCCAACCCACCGTCCAGATAAATCGCCCCCAAAGCCGCCTCCAGCGCGTCGGCCAGGACCGTGGCGCGGCGCTTGACCCCGGCGCGCGCCTCGCCCGGCGCCACCGACAACGCCTCCCCCAATCCAATCGTCTCCGCCACCTGGGCCAGCACCGGCTGCGAGACCAGCGAGGCGAGCCGCCGTCCCAGTTCGCCCTCCTGCTCATCGGGGAACCGCTCGGCCAGCCATTCCGCGATCAGCAGCCCGAGGACCCGGTCGCCGATGAACTCCAGCCGTTCGTTGGAGCCTGAGCCGGACCCTTGGGCGGATCGCTTACCCTGCAACGCGGAGCGATGGGTCAGTGCCTCCCGCGGCAGATCGGAACGGGTGAACCGGTAACCGAGGATCGCGTCGAGCACCTGGCTCACGGGTTCAGTGGATCCGCTGCAGCAGGCGGCTCCAGCGGATTTCGATGGGCCACCACCAGACTTCGTACCAGGGATGATCGGCGTCGATCGAGAAGAACAGGATTTCGGCGCGGCCGACCAGATTCTCGATCGGGACGAAGCCGACCGCGTTCATGAACCGGCTATCGGCCGAGTTGTCGCGATGATCGCCCATCGCGAACACGTGGTCCGGCGGCACCACATAGTCGATGGTGTTGTTGGGATCGAACTCCTTCGCCGGGTCGAACCCGGCCCGCCGGCTGGCGTCGGTGCCGTCCGTCGCCTTCAGGATCTCGTGCCGCACGCCGTTCGGCAAAGTCTCCGTGTAAAGCTTCTCGCGCTGGACGTAGCCGTTGTCGTCGGTATCGACATTGCCCATCGGCTCGCGCGGGCACATCTGACCATTGATGTAGAGCTGACCTTGCCTGACCTGAATATGGTCGCCCGGCAGCCCGACGATGCGCTTGATGTAATCGGTCGACGTATCGCGCGGATATTTGAACACCGCGACATCGCCGCGCTTCGGAATCGAGCCGAACAGCCGGCCGGCGAACAGCGACGGCGAGAACGGCAGCGAGAACTTCGAATACCCGTAACTGTATTTCGAGACGAACAGATAGTCGCCGACCAGCAAGGTGGGTTCCATGCTGCCGGACGGGATGTTGAACGGCTCATACAGGACCGTGCGCACGCCGACGGCGATCAGCCCGGCATAGACGATGGTCTTGATGTTTTCGAGCCAGACATTCGGTTGACGCCTGACCTTTGCCGCCTTCGCAGTCGCCATTCAGAAGCACTTCCCAATCGAGAACAGAGGTGGAGAGCAGAGTTGGAAATCGGGTCGGAAAATCGCGCCGGATCAAGCCCACGGGGTCTCACCCTGTCAAGGGAAGCCCCAGCGGAAGCCCCGGCGGAGGTCTCCGGTCCGGCCTCTTATCATATGGGCAGCGTCGTGAGACGATCCCAGGGGCCAAAAAACGACAACCAGGGGGAGACACCAACCGCCATGAAACGCCGGACCTTGCTGCGAAGCGCCGCCGCCGCCGTCGCGCTGCCCACGGCCTTCGCGATCGCCCAAACCGACCGCTCACGCACGCTGAACTTCGTGCCGCAGGCCAATCTGACGCTGCTCGATCCGATTTTCACCACCGCTTTGGTCACCATCAATCACGGGTGGGCGATCTACGACACGCTGTTCGGCGCCAACACCGCGCAGGAGCTGAAGCCGCAGATGGCGGATGGTTATACCCTGTCCGACGACGGCCGCACCTATGACATTAAATTGCGGGAAGGTTTGAAGTTCCACAATGGAGAGCCGGTGCGCGCCCAGGATTGCGTGCCGAGTTTGGCGCGGTGGGCAGCGCGGGAGACGATCGGCCAGACCGTATGGAAGTTCGTCGACAGTTGCGCGGCCGCCGATGACCGCACGATCCGGATCAAACTGACCCAGAAGCTGCCGATCTTCATCGACGCCGTCGGCAAGGGCGGTGCCTCGGTTCCCTTCATCATGCCGGAGCACCTCGCGCGGACCGACCCGTACAAGCAGGTGACCGAAACCATCGGTTCCGGCCCGTTCAAATTCGTCAAGGATGAGTTCGTGCCGGGCTCCACGGTGGTCTACGCGAAGAACCAGGACTACGTGCCGCGCCAGGAGCCGGCCGAATGGACCTCGGGCGGCAAGGTCGCCTTCATGGACCGGGTGGTGTGGAAGGTCATCCCGGATTCGGCCACCGCGGCGGCGGCGCTGCAGTCCGGCGAGGTGGACTGGTACGAGCAGGTGCAGGCCGACCTCGTGCCACTGTTGCGCCAGAACCCGGACATCCGGATCGGCAGTGCCAACCCGACCGGGTTCAACGGGATTCTGCGATTCAACCACCTGTATCCGCCATTCAACAACGCGGCGATCCGGCGGGCGGTGCTGATGGCGGTGAACCAGACCGATTACATGACCGCGATCACGGGGGGCGATACCAGCGCGTTTCACGTCTGCCGGGCCGTACTGCCGTGCGGCACGCCCTACGGCCGCGAGCTTGGCGTCGCGGCGATGCCGGGCGATCTGGACAAGGGCCGGGCGGCGCTGAAAGCCGCGGGCTATGCCGGGGAAAAGGTCATCATCATCAACCCGACCGACTTCGTGACGATCGGCCCGATGGGCGACGTCACCTACGACCTGCTGAAGAAACTCGGAATGAACGTCGAGATCGTGGAGACCGATTGGGGCACGGTGACACAGCGCCGTGCCAGCAAGAGCCCGCCGGACCAGGGCGGCTGGAGCGTCTTGCACACCTGGGTTCCCTCCGGTTTGATCGGCGATCCCGTGCAACAATGGTTCGCCCGCGGCCTGGGCGCGACCGGGTGGTTCGGCTGGTATCAGGATGAGACGATCGAGAAGCTCGCGCGCGACTGGCTGTTGGGACAAACCCAAGCGGAGCGCGACGCGGCGGCGGACGCGTTCCAACGCCGGGCGTTCGAGAATGTGCCGTATATCCCGGTGGGGCAGTTTCAGATCCGCACGGCGCTGCGCAAGGACCTGGTGGGGCAGATCGAGTCGATCGGCGCATTCATGTGGAATATCAGGCGGGTGTGAACTCAAAGACCCTGGCGTGGAGACTGGCCCCTCGCTCCTGCCCGGCACTGACTCATGCGCGCCCACTTGCGGCGATGAGCACCGTCGCGGAGGTGCCGCTGGCTCGCTCTGTCATCGCGAGCGACGAAGCGATCCCCCGGTTCGTGCGCGCGGACGGCGAGATTGCTTCGCTCCGCTCGCCATGACAGGTGCTGGCGATGACAGATGCCGCGGCCGCCCCGTCAAGCCGGCGCCGGCACCGCCGAAATGATCACCTGTGCATAGGCGTAAGGATACTCATCCGTCATGGTCAGCGCCACCTGGGCGACCATCCCCGGCGGGGTAATCGCGCGCAGCCTGGCGCCGGCGCCACCGGTCATCCGCAACGTCGGCTGTCCCCCCGGCAGGTTCACCACGCCGAGATCGGAGAAGAACACGCCTTTACGGAACCCGGTGCCGAGTGCCTTCGACGCCGCCTCCTTCGCGGCGAAGCGTTTGGCGAACGTCGCGGCGCGGGTTTTCTCCGTCCGGCGCATCGCTTTCGCGCGTTCGGTTTCGGTGTAGATGCGTTCCAGAAACTTCTCGCCGTATTTCTCGATGACTTTCTCGATCCGGCGGATGTCGCAGATGTCGGAGCCGAGGCCGAGGATCATCAGTGCGTCGCCCGCTCGACCGCCTTGATGCCGCCGGCGCCGCGCAGGCCGGCGATCACCTTGGACAAATGCGCCGTGTCGCGCACGTCGACGTCGATCAGCGCCTCCATGAAGTCCTGCTGGCGATTGATGATTTTCAGATTGGCCACGGAGCCGTCCTGGCGCGCGATGGCGTTGGTCATGTTGGCCAGAGCAGCGTTCTCGTTGTCCGAAATGACGCTGATCCGCGCCGTGTGGGGAACGCCTTTGCCATCCGGGCCGCCCTTGCCGACCACCTCATAATTCCAGTCGACGTCGATGAAACGTTCCGGCGTGGCGGCGAAGCCAGTCAGCGTCTGACACTCGCGGCCGTGGATGGTGACGCCTTTGCCAGTGGTCACGATGCCGACGATGTCGTCGCCCGGCACCGGATGGCAACAGCCGGCGAAGGAATACGCCATGCCCGGCACGAGGCCGGTGACCGGCATGTCGTTGGCGAGGCGGGTCGGCGACCGGCCCGTCCGCGGCAGCAACGGCGCCATCATCGGGCGGGCGTGGTTCTGCCGCAGTTCGGGCCACGCCGCGTGCACCACATCCTTGGGCGCGGTGTTGCCGTTGCCGACCGAGACGTAGAGATCGTCGAGCGCGGTGAATTTCAGCAGCTTCAGCGCGTGTTCCAGCACTTTTTCCGAGCCGTCCACGCCGGCCTGGCGGAACGCCTTGGTCAGTTCGGCTTTGCCGACGGCGCGGGACTGCTCGCGCTGCTCCTGGTGGATAAAACGGCGGATCCGGGCGCGCGCCTTGCCGGTGACGACGAAGCGTTCCCATTGCGGCGAGGGCGTGCCGCCGCGGGCGGTCATGATCTCGACCTGGTCGCCGTTCTGCAATTGATGCCGCAACGGCAGCAGCCGGCCGTTGACCTTGGCGCCGACGCAGGTATCGCCGACCTGACTGTGCACGGCATAGGCGAAATCGACCGGCGTCGAGCCGCTCGGCAACTGGATCAGTTGCCCCTTCGGCGTGAAGCAGAAGACCTGATCGCCGTAGAGTTCGAGTTTGGTATTCTCCAGGAACTCATCCGAGGAAGACGAATTCTCCAGGATTTCCAGCAGGTCCTGCACCCAGCGGAAGCGCTGGATATCCTTCTTGTCGGTGCGCGCGTCAGGCGCTTTGTAAATCCAATGCGAGGCAACACCATTTTCGGCGACATCGTCCATGTCGTCGGTGCGGATCTGGATTTCGATCTTCTGATTGCGCGGTTCGCGCAGCGTGACGCCGGTGTGGATGCTCTGATAGCCGTTCGATTTCGGTGTCGAAATGTAGTCCTTGAACCGCCCGGCGATGACCGGATAGGCGGAGTGGATGGCGCCCAGCGCGGCGTAGCAATCGGCCTTGGTTTTGACCACGACCCGGAACGCCATGATGTCGGACAACTGCTCGAACGCGACGTTCCGGCGGTGCATCTTTTCCCAGATCGACCAGGGGGATTTTTCGCGGCCCTGGACCTCGACCGTCTCGACGCCGGCGTCGCGGATGACCTTGGCGAGTTCGCGGCGCACCTCGTCGATCACGTCGGCGCCCTGGCCACGCAGGAAGTTGAGGCGGGCCTGGATCGTGGCATAGGCCTCGGGGTCGAGCTGCATGAAGGCCAGGGTTTGCAGCTCGTTTTTCACCTGCTCCATGCCGATGCGCTCGGCGAGCGGGGCGTAGATTTCCATCGTTTCGCGGGCGATGCGTTTGCGCCGGTCGTCGTCGCGCACGAAATGCAGGGTGCGCATGTTGTGCAGGCGGTCGGCCAGTTTCACCAGCAGCACGCGGATGTCGCGGCTCATGGCCAGCACGAGTTTGCGAAAATTCTCCGCCTGTTTGGTGCGGTCGGATTGCAGTTCGAGCCGGGTCAGCTTGGTGACGCCGTCGACCAGGCCGGCGATTTCCTTGCCGAACCGGGCTTCGATCTCCGGTAGCTTGACCGGGGTGTCCTCGATCACATCGTGCAGCAGGCCGGTGGCGATGGAGGCGGTATCCAGCCGGTAGCCGGCCAGGATGTCGGCGACCGCGACGGGATGGCTGAAATACGGGTCGCCGTTGTCGCGGCGCTGCGTGCCGTGCGCCTGCATGGCCATGACATAGGCCGCGTCGATCAGCCGCGTGTCGGCCTTGGCATCGTAGGCGTGAATTTTCTCGGTGAGTTCGAACTGCCGGATCATCGCCGGCCGGGCGGGCGCGGTGGTATCGGCCGCCGGCGTGCTTACCCCATCAGGGGCGCGAGCGGGCATGGGCCGGGCGGGCCGGTTCGCCGCGCCGTCGCCATGCCCGATGGTCATCTTCGGTTCGCCACCGGGTTACCGGGGGGCGGCCCGGCCGCCGAGTTCCGCCTCGATGGCCGCTTCCATGTCCTCGGGGGACAGGGTCTCGATTTCTTCTTCCAGAGTCGCGGCTTCCTCATCGGCGCTGACATCCTGCAGGCCGAAGATGTTCTGGTCGGTCGGGATGAGGTCGAGCACTTCCTCGTCCGCCGGCTCCGGCTCGGGGGCACGGGACAAAGCGCGGATCAGGTCCTGCTCGATGCGGCCGAGTTCGATGGTCTCCTCGGCGATTTCGCGCAACGCGACGACGGGGTTCTTGTCGTTGTCGCGGTCGACGGTGAGCTCCTCGCCGCGGCTCAGGTTGCGGGCGCGCTGCGAGGCGAGCAGTACCAGCTCGAACCGGTTGGGGACTTTTTGGACGCAATCTTCGACGGTGACGCGCGCCATAGCGCTCAACCTCCGGTTTGGGGAATGGGGCGAATGGGTTAGGTAGGTGGTTTGGGCGCGAAAAGCAAGGGTGGGATGGCGGTCAGAGGGAGCGGGCGAGGCGAAAGCCGATGCTGCTGTTCCGCGCCATGGGACCCGGTCCGGGCCGTGACGGGAAGAGGGCGGGCCGTCATTCGTTTCGGCCGTCAACGTCAATCGCCAGCGTAATTGGTTCCGCTACCGTCAGCAATCAACCCGTCGGTTCGCGGACCCGGGCGCGGCCCAATCATCGTGGGGGTGCCTGGTGGGCCCCTCGATTATTCATGCATCCCATGCATTATCTGAGTTGGAGACCCGTAGTGATCAAGGTATCCGCCGCCGAATTCCAACGAAATATCGGCCGCTATCAAGACCTCGCGCTGACCCAGCCGGTCGCCGTCACCCGTAACGGCCGCGAGCGCACGGTGCTGATCTCCGTGGACGAGTACCAGCGCCTCAAGCGGCGCGACCGCCAGGTGGTGGCCCTGGATGACTTCACCGCCGCGGACATCGCCGCGCTGGAAGCCACCCGCGCGCCGGACACGGCCAAGGCGTTCGATAGCGAGTTGACCTGACCGGCGCGTGGCGTTTTCCACCCCCGTTTCCGGCCTGGTCATCCGCTACCGCTACCTGTGGGCCAGCGAGCAAGCACGCGGCCACGAGAGGGCGTCAAGGATCGGCCCCGTGCGGTCGTTCTCGCCATTGCCGGAAACGCGGGCGAGACAATGGTGACCGTGCTGCCGATCACCCATTCCCAGCCGCCCGACCCGCGGCTCGGGATTGAAATTCCTCACGCCACGAAGCGCCGCCTCGGACTGGACGACGCCCGTTCCTGGGTCGTGCTGACCGAGGCCAATCGCTTCGTTTGGCCTGGGCCCGACCTGGTTCCATCGACCCCGGGTGATTCGAGCAGCGTCGCCTATGGCCTGCTACCCTATGTCCTGTTCGAGGATATCCGACTGAAGTTCATTGCCGCGCTGAGGGCGCGGATCGCCCATGCGGTGCCGCGCACGTAACAGGCCGTCGCGGATGGCACTGAGATTCTGGGCGCCGCGGTGAACGCTTAATTCACACTTCACCCTGAAAATTGAAACGCCGGCGGGAAGCACCCCGCCGGCATCTCACCTGGAGGAAAAAGATGCACTACCATCTTCTACTCCTGCTGCTTATCGTGGTGACCTTCGACGTCAAAGTCAAGATCATCATAAAGAAGCGGTAGGGGACGGACCGGCTCGTTCACGGGCCGGTCCACCCCAGGGGAGGTCGCCACATTCGATGGTAATCACCAGTCGCGCTCACGCCTCCCGGTAATCCAACAAAATCAACCCGCACAGCACCAGGCACACCGGCCAGGTCCAGCCCGCGACCCGGCGCAACACCGGGCTGCTCGCGGGATCGAGCCGCAGTTCCAGCCAGCGCGACCACCCCGCGACGATGCCGGCGAGGGCGAGCGGCGTATGGGTCACCTCGATCAGCAACTGCTCTTTCACATTGGCGATGGCGTGGCTGTGGGTCAGCAACAGCGTGCCGCCGATCGCGCACATCAACGGAAACACCAAAGCGGCCGCTTTACTGTTCCAGTTGCCGGCGCGTACCCGCCATTCGAAGAACGAAAACGCGACGATCAACAGCACGAACGCGCGATGCTGCAGGACCTCGATGTCTCGAAGACTCTCGAAGAAGCCGATATGGCCCAGAGGCCAGACCTCGGGGTCGGAGCGCACGAACAGGAAGGCGCCCAGCCCCAGGAACAGCAACGGCCAGTGCTTCGCCCACCCCACGCCCGCCCGGTGGAGCAAAGCGAGCAGGCCGATGGCGACCACGAACAGCCCGGACCAGTGGTGATTGTATTCGGACCACGCGATGTCGTCGGCGTTGCGCGGCGGCAGTTCCCCCGCTCCCGGCACGAACGCCACGCTCGGTTGCGCCGCGTGATGCGCCGCCTCGGCGTCCAGCTTCGCCTGCAACGCCGGGATCGCCAAAGTGTCGTGCTCGGGGCTGCTGAATCGCGGCCATTCCGGCGTATTCCGCGCCACTATATCGGCCCAGGTGGCGCGGTCCTGCGTGAGGTCGACGGCGGGGGGGACCGAGGTCAGCGAGGCGGCGGCGAAGAACAGCGCGACACCGATCCCGATCTCGGCCTCGGCGCAACGGCGCAGGCGATTGACCGAGGTCGCGGGATCGGCGCGCAGCCGCTCCACCGACAGGAAATTCAGCCCGCCCAGAGCGAGCAGCATGAGGAACAGACCGATCTTGGCGGCGACCATGACGCCATAGGCGGTGCCGTAAAATCCCGCCCAGTCGCCGATGTAGAACAGGCTCATGACGATGCCGCTGGCGAGGATGCAGGCGACTCCCAGCATCGACATGCGGGAGAAGCGGCTGCCGATGGCGCGCGACGCGACGCCATCGTCGACCCAGGCGAGGGCGGCGATGAAGCTGGGGATGCCGCCGATCCAGATCGCCGCGCCCGCCTGATGCAGGAAGGCGGCGGCGAGCAACGGTCCGCGGTCGTCCAGGCGCGCGGCGGCATGGGTGGTCAGCGTGGCGGCCGCCAGCACGATGCCGCACAATCCCAGCAGCACCGCCGGCCTTGCGTCGTGACCGCGACGGAACAGCAGCACCGCGAGCAGCGCGCTCGCGGCGATCTTGACGATCCCGGCCAGCGCGGCGTTCGCGGTCAGCGTCGTCACGATCCCGATGTCGAGCGTGCCCATCAGCACGGCGGCCTGCAACGCGACCGTCGCGGTTTCGGCGACGGCCAGGGCCACGGCGCTCCAGGCCGCCAGCGTGGCGGTGCGGCGCGCCACGCCGGTGCCGATCGCGCGCAGCAGCGGGCGGGCGAGCAGCACCAGGAACAGCACGCCGCCAAGCGCCATTGATTGCGCCAGGATCGTCAGTCCGTGGACGATGATCGACAGGTAGCCGAACAGATCAATCAGCAATTCCACGCGATCAGGGTCCCGTCACCGTGAACGTCACATCGCCGCGAGTGATATGCCCGTCGACCGCCAACACCTGCCAGCGCACGGCGTAAGCGCCTGGCGTCAGGGTCACCGTGGCGGTCAGCCGGTCAGGCGGTCCCTCGGGGTCGATCGGCAGAGTGATCTTCGTCTGGTCGGGCCGGGTCAGCGTCAGCCGGGACCGCTCGCGGTCGATGCGGCTGTTGTAGCGGAGTTTGAGGACGATGGGACCGGCCGGAACCAGCGCCCCATTCGCCGGTTCGCTCGCCTCGAGGATCGCATGCGCCGTACTGGGCCGGGGCCGCAGGGCCAGGAGCAACGCGCCCGCGAGGACCATGCGGCGCGAAGGGAAACGGAACGGCACGAACGGGGTCTCCCCATGGAGGGCGCCCGCTTAACGTGGCACGGGCCGTGTGTCCATGCCGCGCCCAATCCAATGCCGCGCCCAATCCAATGACGGACGCCGAATGCCGCCCGCGCGGTGGCGGTGGACGGCGGCCGCGGGATCGGGTTGATTGCGAGGATCGACCACGGGACCGAAGACCACGCATGAGCCGCAATCCGCCCGGCCGCCGCGCCGACTATCGCTGGTTTAACGCCATCACCACGCGTTGGATGGACAATGACGTGTTCCAGCACGTCAACAACGTCAATTACTTCTCGTACTTCGACACCGCGGTCACCTATTACGAGATGACCGAGCAGGTGGTGGGATTGTTCGAAGGTCCGACGCACTGCGTCGTCGCCGAGGTCGCCTGCCGCTACCACAGTTCGCTCGCGTTTCCGGACCGGGTGGCGGTTGGCATCCGGGTGGCCCACATCGGCCGCAGTTCGGTGCGCTACGAGATCGGGGTGTTCCGCAACGATGACGATGTGGCGGCCGCCGAGGGGCATTTCGTCCATGTGTTCGTCGAACGTGGCTCGCAACGGCCGGTGCCGATCCCCGACGAATCGCGGGCCATTCTGGGGCGGATCGCGCTCTGAGCCGTTCGGCGCATCCTGATCGGGAGGGAGAGAACCGCGATGATCCGTTACCTGCTCGCGGCGGCGATGCTGTTGCCGCCGGTGTTGGCCCGCGCCGAGGTCAGTACTGTTCGGATCGGCATCCAACCCGGCATGACGTATCTCGCGTTGAACGTGATGAACCGCGAGAAGATGCTGGAACAAAGGGCCAAGGACGATGACAACGACCTGAAAGTCGAATGGATCGTTTCGGCGAATGGCTCGGTGCTCAATGACGGCGTGCTGTCAGGCAACATCGACATCGCGGGCACCGGCATTCCGGCGTTCGTGACACTCTGGGCCAAAGGCCGCGGCACGGTGGACGCCAAAGGCATCGCCGCTTATGGCTCGCTGCCGGGCATGCTGATCAGCCGCAATCCCAATGTGCATTCCATCAAGGATTTCACCAGCGCCGACCGGATCGCGTTGCCGGCGCCGAAGGCCTCGATCCAGGCGATCCTGTTGGAGATGATGGCGGCGAAAACCTGGGGCCCCGATCAGTACGACCGGCTCGACCCGCTGATGGTCGGCATGGCGCATCCGGACGCGCTGATCGCGATGCTGTCGGGCCGGAGTGAGGTGAACGCGCACTTCACCAGCTCGCCGTTTTACGACGAAGAACTGAAAATGCCGGGCGCGCATGTCGTGCTGACCAAGGAAGATATTTTCCCGGGTCCTCTGACGCATGGGATGCTGTGGACCACGGGAAAGTTTCACGATCAGAACCCAAAGACGATGCGCGAATTCCGCGCGGCGTTGGATGACGCGATGGCGCTGATCCACGCCGATCCCGCCCGCGCGGCCGCCGCATACCTCGCGCTGGCGCGGGAAAAAGTCGACGCGGCGGAGGCCACCGAGATCATCCGCGGGCTCAACGCGCGGTTCGAAGCGACACCGCGCGGGATTTTCGCGATCGCGACGTTCATGCACGGCATCGGCATGATCAAGGTCGCGCCATCGCGGTGGCAGGATATGTTCTTCGAGGACTACTGGGTCGCCGATGGCAGTTGATCGCGGCGCCCCTGGGCGAGCCATCTTTCACCGCCGCGATTCATCATGGGCCTGATTGTGTTGTGCGCGCTCGGCGTCGCGGCCCTGCGCGGCCATGAGCGAACCCAGCCTGGTGAACACCGGCGTGGCCGGCCGCGACGCGGTCGTCATCGACATGACGCTTCCTCTCATCATTGATCGCCGGCCAGGATGTCACCGCTTCAGGACGCCCGCCAGACTCCCGGGGTCTCCGGATAAAGGTCGCACCTCACCGCGCAGGATTTTCAGCACTTCGGCGCGCACGGTGTCGTAGTCCGGTTCGCCAACGTAATATTGATAGACCGCGACATTGTCGCCGCCTTCCGGCCGGGGATCCACGAGGTCGAGATGAAACAATTGCTTGTCCGGTGGCAGCAGCGCCGTGTCCGTCCAGTTCTGGGTGGTTTCCGTGTCCGTGCGCAGCAGCAAACCGTGATCCGGGTTCATCCGCGGATCACCCAATGTGAACTGATATCGCGTGAAATCGCTGCCGCCGCGCTCGAAATAATCGGCTGCCAGCAACTGCCGGTCGCCAATCCGGATTCGGTCGCGGATAAAGTCGGCCTTGCGCCGGATGTCCGGGTCGATCGCGGTCGTGATCGCGATCTTCAGCCGGGCGATCGCCTCATCCCGGCGGACCAGATCACCCTGCGCCTGAGTCACCTGGACCATCAATTCCCACGCGGCGAAGTAATTTCCCACAAGCGTGACCACGCGTTCAAGCCGGCCGCGCGCCGCGTTCGCGTTGCCCATTTGAAAATTAACCAGCGCCGAGAAATACAACGCATTCTGGTCTTCCGGCGCATGGCCAAGGATCCCCTCGACCTGGGCCAGAGCGGCCGCCGTATCGCCCTTTTCAAAGGCCGCCGTGGCCTGGGCCAGCGCCGCGGCATCGGGATCGGTTGATGCCCCCTGGGCCAACGGCACGTTCATCAGAACCGCGGCCACCACGATCAGGCGAACCACATGGATCGAGCGCATCGAAACACCGTGCTGACTGGCCGCGGAATCGACCCGCCGGCCGGGTGCGGATATGGCAGGGCAAACGCCGGCAACGCAAGCCACACAGCATCAGACACGGCGCCCTCGGGCACCAATCACGTCATTCGGCGAGCCTGGGCCGCAACCGGGAGACCAGGACGGCGATGCCCCAGAGCAACAGCAAAACCGCCACCACAACAAACCCCGCGAAGGACCCGGTCACCGACAGCGCATCCAGCATCCGGCTGACGAACGGCGCCTGACCGATCGCGCTTTCCGCGTGCGCGGCCAGCAGTCCGAGCAATTCGATGCCGCCGACACCGACCGCGACGAACACCGACAACGCGGTCACCGCGATATTGTAGCCAAGCTTGCGGCCCGGCTCGCGCAAAGCCCAGCCATAGGCTCCGGTCATGACCGCGCTGTCGGCGGTGTCGATCAGGACCATCCCGGCGGTGAACATGGCGGGGAATATCAGCACATCCGCGGCCGATAGCCCGGCGGCGGCCTGCTGCGCGGTCAGCACCAGCAACGCGACCTCACTGGCGGTGTCGAACCCCAGACCGAACAGGAAGCCTACCGGGAGCATGTGCCACGTCCGCCCGACGAGGCGTTGCACCGGGCGCAGAACGCGGCTCATCGGGCCGCCGGCCAGTTGGGCGTCGAATGACCCGCCGCGCCGCGCCCGCCAGAGCCGCCGCAGGGTCAGCAGATTAACCATGCCGATCAGCAGCAGGAACACGGCGGAGAACAGCGTGCCCCAGGCATCCGCCGCCTCCCGCAGGCGGGCGATCCCGTGCATCGAGGGCACCGCGATAATGCCCAGACACAGCAGCAGAACCGTCGCGGAATGGCCCAGAGCGAAGAAAAATCCGCTGTCCCAGGCGCGGCGCCGGTTATGCACCAGCTTGCGCACCACGTTGTCGATCGCGGCGATGTGATCGGCGTCAACCGCGTGACGCAGGCCGAAGACCCAGGCCAGCAACGCGGTGCCCAGCAGCGCGGGACGGCCATGGAAGGCGTACCCGGCCCAGAGCCAGGCCAGGAGATTGGCGGTGGCGAGCGAGGCCATCATGGTGGCGATCCGGCGGCGCGCGGCTCGGGAGTTCATGGGTCGGGTGGCTCGCCGGTTCGGGTGGTACGATTGATGCCAATTGGCGAATGGGTTGACGCACGGCACTCCCCCTCGCCCAGGTCGACATGACCAGATCGGCCGGGCCGGGAGATGGCGCGCGGGAGAGGGTCATCGCCCGCGCGGGATGATATGACAAGATTGCTCAAAGCCGGGGCCGAGTCCAACGGGTTCTCGATCGGCGGCGGAGCGGCGATGGAACACGATCCATCGGCGATGCCTGGCCGCGAGAGACGGCCTTGGGTTGTCTGACCGGTTCAAGACCGCGGCGCGCGGAAACGCGATGGGATCGGCACGGCGGCGGTCCCCTCAACGCGCGGCTGACGTCCTCTGACGGCGGGTCGCATTGAAACCGGGCACGAATGCCGGCAGCGCCGTTGCCGCGCGGATCGGCCGCGCTGCCCGTGTCGCGTCTCTGGCTCTTTCCATGCCCAGGGCGCGGCCATACAGCCTGGCCTTGTTTTCCAACAGGCGTTGCGCGAGATCGCCGTCCGCGATGGCGTTGTTACGCGCCCAGCGGATGTCGGCATTATCGGCTTCCGCGAGTTGTTCTTTGAAGGTCCGCTTGAAGTCGTACGTCTCGTAGCCAAACACCGTCGCGAAGAAGTACGACTCGACTTCCGCCCGATCGGTGATCTGGGTCGGCGTGTAATCGTGCGAGTGATAGACGGCGGCCGACGGCACGTAGACTTTCTCGTAGCCGAGCCGGATGATCTTGTCGGCCCAGGCCTGATCCTCGCCGTAGTCGATCTCCGGATAGGCGACCTGTTCCCAGACCGACCGGCGCAGGCAGGAATTATTATCGCTGAAGAAATGAAGCACCTGACGCGCCGTCCGCGTGCCGTCCTCGCTGCCGGCGAGCCTGGTGCCGCGCGACAGCACGATCGGGTGCCGGAGCAGGTCGTCGAAGTGGTTCGCGATGTCGCGCCGGGTGAACGGACTAGCCGCCGGCCACGAGAAATGGCGGCCGAACGCGCCGGCCGCCCTGGGAAAGCGTTCCAGTACCGTGACCAGGTTGTAGAGCCAGAATTCATCGGTTGGCAGGGCGTCCTGGGTCAGAAACGCGACGAACTCGCCACGCGCCAGGCTGGCGCAAAGATTGCGCGTGCGGCCGTGTTGGAATTCCGGCTTCGGGATACGCTCCAGGCGCAGCTCAGGTTGACACGGGGGACCATGATCCTGGGCGGTGGCCAAACGCTCTGTCGAGCCGTCGGTCGAATTGCTGTCGACAACGATGATTTCGAACCGCCATGGCGCGCGTTGCGAGCGAACGCGTTCGATGACCTCGGCCAGACGCGCGCCGCCGTTGTAGGTGGGAATGCAGACACTGACCTTCGGCGGCCGGACCACGCCGGGCACCCGCGCGGCGCGAGATTTCCGCGGCCGTACCGCCGGTTTGCTCCCGGCGCCGTTCGGCCCCGCCGCCATTTGGGTGGAAGCTGCCGCCAACCTGTCCAGCAACGCCTGCTCCACCGACCGCGCGGATTTTTCCCAGTCGAACTGATCGACCCACCGCAGGGCCGCCGCGGCCTGCCGGTGGCGGCGTTCCGGGTCGCGCAGCAGCGCCTCGATGCCATCGGCGATCGCGCAAGGGTGCGGGCCGGTCAGCGTGACCACGTCTTCCGGAAACACCGCGCGGGTGCTCTCGCCATCAATCTCGACCACCGGGAGGCCGCAGGCCATCATCTCCTGTGGAACCAAGGAGTAGTTCGTCGCCGAAAAGCAGATGCCGATGTGAGCATTCCGGTAGAGATTCGCCAGGCCCTCGGCGCTCAAAACCCCGTGACCGGAGCAAGGGAACGGCGCCACCGTTTCGACCGTTTCCTCACCGAACAGATCGACATGGAACCTGACCCCTTTGGCGGCCAGGTACTCGAGCGCGAGGAAAGCGAGTTCAACCGCGCGCCGCGCCGAGGTGAGCCGTGCGTAAAGCGCGATATGTGGAACATCATCCTTCCGCCTGAGGGCCGGCCGCTGACCGCCCTGAGGCGCCGGGTAATAGATCGCTCTGTCGTAGGCCAGCGAGAACTGGCTGACCCAGCGTCCGTGCCGTTCACGCAGGATTCGCGCCAGCCAGGGACTCGCGCAAATACAGGCGAGATCCTGGGTGTAGGTCCATACCGCCGCGAGGGCGTGGCTCCCCACGGGATGAAAGCTCGGCTCATAGTCCTGCACCAGATAGAATCGCTGGCGGAAACCGGTCGCGTTCAGAACGCGCGCCGCGGTTTGCCATCCGGTCGCGACAACGGCGTCTCCCGCCGCTTCGGCGAAGCCATCGTCGGCGAACGCGACGGGCGCCCGGATGGTCTGGAAATGCTTGATGATGTCGTCATAGGCGGCCCCGGCATCCCGGTGCTGGGCTGGATTGGTGATCCAGACGGCGCAGTCATGCCCCGCGATCTCCAGCCAACGGATCAGCCGGAAAATCGTCATGTGGCCGCCGCTGCCGATATTGAAATCGGGCACCACCCAATGGATCTTCAGACAATCGGGCCGGAACGCCGCGCATGACCCGGCGGAGATCCGCGGTGGAAATTTAATCAGGTCGCGCAACTCGTTATCCAGGACCAGGGTCGCGGCCGGGTCGACGTCGAGATCGAATGCGCCCTGATGATCGGCCGGCCAGATACGGCGGCCTTCTTTCCTGCCTACCAGGACATAATGGAGAAACGGATTATAGCCACTTTCGGCGACATCCGCGTTGCGTGCCATATACCGCTGCGTCGAGAACCAGGCACAAGGATCGCGTCCCTCTTTCCATCCGAATACACAGTAATGCTCCAGCGGGTCGACCCGGTCCGTGTCGATGTCGCGGTATCGATCACAGTAAAACGACCGGTCAAAATGCGGCAGAATCGCTTTCTGAACGTCCGCCTCGGCCGGTCCGGAATGCATTGAGACCGCGGTCGCCGGATTGTCGAACATCTCCCGCATCCCCGCCGCGATCAACTGTCGCGTGAGATCATTGACGGGGTCCGGCGTGCCGTCAGACCGTTCGCCAGGGTACCGAACGACAAATTCCTCTCCCGCATCGCACGATTGACCGTTCCACGATGCGGTTGAAGGGGTTTACAAACGGTATAGCGATCGTCATTTCATCGTGATATGAACGTCAATATTGGCACGATCGCATGCGGGCGGCGGCGCCATGGACCGGCTGAACACGAGCGGAATTGACTGTGCCGCCGCGGTACGCGCGCCGCCTCCGGTTCACGGCAGGGTCCGGGCCAGCCGCTTCGCCAGCACCCAGCCGGGGATCGCCCCCACCGGCGCCGCGGGCAACAGCAGCAGCCAGCCGATGGGTGCCCCGGCGACGATCAGATTCATGCCGATCCCCAGCATCATGCCGCCGACGAGGGAGCCGATGACCCCGGAGGCGAGGCCAAGATAGAGTATGTCGCTGCGATTGATCATGCCCGCGAGCCAGCCACGGGCGCCGGTATTTGACAATAGCGGCCCATCCGGGTGGCGCATGGGCCTGGCCCAGAGGCCGCCCGGCGGAAGGCGGCGTCCTTGAGCGGCAGCAGTTCTCATTTTACCAGACCGGGCGGTTTTCGCGGCTGTTGCCACGGTGAACGGTTGATTTTGAGTTTGGCCTGACCGCCTGGGTGAGTCTCAGATGCAACAGTTTCGGCGTGA
>Ga0181536_10001007_pt1 | contig 33556 bp, 39 predicted proteins | sample PEATcosm2014_Bin_41_FD_121105 | JGI IMG/M metagenome (GOLD analysis project Ga0181536, IMG submission 121105) | Peatland microbial communities from MTU Mesocosm Facility, Houghton, MI, USA - PEATcosm2014_Bin17_60_metaG | ecosystem: Environmental > Terrestrial > Soil > Wetlands > Peat | place...
CGCGATCGGCGAGGTGTTCCTGGTCAACGGCGTCGCACAGATCCTGCGCCCGCCCCTCGACCGCCTGCAGCAGGTCTGCTCGCTGTCGTGGAATTGGGTGGGCGACTTCGCGGTACCGACCGATATCACCGCGACCACGGCGATTATCCCGACGGCCAGCAACGCGCTGTTCAAGCGCGCGCTTGTGCTGGAACACGTCGGCTAAGGGCTTACGGGGGTAACTGGCGACCCCCGGGACGGCGACGCCCCGGGGGACTGACGCCTAAGACGACAGACGGATTGACCCAGGAGCGAAAGCATGAAGGCGCCCAGCAAGAATATCTCCAAGTCCCTCAAGGGCCAGTCCAGCAAAGGGCGTGGCGCCGAGGAAATCTCCGTGCAGCAACAGCGCGGCGGCGGCCCGACCATGACCGTGCCAGGTGACGGCAAGGTCGAGACTGCGCCCGGCATGGCGCACGAGGGCGACCGCAGCGCCGAAAAGTACACGGAGCCGATGAAAAAATATGGAGGTCCGTGAGTGGGTTGTTCCCGCAAAATTGGGCGGCCTGCTCTCGATCTATCGAGTGGCAAGAAATGCTGTCCAGGATGCGGTGAAGAAAAGCCACTAACAGACTTCTATCGGCGCAAGATCACAAAAAAGGATCCAAGCGGTTATCGTTCATCTTGCAAATCTTGCGACATAGCTGATGGAACAATTCGCATGGCCACATGGCGTCTGCGAAATCTAGAGAGAGACAATGCTGGCGCCCGTCGCCGCAGCAAGACGCCGACTGCGCGAGCAAAGCACGCTGCCTACATGCGTACTTATACAAAACGACCGGAACAGCGCCCGATTCTGCGTGATCGCTGGCGTCTGAAACGCGCTATTCTGCGTGCCGAAACGTACAAAGATGGAGTGATTCAGGCTGCGACGCAGATCGAAGGCAAGTTCACCCGCGCCGACTGGCTCGCGCTTCTCAAAGAGTTTGACCACGCATGCGCATATTGTGGCACCGAAACTAAGTTGAGCCTTGAACACCTGATGCCGCTGTCGCGTGACGGAAAGACAGAGGTCGGCAATATCGTTCCGGCCTGCATTCCGTGTAATTCGAGTAAACGCGATCAAACGCTTGAGGAATTCGTACCAAATCGCGCTGCGGAAATCCGAGAACGAGCAAGGTTGAACTGACATGGCGGGCAAGCCGGCCAAAGAGATAGCGCCGCCAAAGCGCACCACCAAGGCGGTGTTTTCCGGCCCGGGCTTTGGCGGCGCCGACTGCTTCACGCCCAACTGGGACAAAGAGGTCAGCGGTGGCCAGGGCATGACGCGCGCAGCCGAGCGGGTGCGTATGGGGAAAAAGACCACGCCGCGCTACGCCGGCAATCTGATCAAGAAGGGCTGACGCCATGGTTGCGAACAACGATCAAATCCCGCCTTCTGGTCTGCCGGTCGGCACCGTGCAGCCGCGTCGCCCGACGCTGCTGCCTAATTTCGATACCCCCGTGGTCGGCCTCAACAGCACCGGCGGTGGCAATCAGTCGCCGGCCGACTTTTTGGCGGCCAACCCGCGCGTCGCCGCGACCGCGACCGCGACTATCGGCGGCACCATCACCACGGGCGACGAAATCACCATTGACCTGACCAACGGCGCGCTGGCCGCGCAGGGTCTTAGCCCGCCCAAAATCTCTGTCACCTATCTGGTCAGCAGCACCGACACCCTGGTGGCGGTCGCCGAGCAGCTGGCCACGCTGTTCAACGACAACCTGAACGCCCAGCAGGCCGATATCAGCGCCGACGCCGTCGAGGCCGTGATTACGTTCAAGCACGCCGGCCCGGTGGGCAATCTGTCCGTGCTGACGTCGCCCGTCGGCGAGGGCGCGACCGTGACGCTGGGTGGCACCGCGCTGACGGGCGACCAGGTCAACGTGCTGTTTACCGGCCCCGGCCTGGGCGGCGGCGTTGTGATTCAGACCGCGCCGACGACCGGGCAAAGCGCGACCAACATGGGCGACGCCCTGGTGGCGGCGATTGCGGCCAACCCGACCCTGGCCGGCCTGGGCATTATCGGCACCGACACAAGCGGCGCCGTCAAAATCAGCGGCGTGCCGGCGGGCGACTACAAGGTCACCAGCTGGGTCAACAAAACGTCACCGGCCGTCGTGGTCGGCGCCACGCCTGACGCAGCCGACACGCTGACGGTGACGTTCACCGCGGCCAATCTGCCCGGCAGCCCGCACGCCGTGTCCTACATCACGCTGCCGACCGATACCACGATTGCCCTGGCGGCCGCAGGCCTGACCGCGGCAATCAACAGCGACCCCGTGCTGGCTGCGGCCGGCATTACCGGCTTGCGCACCGGCAGCAGCATCGCGATTACGGTCCCGGGCGGCTTTGGCCAGGTGCGCTACAGCGAATCCGTCACCGGCACGCTGTCACTGACCGTGCCGGCCAACCCGACGACCACGGCCGTGACGACCGACGGCGAAACCGAAACCGTGACGTTCAGCAACAGCGGCAAGCTGGCCAACGGCTCGGGCCCGATTCTGGTCACCAACAATTTCGACTTTGCCTATAACGGCCAGGCGCGGTCGTTCTTCTACGGCAACCCGTATTTTGTCGACTACCAGCTGCTGTTGGCGCTGGTGGCAAGCGGGGAACCGATCGTATGACGGACCACGCGACCAGACTTCCGGTCGGCTTCCGGCCATGCACCAACCCGCAGTGCGGGGCCGTGGTGCATTACAAGAAGGCCGCGTGCCCGACTTGTGGCACCGCGCAGGTCCGCGCGGCCGCGCCGGACAAGCCAGCCGACGTCGTCGTGCATCCAAGCGCGCCGGCCGCGCTGGTGTTCGAGCCCTATGTGGTCATGCAGGACTTCAAATGCCTGCTGGGCAATGTGGTGGGCGAATTCAAGCGCACCATGGTACTGACCGACCACGCACAGATTGAGCAGCTCAAGGCGAGCCAGGCGCCGATTTGCCCGGTCAGCCAGGCCGGCGGCATGGCGTGCTGCCCGCATTGCAAGACTGTATTCCCGCTGCCGGGACAGGGCGCCGAGAAAAAGCGCGTGGGGTAGCAGCCCCATGCTGACCGCAGCCCAAAAATCAGACGTAAGACGCCATCTAGGTTATCCGGTCGCCGGTCTGCTGCGCATATCGCCTGCCGGCGGCACGCTGGCGCAGGGCGCGGTCGGTTACCGGTTTTTCCAGGCCTACGGCTTCCTGGAATACAAAATGAACAACCTAAACCCGGACGAGGAAGCCCGGCTGACCGGTCTGGCCTATGGCGCCGTCGCGCTGACCGGCCCGCAGCCCAACACCGGCGACACCCTGACGGCGACATTCAGCGGCGGCCCGCTGGGCAGCCCGGTCAGCGTGATCGTCACGGCACCGTTGAACAACCCGCCGGACAACGACGCACGCATTACGCTGATCAACGCGCTGACCGCGGCCGTCAACCGCAACGCGACGCTGCAGGCCGCCAATATCCTGGGGCTGTCGCCGTACGGCACCGGCCCGTTCTCGCAAAATGCCGTCGCGGTGCCGGAAGTCGGGTTTATCTGCCCGGTCAATTTCACGCTGACCTGCAGCGGGACTGGCGCGGTGGCGCCGCAGCTGACCGCAACCGGCGTGCAGCTCAACCCCAACACCAGCCTGGACGGCGTCACGACGATCTGGGGCTATATCCCGATCTTGAACGGGCTCGAGAACGCCTATGCCAGCACGTCGCAAAACCTCGACACGATCAAGGCCGACGTCTGGAAAGGCCGCAGCAACGAGGCCGGGCAGCGCCGCAGCCTATACGAAAACTGGCGGCAAATGCTGTCTGATTTCCTCGGCACGCCGATGAACAAGGATATGCGTCAGCAACCTCAGCGCACGGGAGCCATTTCGTATGTATAGATGGTTAGGCAGTGCGTGCAAATTCGCCATGCAGCTGTTTTGCTGCTGCACAATAAGCGTTGTGCGCGGCTTTTGGTGTGTCGAAGCGACCGAGGTAGTAATTGATGCCTTCGGCATAGATTGTCGCCTGCCACTTGCCTTTATGTGCACAAACACCTTTGAGCCCGGACGCATTTCGAACCAACATGCGTCTGTTTCTTTTATTTTGGGCTTCCGTCGCCTCGCGCAAATTGTCCCAGCGGTTGTCGCCGTTATCCGTGTTTTTGTGGTCAATTTCATTTATTGGCCACAACGCCGTCATAATCAGCCAAGCGAGTCTTTGGCCAAGGTGTCGGCAACCGTTGTCGATGCAGATTCTCCGGTAGCCATTGGCATCGATCGTTCCAGCTATCTTGCCAGCATAATGCGTATTCCACCATTTTGGGCGATCATCTCTATGGCGCCATCGAAACTCGCCGGTGAGCGGGTCGTAGGCCAAAATCGAACGAATATAATCAGCCGACAATTCTGTCCGTCTTTGTGGTCGCGGCATCGCGGGGCCCGCCATGGTTAGCTATGCGACAGTACAAAGTAAGATTGACCGCGGCAAGGGCATCGCGGCGCGGAAGCTTGGGCCGCCCTACAACGCGTTCCGGATTATTGGATCTTCGGCCGGCGACTTCCCCGGCGGTTGGGCCAAGGTGGCGAGCAACTTCCCGCTGTTTTATCGCAAGATAACCGGCGAAACCAAAATACTGACCGGGCTCAAGAACACCACGCAGTGGATCGACATTGTCGCCAACATGGACCCGTTCGTGCTGGGCGATATTTTCCTGCTCAACGACCCGGCCTATGTGCCTGGCGTCAGCTACGGCGCCGGCGCGACCAGCATACCGGGCACGATTGAGCTCAACGGCATGTGCCTGGCCTGGCACCCGCCGGTCAATAAGGCGGTCGGCGGCACGATTAACCGCCTGGTCACGATTTACCGGCCTGCCGTCGCGCCGGCTGTCCAGGGCGACGGGTCGCAATACTGGGAAAGCACACACGACAACGACCAGCCATTGGTCCTCGCGGGCGGCTCGTTCGCCTTCGGGAGTGCCGGGGCCGGGGGCGCTTCGCTGGTGCCGGCCGGAATCGGCAGTGCGCACCGGCGGGGGGAAGCGATCTTCGGCCCCGGTGTGCCCGGCATGCTTAAGCCGACGCACTGGTTTTTCTACGTGCCGCCGCTGCCCGGCTATCTGCCGCGCGAGGGCGACGCGATCATTGACCAGAACGGCGCGCGCTATGTCGTGGTCAGTCCGTACGAGCAGCTGGCGGGCGTGGTCGGCTACCAGCTGCTGTGCGACCGCAAGGTGGCCCAGCCATGACCACGATTTACGACGTCATGGCGGCTTTACAGAAGCAGGTGACGGCTGCCGTGACCGGTATTGCGCTGGCACCGATTCAGTGCGCTGTCGGCTGGCCGCCGGTGACGGCGCTGCAGAACCTGGCGCGCAACGGCGGCACGCTGATAAGCGTGTACGACCGCAAGGTGGGGCGCAACACCACACGCTGGTCGTCCTTCCCCTATAACCGGATCGTGACGCCGGCGACGCTCACCAGCGTGGTCAATCCGCCGGCGACGCTGCCGCCGACTCATTCGGGCTCGCTGACGCTGGGCGGCCCGGTGTCGGCCGGCGACGCGGTGTCGCTGATCGCCAGGGCCCCGCAGTCCAACGCGCCCAACAAAACCGCGGCCGTGGTCGCAATCGCCGTCAGCGGCGACACCCCTGGCAGCATGGCGACCCGGCTGGCCGGGCTTATCAACGCCGACCCGACGCTGTCGACCTGGTTGCTCGCCACCACGACGGGCGCGACGGTCCACCTCAACAACCTGACCGCCGGCCCGGTGGCGTTGCAAAGCTATACCGGCAACGGCGGCACGCAGGTACGCGAGCTGGGGCGGCGCGAATCACAGTTGCAAATCACGGTCTGGACCCAAACACAGCCCGCGCGCGCCATTGCGGTGTCGCCCATCACCACGCTGCTGGGCAGCCTGCAGGACAATTTCGGGCCGACGCTGGCCGACGGCGTCACCCAGGCGCGCCTGACCATGGAAAACGATTATGCGATCGAGGACGACACGCTCGAGGACGTTTATCGGCATGACTTCCTGACGCGATTGGAGTATCCAATCACGACGCAGGACGTGCTGTACGCCGTGCTGGCGCTGGTGCCGGCTTACGCAGTTCTGGAAAGCTAGACGGGGGACTTAACAATGCCAATCGTTCCAGCCGCAAACTTCAATCCTGCGTCACTGACCGCCGACGACCTGTACATCGCGATCCAAAACCCGCCCGGCTATATCAGCGGGGTGCCCACCGACGTGTTCGGTCTGGTCGGCACCGCCAGCTGGGGCGCGGTCAACAAAGCCCAGCACCTGGGCTCGCCGTTTGACGCTTTGCAGACCTTCGGCCCGATCAGCGCCGCGTCGCTCACCGACCCGTACGATATCGCGACCGACCTGGCGATTGCGTTTGGCCAGGCCAGCGGTTTGAACAATGAGGGCTGGGCGGTGCGCGTCACCGACGGCAACGACACCGCGGCGTCGGGCCCGCTGTCGGGCGCGCTCACGTCGGGCGCCGAAACCGTCACGCTCACCGGCTCGGCAGTCTCGGGTGATTCGTTCTCTGTCACTTTCACGTCCAGCGTCCTGACGGGCTCGCCGATCACGCTGACCATCCCCGTGGTCAGCGGCGACACCTTGACGTCGCTCGCCGCCAAGCTGGCCACCGCGGTCAATGCCAACGCCGTCATTAGCGCGGCCGGCCTGTTCGCCAGCAGCACCGGCGTGGTCTGCTCGATCTACCAGCCGACCACCCTGTCGCCGCAGGTCACGTACACCCGCACCAGCGGCTCGAGCGCGACGGCAACGCTTGGCACCGCGGCGGCGTCCGGTGTCGGTATCACGCTCAATGGCATTTTTACCGGCGTGGTCGGCAATGCCATCCAGGTGCAGATCAGCGCCGGCGCGGCCACCAACACCTTCAACGTGGGGATTTTCCTGCCGACCACCGGCCAGCAGGAGCTATACGCGAATATTCCCGCGGCCGGATTCTGGAAAGCGCTCGCGGCCGCCGTCACCAACGGCATATCCGGTTTCCAGGGGCCGTCCGCAATCGTTGCCGCTGGCGCCTATAACCAGGCGGTCGGGGCGCCGACACCCGGTACTTACGCATTCAGCGGCGGCACCGACGGCCGCGCCGGCGTCGTCACCGCAACGCTGCTGGGCAGCAACAGCGTGATTCCGCCCACCGGGCTGTACGCGCTGCAAAGCCAAAACCCGGCAGTCGGCGTCGTCTGGCTGGTCGGCTGCACCGACATAACCATTTCCCCGACGCTGCTGCAGTTCGCGCAGGTTAATGGCTGCAGCCTGCTGCAGGCCATGGCGCTGGGCACCACCACCGCGGCCGCGCTCGCGCAAGTGTCGGCCGTCGCCGTGCACGACCCGGCTTTCGCCTGGACTAAGGATTGGGTGTACTTTTACGACCCGGTCAATGCGATCACGCGCCTGGTGTCGCCCAACGCGTACATCGGCGGCTATATCACCACGCTGCCGCCGGCGCAGTCGCCCGGCAATAAGCAGGTCGCGCTGGTGGTCGGCACCGAGCGCAACAATCCGACCACGGGCAATGTGCCGTATAGCGAATCCGAGGTCGGGCAGCTGGCCAGCGCCGGCGTCATGTTCATTGCCAACCCGATTCCGGCAGGCGCGGTGTTCGGCATACGGCACGGCCAGACGACGTCGCTCACGCGCGTCACGCAGCCCTTTGAATACTGGCGCATGACCTGCTGGCTGGCGCGCAGTTTCCAGGCCGCCATGGGCGTGTTCGTCGACCAGCTGCAGAGTCAGCAGCCCAACGACCCGTTCCGCAATGCGGTCAAACTGCAGCTCAACACCTTCCTGCAAGGCCTCAAGGGGGCGAACGGGACCGTGGGGCAGATCGACGACTTTGCGGTGGTCTGTACTTTCGACGCCAGCCAGAACGCAGTCGCGGGCCAGGGCGTCAACACGCCGACAAGCGTTGCGCAGCATTACTGCTATGTGCTGGTGCGCGTGCGCTATCTGTCCAGCGTGCGGTTCTTTATTCTCACCCTTCAAGGGGGCACGACTGTAGTGACCGTTGGTGCTACACCGGGGCAATCGCCGCCTAGCAACTAACGAGATACGCGTCACCGATCAGCCAAAGGAGACTAAGTCATGGTAGCTGTAACCGTTAATGGATTCTCGGTTGGCACCGATGCGTCGTGCATCGTCCAAGATGACTACGGCGACCAGTTCCCGCTGTCCGACCTCGGGCGCGTCATGGACATTGACACCGAGGCGGTCGACACGCTGATTACTATTGTGCCGATCGACAATGGCGGCATACCGGTGCACCAGGTCACCTGGCACGGTGGCACCGGCCGCTTCACCTTCGCGCGCGCCAACGGCAACCTGCAGCAAATGATACTCGACCTGATGGACGCGTATCACCGCCGCGGCGTCATCCCGCAATTCTCGCTGTCGATCAACATACTGAATCGCGACGGCACGGTGGACGAGTACCTGTACACCGGCGTGCAATTCAACAAGCCGACATTCGGCAATTACAAAGGCATGAAGGAGGTCGACCAGTCGCTCGCCTTCGCCTGGGCGCAATGCGTCGGGACCGGCGGCGGCGCGCCCTTCCTGACGGCGCTTGCAGCCGCCGCGTAAATCTTAACCAAGGAGCCCCACCCCCATGGGATCACCAGAGCTTACCCTCAGCACGGGCGCCATAAAGGCGCCGACCGGCGGCGCAATACCGCCAGAGATCGCGGCTGCGGTAGCGGGACAAAAACCCGTGGCAGCGCGACAGGCGGCACCGCGCAATCGACGGCCAGTGCCGTCGCCCGAGCGCACGGCTGCGTTGCATCAGCAGCAGCACGACGAGCATGCGGCCGAGGAACAGGGCACACAGTCCGACCCGGCCGACGTGGTCAAGCCGCGCGAAGATATCGAAACGATTGAGTTGAAGCTGCCGGACGGCCGCGACGTGGTGTTTGGGCCGCCCGCCGGCGTGTCGCTGACCGCGCGCGTCGCCATCCTGATGGCCGGCCAGCCGCCCAGCGACGCGCTCGACTTGATTGCACGCTGCTGCATCAGCGTGCGCTCAATTGACGGCCAGAAGCCGCCGCCGATTACCAGCCGGGTCGATGTGCAAAAAGTCGCCAACCTGCTGGGGGACAATTCGCTGGACGTCTTAGCCTACGTGCTGAGCGAGTACTGGCCGGCGGTGAAACTGAAAGAGCTGCAGATTGTAAAAAAAAATCTGCGAGGACCCTGACTTTAGGGAATGCGTGCGCGCGACAGGCGGGCACGTATCGTGGGCAGAGGCACGGGCGATGGGCGCGATAGAACGCAAGGCGTTCCTGTATTGCGCCCAGCAGCTGGAGGGCGGCGCGGTCAATTGGGCCACGGGCCGGGTCAAGTTCCCGGGGCAGGGCTAGACCATGCTGTCGTTCAAACAATTTTCAAATCTAATGGAGCGCGCGGTTGGTGAGAGCCGCACGGGTGTCACGACTGCCCTGCGGTCGGTTGTGGAATCCGTTGCGCTAGAAGCTAAAAGCTATATCGGCCACGAAATGCCAGGTTGGGCACCGCTGGCCGACAGCACGATCGCGGAAAAGCAAAAACTCGGATATCTCGGCAGGATCAGCGCTACTGACCCACTGCTGCGCACCGGCGAAATGCGCGAGTCAATCGGCTTCTATGCCGTTGGGTCCGTTGGCGCCGTCGGGTCGACCAGCAAAATAGCTTTCTGGCAAGAATTCGGAACACTTAAGCCGACCGGCAGCATCCCGCCGCGGCCCTTTATTGGTTTGGCGGCATCGCGATCTGGCCCGCAACTTGAATTGTTCTTCGGCCAGCTGGCGGTGTCATTGCTCACGCCGAAGGGTGTGCGATGATAAGTAGCTATGAAGTAGGAGCCCTTTTTAGGATTGTGGACGAGGCAAGCCCGGCGCTTGAGCGCATAGCCAAGCTGGGCCGCGACGTCGACGTGACCATGACGGCGGCCGTCAAGACGCTGCGCAGCTTCGGTCGCCTGACCTTTAGCGGCGTGACGACCGGCGCGACCAAGGCCGCCGACGCAATCGCACGTATAGGCAAAGTGTCCGAAGATACGAGCGGAGCATTTGCGGCCAGCCTGGGGGCAATGAATGCCGACCTGGTGATGGCGACCGCAAACGCCCGGGAACTTTCAGCGGCACTGGCCAGGGCCGCCGGCGTGGCGCGTGGCCTGCGGGTGCCGAATGTGGCCGGTGTGGGGGCCGGCGCGGTCGGTGGCGTCGGTATTGGCGGCCGCGGTGGCCGCCATGGGCCTGGCCGCGGTGGTAGCCGCGGCGGCGGCTTTGTCACCGAGGGCATCGGCATGCCACTGCCGGGCGGCATGCGCGGGTATTTCCGTGCTGGCAGTTCTCACCACGGCACAGCGGCCATGATCGGCGCCGGCGCGCTGGCGTATGGCGTCTTTGAGCAGGCCGAACTCGAGGACGCTATTTTTCAAATGAAATGGCATGCCGGCCTGCCCAACACGCCAGAGAACGACAAGTATTTCCGTAGCCTTATCCAAAGCACCGCGGCCACTACTGGATTCGGCTATAAGGAGATCGCCGAGGCGGCGACCGACGAAATCCGGCTGCTGAAAGGGGCCGCGGGCAAGGAAAGCGGCGGCTTGGGGATTTTGCCTGAAATGCTGCGTGCTGCGGCGGTCGAGGCCAAGGTCAAGCCGGGCACCAACTTAAAGGGCGCCATGGATTCGCTCGTCCAGCAGGCCCACATGTCGCAAGAGTACGGCATCGAGGACATAAAGGGCATGGCGCCGCTGCTCGCGTTCCTGTCCACCACCAACCCGGCGACAATGCCGCAAATGGTGCGCGCCGCGTCCTACGCCATGCCGACCCTGCACACTGCGCTCAACGTCAAGCCGGAAGACGTCTTGTATGAGGCGACCGCGCTGGCCCGCGCGGGCGCGACCAACACAAAATCCGGCACCTGGCTGCGGGCGGCGTTTGAGCGATTGCTGCCGCCTGATCCTCGGATAATGTCATCCAAAGAATACGCCAGACGAATGTTCGCCATGAAGGAGGTCGGCCTAGTCGACGAAGCTGGCAAATACTTAGCTTACGATCCGACAGGTGAATTCGTGGACATCAATTTAGCGAAAAGCCTTGTTCGTCAAAAAACAGAACTCCTCCCAATTGCCGAACGGAGCGCCATGATGAAAAAGAACTTTGGCGAGCAGGGCCAGCGCGGCATGTCGATTCTAATGTCGCCGGCTGTGGTGGCACAGGAGGCCGAACTAAAAAGGGAATTCCCCGAATTCAAGGGCCGCTACGCAACCTTTTTCGAAGATTACAGCAAAGAGTCGCCGATCCAGAAGGCGCGCGAGACGTGGCAGGACATGACCAACGTGCTGGCCGACCTGGGTCAATACGTGCTGCCGCCGCTGCTGGTCGGGCTGCGCGGCGTTGACGAGATTTTCAAAACTATATCCGGTCACCTGCCAAGCCAGGGCACCACGTTCGGGCCGCCGGCCAAGGGCACGCTAGGCGAAGCGCTCGGCAAGGGCATGGCCGAGGGCGTGCTTATGACGTCCCCGTTGTCTATCGGGGCCGCAATGACCGGGTACGGGTTGCCGGTCGCGGGCACGATTGCTGCGTTGAGCGCGTTCGCCGGTGGCACCTATGAGGGCGGCAAGTTTTTGCTGGGCGGCGCACTGACGGCTGCGCCGGCATGGCCCAACGCACCGCCTGCTATCGGCACCGGTGGCCCGGTAGGCGCCGTTGGCGCCGGCACGGCGTCGTCGCAACACACGACCATCGACGCGACGATCAAAGCCGACCCCAGCATGGACCAGGAGGGCCTGGCCAAGCGCGTCGCGCATTACCTGGCCGAGCTGCTCGGCATGAGCAGCCAGCACAATCTCGGGCAGGCTGACGGCGCGCTGTCCAGTCAGTTCACCAGCGGGGGCGATATCCCATGATTACTTTGTTCCCCAACGAAGGAGACGGCCATGATTGACAAGATCATTTATAAGTTTGTGAAAGACCCGCAGAACAAATCCACAAAACTGGTGGAGAGGTCGCCGTTCTTTATGATCCAAGTGAGGGACGGAAAAATCGAAATCATTATGCTCGGGCCTGACAGCGGTTGCCCCTTCGCGGGCATCACACTGCCGCGCCATGAGGTCGTTAAACTCGCCAATGCGGTGTCGGTGGCGTTCACCAACGACGGCGACTTCTCGTTGGCGTCAAAAAAGATGCGGCCAATGACAGACGGGCCAATTACGCAAGAGACAAAGGAAAAAGTGGACCGCCGCCTTGGCGTTGGTGCATGTGATAGCGCCAAAGGCGAAATCGTCGGGAAGCAGCGCATTGTAGATATTGTTCCGGGTGCCGGTATCTACACAACCGACGAGTGGCTGCAATTTTCCGGTGGCAAGGAAGGTTATTTTGGCCCGTGTGAAAACCAGTGGAGACCAACGCCAATAGAAGTGCCGCCGCCAACGGACAAAGAAATTGAGGCTGCCGCACTAGCGCTTTGCGACTTATATGGGCGCGATCATTCTATGGCCGTCCAATTTCGCACGAGAGCAGAAGCGGCATTGCGGGCGGCGGAGAAAGTCAGGGACGATTAAGAAATCATGAGCCTACCGCTGACCAGTGGCGACTTTCTCCCACCGCTTATCGTTCGCGGCGATGGCGTCTGCAACGATCTTGTTCGACCGCTCGTAGTGTTTCAGCATTTTGTTTCGGTCGCGTTCGGCCATGATGTTGGCCGCAAACAAACCCAGAGCGAACAAGGTAGCAATAACGGGAATCGCCCATCCAACCGTCCTTTCCACTATCAACACTGCAATGCCAGCCGCGAGCACCACCGCACCGCAAATGGCAAACATGAGCCGGTCAATCATGTTGAACGCACGGGCGCCAATAGCGATGCACGTATTGCCGAGCATCAAACGTCCGAACTTGTCCATGGCTTAATCTCCTTTGGGGGGCAACGGAGGCAATGAGTCTACCACTTACCATCGGGGGAGTCACCTTCGCCAGCATCGAGGTGCCGCAGGAAATCGGCCCGTTCGGCGGCCGCCAGGTGCTGGTCGTGCACGAGTACCCCGGTGGGGCAAAAGACGTCGACAGCCTGGGTGCCTTCCCGCACACCGTGACGTGGTCGGGGTTGTTCTCGCAAGCCGGTGCCTTCGCGCGCGCGCAATCGCTGGACCGGGTGCGCACCGTCGGCCTGCCGGTGGTGCTGACCTACGGGCCGCAGTCGTTTATCGGCAAGGTCGCGGACTTCAAATATAACCCCAAGCATCAATATCTGATCCCGTACACGATCACGTTCGAGCCGATTGCCGACCTGTCGGGCGTCGGCACGCAGCCGGTCGGCACGCAATCGCTTGAATCGCAATTAAACGACCAGGTGTCGGCAATCGACGACACCGTGCAGGGCGACGACGGCCTGGCATGTCCGGTCAGCCTGGTGCCGCTGGCCAACGCGCTGACCGGCGCCGTGCAGACCGGGCTGCTGACCGGCAACGGCACCGTCGCCGGCATATCGGGCGTCAATGCCGTAGCGATCAATACGGCGGCGACCGTGCTGCAGACCGCGGCGGCGCCGATTGTCGTCGGCACCGACCCCACGCAGGCGTCGCCGGCGGCCGACCTGGTGTCGTACTCGATTGCCGTCACCAACATTGTCGCGGCGCCGACGGCGTCGGTGCGCCAAATGGAAATGATAAACCCCAACCTGTTTCAGGTGGCGGGTCAGTATTTGAATGATCCGACGCTGTGGGAGCAAATCGCGACGGCCAGCGGGCTGCCGCCTGACCCGCAGCCAATCGGTCAGTTCCTTATCAGGGTGCCGGCCACATGAGCGCCCTGGGGGTTGAGCTAAACATTGGCGGCCAGACGATTCCAATCGAGTCGTTCGACGTCAAGGGCAGCGGCGCCGGCAATACCGGGCACATGGTGGCGGGCACCGGCATGGCCCGGCTGGCGGCCGCCGGCATTGACCTGGTGCAGCTGTCGAGCGCGGCGCCGACGTCGTTGCCGGTCGACGTATTTGTGGACGTCGACGGCGTGCGCTCGCATATTTTCAGCGGCGAGTATCTGAGCGCCAAATTCAGCTACACGCGCACGTTGGTATCGATCCATGCGCGCGACTGGTCGGGCCCGTTGGTCGACCAGCGGCGTGTGCTGGTCAGCATTCTGGGCGGCAACACCGGCCCACTGGCGCCGAGCGAGGTTGCGACCGGCGGCGTCAATACGCAAAACCAGAAGCTGTCGCAAATCGTCACCTCGATAGCCAACCAGTTTGGTCTGACGCCCGACCTGCGGCTGGCCCAGGGCGGCGACGTCGACGTGGGGACGATTTTCGGCGACAGCGCCAATACGATTCTGACCACGACGCCGCAAAGCCTGTGGGCGATACTGACGCGCCTGGCGCGCGATAGCGGCAACATCGTCTATACAACGCCGGGCAAGTCCCTGGTGTTCGGCGCGCCCGGCGCCGGCCTGCCGACGCTGCCGTTCACCTATATGGTCAACCCGATACCAGCCGGCTCATTTGGCGCCATGTCTCTTGACGTCAGCCATAATCCGCGCCGCAACCAGACGTTCCAGGTCATCGTGCTGTCGTACGACCCGACGTCGTCGACGCTGACCAAGGGGCTGGCCTATGTCATAGGGTCTAATTTCAGCACCAACGACAACGCCAAGGTAAACGCCGGGCTGTGGACCGGGCCGCAGGCGCAGGCCATCCTGTCAGCGACCACGTCGAACAGCGGCGCTGCCGGCACACAAAAAAACAACCAGGTGCCGATTTACACTTTCCACGTCGACGGGCTGACGCAGGCGCAGGCGCAGCAGCGCGCGCAGTCGATTGCGCTGGACATTTCCAAGCGCGAGTTGGTCGTCGATATCAAGTCTAATTTTATCGCCGCCGTGCAGCCGTCCAGTCCGGCGTCGCTGGACGGACAGATTAGCCAGGACTTTATCGCGCACCAGTATTTCGTCACCGAGTACACGCACAAATACGTTCTCAATCCTAAATCCGAAAAGGGCGAGCTGGACACGCATTTGCGGCTGCTTGACCGCCAGCCGGTCGGCGCCGGCGAGTCGATATCGACGGCCAGTGGGGCGGGCTAATGGACGAGTTGTTGCACCAGATCAAACACGCGGCCCAGCAGCAGAGCCAGGAGCATCGCTCCTTTGTCTATGCGCATGTCGCGTCGTACGACCCCAAGCTGCACCGCGTGCGCTGCGTTATCCCCAGCATGCGCGACGCGGCCAACAACTGCGTGTTGACGTCATGGATGCCATTGGGATCCAGCTGGTCGGGCAACGGCTTCGGATTCCAGATCGCTCCGGTGGGCGGCGCGACGGCGCAAAACCCGACCGCGGGCGAGCCGGTGGTGATTCAGCTGGTCGAGCGCGCCTACGGGGTGGCCGCGGTCGCCAGCATGTTCTTTAATCAGACCAGCCTGGCGCCGTTCCCCGAGCTGCAGCCGGGTGAAATGGGCATCAAGCACAAGTCGGGCAGCACGCTGCAGTTCACCAACGACGGCAACGTGGCTCTGACGGCACACCAGGATTTGCTGGCGACAGCGCAGCGCGATGTTATTGTGACCGCCACACGCAATGCCACGGTGACGGCGGCGACTAAGGCGCAGGTGACTGCGCCGGAAATCGACCTGGGCAATGGCGGCACGCTGCAGGCGGTCAAATTGGCGGACGGCTCCAACAGCACGGTTTTGAAGGCGCAATAATGAAACGAATCACGCTCGCCCGGTTGAAAGAGGTTCTTAAATATGATCCAGCAACCGGATCAGCAATTTGGCGCGTCAAAATAGGGCGCTCCATAGTTGGCAACGAAGTCGGATAGACAAAATGGGCGTCGATTTTTGGCTCGATTGGAATTCAGACCTTCTGATTACGCCTAGTGGCAGTATTCAAACAGCTGTCGCATGGGATTGGGTGCGCCAGCGTATTGTGCGCAGGATCATCACCAACCCGGCGCAGCAGCTGCCGGACGGCGTCAATACGCCGGCCGATTATGTTTTCCATCCAACCTTTGGCATTGGCGGCGGCTCGCTGGTCGACCAGAACACGGACGTGGAATATATCGCCAATCTCGAGCAGATCATTTCGCGCGGTGTACTTGAGGACGCCGACGTGGCGTCGACGACGCCGCCGACGATTCAGTATGTGCAACCCGATAACGAGACATTCTGGGCCATCGTCAGCGTGGTGCTTAACTCTGGCGAGCCCGGGCAATTGGCCCTGCAGGTGTGACCATGACCGGACTGCCTTCAAAAACCTTTGCGCAATACGTATCGGACATGGTCGCCGGCTGGGCCGCCTCATTGGGATTCCCGCCGACGTTCCAGGAAGGTGACGCATTTTATGCCTTCATGGAAACCGTTGCAGGTCAGTTGGTTTTCATCCAGGCCCAGATTCAGCTGGTCAATCAAATCGCGCGCGCACAGACGTCGACCGGCGCCGACCTGGACACGTTTTATGAACAATTTGGTTTCTACCGGCAGGCCGGGGTTGGGGGTCAAGGCGGCGTGGTGTTCGGTTCGTTCTCTCCGGCGCTCAGCAATGTGCTTATCGTGGCCGGCACCATCGTGCAGACGCAGGGCGGTGCGATTCAATATCAGGTGATTGCTGACACCAATCAGCCGACATGGAACGCCGGCCTTAACGCTTACGTGCTGGCGACCGGCCAAAGTAGCCTGACCGCAACCGTGCAGGCGCTGCAAATCGGCGCCGCTTACAATGTGACCGCCAACCAGTTGTCGCAAATTGGCAGCAATCTGCCCGGCGTCGACACCGTGACCAACCCGGCGGCGATCACCAATGGCACCAGCGCGGAATCCGACGCCAGCTATAGCGCGCGATTTATTCTGTTTATCAATTCGCTGTCGAAGGCGACCTACGGCGCCATCGTGTCGGCGGTGTTCAATGTACCAGGTGTGGCCGACGCCTCGATCTTGGAAAACATAAACACCGGCGGCGCCGTCCAGCCTGGCGAATTCATCGCAACGATCGACGACGGCAGCGGGGCACCGCCGGCCGGTCTGGTGACGCTGGTACAGCAGGCCGTTGAAGTCACCCGGGGGTTTACCATCCTGGCGATTGCCCAGGCGGTCACGCGCACGACGGTCAACGAGGCGATTACCGTGCGCGTCGACCCCAATTTTGTGACGACGGCCGTCAACGCTAACGTGCAGACTGCGCTGCAGGCGGCCACCAATGCGCTCGGCATAGGCGAGACAATCTATATCAGCGTCCTGGAAGGTGCCGCCATGGCGGTGCCTGGTGTAATTGCGGTGCAGCCGTCGACGACGATTAACGGCTACAATGAAGATTTCCCCATCAATGAGTTCAAGCGCGCCTACGCGCCGATCAACAACATAACTGTGGACAATTATTAAAATGGGACTGACGGCGACCATCATTCCGACAATTACGCCGGACCAGTTCGCGTCGCGCATGTGCGCGTTGTTCCCGCCCGGCTGGGCTAGTGCGCAGGCAAAATTGCCGTCCGGCGCCGTTTACGAAATGCTCAAGTCGATCGGCACCGGCCCGTCGTCCGCCATGGACTCGCTGGCGTATGCCGCCGCGGCGACGCGGCTGCAGACCGCGGTGGGCGACGCGCTCGATATCGCCTCGGTGGATTACTTCGGCGACAATGACGCGCACCTGGCGCCAGGTCTGCCGGATTACGACGGCCCCATTGAGGGGTCAGGGCTAGACGCGGACATTTACGCGATTTGGCGACTGCCGGGCGAAGGCGACGCCGCATATCGTGCACGGCTAATGGCCGCGCTGCTGCCGACCGGCGCCACGCGCCCCGCGGTGACGGCCGCCGTGCAGGCGACAAGTGGCTATGCCCCGCGTGTTGTCGAGCCGTGGCGCCCGGCCGATACCGGGGTGTGGGACCCGGCGCTGGGCGCCCCCATGTCGTTCTGGGACGTCGACACGCCAAACAATCCGTTCCGCTGGACCGATCAAAGTCTCGCGTATCAGGGCTTTGTCAACGCCGTGCTACCGAGCGCACAGCCGTTCGGCAACAACCCGACGCCCTGCCTCGATACCGTGCCGTTCTTTTGGGACGTGCCCAATCAGTTCGGGATTTATTTCATTGACCCACCTGGCGCTGCGGCGCTGGGCGCGCAGACCGTTTACAACGCGATCAACCGCACAAAATGCGAAGGAACCGTCGTTTGGGTGCAATTCGTCGCCGCGCCGCCGGCGGCGTCTTGGGACCAGCCGGGTATTTCATGGGACCAGTCCGGCGTGGTATGGCAATAAAGGGGAATCAGCATGAACCGGTCGATCATCTATACTCAAGAGCAGCCGCGCACATTCGACATTCTAAACGGGTGGCGCGACGCATTGATTGCGGCCGGGTACCTGCAGCAAGACCTGGCGGGCAATACCACGACCGTAGTCACCGGCTTTGCCGCCACGCCGTCCAGTCCGGCGTCGCTGGTCCTCAATCTTACCGCCGGACGCATTTACGAGCTGTCGGCAGCTGATGCTACCCAGTACGGGTCGCTGCCGAACGACACCGATCTGATTATGCAGCAAGGCCTCGCGGCCGCGCAAACGGTGACGCTGACCACGGCGGCGCTCTCGGCCGGTCAAAGTCAATGGGCGCTGATCGAGGTATCGTTTGGCCAGGTCGACGTAATCCGCGCCAATGACCCGACGGGGGGCGTGCTGTATTACTGGAATTCGGCCAATCCGACGGTGCCGTTCCAGGGGCCGAACGGGGACGGACAGACACAGCCGACGGAGCGTGAGGGCGTTGCGAGCATCCAGGTCATTTATGGCTCGCCGGTGACCACCGGGTCCGAGGTGCCGCCGACGCCTTCGATTGGGTATGTGCCGCTCTATCTTATCGACCTGGCATTTGGTCAGACCTCGGTCACGTCGGGCCAAATCATTGTCGCTGGGCCCGCGGTCGGCGCCAACGTCCCTGGCAATTATCCCTATGCGCCGTTCCTGGCTGGCCTGCTGAGTTCTCACCATGGCGCCAAGCCGGGGCAAGCCCCGCAAATTAAAATGGCCGAGCTGGCCAATGTGTCGAGTTCGGCGACCGGGTCTGGCCTGGCCAGCATGTACTCGTATGCAGGCAATCCGAACGGCCATGTGGCCGGCGTCGCTGCCGTCGCCGGCGTATCGCCGGCTGATCTTTGCGTCGACGTTGCCAACAATCTTTTGTATTTTTGCTCGACGACCGGTAATGCCGCGGCTGCGGTCTGGAATCCGGCATCCGGTCAGGCGGTCAATTTTGTCGGTGGCACCTCGACCGGACTCGCGAATGCGCAGGTCGTCACCCCGGTAAGCCCGGCAGGGTTTTCGCTTGTTGCCGGCTACAGCATCACATTCACACCAGGCATCGCCAACACTGGTGCGACCATGCTGGCCGTGTCCGGCACAGCAGCGACAGCCTGCCGCAAGGTGTCCGGTGGCGTGCTGGTGGCTTTTGCCGGCAATGAATTCATTGCGAATGTGCCCGTCACCATGGCCTTCAATGGCACGTACTGGGTACTGCAGGTTGGCGTGCTTGGCGCTACCGCATTCTTGAATTTGGGCCAATGGACCCAGAACGACGGCAGCGGCAATTTGACGCTCACGGTCGCACCCAGCACGCTGGCAGATAACGGCAGCGGCTCGCTTACTGTCGCTGGCCCGTATGGCATGACCGGCACGGCAGTTCTGACGCTCGCAACGTCAGCGCCGACCGGCTGGCTTATGATGGACGACGGCACACTCGGCAGCACGTCGTCCGGTGCGACGCACCAGGGCACGACGTTCCAGGCGCTTTACAATCTGCTCTGGAACAATATCAGCAACACGTATGCGCCAACCTACAACAGTAGCGGCACGCCAGTGGCGCGCGGCGCGAGCGCGGCGGCCGACTGGGCGGCCAATAATCGCATTGGCTTGACACTGCAGCTGGGCCGCGCGCTGTGCATCGCCGGCGCCGGCGCTGGCCTGACGTCGCGTGCGCTTGGCACAAACCTGGGAGAAGAAACGCACCTGCTGACGACGCCGGAAATGCCATCACACACGCACACAATCGGCATATCTGTGGTCAATACCGTCACCAACCAGCCAGGCCTTGGCAATAATGGCGGCGGCCCGCTCATGTCCACAAACGCGACCGGCGGTGACGGCGCGCACAACAACATGCAACCCAGCGCGTTCTGGAACATAATCATCAAACTTTGACGACAGAGGACGACACTCAATGCGTCAATTCATAAGGCTAGCGGCCTCGCTCGCTATCGTGGTTGCTCTGATCGCGCCGGTGCACGCGCAAAGCACCATTAACGAAAACATTCCGATCACCGGTGCGCCGCTGCAATCCGCGCCAATGCGCAACAATTTCGCGGCCGCCGCTAGCGATATCAATGCGATCATTGCCGGTCATTCACAGTCGTCGGTCACAACGTGCCCGACTGGCTACGTATTCGAGGACTGTTTGGTCGTCGGCACATCGCCGTATCAGTGGTACAAATGGGTCGGCTCGACCGGCGTGCGCGCCCTGATCGGATACCTTGATCCGGCAACTGGCGTTTATACGGCGCCGATCAGCTCCACGAATCTTGTGGTCACCTCGCCGGTCACGGTGTCGTTCAGTGGACCGACCGCGACAATCGGACTGACGACCGTGCCTTTGTCGCTCGGCGGCCTCGGCGGCTCGCAGGCGGCGGCGACGCCTGGCCAAGTCCCGGTAATGAACTCTGGGGCGACGGCCTATGTTCCAGGAATTTACGGCGGCACAAACTGGTACGCCAATCAGTTTGGAATATCTGCGAGCAATAGTGATATGGCAAATTCGACTGGCTTTGCGGCTGCTCTAACGGCCATCAACGCTGCTGGCGGCGGAGTTCTAACGCTGCCTTGTGGAACCTATCAAATTGCATCGACCATCGACAATCAATATTCGCAAATTCTAGTCACCGGACCAGCCAGCACTCTACCGACATTTCATGATCTGAGCGGGCCAAACTATTGCGTAACGATCACGCCGACATTCGCGGGAACCGTCCTTAAACATCGCACGCCGTACAATGGTGTTCTGCAATCCGTCAATAGCGGCGGCGGCTTCGCAAACATGCGCGTACTTGGAAATTCCATTGCTACGCGATTGCTTGAAGTCGATACCGTTCGTGGCGGTATCTATCACCTTAACCTTGTCGATAGCGTTGGATCAGAGTCCGTTCTTTTCACATCAGGCATCACCGGAACGGATGTTGGCGAGGCCGCTGATGTGCAATATGCCGATATCGATTTGTTTTGCCGACAGCTTGACGGTGCCCCGGCACAGGCCGCAACGTGTTACAAATTAAGCGGGTCATCAAATGCTAATTTTTCATTCAATGTCGGTGCCAAGTTTTCTTGTCAGATTACAAATGGCCACTGCGTCGATGCCATCTCGGCTGACAACAACGACATCGCATCGATCCGAGTGGTTGTTACCGGAACCGGGCAAAATTTAATTTTACGCGGCAACACAGCCGCGCATCCTGTCGGTGGTAGTGGAAATACAATTTGGCATATTACCGGCACCGGGGCCACTTATGCCGAAGGGACCGATACGGGCGGCGTCACATCTGGCGTAAGCAACATAATTTATTCGGTCGATACCGAAAACGGCACGCCTGCTCCGACTGCCGGCACAGGTTCGTATTTCCCTTACACCGACAATTCGGCGTATGTCTCGCAAGGATTGGCCGTTTCTCACCAGCTTGTTACGGATCAAGTAGGCGCAGCAAACGTCAATGCGCAACGCGCCGCCCTTGCTGCCACGACATCACAAACTATCTCCAATGGTAGTAGCGACAATCTCCGCATCACCAACGGAACGCAGACGTGGGGCATCAACAACGATGGTGCTCATTTACGGATCAACAGTGTAAGCGGTGGCGATTACATTAATCTAGGAAACGGCGCTCCGGCTCAAATCTTAGGCGGGATAACGGCAGCGGCGTCGCTTGGCCTCCGCGATGGCGCGACCTACGACACAACTATTTCAGCCACTTCATCGTCGGCATTGACGGCCGCCCGCGCCGTCACCGTCGACGTAGTTAACGGTTCACGGACGCTGAAACTTGGTGCCAATTTGACGATAGCCACCGACCCTGGGGCAGTAACGGGAGCGATCAAATCGGACGGCAGCGGCACGTTTGCACAAGCGGCATGTTCTGACCTATCTGGTGTCGGAACCGGATGCTCAGCTACCATCGCCAACTACATGCCATTAGCTGGTGGCACGTTCACTGGCGGAATTGGGTTCTCCACCACGAACACGCTCGATATCGGAACGAACGCCACGACGCTTGCACCACGAACAATTTATGCCGGGACATCGTTCGTTGGACCTGTTGGCACTTTCACGACTTCGATGTCTGCCCCAATTACCATTGGTGGCGCGGCTGCAAGTTCATCGTTGACGCTGGAAAGTACGTCGGGCACTGGCACGTCCGATTCAATCGTTTTCAAAACCGGGAGCCAATCAACTCGTTGGCAGATCGACACATCTGGACATTGGGCGGGAGGCGCTAACACGTCAAATCCCAATGACAAGACGATGTATGTGGCAATACCCAACAGTGACAGTGGGACTGACGGGATTGAAGTCCGAAGCGCAAATAACAAATGGTATTTCTTGTCCACCGGAATGGGTGCTGGATCATTGAATAATATTGTTCAAGCGGGGGATAGTGGCATTATATTTTCCAACAATGCATCAGATACAGGGAACTTTGTCATTGCGCCTTGGGCTACCGGCGCTGGGGGCATGAGGATCAACAACGTAGGCAACGCGAGTTTTCCAGCAACAACGGTATCAACCTCGAAAACAACTGGTAATATTGTCAATTTGGGCGGCTTCGGCAACGCCGGAGCAATCTTCACCGACACGTTGAACGTGATTACGATGGCCGCAGATACGGCGCAGACCGACGCAACGGTCTGCCGCGTCGCCGCCACGGGGCTGCTATATACCGGCACCGGCGCTCTCGGCATTTGTTTGGGCACGTCCGGTCGGCAGTTCAAGACAGCATTCGCGCCGATGGTTGCCGGTATCGATGACCTCATGAAAATCGATTTCGTGAACTACCGATATCTGGATGGCTATGGTGATAACGGCGCGCACAAGCAATACGGCACAACGGCGCAGAATGTTGAAGCGGTGTTGCCGGACATTGCCAGGCACGACGTTAAGGGTGAGACAATCAACTATGATTCTGGTGCGTTGTTGTTTATCGGCCTACATGCCATCCAGCAACTCAAGGCAGACAACGACAACATGCGCGCCGAGATCAACGAATTGAAGAGGGCAACCCGATGAAACTTAGGCATCTTGTGATCGCGCTGGCGCTATTTGCGGTTTCTCCTGCTTTCGCGCAGCAGGGACCGCAGCCAACAGTTCAAGAGCAACTTTATACCGCCTGCGGAAATACGAATACGCAGCTAGCTAAAATGATTGATACGGCCAATGTGCAACTCGCGAAGCAAACCGACGATCTCGCCAAGGCTCAGGCGCGCATCAAGGAACTTGAGAGCAAGTAGGAGAAAAAGGAATGATCTCCCTCGACATGATGCACGCGCTCTGGCCGCATGGCGACTTTAAGATAGCTGGCCGTTCCTAATAAAAGGATCGATATCATGCAGGTTAATATCGTTTCGTTAACTGCGGCCAACGCATCGCGCTGGCAAAACATGCGCGTGCATCCCAAATTAATTGCGCAGATTGACCGTGTCGTCACGCGCTTGTGGACGCCGACGACAAAGCCGCGATACCAGGCGATCGCCGCAGCTGCTGGTCTACCTGTTGAATGCGGGTCGGCTTTCATCGCATTGGCGCACGAGCGCGAGTCGAGCGGCAATTGGGAACGCAGCCTAGCACAAGGCGATCCTCTCGCGTGCCGATCTGTTAACGTGCCGGCTGGTCGCATTCCGCCCCCGGCCGAGCCGCCTTTTACATTTGAGGCTGCGGCTATCGACGGTCTAGTGGCGTGCGATCACGTCAACCAATGGACCGACTGGTCGATCCCAGGCATGCTGACCAAAGAGGAATTGTGGAATGGCGCCGGGTATTATTTCCACGGCGTGCCGTCAGCCTACGTGTGGGCCGGCAGCGACCAGTATCTGGGCGGCAAGTTTGTCGGCGACGGCCGCTGGGACCCGAGCGCGTGGGACCATCAGCTTGGCACCGCGGTGCTGTTTGCGCGCATGCTGGCGGCCGACCCAGAACTGCGCAGCCTGTACACGCCAGACATGCCGACCGAAGCGACGCACCCTGCCATGCCGCCGCCGGTGACGCCCGCCGCGTTGCACGACAACGCATGGGTGCAGGCGCAAATGAATCTGCTGGGTCAGCATGAGCCCTATCGGGACGCGATTTTGGGCGCCTTGGCCGAGCTGCATCCACCTGGTGCTTTCCCGTTGACCGTCGACGGCGATTATGGGCAGGCGACCAAGCAGGCCGTGCGTGGATTCCAGCGCGCGCATGGCGACCTTTTAGATGACGGGAAATGTGGTAGAGTGACGCAGCCTGAGATAGAAAAGGCCGTCGCCGCGTTGACCTGATTCGGGGGACCACATGAAAATCATTCGTTTCCTTGCGGCTGCATTTATCGCTTTCGCACCAGCTGTGGCGTTTGCGCAGGCGCCATCTGCGCCCGCGTCCACGACGGTGCAAAAGACCGTGGCCCAGGCGGGCTGGGACAGCACCGCACCTATGACCGTAGCCGTGCAGGCCCCGGCACAAGCCGGCGGGGGCATAATCAATATCGGTCAGGCCTTCGGTACCGTGCTGCAGCCTTATGTCGACGCCGTCGTGCAAGCGCTGATTGTCGGCGGCGTCGGCTGGGTCGGCTGGATTTTCAAGACAAAACTCGGCGTGACGATCGACCAAGGTCAACGCGACGCCCTGACCAAGTTTTTGGAGAACGCCGCCAGCTCGCTGGTCGCCGCCGGCGCGGTGCAAATGCAGGGCAAGACCGTCACCGTGGGCAGCGCGGCCATGGCGGCCGAGGTTAACAGCGCGATCACGCGCATACCTGACGCGCTGGCGCATTTCGGCCTTGACGCGCCAGGCGCGGCCAAACTGCTAGAGGACAAAATCGTTGACGCGATCCCGCAGGTGCCGGCCGGCGCCGCGATTATCGCGCAGGCGCACGCAACGGCGTCAACTGCGGCACCAGCGGCTGCACCGGCACAACAGCCAAATGCTGGCCCGGTGCCTAATCCTCCGGCCGCTGCCGCTGTCGTCGACGCGGCACAGCCCAAGCCTGCACCGATCGTACAGCCGCCACTTACTGCTTAAGACCAGAGTCCAACCCCAGGAGCGTACCACTATGCAGAAAAGTAAAATCTTTCTACTCGCGATTGCTGCCTCATTGTTTGTCCCGGCGCTTGCCGGTGCTGCCGACATGCCGGCCAAGCAGCCAAAGTCCAATCTGCTGTCCGGCTATGTGGCTGGCCAGTGCGGTATGTATTTCGGCCTCAACACGCTCGGCGGCGCCGGCACGATCAGCGGCGGCCCCCCTGGCGCGTCGATCATCCAGGGCGACGTCGGCTTGACGCTTGGCTATGGCTGCCCGTTTGGCACTACGCCGGGGACGTTCTGGTTCGTCGAGGGCAACTTTGACTGGGCCGGGCTTAACGGCACGCAGAACGGGCTCGCGCTGACCGGTCCGCTGCACTTTGAGCAGCGCGCCGGCGTCGGCAGCCCGCTGTCGTCAATGCTTAACTTGTTCCCGAGCCTGACCAGCGGGCTATCGGTCCCGGCGTTGCCGGCGTTGCCGGCGGGCGTGACCCAGGGACCACAATATCCATTCATCTTCGTGTCGCTGCACGAACAGGACGTGAGCGCAACTTTCGGATTCGCACAAAACCGCGATTGGCTGATATCGCCCGGCATCGGTATCGGGCTCGAATCGCGGTTGAGCAACGGCGTGGTCGCGGACGTGACCGCGCAGTGGGTCTTGCAAAGCACCGGGCTGTCGGTCGGCCCGGCGACGGGCGTGAAGCTTGGCAACGCCGCCGAGGTTGGCTTTACGCTGAAATACTAAAAGGTCAGCTTTAATGGTTGCCACCGACCAGGGCATTGCCGACTTGTGTTGCGGCATTTACGCCTACCCGGGCGAGCCCTCGGTTGGGTGGTCGCATTATGAGCCAGGCGGCGGCCTAACCGGCGTTTGCTTCGGCGTCGTGCAGGCCGACGACGAGGACTTGGTTATTTTCCGCGGCACCGATAATTTTGCAGAGTGGCTGGACGACTTCGACTTTATCGCAAAGCCGACGCTGCACTCGACGCTTAACGAGGTGCACGACGGATTCCTGATCGGCATGCCCGGGGCCTACACTAAAATCAAAGCGCTGCGGCGACCAAGCAAGCCCATGCGCGTCGGAGGTCACTCGCTCGGCGCGTCGCGCGCCAACGTGCTGTGCGGGCTTGCCATCCTAGACGGCGACGTACCGAGCGGCCGCGTGGTGTTTGGAGAACCGTTCACCGGCTTTGCGTCATTCAGCGACATGCTGTCGCCAATCCCGTGGCAGTCCAGCTATTGCAACGGCGACGACGATGGCCACGACTTAATTACTGAGGTCCCATTCCCGATTCCTCCGCGGTGGCCGTGGGTCAGGCCGAGCCCGCTTATCCATGTCAGCCAGTCACCGCCGGCGACTGACCACAGTGCTTTTAGATATCACCACATGCAGTTATATCGTGCCGCCCCCGGCAAGCGAAACGAGGGAACGGGGGGGTGACATGGACGTTCTACAGCCAGCGCTGCAATACGGTGGCTCATTCGGCGCCGGTCTTATGGTCGGCCTCGCGGTTGCGCTGATCGTATGGCGGCAGCTGGTGCGCCAGCAAAACGACGCCAGCACACGCAGTGAAGCCATCGCAATCGCCATGACGTCCATCGACAAAACGCTTGGCTTCCTGATCGATACGGTCAAGGATTCGAACATCAGAAGGCGCGGCCGATGAAAAGTCTGCTTACCCAAACGGCAGCAGCAATCAAGGCGGCCTTTGCGGTGTCGGCCAGCGTGACCGCCTCGGCGGCGGCCACGCAGTCGATTGTGGCCAGCTCGACCAGGATTCAAGAACGGGCCGACGAATTCAGCCGCTTGCTGCACGGGCAGCGCCAAGATTGCCAAAGCAAGCGCAGCCGCGGCCGCCGGGCAGTCAGGCCGGTGCAATGAACGACGCGGTCCCGGGCCCGCTTATCGAGGCGGTCGACGGCGCGTTGGCCCCCATGCTGCTGGCTATGATGCTGTCGGCGCTGTTTTATCTGCACCGGCTGTGGCGCGAAAATTCATACAGTTTTGTCGGAATCAGACTTGAGGCCAAGGCTGCCTGGGCGACCGTGCTGCTGTTCTTCGGCATTGGCATGAAAAACGACATGCTGTGGGTGTGGCGTCATATGACAAACCACCACGAGCAGTCGGCGACGTTTAGCTATTGGGCGCAGGTTATGCTGGTCGTCAGCACCGCGATCACATTATGGGGTGCAGTCTGCTGGGTGCGCAGCGTCATGCCCGTTGGGTGCGGGGCACGGGCGTGGGTCTGGGTAGCATTATTTTCGGTGGCCTTCGGCGTCTGGTTTGCCCTATAGGCCTGCCGGCCCGACGCGGCTATTATCCAGCATCCCCCACAACCAAGGGGATCCACGAGTTCATATCGTCCGCGCTCAGACGCGCGCCCCGCAACCCAATGTCGACTTTCTCGCCCATCTAGCAGGGGCATAAAAATCGACACGAACTACGAGGCAATGACAATGCGAATCTCGCGGGTCACCCTGGCCGCCCTGGCGGTCGTCACCTTCGCCTTTTCGGCCCCGGCCGAGGCCCGGCATCATCACCACTACCGACACCACCACCGCGTCTATGACGCTAGCTGGAATTTGGCCCACAAATCGCCCATGGTGCGTTATTCGAGGCGTGCCCATACCCGTATAGCCAATAGCTTCGATGAGTCGTTTCTGCCTCATCCTGCGGGCTGCCCGGCTAGGGCCTTTTGTGCCTGTGGGGCGGCTGTAGAGGTATTTGGCAGCGCAATACGATCCCTTTGGCCGGCATCGGCTTGGTATCGGTTTCCCCGAACGTCACCGGCCCCCGGCATGGTCGGCGTCAGATCGCACCACGTCTTTGTCCTGCGGAGCTACGTCGGCGGGTCAGTGTGGCTGATTGCGGATTATAACAGCGGTGGCCATCAATCGCGGCTGCACCAGCGGAGCATATCCGGCTACACGATAGTCAATCCGCACGCCGCTCGGTACGCCAGCCGATGACCCGCAAATCACCCGACCTGCATAAACCGCTGCCGCCGCGGCCGTTTGTGTCGCGATTCATAATCGGCATCATCGCTGCGGCAGCGTTCGGGATGCTTGTGGTTTATTGGCGCTAGGCGTAGAGAAGGACATTCCTCCCGCTGAGCGTAAGACTGGCCGCCGGTTCTTAGTAGGCTCCGGCGGCACTTTTTTGCACAAGACGCCCGCATGGTCATTATCCCGACACCCGGCTGCGTCGGCCCGCCCTGGTGGGGCGACAAAACCGTGTTCCTGGTCGGCGGCGGCCCGTCGCTGGCCGGCTTCGATCTTAAGCGCCTGTGCGGCCTGGGCCACCTGTGCGGCGTCAACGAAAGCATGCTCCACCTGCCGGTCGCCGCCGGGGTGTCGATCGACCTGCGCTTTGTCAAAGAGCGCTGGCGCGATCTGACGGCCTTTGCCGGCACCACGCAGCTGTACCTGTCCATGGGCAGCGAATGGTGGCGCGAGGTGCCCCCGGTCGCGGGGGCGATTAACCTGCGCAACGAGCCGCAACCTGGACTGTCGATCGACCCGGCCGTGCTGCGCCGCGGCCACACGTCAGGCTATGCGGCGCTGAATCTGGCCGTGCTTAAGCGCGCCAAGCGCATTGTGCTGCTGGGGTACGATTACGGGCTGATTGACGGGCGGCACCATTATCACGACGCCTACACGTGGCGCGCCGTGACGGCCAGCAACTGGGCGACCTGGGCGCGCGATTTTGTTGACGCCGCGGCTGCGTGCCGTAGTCTGGGCGTCGACGTCGTCAACGCGAGTCCCCACAGCGCTATCGAGTGTTTCCCCAAAATGTCGATCGAGGACGCCTTGCGATGGTAGGCCCGCAGCTGCTGGTCAATGGGATGATGGGCCTTGGCGATGGCGTCTATCAGCGGGCGATTATCCGCCAGCTGCTGCCGCATTATACGGTGTTCCTCAAGACACCCTGGCCGGCGATTTATCACGACATGCCGGCGGTCACGCTGGTTGACCCGCAGCAGACCGGCCTGCGCACGCAATTAAAAAATGCACAGCGCGAGCAGGCTAAGTACCGACCGCTGCCGCCTGGCGTCACGCAAAGCATGCGGATCTGGTACACGCGTGCCGGCATACAAAAATACGGCTCGCTGCCGGCCGCCCAGGTCGGTCACGCGTCGGAGACGTTCCCGATATGCCGCGTCGGCGGCGCCGATTTCCGGCTGCCGGTACCGGCGCAATGGCAGGAGCGCGCCCGGGCGATTGTCGGCCAGACGACCAAGCCGCTGCTGGTTTATCGGCCGCTGACCGTGCGCACCGAATGGGGGTCGGCCGGCCAGCGCAACCCGGACGCCGACGCGTACGCGCAACTGCTGGCCGCAATCCGCGACCGCTATTTTGTCGTCAGCGTCGCGGACCTTGAGGACGGCAAGGAGTGGCTGGTCGGGCCGAGCGTGCAGGCCGACCTGGAATTACACGGCGGGCAGCTGGACGTCGAGGCGCTGGTCGGGTTGTTTTCGATTGCTGGCCTGGTATTTGCGGCGCCGGGCTTCGCGATTGCTATGGCGCAGGCCGTCGGGGTGCCCAGCGTGATCGTATTCGGCGGCCATGAAAGTTCGGCGTCGTACTGCCGCGCCACGACCTTGGCGCCGGCCCTGCTGATCGACCCGATACGGCCGTGCGATTGTTTCCATGCCGGTCACGCGTGCGACAAGCGCATTGACGTGCCGGTGGCACGGCAGCGACTAATTGAATTCGTCGACAGGATAGCGCCACGATGATCGAGCAAGATTTGCATGAGCTTGCCGCCGCGGCTGTGCGGTTGACTCAAATGGCCGTCATGGCGGCTTGGCAGGCCAAGGTCGACAGCCCGCGCAATGCTGACCCCAAGCGGTTGGCCCGTTACGGCTATAAGGTCTATTCGCAAAACGACGAGGACGGAATCATTGACGAGATATTCCGGCGCATTGAGCCAACAGCGCGCACCTTTGTCGAATTTGGTGTCGGGCCCGGCACCGAATGCAACACAGTCAAACTGCTGGTCGAGGGCTGGTCGGGCTTGTGGATCGAATCGAATCCAGACGACGTCGCGGCGATCAGGCAAAACTTTGCGCCGTTTATCGACGCGCACAAGCTGGTGCTGCAGGAGGGCACAGTCACGGCCGAAAATATCAATGCGCTGCTCGATAGCAACGGCCTGCGCGGCGTGGTCGACCTTTTGAGTATTGATATTGATTTCAACGATTACTGGGTATGGCGTGCCATCGAGACGATCAGCCCGCGCGTCGTGGTGATTGAATACAATGCGACCCTGCGGCCGCCGTTGTCGCTGGTCGTGCCGTACCAGCCCGACGCCAAGTGGGACGGATCAAACTATTTTGGTGCCAGTCTAGAGGCCATGGTGCGACTCGGCACGCAAAAGGGTTATCGTGTCGTCGGCTGTTCGCTCGCCGGCGGCAACGCGTTCTTTGTGCGCGACGACTTGTGCGATGATAAGTTTTACGAGCCGGCCACCGCGCAAGCGCACTACGAGCCCCCGCTGCACTATCTGCACCTGTTGCCGGCCGGTCACCGTCTGCAGCCAGGTCTGTTCGAGGAATCGCCATGACGTTGCCAAAGGTTAAGCAGTCGCAAATTGACGTGCGCCCTATTGACTGGGGCGACATGCCGCGTCGATTCTTAAACCCAGGCGAGCTCGAGGTGCTGGTGGCGCTGGTGCGCAGCGTGCAGCCGCGCGGCGTTCTCGAGTTTGGCGTCAACGTCGGGCGCACCGCCAAGGCGATACTGGCCAACGTGCCGGGCATAGAGCGGTACCAGGGCGTCGACGTGCCGGTGGGCTACGTGCCGGCCATGGCGGCGCAGCGCGACGAGGTGCCCGCCGAGCCTGGCATGCTGGTCAAGGGCGACTCGCGATTTGAGCTATTGGTGCGGCCGCGCGGGTCGCATGACCTGCGGGTGTCCGACCTGCGGCCGTGCGACGCGGTCTTTATCGACGGCGATCACAGCCGCGCGGGCGTGTTGAACGATACCGAGCTGGCCAGATACTGGGTGCGCCCGGGCGGCATAATTATATTTCATGATTACCACGATTTGCGCGATGCAGCTGGCGTCCCGCTGGTTGACGTCCGCGCGGTGCTGCACGACTTTGCCGCAGCGGGTCACGACATTAAGCACGTCGAGGGCACATGGCTGGCATTCGAGGCGATACCGTAACGGTCTATCCCCCGCCGGGCACGACCGTCTATTGGGCCGACCACCCGATCAAGATCAGCAACGACCGCTTTGGCGGCGCCGCCAGGCTTAACGCGCACCGGCCCGACAGCGCGCAGCTGCGGTGGCTGCGCGACGTCGCGGGCGGCCGGCCGCCTTTCGTCCTGGTCGACGTGGGCGCCAATGTCGGGCTGTTTTCCAGGCAGGCGCTGATTGCCTTGTCGAATATCGCGCGCGTGTATGCGTACGAGCCGGACGCGACGAATTATGAGAACATGGCCCACAACCTTGCGCCCTGGGCCGGCCGGGTGTCGCAATTTGGTTTTGCGCTGGCCCGCGATAGCGGAGTTTTCAAACTGTACCTTGACCACGAGAACTGCGGCAATTACTCGTTGCTGCGCTCGGCCATGGCTGGCGACCCATTTAGTACCGAACCTGTCGTTACCTTGCGCGCCGACGTCGAAAGCCGCCGGTGGGCGCGACCAGGCTGGCCGATCCTCTATAAGTCGGACGCGCAGGGGTACGACGAGCTGATTGCCACGCTGATCGAGCCGGCGACCTGGGACGCTGTGTTTGCGGCCGTGTTCGAGATTTGGCGAATCCAAAAACCTGACTTCGACGTCGGGGCGTTCCGCGACGTTTTGGCAAGATTTCCGCACCGCAAGCTGCTGCAGACAAACCGCAGCGTGACCGTCGACGAGGCGATTGAGTATTTATCCGGCCGTGACGGTCAGTGGCAGGACCTGGCGGTCAGCAAGTAAGCGCGCGCTGGCTGGCGGCCCTTTCAAGGAGCGACAACGCCGCGCCCATGTCGGCGCGGCTTTTTATTGTCCCTGACGTCGACGCTCGCGGCCGACTCGCAGCGCCACGCACACCGCAGCCTCGCTCTCAAAAATCTCAAGCGCAATCGTCTGCGTGTCCAGGCCGGCGTCCCATCGCGCCATGACGCGTGTAATCAGGTCGTCGTCGTATGCCGCGCGGGCAGGTCCGACTCGCGGGTCTGGCAGCAGTACCGGGCGGGCGAATCGGACCATGGGCCTGCGGTCTACTTTTTTGGCGGCGGCGTGCCGTCAAGCACAGCCAGCGCCCGCGCGACGGTGACGGGCGGGTATCCCTGCTTGGCAATCGCGGCGCGTATCAGTTCGGACTCGTCGTGGTCTAGTGTGACCTTGCCGGCGTGGTAGACCTTGAGCGCCAGGTTGCCGCGCTTGGTCTGGTCGGCCGCGCCCTCGTTCGGCACGGCCTTATTGAGCGAGCCGTAGGCCAGCAGGCCCAGCGTCAGGTCGACAAGCTGGTCGCAATCCGGCTGGTTGTTTTTTGTCACCCACTGTGCGCACTCCTGCATGGGCTTGCCGCTGCCGTCGAGCAGCACGGTCGACATATCGACCTCGGCCGCGGTGGCCGCGGCCGCGGTGGCAAAAATCAGCGCAGCAGTCGTCAGGAGCAATCGTCGCATGGTGTCACCTCGTTGGGGGTCGTGGGGTGGAGTCGTTTACGCCGTTGTACTGTAGCGTGCTTATCCGGTTAGCACACACAGGCAAAATCTTGTGTCATGCGGCTACCCGGCTTTCCACAGCTGGACCCGCAGCACTGCGGGCGAGCCATGCCGTGGCAATGGGCTCAAAGGTATCCGCGCCCCAGTGACTAAAGGCAGCGTTTAATGCCCACAGGATGATACGGCAGTTTTGAGGTGTATACCCCGCCGTTGTATCAATCCGATCAAGGCTGGGTGAATAAGGACCCATTTTGACTGATCTTGAAAAGTTAAAAGGCAAGCCACTTACTTCGCAGACCCCACGCGCTAATCGTTTCTCAATCCATTCAACCGTAATGGTGACTGTTTCACTCCGGCTGTGCGCGCTATGCCATAGACTACTCGCACGCCCTTTTGTGGTTGCTTGATAGCGCCTGACTCGTGCAACACATCTATCCGGGTGGTCGTGATCATGCCGCTTTCGCCTCTCTATGGCTGAGGGCGCTAACGAGCGCAGGCGAACGCATTCGACACATTCACCACTGCTGCTATAACGCTCGCCAAAGTGACCGTGACGGCATAAATGGCCTATGAAAGTCGATGCCCTTCGTCTCATCAAACA
>Ga0181536_10001011_pt1 | contig 33506 bp, 33 predicted proteins | sample PEATcosm2014_Bin_41_FD_121105 | JGI IMG/M metagenome (GOLD analysis project Ga0181536, IMG submission 121105) | Peatland microbial communities from MTU Mesocosm Facility, Houghton, MI, USA - PEATcosm2014_Bin17_60_metaG | ecosystem: Environmental > Terrestrial > Soil > Wetlands > Peat | place...
GGTTCAAATGGCTTCATCTTCTTGCTCATTTACCGTATTCCTTTCATTTGCTCCAGGTGTCTACCATTCGTCATCCGGGTCTAGCAGAATCTTCTTGCTGTAATCCTCCCGAATGCTGGCGTTTGTCGTTAGCTGCGGTATCGCGTGCTCCGCTTTCCCGTCAAGCAGAGGTTCAAGTTTGGGATACTTCCCGCCAGCGCAGGTGTGATAAAAGAGGATTCCTTTCTTCGCGCACAAGTCGCGGATATTGCGAACCCACTGGATGTTATAAGGACGGGGATTTATCAATGTGCTGCCTTGCTCTGCGCCGACCAGCACCCATCCGAATCCGTCAAGATGATCTCCCAACTCTGGCGTCAACTCTTCCAGAATGGGAGCGCAATCTACCCAGCGAAGCACGCACGGAATCTGACGCAGCATGTCCAGTCGCCAGAAATACTTCTTCATCTCCACGCTCGTACCGAGCCAGACGTTTGGATAGCCGTCGCCCCAATCAGTAGGAAGTCTGTCAGCGATTTTATCGACTCTCTTGCTGGCTATCTGCCAGATGAGGTTTGGGGTTTCGCGTATCAGTTCCCAAGCCTCGGCTCGCCACTCGTCAGCCTCGGGCAAGAAGAAGTCCGAATAATTGCACGTGAATATACCTTTCGAGACTCCTTCCTGCGCTGCCTTTGCTTGCCACTTGTACGGCTCTCCTATGCCTCCGTAAATGTCAGCGGATAACCAGTTCTTGCACCGTTTCACTTTCGAAGGGTCAATCCCGCGCTTCTTTTGCTGAACGTACATGTAGCAATTCCTGCAACCCTCACTGATCTTCTGGCAACCGATCCAGAAGTTGAATGTTTCGTCGTGCTCCTTGTGTCTCAGTACCCGAGTCATTACCGCGTTCCTTTCATATACCTTTCTGCCCGGAGACGAGCCTTCTCTCTAATGTCTTCGAGTTGCGTATTTCGAGGCTCAGGAGCGTCTAACTGCTCCATGATCCATTTCCTCATCGCCTTGCCGTCCGGCTTCAACTCTTCCCACTTGGCAAAGAGCAAGTCCGCCCAATGCGCAATGATGTCGCCGTGGCACTTCGGGTCGTGCGTACCTTTGCACCAGCATCCGAGGGTCTTGCCGTGAAGGTTCATCACACGGTAAGCGAAGCCGTCCTGATAGGCGAGCTTGTCGAGGAAGTCGTTTTCGTATAGCTCTAAGTCTTCCTCGCCGAAGCGATTAGCCCAATACGATTGCTGGAGTCCTGCTTTCTTGTTGGCGCGACCGATGTAAACGTCGTACTTTTCGCGCATGCAGTGAACAACTCGCGTCTCACTCATCAAAACGGGACCTCCTCTTCCTCAGCCTTGGCGATCCGCGCTTTGCGATCCGCCAGTACGCGCTTCGCAGCATCACGGTGACAGTCCGGCTCGTTGGGGTTGGCTGCTATGCGTTCAAGTTCTTCGCTTGTTTCGTGGCTCGCGTAGGATTCGATGGCCTGAGCTAATTGCGACTCGTAGACCTTTCTCTTGTACGCCTCGGCTTCCTGTTCGTCGGCGTTTGGCTTTGGGGAAAGAGGGCGTGCGGCGGAAGATGGGGGTGATTGGGGCTGTTTTTCCCCCATCGACTGAGATTCTCGGTCTGTCGATTGGTTAAAACCTTGCTGTGGAGGATTTGATTCAAATCCTTCATTGGTGAACGGTATCTCATCATCCGATATACCTTTCACTGCCGGTTCTTCCTGGCTGTTTATGCTCGTTAGAATTCGTTCCTGCTTGTTGTGTACCGCCTGGCGGTATTGTTCAGCGTTCCCGGAGGTACAGTCGGTACCGTCTGGCGGTACGCTGCTCGGCTGTGGAGGTACACCCTGTACCGTCTGGCGGTATTGTACTGCCTGGCGGTATGGCTTGCTGTTGCTGCTACCTGTACCGTGGTGCGGTACAGCGTTCTGTTTCCAATTCGAGAGGTGATTGACGTTGATGCCGTAATGGTTGGTATCTCCGTTTTTGTTGGTACCGCGATGCCGGAGCACCAGAATTTCCGTGTCAACGAGCCTTTTGATCGCATTTTCGACTGCGCTCTTGCTGAATCCGGTTTGTCGCGCGATTGTGCGAACGCTCGCAAAGCAGCTTCCCGTTTTACCGATGCGATGCGCGATATAGACGAGAACAGCTTTGTCAATGCGTTTGACATGGTCGTCACGGTAAACTGCGTTGACCAGTTGAATCATATCGCCGCTGCCTCTCTGACAACTCCGAGCTTCGGTACTGGCAGAGCGTCCCACGTGTGCCCGTGGAATCTTCGGTTACCATCCACGGTGTGACGGCTTCCTGCCTTGAAAACGACTGCGATAGATCCGTCCGGGTTCTTATGCTGGTATGGCCGCTTTGATCCCCACTGCTTGAAATAAAAGGGCACATTCGCGGCTTGGCAATTGTTGATGATGGAGTCCACCCATTCAGGTCGCATCTCACGAGCCTTCGACGGACCATCTTTGCGTGACTCACCGCCCACCATGATCCAATCGATGCTGGGCAGGTATTTCGGCAAGCTCGGCAAAGTGTCGAGCAACGGCTCGCAAATGGCGAAGCGGACGACGGAGTTGATCTGAACGAGATAAGGCAGCCTTTTATTGGCCCAGTAATCATTTTCGACAGAGAAGCCAATCCACACGTTTGGCCACGGGGTCTCATTCGCTCCCCACGGCAAATTCTTGATGACGTTGTCGTGGCGCTTGGTAATCAGGCTCCAAGTCAGCCACGGCGTCTGCTTAATTAAGGGCCAGAGCTTTTCCCGCTCGGCATTGAGGATGGGGTGATCCTCGAACACATCGGACCACGAACAACAAGTGATGTGATTCAGATGAGCACCTTTGATGCCCTGCTTTTGCTGCCAAGAAGTTGACCACTTCAACGGCTCGCGCCAGTAAGACTCACTCAAGCTGTAACGCTGCCCGTGCCAAGCATCGGGATACTTGCCTTTGCATTTTCCTATCTCGGTTGCCTCCTTCGCGTAACAATAAGCACAACCGGGGGAAATCTGCTGACACCCCACGGCAATGTTGAAAGTGAGTGCCCAAAAGTCGGTCGGGTTTTTGTTTATGCCCATGCTTTTTATGCTGCATCCTTTCCTTTCACTATTTGCAACTTCGATGATGTGAGGTTGAAGCCCAAGCCCGCCTTTTCGCACATCTCGCGGCGGGCTTTCTTGTTTTCGAGCAAGCGCGTGTATTCGTCCGTGATGTTCTTCGCGCCATGCCCGACCCAGAACTTGACGTATGCATCGGGAACTCCGGCATCTGTTCGCAGGTAAGTGACACGGAAAGAGCGGAAGGAGTGTTCGTTGTATCCCGTCTTTTTCGTCTCTGGCCTTGGCCCAATCACGCCGGGGACGGTCGCATCATCAACGTGTTTCCATATCGTCGCGTGAGTCTGATTCATTTTCTTGCGGAGCTTTGCCTCAGCGTCAACATCGCGCTTCAGGATTGGCCGTTTGCGGTCCCACAGAATGTTCCGCATCACATTCTTGTAAAGGTTCGATTGCAGGATGGGCTTTCCCGAGTCAGTGCAGAACAGATAGCCCGAGGTTCTGTTCCCGACGTGCTGGAGCAGCAGACCGGCTAAAGTGGGGTGAACATCAACCTCACGCTCCGCTGCCATTGTCTTGCCGTCGTCTTGCTTCTTGCCTGTTTGCAGAGTGATGGAGCGAACGTAAATCACTCGGCAATCCTTGGAGAGTGTTGTGGTCGTTTCCCGGTCGGCTCCCAGTTCGATGCCGAGGGCTTCGGAAATGCGGAGACCAGTTCCCGCCAGCAAAGCAAAGAGCACCTTATATTGCCCTTGCGCTCTTTCGATGATGGCTTCCACCTGTTCCGCTGTGAACGCTTTCGTGTGGCGCTTCTTCGACTTCGGCAAGCCAACCTGCTTTCTCTTCCACTTGACCCGAAAGAGGGGCTCTCCGTCGTCATTGGTGAGTGATTCGATGACCTGAATCACGTTGGTAATCACGTCGTCCATCACGCTCCGGCTGACTTTCTCCTGAATCATCCGCTGCACCAGAGTCTTGACCTGCACGAGCTTGACTTGTGCCAGCGGAAGATCACCGAGCACGGGATACGCATGGCGGAAGAGGCAATGCGCGTATAAACGAAGCGTGTTTTCGTGCAGCACGCCACCGGAGCGCAGAGTCTCCAGCCATGAGTTGCCGACTTCTCGGAACGTGACGCTGTGCTTGACGCTATCCGATATTTCCCCGGCTACTAGTCCGAGGTCGGACATCACTTTCAGCTTGGCCTTTTCCCGAAGCGCCTTGTCCTGAATGGAGCCGGGACCTTCAATCGGGCAGACCTGCTTTAGCCGTTGCTTGCCGTCAATATAAGGACGGATACACCAGAAGTCGCCATGTTTGAACAATGCGGGATTCTGGCTCATGACACGCTCCCGCTTAATGACTGATCTTGGGGAAGCGCGGGCGCTGCGAACAGCAGTAACCCGAGAACTGCTAAAATGCGTAAAGCTCTCTTCACTTGGGGTCTCTCCTTGAGAACTGAGTTAGGAGCCGCTGAGAGTTGCCGCTCTCAACGGCTCCGTTTGGTTTATTCCTCTATTTCGTTCGGGTCTGGCTCATCCGCGCATTTCTCTAACGGGTAACAGTCCTCCGTCAGCGGCGACGGACCAAGCGTGTGGTTTGTAGGCGGTTTGCAATATTCTTTCCGGCTGCCGTTATTGCCACGACCTTCGCCGTGGGAAGAGTGAATCCGAGACCGCACTTTCCGCCCATCCGCGGCTCCTGTTTAACTTTGTTGTAGACTTCCTGAATTGACCCGTCCGAATGACCGAGCCAGAAGTCAACTATCGGCTGAGGCACGCCTTCGAGAACTGCGTAGGTGTGCCGGAATCTGCGGAACGAATGAAATCCGTACTTTCCCTTCGTGCCCTCGGGCAGCACTCCGGGGAACTTTTCCACGCCCGCGCAAGGCCAGCCCGAGGCGTTCTTTTCGCGCTTCATAATCTTGCGGGAGCGACCGCGCAGGAGAGGCGCAAGCAAATCGCGGCGAAGATTCGCGTACCTAATCATCGTGCCCTTGCTGTTGGGGAAAAGGAATCCGCTTGTCGTGTCGTCTATGAACGCTTTGAGCAAGGCGGCAACGTCAGGGTGAGTGCCAACTTGCCGAATGCTCCCATCCGTCTTGGGAGTGTCTTGGAACTCTCGGGGCTCGTCCCGCCAAGCATCGGCTTCGGGCAAGAAAGAGTCCGAATACGAACAGGCGAATACGCTCTTGAGCACGCCAGCAGATGCAGCCTCGCGCTGCCATCGTCGCGGCTTGACCCAGGTGGTCGTACATCTTTTTATAGCTGTGGGGTCGAGACCCCGACGTTCTTGCTGCATAAACATGTAGCAGTTTCTGCAGCCTTCGCTGCATTTCTGACAGCCTATCCAGAAATTGAAGGAATAATCATGTTGCGCTGAATGGTCCACGTTCTCTTTCTCTTTTTCCGCCGGAAATGCTTTACTAAACGTCTTTCTAGGCACTATTATAGCATACTTATAGGTACGTACAAAACCGTCTAAGTATGCGGCTTGCCGGTCACCAGAACCGCATCAAATAGCCCCGATCGACCGCCATGATCTAGGAGTATCTGCTAAGTCCTTTCTTATCAATGCTTCTATACGGACCCTCCCGACTAACTGGCCCTCGCGGGCACTCCGAACATAGATGTTATAACAACTATCTGTTAAACAGACATCTAAAATGCCCCGTAAATGGCCCTGGGAAGCCCCAGGACGCACGATCTCCCCTGCCCTGGCCTTCCGGTACACCGCCTTAGCACACGCACAGGTGCTTTCTGAGCATCTAGACACAATCCTTTTATCGGCCTAAAGTGTTTCTATTGAGGGCCACATGGAAAAACAGATACGCCTGTCACTCACCGTGGACGCGGGAGTGAAGAGATTAATAGAGGATGCGGCGGCAAAACACGCGGACGGGAATATAAGTGCCTATGTTCGTGGACTCGCGCTGCTTCATGCGCTTATCGAAACTCGCCGGACTGGAAAAGCGGACATCCCCGGCTGGCTTCTCAACGAATTCCCTCTGGACCTAATTGAGCAATTGCGCATCGCAATAGCTTCGTACAAAAGCCAGGACATTATTGATGGCGAATTGCAGACGGACCAAGTTGTAGAAGTGCCCGCGCCGAAACACCGCAAGAAATAAGTGATGCCATCCAGAATTGCCTGATATTCTGGGTGCTCTTCGTACAGTTCCTCTTTCATTCCGTCCCGGTGCATTCTTCAATTTGAAATGGTTCGGATTCATCGCGGATTCCCTACTTCGACCACGTATGCGAGACTTTTATCTCCTTAAGGAAATCCCATTCGATGCCTGGAAATTGCTCGTCGATAGCTCTACGCAGAGCGCCAGCCATCCGCTGTTTAACCTCATCGGCATCTTTGGGGGACGCCTGCACAATGACCTCATCGTGGATTGAGTTTGAAAGCAAGGCTGCAGGTTTCTTGTCTCCGTATGGTGGCTTGCGGAATTCTTCGCGCATGAAAATCATGGACAGCTTGAGCAGGTCGGCGCAGCCGGATTGAATTGGTGTATTCATTCCTCTCCGCGCTATCTGTTTGACGGTCAGGACTGCTGGATCAAACGTCCGCGTGAACCCACTCTCTGTCGTGATCTGATTTGTTCGGACGGCTACGCCGGCATTCTGCTCAACATAGTCGCGTAGTTTCGCGGCCTTCGAGAAAAACCCGGCAATGATCTTCTCGGCCTTGGCCGTGGATATGTTCAGCGATTCAGCCATCCCGCGAGCAGTGGCCCCGTAGAGTATGCTAAAAGCTACGCCCTTATGTTTACTGCGAACTTCCACTGCCTGTTGGTGTTTTGGATGGTTCGGGTTTCTATATGCGTCCAGAAACTCCTGCGGATTCCGACAGAGGGTGTCCGCAATGACCATGGCGTGAACGTCCTCGCCTGATTGAATAATTCCGAGTAACCAAGGGTCGCCGGACAGCTTCGCGGCTATGCGAATTTCGATTTGTGAGAAATCCGTATACACGAAGGTCATACCCGGTCTTGGCGACAGGATTTCCCGCAACTCGGGGACGCCCTTGATGTGTTCAGGTCTTTGCCACTGTTGGAAATCGGAGCACAGTCTCCCCGTATCTGACCGAGTGGGTTTGTGCTTTGGGTACAGATACCCGTCTGTGGCTTTCGCACGCCAGCATTCCCCGTGATTATGGATCATCGTATCGCAGTGATTCATTTCGATTAGCAATTCGCAGGCTTTTGATGCCGCTGGTATTTTCTCGGCTAAATCCCGCAACTCGACCTTGCCTCGGCCCTTAACGTTTACGCCTTGAATTCCATTCAACGCCGCTACTACCTGTTGGTCGTCGTCAAAGTTTGTTAAATCGAAGCCGAAGTCTATGTAAGTGCGACCGTTCTTATCGACTCCCTGCTCCGGTTTCTTTGGCGTTTTATCAAGCTCCTTTACCAATTCGGCTCTCAAATCTTGCTTGTGCTTCTTGAAATACGCTATGCGCGCATTCAGGGCCGCGACGTTCAACAAGAAACCTGTGCTCTCGATTTCTTGGATCACGGGCGGCAACAGTGCCTCGATTTCTTGATTCGTCTTCATCGTGGTTGCCCAATCTTCGGCGTTGGCCAGTCGGGGGAGACTTTGCAGGATCCTTGCGCGATGCCGAACGAGTGGTCCGAATAATTGAGGCTCATGGCTAAAATGGGCATTCCCATCCGTCCGGCTCCGGTGCAGGGGGCTCTGTATGATCTGGCATTTTGGCGAGCAGAATCTTCGCCGCCTCCCGCGCGTAATAGTTCCAGTTACTCGTACCTGCTGCGACAGATTCTAAATCTTTCCGGTTAAGGGCTAAGCCTGTTTTGTTCCAATGCTCGATATAGTCCCTCACGTAGGGATTGTTTTCATCTATGGGAGCGCTGGCGGCTGTTGATGGCGATGCCGAAGTGGGCGAAGAATCGGGCCGGGCTGGAACATCTGAGGGGATCCCCGGTATCCCTTTTAGCCAATGACCTTCCATCGTGAATTCTCTCTTCCCGTTATAGGTCCGGAACCTGCCCCATCCAGCGTAGACATTGCCTTCCGCTGCTTCCAGTTGCGAAACCCCGTCCTTGCTCCAAACTTTGGTTAGCTGGTCGCCTATTTGAAACGACGCGCGGGGATGTGGCCCGCCAAATTTCCTAAGCTTTGGGACGATGAATACGACAACAGTGCGCCCCTTTGGACCCTTGGTCCAATAAGGCAGAGGTCGCGGGAAGCCCTGCTCGTTCTCAACATCTTTCTTCAGTGTCGCCTTTTCTTCCGCCTTCGCCGATGCCCCCAGAGCAGCCGGGGCAGCGGCATCTGTCAGAGGTTTTACTGGATCGTGCGTTTCCCTTGACGGATATACCGAGGGTTGTGTTGTGAAAGTCGTTTGCTGTCCGCAATTTAAGTTTGTTTTTGCGGTGTCAACATGCAATTCACCGTCGTGAAGGTGCAATTCACTTTCTTTGGCGTGCACTTCACTTCCGCCAACGTGAACTTCAGCTTTGACAGATTTCACCTGAACTTCCGTTGGAGTTGATTCCACTTTATCGCCCGCCCACGAAGAGGGAATGAAAGCTTCCTTCTGAATCCCTTTTTCCAGGTGCAGCGCGTAATTTGTGGGCCGATGCTGGTTGCCTTTGTTCAAGGTCTCTACCAGGCCCTTTTTCTCCAACCGGCCGATGATGTCAGAAACGCTCTTCACCGTCAGGTCAGTTTTCCAGGCAATTCGCCGCTGGCTTGGAAAACAATGCGTCCCTTCATCGTTGGCATTGTCGGCCAACGCCAGAAGCACCAGCAGCTCGCCTTCGTTGTCGAGTTTCAAACTCCAAACTGCGTCAATCAGTTTTATGCTCACGGAGAAATACCTCTCTCCCGGCTCTACCGGGGCGGATATTGAAAACGAGGGCCAACTTTGTTGGCCGCGCTAAACATCCGGTGGCAGATGAAGCCCTGCCCGGCTCTTTGTGTGTGATTTCCCGGCGTTACTTGCACGCGGGGGAGTTCGAGGGAATTGCTTTGAACTCTTTAATCTCGGGGCTGCCTCCCCGGTCAGGTAGCGCCATGTCACTGGCGCAATCGTTGCAGCTTGATCTGCGTCAGGTCAGCTTCGGTATTGATTCCGATTACATAACATAATTATACCACTAACACTGCTCGTTCCAAAGAGGGCAGGCAAGAGTACATTCATGTTCTGGAGGCTTTCCCATACGACCCAGCTCACACGTCCAGGCGATCACGGTATGCCTCAATCCCTTGCGGGTAAGGACAATACTTTCACGCCTCGATCTCGCGGAACAGGGAAGAGAGAGGCAGCAGGTAAACGGAAGAGGCGCGGTCTCATTTAACACAATCCTTAAACAGCCGCAGTTTATAGAGAGTGAGCGAGCGAGGCCCCAGCCGGAGCAAGCGCAGTGCATCCTTTCATTATGATCTGCCAGGTGAAGAGGGTGTTTGAGGTCCAGGTAAGAGACAATTAACGGACTTGCTCAATTGGCTGGAATTTGGAACTAATTGTGAAGCAGCCACTTATTGTGATAAAGGGTATCTGGCAGATACAGGAGGATGTATATGGCAAATACCCTTAGGTTTCAGAAGGGTATCTGGTGGATACCCTTCTACTTTTCTGATATGCTGATTTTGCGCGCGTACTTTCGCGTAGGAAGTAGGGACTATGCTCATAACGGAAGCTGATCGGTACGAGATGGACCGTCTCCAAGAGAACGAGAGACGCCTTTACACGGTGAATCAGATTTCACAGTGGTACGGACTCTCTCAGGAAGAGAGAGACGTTTTGATCGCCGTCCGGCACTGTCAACGCGAACGGACAGCCTTGGGCAAGGGTAGCAAAGGTTGGGCGCATGCGAGTTATGGGCAACTTGGCGACGCCATAAACCGCTCACGCCAGTTCGCCCGGAAACTCCTTAGGGGTTTGCGCGATAAAAAGGTAATCGAGATGAATGCCAGCGATAAAGCAGGCAGGGGGTTTGCTTTCAACTTCACTATCCACGAACAAGGTTGCTGTCACCGCCCGGAACAACGCGGCCGAAAACAACGCGCCCGACACGCGCAACCAAACAGCGCAACGAAGTTTGCTGAGAACGCCGCGAAGCACATGCCACCAGTCAAGGCGAGCACGGACAACGAAGACATAGCGTAGAAACGCGTTACAAACCTAACCGCAATCCCTTTATGAGTTAGATGACTTCCGCTGAGTGCACATGCGGCAACTGGAATTCCACTCGTTGCTGAATGAGCCAGGAGTCTTTCTCTTCCCGCACACAACATACGCGTGCTTTCCGCCCCGCAACGACTCCGGGTCTGCGTACTCTTTCGCTGGCACTTTCCGTTAGCCAGTTTCCCGCAAAGTCCGGATGTGCCAGGAAATCGTAGCTTGGGCTTTGTGAAGCATGGCCGCAATGGTTTGCCGGGCGAGCACGATATTCTGTGGAGGCAGTTGAAGGAGTTGTTGTTGGGAGTAGTGCCTCGCACGCGGGAACGAATTTCAGTGGTAATTGACATCAAGGCCGTTGAGATCGCAGCGGAGGCTGTACACACCTAAGGATATTGTGCCTGAAAGCTCTATAGCGACGAGAATCACTTAGTCTTCAGTGCCCCAACGATTTAGAGAGTCGAGATAGTGTTCGAACTTTGCCTGATAAGACTCGAGCGGTACTGTCGAACCAGTCAAGCGGGCGAAAGTTGATCCAGCACTCTCGTCCGTGTTTACCACCGTCACCCGCAGGGATCTTTTTTCGTGCTTGCCAGTTTTCAGCAGATTAGATCGAAGGGCCCGCCTGAACACTAGGCGAGCAAATTGGTCCTCCTTGGGCAGCGAATATCCCATGAAAAAGAGCTCAGTGGCATCAGCAACAGCCTGGTAAATAGAGCGCCAAGTCCTCTTGAGACACTCGTATTCGAAACTCTTCGCTGCCACAGGAGGAACAATCACAGGTTGAACCCCGGAGAGTTCGGGGTGTTTGGAAAAGTTGAAGTGTGGGTAGAGCCTTACTTCTTTGTCTAGTTTCTCAGTTTTCTTGAGAAGCATCTTCGAAAGGTCCTTTTCCATAAACCAATCGATAGAGCCGTGGGGCTTGAGGACTGTGATGAATTTTCCCTTCCGCTGCCGGTTGTAAGTGTATGGCATCCAGAACTCGTCCTCGCGGTCCCAGAGTCCGCGTTCTAGAGTCACATCCCAGTTAAAGGTTATCGCCGTATCCGAGTACTTTAGAAACTTTGTGGCAAATGTCTTCATGGGATTGAGAGCATCGACTTTTTGCATTCGTTCCCATAGATAATCTGTCACGGCCTTAAGTGTAATGTTTCTCACGAAGTCGAGCTTCGGCTTGGGCCAAAGGCTACTTTCTATGAATTCTTCTGAATTAAATGATTTTGCCATCTCTAACAAATTCAGAAAGTCTTCGATATTGGGGTAGTTCCGAAGTTCCTCATCAAAACTGGGATACAGATACGAAAGGAGGTTCGCAACCAGCCTTTTGTTGCCGGCGTCCGTCCCGCCCAGCCGAACAATCGACTCTCCAAGGATGTCTTTGGATAAAGCAATGCCGCACGAAGCCGATGCACCTGCTCCCAGGACATACACACGTCGGTGCCTGAGATCCGGAGTTCGCCCTTTCTTTGACTTCGTCATTAAAAACGCTACTCCTCAAGTTCGATGTCCTGAAATGTATGTTTGTTGCCACGGCGGAGAGTTCTCACGATTACCCTCCGGTTCACCATTGGTCCGATAACATCGTCCAGAACCTCACCAACACCGGAGATGTGGATAGGAGGCTTTTCTTCATCCACGCGTACCTCCAACCAATCCTTGTCCAACTGCACGCCCCGTAGTATTCCGCGCACTTCCTCTTGAGACCCATGGCTATCCAATTGGTCTGGGGTTCTAAGATTCCGCAGAGCCCTATTCAGATCTTGTCTGGTTTCTGTCTCAAATGTGACACGAGGGTCACCCGGGCGGCTCGCATCCCGGACTTCTAGGCGCGTAAAGGTCTTTCCAGTCGGAGCGAGTCCTCTCGATAAATTCAAAAACGCGCTACGATATCCAGCGTCAGGCACCACCACGGATAGCTCCTCCTCCTTGCCAGAAGAAGTCGCTCTCAAGACACTAAAAAACGTCGCAGTTACTCCTTCAATCTTTGGTCGTCCGAGTTCCCAAAGGGGCAGCTGCACAGGCTCCCGCATTCGCACTGCGAACTGATAACTGCCAGCTGGTGCCTGAAAAAGCCATGGACTAAACATTTCTTGTATATCACCCGCAGGCCCACCATGTTTTCTCAGCGGGCGCCCTAGGAGCATCTCCACGGTTCGATACAATACTGCCTTTATCCCCTCCACCCTACTGACGATCAAATCCAGCGGCGCTCCTCCGTGGATTACTTCACCACCTTGCACGGAAACCAACACATCGCCCCGCATGAACCTTACGCCCGAACGCTCAGCTGCCTCAGCAGTCCAAAGCAGTGAGAGCAGCTCGCGCAACTGCTCCCTTGCGAACTCTGGTAGGCCTCCTTCAGCCAAGCAGCTATGGGCCAGCCCCTCCGCCCGCGTAAAATCATGGCCCTTATACCAAAGCGCAACAGCACTGACGACGGTGATCCCCTTGGTGCGTGGTTTGTTGTTCCCTACTTCATCAAGCGCACTTGTCTCTTCCTCAGCCGCCCGCAGATACAGTTGCCCCGCGTGCGCTTCATCACCATCCCGGCTAGCACGCTCGGCTTCTGCCGCCAGTCGCTCACTATTCGTGTGATGTGAGTCCCAACTCACTCGTCCCTCACAACGTCCTTCATCAAAAGCACTTTTGCAGAAAACCCCATGACGCCAGCCAAGGCGGGCAAACTGCTATTGCCACGCCGCGCCTGGGCTACTTTCTCCGTGAGCCTCCTGGCTACCAGTTTGTAGTCGCCTTCCCTAATGCCTGATACTTCGAGCCGTGAACAATCCTCCAGGTCCTCAACGCCAGAGTCAGCAGGCCCTACGTAATAATCTGCTCCTGTTCCAGTCTCTGCCCGGCGAACTGCAAAGATGTCACGCGACAATTCGACTCCTGCGATTACACAACCATACGCACCAAATTCCGTTGCATCCGTCGAGTTTGCGTAAGCGGCCAAAACGCGAGAGTCAGGCACGCTCCAACTCACACTTGCCTCGAATACGCGGCCATTGTCAGACAGTTCAATGTCAATGGGTGGCGTATTTCGGTCACTGAGGCAAACTGATGCAGCTTCCTCGTAACAACCGGCAATCGCTGGTGTCAGCGCGCGATGACGTTCGTGCATTTTGTGGATTCTTAGATTATTGGGCATAACGTCTACCACGGGCAGTCGGTCAGCCATGTCAAGTTACGTCGAGCTATAAAGCATCTTATCAGACGGGGAGCACCGTTTCCCAAACAAGCTGGACACTGTGGCGGGGGCACAGGGCAGAAGACTCACGGCTCGCTCCAAAGTTCAGTTATGAGCGGTCGATCTGACTTTAATGTAACGCAATCAAATGGCGTTCAAGAATCCCATCAAATTCCGCGCTCCTGGCTCATTGAAATCAAGGAGCGGAATCAGAGATCCGTTAATGTTCGATATTCATCAGTTTATTTAGCAGCGTGGGAACTGAACTGGATTTTCAATCTACAAGGCCTATGTTTTCGTGGCGTTGCAGCGGCCCTTCTTTCAAGCAGTGCAAAAGGCACATAGGTCAGAGCTTTAAGAATCTAGAGCGTTTCAGTGGCTGGGGGCCCAGCCTGCTGTTCGGGTAAGGTGCCAGGAGTGGATCTGACATGAAGCCCGCAGGTGCCAAGATTCGAATGCCGTTGGCTTTCGAAGTAGTCTCGCAGTATCGTGTACTGAGCAACTACTAGAAATCCTTTGCAACTGGAGACTGGAATGGGCGTACTCACCGGCTGTAAGCCGCGCAAGGAAGTCCTAAAGGGTGATTTGGATGACGCCATATTCGCTGCGGAGTTCGGCGACCTAATCTCAGGCAAAGCTCCTGCCGTATACGGCGATTCAAAGACCTTCTTCCAAAATACGTATCCCACGGAACATCTAAAGAAGATTGTTCAGGTAGTGTTTGATCGCCTCGCAAATCCCAAGGAAGGTGGCGCCTCGATTCGATTGAGTACGGGTTTCGGTGGCGGCAAAACCCATACACTAATGACACTGTGGCATCTCGCCAAGAACATTGGGAATGCCGCAATGGGCACGGACCTTCTTCCCGCCGCAGGCCGACCGAAGTCAGTGACAGTCGCTGCGATCGACGGAGGTAAGGCTGGCTCGCCAGTTTTCATCCGTCACGGGAAGCTGGAAACGCACAGCCTGTGGGGTGAATTTGCTTACTGTCTTGGTGAAGAGAAAACATACAAGGCCGTGGCCAAAGTGGACAATTCGGAATCACACCCGGACGAAGATCTTTTGGAGAGCCTATTCCCAGCGGGCCCAGTCCTAATTCTGTTGGACGAGCTGGTAGTACACATGGCCACCTTATCAGATCGTGGCCAAGGCAATCTTCTGTCTTTCCTGAAGAAACTCGGAAGCATCTGTAGTCAGAGACCACAAACCATCCTTGTTGTGACAGATCCAGGGCAGCAAATTGTCTACGCGCAACATGCCGCAAAGATTGGGGACGCACTTGCTATTGCTGCGTCTCACCTGGACGAAATGTTTGGTCGTAAGATGAGCGACTTTGACGCCATCGGAAAGGAGGCCGCTCGCGTTATCGTTAGGCGGCTTTTCGAGAAGGTTGATCCCACGGCAGCACAGAGTGCATCCGCTCTTTATCACAATCTTTACACTCGAGTTTTGCAGGATTCACCGGGTTCTGTTCCAAATGACGCGTCTGGCTCAACGTATGCCAGTCGCATTGTGGAATCTTACCCGTTCCATCCAAGATTGCTCGACACAGCACATGACCGGCTGGGGGCTCTACAGGACTTTCAGAAGAGCCGCGGCGTCCTCCGCCTCTTTGCAAGGATCCTTCGCGACATTTGGGATGCTGAAGAGGACATCGAGCTAATCACTGCTGGTGAAATCAATTGGTCGAGTCCGCGAATTCAGTCGGATCTATTGCAGCGCCTAAACCGTGACAATTTCAAGGCGGCAGTTTCGGCAGATATTGAAAAACACGCCTTCGAGCTGGATGGATCCGTGCGAGGAGTTCACACTCGTGTTGCCTCCGCTCTGCTATTGGAAAGTCTGCCGTTGCAATCGAACAGCGGTCTTGATCCCGCAGAATTGACGCTTGCAGTACTGAGACCCGACGAAGCCGGGACCGAACAGGCTGAAGCGCTCGACCGTCTGGTAGCCATTAGTTGGCACACCTACCCCATGCCCGGCAGCCGCGGCTGGCAATTTAGGTATGAGCCAAACATCATTCGGCAGATTGATGAACGTAAAGCAGAAGTGCCGATCGAAGACGCAAAAAGCCGAGTCTTCTCAGAAGCACAGCATTATTTTGGAGGTCCTTCTTTTCGACCTGCCAACTGGCCAAGCACAGCTCGCCAAGTGCCCGATGCCATGGACCTGCAGCTTGTTCTATGTGAGGACGAGAAGCTTGCAAAGTTGGTTTGCAATTACAGTGATGACACGGATCCCAAAAATCCGCTGCCACGTCGTTTCAAGAACGCAATTGTGGCTGTGACCTGTTCTGAAACGGCTCTTAGAGAAGCGATTGAAAAGGCGCAGCGTTTACTTGCTGCGGAGTTGATCGAGAAGGATCATCGCACAGGTGAATCGGCCAAGTTGACCAGGGAACAACTCAGCAGGGTGAAGCCTGAGCTCCATAAGTTCTTCCGGTTGCAGACCTTCCGTGCGTTTGACAAGGTCGTTCTTGCGGGAATGCCAACGTACAACCTTGAGGAGAAGTATCAAGCATCGGAGGAGCAGATGCTTCAGAAGCCCCAGGGGCAGTCCTCCCTTCGTAAATTCCTCGAGAATAAAGATTTGATCTACAGCCCCGGAGATGCACTGGACGTTGACCGTTTCCTGAAGGACGTCCTGCCGGGCGCTACACCATTACCAGATCAACCAGATGTGTATACAGCCGAGGCAGTTCATCAACGCCTTTTGGGAGCTTCGGGATTGCGTTTAATCCCCGATGGCAGCATCACCCGGCAGACACTGCTCAAAGCCGTCGATGACGGGAAGATTCTAGTTTGTCTCCACGACGGTCGTGCCTACGATTCACAAGGCTGTGTGACCGGCCCCGAGGGCATGCGGAGACGAGAGGCTTTAGAATTAACTTCGATTCCGTTAGACAAAGAAACTCTTGTTTCCACAGTCAGCTCGGCCACCGCCAAGAATTGGACACGCACGGACAAACCGGGAGAGCCTGGCGCTCCGAAGTGGACGCCTCCTCCCGCAGCTCAAGCTGATCGGGTGACGGCCTATTCATGGGACCAAGCGATCGAATATTCTGCGACTAGACCTCTAAGAGAGCTGTCATTGCGCGCATCCACTCCTGCGGATGCGGCGAGGCTCTCGGGAATTGCTCAACCAATCGGTGCCACGAGCCTTCAATTGTCAGTTTCCGTGAGCGGAGATCTCAAAGACGGCGGCAACATGAATTTCGCTGCAAATCAAGTTAAGCCAAATCATCCCTCGAAACCGTTGCAGACCGCCCAAACCATCTTCAATTCCCTTGTGGAAGGATCTTCCTACGAAGCGGAATTGAGTCTAGGTTTTGGTGACGGTCGACATGATTTGAAGTCAGCAATCGAGCAAATGGCCCAGAGCTCCCCCGAAGGAATCAGCCTTACAGCAGTATTCGGCAAATCACGGGGAGATCAAAAGTGAAGGTACGGGAAGCGGCATTTGCACTTCGCGTCGTTCGGCGAAGAGTTGGAGATGCGGGAATTCTTTATCGACGTAGTCTTACACGTTCGCATGAAGAAAGGCTGACTAAAGTCGCTGCGATATCACCCTTAGCATTTGCGTCAGGGGCTCCGTTGTTGCGCGCCGCGGTGCGATCTTCAAGTGGTTCGTCGGCCAAGCTGACAACCGGGCCTTTTCACCCACTCGACATGGACTGGGGAGCGCGCGTGGCGTGCTATGCACTTGTGGTGTCAGGACTTCGAAATCCCGATCGAATGCATCAAGCTGCCCAGCATCTTACTGGAGCGGACGGAGCGGAAGCTGCCTGGTGGTTCGGACACATGAGCAACGGCAAAGGCCGTCGCGTTGTCCGGGCGTTGAGGATACTGCTTGAGGCGGTGCGATGAGCAAGCCGCCTCGGGTGCTGATTGAAGACTGGCTCCCCGCCGCGGCGATTGGCGTCGAGTGCATGCGAGAACGCGGGAGTGCCAGCGCACTCGCTCCTCACACGTTTTTGCATGTCTGGTGGGCTCGCCGTCCTTTGACTGTTTCTCGTGCTGCTGTCCTTGGGTCCCTTCTTCCAGAGGATTTTTCTCGAGACGCATTCGAGAGGCTCCTTGGTTTCGGTCGACCCAGCAAAGAACTCGTGGAGATTCGGAAGCTGATGGACACCGGGTACCAGGTCCCTGGTGGCTTTGATTGCGGACGGGCATTCAAGACCATTCTTCGCCCTGAGGATGTCGAGTCAGCTCATGACGCTGCTAGAAAAACATGGGGGTACCAGATCACTGTAATTGACCCTATGGCGGGAGGAGGCTCAATTCCGCTTGAGGCCGCACGTCTTGGTTTCCGCTCGATCGCTAATGAGTACAACCCAGTTGCGTGTTCTGTCTTGGAGGTGACTGTAGATTACCCGTTCAGGTTTGGGGAGGTACTAGCCAAGAGGGCACAGAAGTGGGCGGTTCTTTGGAGGCAGCGAATCGAAAAGCGGATAGCGAAGTTTTATCCGGAGCATCGCCTGGCTCTCGTGCACGCGTATGTTTTTGCCCGGACGATTCCATGTCCTGATACCCAACATCCGACGCCGCTCGTACCAGATTGGTATTTATCGCACCCGAAATCTGGAAGTGAGCAGATTGTTGCTGCACCGATCGTTGACAAGAAGAATGGAACATGGACCGTTCGAATACGAGAGATCGGAGCCAGACATGGACAACTGAAAGAGGCACCGCGACCGACTTATTCCGATGGCAATGGCGTCTCGCTCTTCACCGATCATGTCATCCCGAAGGACTACATCAAGGCAAGAGCGCAGGCCGGAGACATGGGAAGCGCGCTCTATGCCTTCGTATTGAAGACGAACAAGGGACTCGAATTTCAACCGCCCGAACCCGAAGAGTTGGACGCGCTCCGTAGCGCCGAGAGAGAACTGACGCGCCTACGTCCTTTATGGGGAAGGGCAGACGTAACTCCAACGGAGGAGATTCAGGTCGGTGACCAACCCGGCAACCGATTGTTAATTGGCGGAATCAAGCGCTGGATCGACCTATTCACACCTAGGCAACTGCTGTGCTTTGGGACCATGGTGGAAGAGCTTCGGAACTTAGGTGAAGAACTTATCAAAACTGAAGGGCCGGAGTGGGGTGCGGCGATTTCTCACCTGCTCTCTCTCGTGCTGGATAAGTTTGTCAACCACAACTGCATTCTTTCACGTTGGGAAAACACGAGGACCGTTGTTAAAGGAATTTTCGGTCGGCATGGCTATGAGTTTCATCCAACGTTCGCCGAGCTTGCACCGTGTGGAAGTGGGGCCGCACTTAAGTGGGCGATCAGCGATGTCCTTGAGGCATACGAACAAATCAGTGTGCTTTCGAGATCGGGCGATGCAGTTCCGACGGAAATTTCCCTTGGTTCAGCCACAAACTTGCCCCAAATCCCTGATGGAAGCATGACAGCTGTTGTCGTTGACCCGCCATACGCTGATAACGTCCAGTATGCTGAGCTCGCTGACTTCTTCTACGTTTGGCTAAAACGGACTCAAGGACGCCGTCGCCCGGAATGGTTCTCGACCTACCTTTGCGAACGTGATCAGGAGGCCGTCGTAAATCTTAGCCGCCACCGCAAAGACAAAATACCCGTAAAGGAAGTTCGCCGATCTGCCCATCGGTTCTACGAGAGCCTGATGCGCGACACGTTCAAAGAATGCAAGCGAATGCTCCGTGATGACGGCGTCCTGACTGTGATGTTCACACACAAGAAGCAAGAGGCCTGGGTCGCGCTCTTCACATCGCTTATTGAAGGTGGGTTTACAGTTACAGCCACCTGGCCAGTGAAAACCGAAAGCGAACACAGCCTGCACCAAGCCAAGAAAAATGCGGCGCAAAGCACAGTGATACTGGTCGCACGGAAGCGTCCAGTTGCAGCAGGCGTCGGCTACTTTGATGAGGCAATGAGACGCGAAATACGCGATAAGGCGCGGAGCACTGCGGAACGTTTGCAACGCGAAGGATTGAATCCTGTGGACCAGCTTGTCGGCTCCTTTGGACCTGCTATGGAGGTTTATAGTCGACACGATGAAGTCCGCACCGACACGGGATCACCGGTTGCTGTAGACAAAGCAATTGACGAGGCCGCGGACGCCGTGAGCACTTGGCGCGTCGAGCAATTGGCCGCACGGGGACTTGACGGAGTCGAACCGGAGGGTCAATTTGCACTTCTTTGTTGGGACGTACTGGGTGCGGCTGAGTTTCGATTCAATGAAGCAAAGCTTCTTGGACACGCGGTCGGAATGGACGTCGATCAACTCGTCGCTGCTGGCCTGGTCACGAAATCGGGCGACAAGATTCAGATGGTTCCAGCCAAAGAACGACGACGCCATCGTGCATTGGATCCAGACGAAGTTGAGGAGACGCTCTTCGGCAGAGTCGCAGTTTCCAAGAAGAGAACAAAGAGAGATGTTCTTAAGATTCACCCCAACGACCCCAGATTCAGGACAGCGCTTGACGCTTGCCATGCGCTAGCGCTTCGCTACATTGAAGGTGGACACGCGGCAGCAGGGTTGGGTGCGGCAAAAGCTTTGGCGCGACAGCAGCGTTGGACGATCGACTCACCTGTTGCGCGGCTGATGGAAGCCCTAGTACACGCTGCCCCTCCTGCCCTGCGGCATGAAAAGGGCAAACAATCTGCGGCAGGGAAGTTCCCGGAATTTAGGGCGTGGCACGAGTTGCTTGAACCACTCTTCGGAATCACTCCTCCGGATTGGACAGAACAGGCCCCACCGCAAGGAGCTCTATTCGCTACTTCAGATTCTGTGCAAGAGTCTGAAAATGGTGAAGTAGAAGACGAAGAAGAGGTTGAGGAGGAATAGGGTGGCATCGCAAGGTGAAGCGCCCAAACCACCTGGCAGCCTGCGCAAGCACAACTGGCAGAGGTTTCTGAAGGGGCCCGACCCAGAACTTGTCAATAAGTTGTACACACCAGCGCTTAGTGAATCTCAGCGCTACGATCGGTGTTGCGCCTACTTTTCAAGTAGCGTTCTGGCTGCTGCAGCCCGTGGATTTGCTCCTCTCATAAGCCGCCTGATCTCTCTGGGTGATCAGATCGCCAAACCTGCGATCCGCCTCGTAGTGAATGAAGAACTTAATGCTGACGACGTGCGTGCGATGATCGAGAGCGGCGACCTCTCTGCTCTAGAAGAACTGCTTCTTGCTCGTTTCAAGCCACCCAAGGAATTGCTCGAAAAGGATCGGCTCGGAATGCTGGCCTGGCTTGTAAAAGCAGGACTGCTTGAAGTTCGTGTGGGAGTAATGCGTCAAGGACAAGGAATTGTCCACGCCAAATTCGGGATTGCGACGGATGAAGCGGGAGATTCCATCGTTTTTGCTGGTAGTGGGAACGAGTCGGCAGCGGGCCTCCGAGCAAATTACGAGCGACTTGAGATTTCAACTTCTTGGGGAGATCCGGATCGGTATCAGGAATATGCGAGAGAGTTCGAGCTCCTCTGGGACGATCATCATCCTGACGTACACACAGAACTACTTCCCGAGGCGGTTAAATTGAGGATTGTGAAGTTCGCGCCACCCGAGCCTCCTCTCATCGAACCATCCACCGCTCTAGCGAGGCAGAGAGCGGCAATGACATGGCAATTCATCACGGAGAGCCCTTTCTTCTCTAATGGGGAGACTTCTTGTGACGCAACATCGATGGTGGATCTGTGGCCTCACCAGCGACGCGTAGTCGACGAAACTGCCAACGCTTGGCCAGCGGGGCGTCTTCTTTGTGATGAAGTCGGAATGGGCAAGACGATAGAGGCGATCCTCATTCTTCTCAGGCTGATCGCGGGTCGCGGCGTAAAGAGGGCACTTCTCCTACTTCCGAAAGGCATTTTGAAGCAATGGCAGGGAGAGCTTCGCGAAAAAGGCGGATTGGTCGTGCCCCGCCTCGAAGGCACATCGACTCTAATATGGCCGGATGAAAAGACCGACAAAGTGGAGAGCTTTGCTGAAGCCCTAAAAACAGACATCCTGTTGGTAAGCCGCGAGATGGCGAGAACAGAAGCGAATCTTGCGACCTTGCTCGCGTCTGATCCATGGGATCTCGTACTTCTGGACGAAGCACACGCTGCAAGACGGAGAGAGCAGGAAGAAGGAGAATTCAACAGCGGAACGCTCCTGTTGAATTTGTTACGCGAACTCCAATTGCGGAGGAGGGCTCGAGGTTTCCTCCTCCTGAGTGCTACTCCTATGCAAACCCAACCGTGGGAGCCGTGGGATCTTCTGTCGGTGCTCGGCGAAGGGGGGCTGTGGTTGGCTGACTTCAGCGGCGTGCGTGGGTATTATGAAGCGCTCTCTGAGTTGAAACACGGTCATTGTGATTTGCCCACTGCGAAAAAGGCTGCGACGCTGATTGCTCAGGACAGGAGTTTTCCAAAGCCGCCTACTAATACAGTGAACTTGAGAGAAGTTGATTCTGTGGCGCGCAAGCTCGTATTTGCTCCCCCGAGACAAAGAGATGAACTGGCCGGATGGCTGCGCTCAGCCTCGCCGTTGGCGCGACGGATGCATCGGAACACTAGAAAGACATTGGCCAAGTATTTTGAAAAGGGACTCCTAGCTGACCGGCCCGCGAGACGGTTCGTGGATGATATCCAGTTTGATTATGTAGATCTCGAAGAACGAAAGATTTACAACGATCTTGAAAGGTACATCAACAGACGCTATGAGGAATTAGAGCAGGAAAAACCGGGAAAAGGTTTCGTCATGACGGTTTACAGGAGGCGCGCCTCCAGTTCGCCGTTTGCCCTCGAGAAGAGCCTAGAGCGACGTCAGAGTGGACTACTCAGTGCGATCGATAAGAGGGCGTTCGACTTTGATCTCGAATTAGGCGACGTCCCGGAAGCACTCGAGGCTGAAGATTTGCCGGAAGGCCTCGAAGGAGGCAAGATCTCTTCAGCCTTGCCACAAGATCCCAAAGTTGCCCAAGCTGAGTTGAAAGAACTGCGCCCGCTGCTTGATCGACTGAGAGGGCTCAACGGAAGGGATAGCAAACGCGATGCATTCTTCGGGCAACTCCGTCGTCTGATCGATGATGGAAGGGCGGTCCTGGTCTTTACAGAGTATTCGGACACGCTCGAGTACCTCCGCGATAGTCTTTCAACACATTATGGAAAGACACTAGGCTGCTATAGCGGGGAGGGTGGACAGCTCTTTGATGGTGAAAAATGGGCGACAGTAAGCAAGGATGCGATTACTAGAGCTTTGAGGGAGGGGCGCCTGCGCGTTTTACTATGTACAGATGCAGCGAGTGAAGGCCTCAACCTACAAGCGGCTGCGGCCTTGATCAACTACGATTTGCCTTGGAATCCGAGCCGCGTTGAACAACGGATTGGCAGAATCGATCGCATTGGGCAGAAGCATGAAGAGATTTACGTCGTCAATTTGTTCTTGAAAGACAGCGTTGACGATCGTGTTTACAGGGCACTGCGAGAACGATGCGGATTATTTGAGACTTTCGTAGGCGCAATGCAACCCGTCCTTGCCAAAGCTCGCAGAATGTTGATGGGGCAAGATCCCGTCGATCCGAGCATGCTACGGCGCACAGCCAGCGAAGTTGAAAGTGATCCATTGGCAGAAGAAACCTATATCGATAGTGAAGCTGCGCAGACTCCGGAGAGTCAGCCGGCCATCTCGAGGGAAGAATTACTAAGAGAGCTAAAGAACTTAACAGGGGAATTCGGGCCCAAGGTCCGCGATCGCAAAGGTGGATCAGGCTTTGAGTTGACGCTTTCCGGAAGCATAAGATTTGCCATTTCCAATCACCTGGAAGTACTCGAAAAAGACAAGTCCGTTATCCCTTTGACCCCGATTTCAGAACCTATCAGAGAACTGGTCCAAAACTTACAGCGGCCGGGTGAGCGTCTTCCACTCGTTCTTGGTGCTGTGCAGTCCGGCCCCTTCCGTCGATCCATCGCTTTTTGGATCGACGGCCATAAGCTATTCCACGTGCAGAAGCTCTCTGAGCTCCTGACGTTTCTCGAAGGATGGGATGGTTCCTACCCGCTGTCGGATGTATGGAACGAGGGGCTTGAGAAGGCTCAGAGTACCGCTGCGGACGAAGTTAAACTGATGACGTCGCGAGCGCAAGAACTCGAAAGAGTAGGAATGGCTTCTCAAATGGAGGCGGCTCGGATTCGCCTGATTCGAGAAATGGGGCGATTCCTAGTGAGCCTCGGGGGCACCAGTGATTTTGACAAGGCACTACGAGAGCAGGCATCAAGAGATAGCGCCACTGCCTTGAGGCTGAGAGAGTGTATTGCGAAGCTGGGCGGCTATCCTGAGTGGACGCCGGAACTGGTTCGGGAGCTTCGGGAGTTCGAGGCGGGGTTGACAGAGAACAAACGCCGCGGCCGTTTGGGGGGACGTGAAGTAGAGGCCGCGCTTCAGGATCCAAGGTGGATTGCCGCAATGTCTTCGAAAGGACATGGTGATCCAATTTGAAAAACTCGGATATCAAGGGAAGGAATGACCAAATCAAGGGCTCCAGGAAGGCTTACTGATCCTCACGGTGTCAGGCTGAAGCTTGTCCTTCGCAAGGGTGGCGAAGAGTAGGACGACGATCATCCGGCCCAAACTTTCCACAACGCTGTTTCTGGACAGCAACGGGAATTTCAGCGCACAAGAGGTTGCCTTTTGCTAAGTGACCATTCCACGAGTAAACTGCTCCTCTATGGCCGACAATCCATCCGGCGTAGCTGCGCTCAGTGACGACCGCAATTTCCTCGACCATTATTTTGCTAACATTTACCTCAAGCTGGAAGCCGACGCTCTGCTGTTCAATCGAAAGATCCCCCATGCGGGTCTTGTTGGCTCGGAAAATGAGCAGGCGCTCGGAACATTACTTCGCGATTTCCTCCCGCGACGTTTTGGCGTTGAGGTCGGGGCGATCATCATCGACAAGCATGGAAGAGCCAGCAAACAGGTCGACATCCTTATCTACAATGCGGAACAACCCAAATTCTTCAAGAAGGTTTTTCCGATAGAAATCGTATATGCCGCGATCGAAGTAAAGACATCGATGGGGCAAACGGAGGCCAAAACGGCCCTGCAAAATATCAGTTCCATTAACAACCTAGATTTTCGACCGGCCTTAACCAATGATTGGCTGACGAAAACCGCCCAACGAAATATCCACCACTATCCGCCCACGTGTTTCATCTTTGCATACCGCACGAATTGCGAATCATTCGAGACTTTTACGCGATGGTTCCCATGGCAATCTCTACACGAAGGCATTCCGCTTAAGGACGCTGCCCCGGTTCATCCGGAGATAAGGACAATCCGGATTGCTGCGCTGGATCAGGGAACCATTGAGATGGAGAGTACAAACGGATACGTACAACGGACTCTGGCTGCTACGGCCACTAACGATTTGTCGCGCGCTTTTGACAAGACAGTCATGGGCGCGCCCGTAAAGGTCGACCCCGCAAAAGCGCTGTTCTTGTTTATGAGCAGATTGTGGTTCGATTTAGAGAGCCATCCGCTCCATCCTGGATTTGACATCCGATCGTACACGAGCCGGGTTTTAGGAACTGTGATGAGAGTGGACGATGAACGTATCAATGAGACAGATCAAAAGAATTCCTAGCGAATGATCGCTAGGAATTCTTTGGAGACGTGCCACTGGCTCCCAAGAAGTTCCGTTGAAGGAATAATGATGTTACAGAGCGCAGCTCGCGCTCTGATCTCCCCGAACGCCGTTTCGGGGTACTTCCAGAATTGTCGACGGTTCACCCGGAGCCTCTCCTGCCATGATAAAATCCTTTGTTAAATTCTTTCCTGGAAGCGTGCAATGGCGAAGACTATCTGTTTGTTCAATCACAAGGGCGGCGTCAGCAAGACTACGACGGCATTTAATCTGGGTTGGATGATGGCCTTGAAGGGCAAGAGAGTCTTGCTTGCGGACTTCGATCCTCAATGCAATCTCACCGGGATGGTCATGGGATTCAAAGGAGTAGATGACTTAGCGGCCATTTATGCTGGAGCTCCCCCAAACAACATTAAAGACGGGCTTGCTCCGGCGTTCGAGTCGCAGCCACGCCAAATCGCACCAGTGGAGTGCGTTGAAGTTTCCGGGAACGATAGACTTCTCCTTCTCCCGGGGCACATCAGTCTTGCCGAATACGAGACAACGTTAGGGATTGCCCAGGAGCTTAGCGGCTCGCTATTGGCCCTCCGGAACCTTCCCGGATCGATCCGTTTTCTCTTGGATGAGACGGCCGCCAAGTACAAGGCTGACTTTGTCCTCGTGGATATGAGCCCGAGCCTCGGCCCTTTAAATCAGAACCTCCTCACTACAAGCGACTACTTTATCGTTCCGCTGCATCCCGACTACTTTTCATCAATGGCGCTAAGTTCACTGGCCAAGGTACTGCCACGGTGGAAATCTTGGGCTGACACCGCCTATGAAACTGAAGCGCTGACAAAGGCAGACTACCCGTTCCCTAAGCCGCATATCATGTTTATTGGCGCAGCGATCCAGAAATATCGACCGCGCCTCGGACGGGCCAGCAAGGCGTTCCAGCGGTGGATTGATCAACTCACGCAGGGATTGAAGGAAACGCTGGTTCCAGCGCTTGAAAAGGCGGGCATGGTTGACCACAAGAGGTTCGAGGATCGGCTGGGTATCGAACCGTGGACTCCTCTATTAGAAGTTGCGGATTTCAATAGCTTAATCGCATTATCTCAAGAGTTTCAGGTTCCCGTTTATGCGTTAACTGCAAAACAAACCGGGCAGGTGGGCGCAGTATGGGACCAGACAGAAGAGAGCATGAAAGTATTCGGCGATGCTTTCTCAGCTTGCGCGGACAAAGTCTTTAAACTGACGCAGTAAGACGACCGTGACGCCATTAGCGCAATTTGAAGCGGTGTGGAGTCGCTGCGCTCACCTATCAACGCTGCACGCTTACCTCGAAAAGAATGTATCCGGCATCATACAGCCTGACGAGTTGTTGCGGGCTGAGTGGGTTGCGCGAGTCAGCGCCCTCGACCTTTACATTCATGAACTTGTCGCCCAGATTATGCTTGCGACCTTCGAGGGGCAGCGTGCACCGAGTCCGGCATATTTGAAGTTTCAAGTTGCGACAGAAACCCTTAATCGGATTCGGGCAGCAGTAACACCGTCTGACGCAAGTGCGGCCTTCGACTTATATGTCCGAAGCTATTTGAGTCGAATTACGTATCAAGCCCCGGACGATATCGCCGATGGCGTCAGACTTTGCTCCACTGTTGAACTGTGGAACGAAGTAGCCTTGAAGCTTGGTGCGACTCAGGCAACGAAAACAGATAAGGCGAAAACTCTAAGGACACAACTATCTCTCGTGGTCCGACGTCGAAATATAATTGCTCACGAGGGTGACCTTCAACAATCGCCTCTTCGAGAGCCCTGGCCTATAAGTCGGGCGGACCTTGCATTCGTGGGGGATCAAATCGACCGACTTGTGAGAGCGATTGATGCGGTGGTGTAATTCTCCGCTGCGTCGCTTGATGCCTTAGCGGTGCTTGCTGGTGCTGCTCGGAAGCTAAGTCGTTCCAGAGGTCTTGTTCTGGGAGGTTGTGGTGGTGCTACATATCCTCACTGGACCCTTCGTCGGCTAGCCAGAGAAATACCCCAGTGTGCCACCCTGCCTCTGCCGGTGATAACCCCGTCATATGACCCGGCGCCTTTGCGCGTGTTCGAGCCCCTAGCCAAACCTCCGTTCAAATAATGTCGGCGGGGCGTTCTGAGCGGTTTCCTTCGTCCCAACAGACCAACCTCGGCCTCGACAGCCCTTCCGTGGCGTCGTTTTTATTTCCCTGTTGCCTCCATGGCCAACGCGCGAGGCCAAAATGCCTAAAACGAGTTGAGGCACTAGGTGATGGGTGAAGCTCATTTTCATTTCTTGTTTCGAGCCCACCCGGTCCTATCTGTACAAATCCTAAAACTAAGGAGCCAAGCATGTCTCAACCTGATCGTACACGTGTGTCCGCATGGACCCGACTGCGGTCTTTCGCCGTCGGCAAATGCAAAGCAGTTCAACTTTCAATCGAAAGGAGGTCGTTCGAACGGAAGCTGGAGACGATTGTCCGGGCAGCCAACGCACACCATTCGTGTGGCCGTCCGCCGGGGGCAGTCCAGTTCAAACTGCTTCGAAAGTCTGCCGATGAGCTGTGTGCCAACTTGGCACAGCGCTGGGACATCTCCCCAGAGCTGCTGGAAGCACAGATCCCGGCGATCACGAAGTTGAAGTCCCTGGCTGATCCTCCAACGAAACCAGAACCCGCAGTACTGGTTTCTCTGGGAGTGGTTGGTGCAGTGGCTCTCTTTTTTCTGATGGGAGTCCTCGCCGGCCTATCCAGCCTTGGCTATCACCTGATCGGTGGCCGCTAGTCATGATCCTCGAGCTCGTAGTTGCTACCGAAGCATCTGCGCTCTCTGCCTCGTGGATTCGGCGGTCTCGCATGAGGCGCCAGCAAATCCTATTGGGCGGAAGCAGCCCCGAAATCAACCTGCCGTTTCTTGACCAATATCTCAGACAACAAACACCCAACCCGACGAGGTTTCAGACCATCACAGCCCAGAAACTGGCTGGGGTCTGTCGTCACGTCGTTCACACCCAAGCATTCGAACTACTGCTAACGAAGTTGATTCAATCCGCTTCTCGCCGATATCGGCGGGAGTCGGAAATCTCAAAAGTGAAGGTGATCCTGTGAACCTCACGCCGTCACAAAAAGGCTCGTTCCTTGCAGGTGTTGGCCTCTGGGTACTCATCTGGGTTTCCGTTTGGAAGGCAGATGACATCGCCGGAGCCATGCGCATTCAGCGATGGTTCAACTCCACGCGCTGCCTACGCTGGATTGGCCAGCACAAAAGCACATCTCTGCTCGGGACCGAGCTCGTCAACTATGGCACGCATGGCCTCGATCCTCTGGGCGTATCGTTCTCGCTCGGCGGAACGTTGGTCAATGTGCTCTTCATTTTTCTGATCCTACCTTGCCTCGATGCCATGCATCGCAGGCGGGGAACCGCGACCGCCTCACTCCAGTAACCACACCCGAGACCACATTAGTCTCGCTCCCTGCCCGTTCGAAGCAGAGTGGGCAGGAGGAGTGGCTAAGGCTCACTCAGAAGGGAAGTGCACTATGCGAATGTCTATTGGTATTCCGGGAGTTAGCGTCTATTTCGAACACACTCAAATCAAACCGTTCATCAAGGATCATTCAAGGAAAGCGAAGGATCTGTTCAATGAGCGGGTTGTTCCTGCTGTGCTGCGGGGTACGTGCACGGCGTTGGAAGTGGTCGCCAACAACACTGCCGACGCGCACGATTACCTAATCGGGAAGCTCAAGACCAAGCAGTCGGCATGATCTCAGATCCACATGTCAAAAGGAGGCAAGACCATGCAAGCGAAACAAGCAAAGAAATACCTCGAACGGCGCGGCCTCGGGTGTCCCTGCTGTGGTTCAGGGGATATCGAGGGCGGTTCCATGGACTTCGAAGCCGGTGAAATCGCGCAAAGAATGTCCTGCCACGAATGCAACGAGCGGTGGACGGATGTCTACAAGCTTGCGGCCGTGGCAGACCCAGACTCCGGTGCAATCATCACATCGATCTCCATTCAGGCAGGGTAACGAAGACGATCTCACCCTTCCGTTCCTCTCTTCGCCTCAGAATCTCTTCCCGCCAACTGTAGCCCCAACCTAGTAATCCGTAAGTTCTCCAGTCTCGCTCCATCCATTTCCCCTGAACTCAAACACTCCCCGCTCGGAGTGTGTCTGTACGCAGTCAATTCCACAAAAAAGGAGCTGTGTCATGAACAAAAGAAAGAAGCACGTCTTCGACACCGGGCAGATCCCGCACTTGTGGGCACATCGCACACAGGAAGAAGCGCGGAATCGCCAGGGCAATCTCTACTTCACCGGTGACACCATCTACAGCTACGGTTCGCATTTCCCCATCGCTTGTCATGTATCGAACGATGCCGGCGAACGGGCCGTGCTGTTTACCACCGCCACCTACAGCGTCACAACCTCGAGCCATTGCTCCGCAGTTCGTTCCGCAATCCCCTCGGGCGTGCAGGTCTTCCACGTTCCGAACGTGTGCCAGGGGCGCTACAGCGGAAGCGAGTTAACAGCGGACGATCATGCGGGCAATCTGGCCGATTACGCCGAGCGGATCGAAAAGCACGTCGTCACATCCGCTCGGGCTAGGTCGTCCTATGCGAAGGAATGGAACCACGAGCATGCCGTTTGTTTGCGTGATGAGGCATTCGCCTATTGCGCATTCTTCGGCCTGCCCGTTCCGCGTATTCCAGAGGTGCCGGGGTTGGACTCCGATGCACTGACGGCTATCCGCAAGCGCGAAGCGAAGCGAGCAGCAGAAAAGGCGGAGCAGACCAAGCGTGATCGGGCGGAAACTCTCGCCCGTCAGCAAGAACTAATCGTCGAATGGCGGGCTGGGCAGTACTCCGGATGTTTCTACGACGTTCCCGCGATGGTGCGCATCGTCGGCGATGAAGTGCAGACCTCCCGGGGTGCTCGTTTCCCCATTTCCCACGCGAAGCGCGGCCTTGCTTTTGTCCGCAAGGTCCGCGAGTCGGGGCAAGCCTACGTCCGCAACGGACACACCATCCACCTTGGCCCATATGCCATTGATCGCATTGAGCCAGACGGCACAGTCAAAGCTGGCTGCCATGTCGTCGCTTGGGAAGAGATAGAGCGCCTCGCTCCAGCTCTCGATTCCGTTCCCATATCCGCTACCGCAATGGACTCCACCTTGGAGGTGCAATCGTGAGAATGACCAAACGCAATCAGCAACTGCTTCGGCTGTACCAACGCGAGCGGGCCAGAGGCTTTCGAGCCTCATGGGCTCTGTCCAATGCCCGCACGCGGCTGGAATGGGAGAAACACGAAGTCGCCGACTATTCCAGCGGAGAGCCGATTGACCCGAAGCGCGGCAACGTGCGGCTCCGCGTGGTGCCCGACGAAATGTGTTCCCTTGGCGACCTGGAAGGTGACTGCTTCAACCCCAAAGCTAACCCTGACATCCCTGCCTCACGTCTGCAGCGCGAACGCGAGGAATTCATCGCGAAAGTGAATCGGGAAGGGGTGTGGGGAATCATCGGCGAGTATTTCGACGGAGAAGTCTGGCAGCACGCGGACTCCTGCTTCGGATTCGTCGGCGATGATTGGAAACACTCCGGCTATGACACCGACATCATGCGGGCGACGTTAGACGAAGCGAAAGCTGCCCGTGTCTGCCGTTGCTGTGGCCGCCCCCTAGTCACGCAGAAGGCCGCTCTCCACCCGGCAGAGAGGATCAAATCATGAATACACACGTCTACACGCCCCGGTTCAAACACACCGGCGAGCGGTTGCGGCTGGTGCTCGATGACGCAGATTGGGTCATTGCAAACCGCCACCGTGGAACGCTTCGGGTGAAAGGCGTCGTCACCGATCAGAGCACCGGCAAACGATATCGAATCAAAGGCGCGGCTTGCGGCCTGCAATGTTGCTGCGACGCCACTGCCGAGGAGGTGTCGTTCACAAACAAATCTCCCCGTTAAGTAAGGCTGCGCAAATCCAGGAGGCATGAACCATGTCCAAGAAACTGAAAGGCATTCTCATCGAGGTAAATGGCGGTGTTGTTTCTTACGTGCAGTTCGACGGCAAGCCGGTGACTGCTTATCACCTCTTCGACTGGGACGAACTGCTCGGTGACGGCGACACCCGCAAGGCATGGGAAGGCTTGAGCCAGCAGGAACAGCAGTTTATCCGTAACCGCTATCCCGTCGAGTACAAGGCTATTCAACAGAGACTTGAAGAGGAGGCCACAGACAATAGCTAATCATCGCTGCCAGCAGAGCATTTCGAAATCCAAATTCGACGGCGGGAGTGACCGCAGGAGAAAAACAATGAAGAAGTTCTTGGTGGCGAGCTATGACGGCGACCAGCAGCAATGGTTTTACGACATGGTGGTCGCCGCCGATGAAGAACAGGCGAAGGCGAGCATCCTGGAGGTCCGGTCTTATTGCCAGGATGCTGATTGTTTCTCGGCGGCAGACTTTCAGAAACTGGCCCGGAGTTTCCAGGTAAAGACAGAGGAGCAAATCGAAAGGGACTTCCAAACTCTGATTGCAGAGCACAAACAGACCTCAAGATAAAGTGGTCGCTCAGTCCGTCCACGAATCCTCACTTCGCAGTCTCATTTCGGTCGTAATCAACCTCAACTCGGCAGTGGTCGCCATTGCTGCACGTTTGCCGTGTCGTCTTTCTAGAGCCATTGCCGGCCTCTTCCGGTAAGCAAAGTCCCCCGGCTTTCCGGCGTTCGATCAATCCCAATCCAGATCAAAAGGAGAAACACGCAATGCCGACTCCATACGAAGTCGTTACTGAATCCATCATTAAGCAACTGGAATCCGGTGTAGCGCCTTGGCGCAAGCCCTGGCGCACCGAGATGCCTGCCAACCTTGCCAGCAAGAAGGAATATCGGGGCATCAACGTTTTCCTTCTCTCTTCGCTGGGTTACGGCTCGCGGTACTGGTTGACCTATCGCCAAGCCCAGACACTGGGCGGTAGCGTCAGGAAAGGTGAACACGGCTCCAAAGTTGTTTTCTGGAAGATCGGCGAATATCGGAAGGAGGACAAGGAGACAGGAGAAACGGAAAATCGCAAGTCGATTCTGCTGCGCTACTACACCGTCTTCAACCTGGAGCAATGCGAGGGCATCAAGTCCCCCGAGCCAACCCGCGTCATCGCTCCCTTCGAGCAGTGCGAAACCATCGTCAACTCCATGCCGAACCGCCCGGGCTTCGAGCAGGATTCACGGGCCTTCTATCGGCCATCCACCGATACGGTGGGGGTGCCGGCTAGAACGGCATTCGATTTCGCCGAGGAATTTTACTCCACGCTCTTTCACGAATTGACGCACTCGACCGGACATCCTTCTCGCGTTGGCCGCGAGGGGATCATGGAACACAACCCATTCGGTAGCGCGGACTACTCGAAAGAGGAGCTTGTTGCCGAGATGGGAGCAGCCATGCTCTGCGGTGTTGCCGGCATCCAGTCACGAACACTCGACAACTCGGCGTCCTACCTGCAGTCCTGGATCAACAGACTCCGGTCCGATTCCCGCTTAATTGTTTCGGCCGCATCGCAGGCACAAAAAGCGGCGGACTACATTCTCGGCCGGACCGCAGCAGAAACCGAATCCGACGCGAAAGGAGAGAACGAGACACTCTAACTGACGATCACCGCTAAACGATTCCCCTCCGCAGTTGCACCACCCTGCAGTTCAAATCCCTAAAACCAAGGAAGGAACTTATGGCAACTCCAGCCGTAATCCCTATTTCTATTTCCAAAGGCCGTCCCATCCGACCGAAGCGTGGTCGCATGACAATTCTGACTCCGCAGGAAACCCTGGCCCTGCTGAAGGCGGCAAAGAGTCGCTCGACGCGGGACTGGGCGATGATCCTGCTGGCGTATCGGCACGGCCTCAGGGCATCGGAAGTCTGTGGGCTCAAGTTGGCCGACATGGATCTGAAGGCCGGATCCATTTCGATTCGGCGGCTCAAGGGCTCCCTGCACACAATCCAGCCGCTGTACCAGCACCGCGGGCAGCCGCTGCTTGACGAGACGGCTGCCCTCCGCGCATGGCTGCGCAAACGGCCGGCGGACGGCTCGGACTATTTGTTCGTCAGCCAGAAGGGAGGAAAACTCGGCCGGACGCAGTTCTTTCGCAACTTTCAGAGGGTTGCGGAGAGCGCTGGCCTGCCGGTTGAGAAGCGCCACCCGCACGTCCTGAAGCACTCCCTGGCTTCGCACTTGGTCGCCGGGAACGCCAACCTGGCGCTGATTCGCCAGGCCTTGGGCCATCGGTCGATCAGCTCCACGATGCAATATATAGGTACAAGTGACGAGCAGGCTGCGGAGGCCCTGCAGAAGGCGCTAATGGGCCTGTTTTGATGGACTTATCTGAGGGATCAAAACACCGGTTCAGTTGCGTTTTGGCTTCAACGACAGGCGGATTTAAAGGACTTAGCTAGTGCCAGTCGAAGGCGAAGGTCGAAGGTAATGTTGCATTTCGTGCTTCCGACCGGCCCAGACCA
>Ga0181536_10001012_pt1 | contig 33503 bp, 27 predicted proteins | sample PEATcosm2014_Bin_41_FD_121105 | JGI IMG/M metagenome (GOLD analysis project Ga0181536, IMG submission 121105) | Peatland microbial communities from MTU Mesocosm Facility, Houghton, MI, USA - PEATcosm2014_Bin17_60_metaG | ecosystem: Environmental > Terrestrial > Soil > Wetlands > Peat | place...
AAAGGCCCGGAGCATATCTCGGTGGGACGCCAGGGGAATTTCCTGTTCTGGGGATTCAACTCGCCGCCATCGTCCATGACCGCCGCGGGCAAGGCTTTCTACCTGAACTGCCTGGTGTACATCGCGAAGTTCAACAAGCCGCCGATAGACCGCGCCGGCAAATAACGAGGACCTTCACGAGCCGGTTGAATAACCAGAGGCATGACCCGGAAAATCCCGTACGCGCCCGGCTGCGTGGACGCGACCGAGGAGAGCGTCGCGGCCTGGATCAAGGCCGGCGCGGCCGCCCTCGGAATCGGCGGCAACCTCACCGCCAGGAAACTCCTAAGGGCGAACGATTATGCCGGCATCAGCACGAAGGTCAAGCAGGTGATGGGCTGATCCAAAAGGCGCGGCAGGCGAAGAAGTAGGGGCGCGAGCCGGCGACGCGGGCTGGGCAGCGGCGCCGGCTCGATGATCGCGGCTCGGCGCGCGGCAGACGCTACTCTTGGAAGAGGAGCGTTCCGTAGTTGCGGACGATGTGGTTCCCACCGTTGAGCAGCGGGTACTGGAGGACTTCGGAAGTCTGCGCGCGGTTGCGGACCAGCTCGAACCGCATCTTCGCGCCGGCGGCAGGCGCGCTGATGCCCAGGCCTTTCCACGGAATCGCCAGTTCCAGGCACCAGAAATCCGCGCCTTTCGCCGTCGCGCAACGGAGGTTCGTGTTGAAGGAGGCGCCATCATACGCCTCGGCGAAGACGCCGGCGCAATTGATGGCAAGGTAGTAGGACTTCTCGTCGCCCGGGTTCGTGTTCAGCATGAATTCCACCGAGTCATCCTGCCAGAGGACCGCGTCGCGGCCGGTGGCGGCCTTGAGTTTGTCCATCGCCGGCTCCGCGCATCGTACGGCCAGGTAGAGGCGTTCGGCGTCGTATGCCAGCCACGCTTTCGTCGCGGCTTTGGGCCGCGCGAACCGCATCTCCCAAAACGCGCTGATGTCCGCCGGGCGATTCCATGCCGCGTCGCCGAGATCGCCGTCAATGGCCGGCGGCTGAGCGATCCGATGCGCCGTTACCGTGGGACGATGCTCTTTGACATAGGATTCCATGTCTATCGGCAGGGGCTGTCTCAGCTTGGCGACGACGCCCCTGGGCGTGGCGAATTCGCCGACGCATACCGGCAGGGGCAGCAGGTCGCCGGTCCCGGACGCCTCGAAGCGCAGCACCTGTTTCTCGCCGGGACGGAGTTTCGCGTCGAGAGCGGACGGAGTCACCTTCCAGGGCGAGTCCGTCCCCAGATCCCAGGCCAGACGGTAGGCTATCTCCTGCGGATAGGGATTCTCCACGGGCAATGAAAAGGCCATCGCGCGGCCCTTGCCGGGCGATTCCTGCACGTCTCGAAATTCCAGGTTTCGCGGGAGCGCGAGGTAAGCTTCCATATAGACGTTCTCATCCTGCAGTCCATCCAGAAGGATGTTGGCGATCCGAGGGCCGCTCGGCGTCATAGTGATCCAGGCGACGTGGTCAAACGCGCCGACAGTGATTCCGCCGAGCTCACTCGCGCCGCCGGTCGTCGCCAGGATGATATATGTGCGCCCGTGGCGAAGGTACTTCGTATACTGGTGATAATGTCCGACGATCACGGTGTACGGACGGTCGCCGAGCGCTTCCTCCAAGTCCGGAAAACGGGTATACCCCTTGGTCTCGCCGCGGTCCGCGTGTATGTTCTCCTCGTAGAGCCACAGCGGCTGGTGCATGAGGATGAACGTCCATCGCACATTCTGATTTCGTCTGAGCGTCTCCTTCGCCCAGGCGGCTTGTTCCGCGCCGATTCCGGCGCTAGTATCGCCGTCCGGGCTGCGCGGACCGTCCTGGGCGTTCAGGCAGAGGAAGAGCACATTCTTATAGACGAAGGAATAGTAACAGCGGCCGTAACGCCGCTCCCAATCCTTCTCCATGAATACATTGCTGACGTCGTGGTTGCCGGGGACGTGGAAGAACGGCGCGTCTAGGCAGCCGACCGTCCTGTCGAGCTCTTGCCGCTCGGCGGACAACAGGGCAGGGTCCTCCGTGTATCCCTCGATGAGATCGCCGATGCAGATGACGAACTCCGGCTGCAGCAGATTCACCTTGTCCACGGCGCCTTCGAAGACGCCCAGGCGATGGCCGCCGGTTCGGTCCGACATGACGGCAAAGTGAAACGCTTGAGGGTCATCGCAAAATGTGGTGTGCGTCCAGGGCTTCGCTGCCGTCTGAACGTCGTGGCGCATCGGCGCATGAGCGCAGCCGGCAATGAGAACGAACGCGGCCAGAACGACGATGACGGCGAGGAGACTTCCCTTCAACAACGGGGCATGATAAGAAGAAGCGAAGGGACCGGTCAGGCGGCGACGGGCATGGCGTGCCGTTTTTCCCTCCTTTTCCAGCGAGCCGGAATCCGCCACTTGGACACCGGCCCTTGAACGAAGTAAACCGGGATTTGCCAGATGGCCGCCGACCATATAGCGGTCAGCCATGAAATATCGGATTCTGACCATTGGAACCCTTCCTGTCAAGCGAATTGTCCGTGGCGGTCTGCTTCGCTCCGCTCAGCATGACTTCTATAATATATCATCTGATTGAAACACTAGACTAGGACCTTCATGTCGAAGCGCCATGTTGCATCACTTATACAACACGTAGGTTCGTGGGCCAATCACATCGGCCAACATCATCACCAAGCAGAATAAACCGAAAGCCGCGAAAAGCATCACGACAATCTTTATCGCGAGTTTCATTCCCTTCTCCCCTCACGAAAGAAACGGATTCGACCGCGCCTCTTCGCCGATGGTGGTGCTTTCGCCGTGGCCGGGGTTGACGATGGTCTCGGCGGGAAGGGTCAGCAGGCGCGTGCGGATGGATTCGATGAGCTGGGCGGCGGAGCCGCCGGGAAAATCCGCGCGGCCGATGCTGCCGCGAAAGAGGGCGTCGCCGGAGAAAAGGACGGGCGGCTTCGAGTCCGCTGCGGCCGCCAGGGCCGGATCAACGGGCGAGTAAAACGCGATGCCGCCGGGCGTGTGACCGGGGACGTGGATGACCTCGAGCCGAATCGTTCCGACGGCGACTACGTCGCGGTCGCGCAGGAGAAGGTCCGCCGGCGGCGAGATGATCGGCGCGCCGAACGCGGCGGATAGATTCAACTCGGCGTCCACGAGCATCTTCGCGTCCGCCTCGTGAATGGCGAGCTTCGCCTTGGGGAACGCGGCCTTCAACCCGGCATTGCCGGCGATGTGGTCGGCGTGCCCGTGCGTGATCAGGATCCACTTGACGTGCGCGCGAAGCGCCCGCGCCCGCGCGAGGATTTCATGCGCGCCGCCGGGATCAATCACCGCCGCCTGGAACGTGTCCGTGCAGAGCGCAAGATAGCAGTTCTCCTCGAACGGCCCCAATGTGATCACGGAGGTTTTCATTTCAGCCGCGAAGACGTGAAAGTTGTTTAGTCCCGTTTCAAAACCTCGTAATCGTAATCTTGCTCCTAATCGTAATCGCTGGTTTCCGTCACAGCCAAACGAAGGACGAGTACGATTAGGATTACGATTACGATCAGGAAGAACAGATGGCGCTCCGCGTCTTTCGGGGGTTATGAAACAGGATCGAGTGCTGTTTCACTTCGCCGCGGAGAGCTTCGCGAGATACTGGTCCACCGTCTCCTGCGCATCGGAAATGCCGCGCTCTTCCCAGAGGCCGACGATCTTGCGCTCGCGCTCGGCGCTCTCGGGGTTGTCGGAGGCGTGCGCGCCGTTCTTCATCAGGTCGTAGCCGTAGATGCTGCGAATGGTGCCTTCCTCGGCCTCCCTCGGGTTCGTTGCGCCGAGGGCCTTGCGGATTTTCGCGATCGCATCCTCGCCCTGATAGAGCAGCGCGATGCACTTGCCCTTTTCCTCCGGCGGCAGCGCGGCGCCGCTGTCGTCCTGCCCGGTCATGTAGTTCACGATCCGCCGGAACTCGAACTCGGCGTTCGCGCCCTTGATCGCGTCGGTGATCTTCGTCTTCATCTCGTCGGTGATCTCGAAGCCGAAGGTCGAGTGCAGCGCCTCGGCCGCGCGTTCGCCGGCCGGCCCGGCGAGCTTCTTCACGAAGATGCCCCGCAGCGGCCCATAGAATTCCTCGGCCTGCTCGCGCGTGAAGCGCAGGAGTTTGATGCCGACGATGAACAGCCCGGCGTGGCTGAACATGTCTATGATGTTCCCCGGTCGCGCCGAGCGCCGGCCGAAGCTGTCCGGCTTGATGATGACGAGCGTGGTCTGAACCTTGGAAGGGTCTTTGAACTGGATGACGTTCGTGAGGATGCCGCCGTCCTTTCCGGCGAAGTCGCTGAGGACCTGCAATTGCCGCCGGTTGGCCTCGTCGGTGGTCGGCATGAGCACCGCCGGCTCGAAAAAGGAGAGCTTGCCGTGCGAGAGGACGAAATCGCCGTACGTGCCGCGGACGGTATCGCCCTTCACGTCCGGCGAGAGATCGCCGATGACCTCCTCGCGGAGCGAGCGAATGGCGTTCTCGCCCTCGAAGAGGAGCAGGCACATGCGGTTGCTGATGGCGAACGGGTTCTCGCGGCGCAGGTTCGTGTGGACGTACTGTTCGAGCGCGCCACGGACTATCGGGCTGAAGTCCTCCGCCGCCAGCGTCCCGGCATAGCGGTTCACCATCTCGTCCGACGGCGCGTACATGCGCGCGCCGACGAGTCGGACTCCCCTGCCGAGCGCCAGCAACCGCCCGATGATGCCGCCGGTGCGGCTCTTCTTGAGCGTGTAGGGCGTGATGAGGACACAGGTCAGTTGCTTCTTCATGGCATTTTCCTTCCTTGCCTTTCCAACTGTTTCATCTTAAGAAGCTTTGAAATCATCTCTTGCGACCTTTCGGACGCGTATTCCAAAATCGCTTTTTGGGAGTTATCTTCTCGCCCGTTGTTGGCTAACGCGGTTCGTCAGGCGTTATTGTTGCCCTTCCGGCGAAAGAGCCCAAAAGGTCCTCCAACTCCGTGATTCTCTGCGCCGTAATCGCTGAATAGGCGTTATTTGCGACTAGCGGCTGTATTGTGCCTCCCTCATAGAAACTTGCCCAGAACTGAACATCCTGTATTCTATAGCGGCGCCAGCGCTCATTAAATTCTGCGAAGCGCTCTTGCTCTACGTTATCAAGCTTCCGTGCGACTTGCTTCTCTACGGATGCGAGCTTCGAATCCAAGAACTCCGCGATCTTCACCGACGCAATATTCATGTCGGTCTGTGTCATGGCCGCAGCTAAGGCTGCTTCGAGTTGCGCCAGCTCTGGATCAGGCGTAACTGCCGTCTCGTGCGGCGCGGCCTGCTGACAGCCGACGGCAAAGACTAGAACCAGAAATATGCAGAGTCGCGTCATGATTTCTCTCACTCATCAGAATTGACCCCGGCTCCACCGCGCTCGTCCGTTGCCGTTCGACTGCGCCTGGGGCTTGCGCGGGCTCAACTGCACGTGGCCTTCGCCGACCAGCCGGCCCATCTCCGCGATGAACGCCTCGGTCGGCCGTACGGCCAGCTCGCGTCCGGCTTTGACGAGCACGCGCTTCTGATCGGGCGCGACGACCTCGACGAGCACCGCGCACTCGCCGCGATGCCGCTGGCAGAGCGCCTTGATCTCGTCCACGACCTGGTTGTTGAGCGCGGTGCGCTGCAGGCTTAGCTTGACCGCGCTCGTCAGCCGAGCCGGCCCTTCGGCGATCGGGATCAGTTCCTGCACCTTGATCCCGGGACGCTCGGTGCTCTTATCCACCGCGCCGACCGCGAAGAGGATGGCGTCTTCCTTCAGCAGGCCGCCATACTTCTCGAAGCAGTCCGGGAAGACGACGCCGCGGATCGTGCCGGCGGGATCCTCCATCTCGATGTGCGCCATGGCGTGGCCGCCCTTCGTGATCGTCGGGCGGATCGCGATGACCTCGCCGCCGACGATGACCGGGGCGCCGTCATTCAGGGAGCGCAGCGTCGCCGAGGTGGCCGTGGCGAGTTGCGAGAGCACGGCCTCGTAGCGGTCGAGCGGGTTGAAGCTCAGGCGCAGGCCGAGGGCCTCCTTCTCATGGCGTCCCATCTCCAGCGGCGGCCATTCGGGAATCTGCGGCAGCGGCGTCTCGACGGCGCGCGCCCCCGCGTCGCCGCCGAAAAGGCTCTTCTGTCCGCGGCGCCGGTCGAGTTGCGCGCGCGCGCCGCTGCGGAGCGCGTCCTCCAGCGCGGCGAGCTTCTGCGCGCGGTTCCCGGGCAGGCTGTCCAATGCGCCCGCCTTGATGAGGCTCTCGGCCGCCTGGCGGTTGATCGCCGCCGAGTCCACGCGGTCGCAGAAATTCTGGAGCGACGTGAACCGCCCGCCGGCCTCGCGCGCGTGCAGGATCGCCTCCACCGTCCGCTCGCCGACGTTCTTCACGCCGATCATGCCGAACCGGATCGCCTTCTCCCCGCAGACGGTGAAGTCCCCGGCGCCTTCATTCACGCACGGCGGCAGCACCGTCAGGCCCATCTGCACGCAATCGCGGATGTCCTCCTTGAGCCGCTCGCTGTCGCCCATCTCGCAGGACAGGTCGGCGGCGGCGAACTCCATCGGGTAGTTCGCCTTCAGGTACGCGGTGCGATAGGCCAGGCAGGCGTAGGCCGTCGCGTGCGCCTTGTTGAAGCCGTACTCCGCGAAGTGGCGGATCAGCGCGAACAGATCCTCGGCGACCCTGGCCGGCATGCGCTTCTTCTGCGCGCCTTTCACGAACGCCTCCGCACGCGCATCCACCTCCTCCGAGCGCTTCTTGCTGATGGACTTGATGCAGCTCAGCGCGTCGGCCAGCGTCAGCCCGCCGAACTCGTGGAGGATGCGCATGATCTGTTCCTGGTAAATGATCACGCCGCACGTCTCCTTCAGGATCGGCTCGAGCTGCGGCGCGGCGTAGGTGACCGCCTTCTCGCCGTGCCGGCGCGCGATGAAGTCGTCCACCATGCCGCTCTTCAGCGGGCCGGGCCGGTACATCGCGACGACGGCGATCAGGTCCTCCATGTTCTGCGGTTTGAGCCGCCGCAGCAGGTCCCGGATGCCCGACGAGCCGAACTGGAACACCGCCTTCGTGTCGCCGCGGCCGATCAGCTCGTACGTCTTCGCGTCGTCGAGCGGCGCCGCCTGGAGGTCGAGCGGCCGGCCGCGGCTGGCCTTGACGAGCTCGAGCGTCTTGTCCACGATCGTCAGCGTGCGCAGGCCGAGCAGGTCCATCTTCAGCATGCCGGCCTTCTCGAGGTCGTTCATGGCGAACTGGCTCATGACGACGTCGTTCATCTTGCAGAGCGGGATGAACTCGACGAGCGGTTTGTCGGCGATGACGACGCCGGCGGCGTGGGTCGAGGCGTGCCGGGCGAGTCCCTCGAGCTTGCGCGCGTACGAGAGCAGTTCGCGGATGCGCGGGTTGTTCTTCTCGTCATTGCGGAGGCTCTCGTCCTGCTCCAGCGCCATCTCGAGCGTGGCGCCGAGCACGCCGGGGATGCGCTTGGCGAGCGCGTCCACCTCGCTGACGCTCCAGCCCAGCACGCGGCCCACGTCGCGCACCACCGCGCGCGCCTTCATGGTCCCGAAGGTGATGATCTGCGCGGTGTTGTTCTCGCCGTACTTCCCGCGCAGGTAACGGATCACGTCCTCGCGGCGGATTTCGCACAGGTCCAGGTCGAGGTCCGGCGGCTCGCGCCGCTGCGGGTCCAGCGCGCGCTCGAAGATCAGCGAGTAGCGGATCGGGTCCACGTCGGAGATATCCAGCACGTAGGCCACCAGCGTGCTGGCGCACGACCCGCGCAGGCCGACCGGAATCCCGCGCGACCGCGCGAAGGCGACGATGTCCCAGCCGATCAGGAAGTAGCTGCTGTAGCCCATCTTCTCGATCACGCCGAGTTCGTAGTCGAGCCGCTTTTTCGCCTCCGGCGCCGACGGGCCGTAGCGGCGCTTGAGCCCTTCCTCGCAGAGCTTCCGCAGGTACTCGCCGGCGGAGAGGCCGTCCGGCGGCGTGTAGCGCGGGAAATTGCGCGTCTCGAAATCGAAAGTCACGTTGCAGCGTTCCGCGATCGCCAGGCTGTTCTCGATCGCGCGCGGCAGGTGGCCGAACCGCGCCGCCATCTCCTCGCCGGACTTGGAATAGAACTCCTTCGAGCCGAAACGCATCCGCCCCTCGTCGGCGAGCGTCTTGCCGGTGTTAATGCAGAGCAGCACCTCGTGCGCCGCCGCGTCGTCCGGCGCGCCGTAATGGATGTCGTTCGTCGCCACCATCTCCAGGCCTGCCTCCGACGCCACGCGCGCAAGCCCTTCCAGGCACGCCTTCTGCTCCGGCAGCCCGTTGTCCTGCATCTCGATGAAGAAATTTTCCTTGCCCAGGAGTTCTGCGTAGCGCCCCGCCGCCGCGAGCGCCTCGCGCGGCTTCCCCGCCAGCAGCGACTGGCAGATTTCGCCGCTGTTGCAGCCGCTCATCACGATCAGCCCGTCCTTGTGCTCCTTGAGCAGCTCCGCGTCAATCCGGGGCCGGTAATAGAAGCCGTCGAGGAAGGCGCTGGAGGCGAGCTTCACCAGGTTGCGGTATCCGCGCATATCGGCCGCGAGGATCGTCAGGTGATTGTAGGCGTCCTTGCCGCCGGCGGACTGCTTATCCTTGCGGCTGCCGGGCGCGACGTACGCCTCGTAGCCGATGATCGGCTTGATCCCCGCGCCGGTCATCGCCCGATAGAACTGGATCGCGCCGTAGAGATTCCCATGGTCGGTCAGCGCGCAGGCCTTCATCCGCTGCGCCTTCGCCAGCTTCGCCAGGCTCGCCGGCGTGCACGCGCCGTCGAGCAGGCTGAAGTGGCTGTGAACGTGCAGGTGAACGAACTCTTTAGGATTCATTTATTCGCCATCAAGATCGCGACGCGTCATCGCCGCCGCGTCGTAATCGTAACCCTTCTCGTAATCGCCGTAGCGGCTTTCCGATCCCGCTTGCGCCATTATCCCCGCCGGAGCCGCGAAGTCAAGCGAGCGACTCGGCCCGGCAAGAGCAGTCGCACATTTCGCGCATCGGGTGAACGTCGCGCGACGGAATAAGTTCCCCTCATTCTCTGTAACATCGGCAACGGAGATGTTATAATCCGCATGTCGCTTTTCCCGAGAAGGCTGGGCGAGTGGAGGTAGAAAAGATGAGCATCCACATAGAGCTTGATCTGCCCGAAGGGGCGTTGTCGAGTCTGCGCACTACGCCGGAGCGATTCGTTCGGGAACTGCGATTGGCTGCGGCGGCGAAGTGGTACGAGATGGGCATTCTGTCTCAATCCAAAGCGGCGGAAATCGCCGGGGTGAGCCGGCAGGAATTCCTGGAGGCATTGGCGCGCTTCGGCGTTTCTCCTTTGCAGTCAGAACCGGATGAAATCGAGGCCGAGGTGAAACGTGAGTGACGTTTGGGTCATGAACGCCTCGCCCTTGATACTTCTGGGGAAGATCGGGCGGCTCGATTTGATCTTCCGGCTCAGTTCACGAGTGATGGTTCCTGAAGGGGTCGCCGTGGAACTCCGTGCGGGTCCGCTTGCGGACGCAGCGCGGGGCTGGATTGATGGCGAAGGGGCTGGTGCGGTCACGCCAGTTGAACGAGTTGATCCTTTGGTGGCGGCATGGGACTTGGGCTTGGGGGAAAGCCATGTCCTCACGCTCTGCCGAAAGTTGCCGGATGCGGAGGCGATTCTCGATGACCGGGCAGCCCGCAACTGCGCCGCCGGCCTCGGCGTTCGAGTCCGAGGGACGGTTTCCCTGATCGTGCTCGCCAAGCGAAGGGGCGTCATCACCAGAGCGAAGCCACTTCTTGACGGCCTATTGGAACAGGGCATCCGGGTTGACGCTGTGGTGGTTGGGGCGGCATTGCGTCTGGCAGGCGAGTAGGTGAGGATGCCGACAAGGTCGAGTTCCGCTAGCGTGCAATCCATCGGCTACGGCCAGCCACGCTGTCCGGTGGCCTCTCACCGGCACGCCTCAACGTACCGCATTCGAAGGTCGTAGAGGATGGCGCTCATGAGCTTGGCTTCCTCGTCGGTCAGGTTGCCCTGCATCTTGTCCTTGAGGATTGTCTTCCGACGGGGCTAAACTGGGGGGCCAATGCTTATTTCCATCCCCTCGCGCCGCGCGATGTCCAGGATGGGCCTGCCCTCTTCGATTCTCCACTCGCGCTCGCCGCAGGGGATCGGTTCGATGCGGTTGTCCGCCTCAGTGGTGATCTGCCACAACTTTTCCACCAGCGGCAGTGAGCGCGGCCCGTCGAACTCCGGCGCGATGACCACAAGGTCAATGTCGCTCCATTTGCCGGCCTCCCCACGCGCATAGGAACCGAAGAGCACGCCGCTCTGCGAATGGATGCCCGCTTTCTGCAATGCGCGCAAATAGCGCTTGACGATCTCTACAATTGAGCTGTCAACCATCGGAGAAACTCCTGGGCAGTTGCCAATCGCTGTTCAGCAGCCGGGCGATCCACTATCACCTGCGCCATGTCCGGGTAACGGCCTTCAAGTTGATACATATTGAATCTGCTCAGCCAAAGCTCCTGCTCGGGCAACAACTCAATCCCGGCCGTTTCAGCAAGTCGCAAGAGGTTATGAATTTTCGGCGGAACCTGTTGTGTTTTCAGGGTCACGTGTGCCTTGAGCATCTTCTCGATGGCCAGGTGCGCGAAGAAAAGCCCATGTCGGAACCGCCCTTTCTCGCACAGTATCTCGGCAACCTCCAGGTCTTCCCGGCTGCCTGCCGTCCAGTAGTCAACCTGCTTCTGGATGTCCACCGCGTTCCGCCCCGACAAGGAATCGGAAGTCCGCCTGCGTATCCTTATCACGCCAGTCTGTTCATGTCAACAATTCGATGCAGCCGTCACCTGCATGCCTCAACGTACCGCATTCGAAGGTCGTAGAGGATGGCGCTCATGAGTTTGGCTTCCTCGTCGGTCAGGTTGCCCTGCATCTTGTCCTGGAGGATCTGCAGGAGGTCTATGGAGTATTTGGCCTGTTCGAGGTCCACCTGGCGCTTGCCGGTGAGCGGGTTGTCGAAGAGGCCCAGGTTGATGAGCACCTGGCCGGCGAGTCCTGAGACGAAGGTCTTGAGGCTCGGTTCCGGCAACGACGCGCGCTCGGACTTCCCAGAAGGCTTGGCCGATTCACCGGCCGGCGATTGATGATCGTGTTCATTCATGGGGCACTGCGCTCCTTAGTCCGAATTATTCACCACCAAGTCACAAAGACACCAAGAACGGCTAACGACGCATTATTTTTCCAGTCATAAACTTGTCATTGTTGGTGTCTTGGTGTCTTGGTGGTTCATGAATACGCCAAGCTAACCGCCTGCCTTGTGCTGCGATTGTTTCCTGGCCAGCGCGGCGCCGATGAAGGCGCGGAAGAGCGGGTGCGCCTCGATCGGGCGCGATTTGAGTTCGGGGTGGAACTGCACGGACAGGAACCAGGGATGCCCTTCGAGCTCCATGATCTCCACGAGCTTGCCGTCCGCCGAGGTCCCGCTGAAGCGCATTCCGGCCTTCTCGAACTGGGCGCGGTAGGCGTTGTTGAACTCGTAGCGATGGCGGTGGCGCTCGGAAATCTGCTCCGCGCCGTACGCGGCGCGCGCCAGGCTCCTCGGCGCGACGAGGCTCGTCTGCGCGCCGAGGCGCATGGTGCCGCCCATGTTCACCACGCGCCGCTGCTCGTCCATCATGCAGACGACCGGGTGCGGCGTGTCGGCGTCGAACTCCGAGCTGTTGGCGTTCTGCAGGCCGCAGACGTCGCGGGCGAACTCGATCGCGGCGCACTGCATGCCGAGGCAGATGCCGAAGAACGGGATTTTCTTCTCGCGCGCGTGCTGGATGGCGCGGACCTTGCCGTCAATCCCGCGCATCCCGAACCCGCCCGGGACCAGGATGCCGTCCACTCCGGCGAGCAGTTTCTGCGGGTCGGCGGCGAGGAGTTCCTCCGCCTCGATCTTGCGCTTGATGACGCGCGCGTGGTTGGCGATGCCGCCGTGCGTGAGCGCCTCGTAGATGGACTCGTACGCCGAGTTCAGGTGGATGTATTTTCCGATCACCGCCACCGTCACCTCGTGCGTCGGGTTCTGGAGGATTTGCAGCATCGCCTTCCAGTCGTCGAGGCCGGGGCCGTTGGTCTTGAGCTGGAGCTTCTCGGCGAGCAGGCCGTCGAGGCCCTCGCGCTGGAGGACGAGCGGCAGCTCGTAGATCGTGCTCGTCTCGGCCAGGTCAATCTCCTCGATCACGGCGCGGCGCTCGACGCTGCAGAACAGGGCGATCTTGTCGCGCACCTCGTCGGAGAGTGGCTTCTCCGTGCGGCAGATCAGCACGTCGGGCAGGATGCCCAGCTCGCGCAACTTGCCGACGGAGTGTTGGGTGGGCTTGGTCTTGATTTCCTGGCTCACGCGCAGGTACGGGATCAGCGTAAGGTGGATGAACACCGCGTTCTGCCGCCCGACCTCCTGGCCGAACTGGCGGATCGCCTCGAGAAACGGCAGCCCTTCGATGTCGCCGACCGTGCCGCCGACCTCGGTGATCACCACGTCCACGTCCGGGCGCGCGATCCGCCGGATGGCGCTCTTGATCTCGTTGGTGATGTGCGGGACGACCTGGATCGTCCGGCCGAGGTACTCGCCGCGCCGCTCCTTGGAGATGACCGAGTTGTAAATCTGCCCGCTTGTGAAATTGCTGTCGCGCGTGGTCCGCGCGCGCGTGAACCGCTCGTAGTGGCCCAGGTCGAGGTCCGTCTCCGCGCCGTCGTCGGTGACGTAAACCTCGCCGTGCTGGTACGGGCTCATCGTGCCCGGGTCCACGTTCAGGTACGGATCGAATTTCTGCATCGCCACGCGCAGCCCGCGGCTTTCAAGCAGCAGTCCCGTCGCGCCCGAGGTCAGCCCTTTCCCCAGCGAACTCACTACCCCGCCGGTCACGAAAATATGTTTTGCCATTGATGGGCCTTTATATTCTTGACAGGATTTACAGGATCAACCGGATCATTTTGCCCTAAAGTCGTACCGTTTCCGCCGTCTCCTCTAATCAATCCCGTTGATCCTGTAATCCTGTCTAAATTCGCTTCCGTTCCGCCGCGCAGAACGCCTCGAAATCCTCGCGCGTATCCACTTTCAGCGTCCGATGCGGCGTCACGCCGACCGTGATCTTATATCCGTTTGCCAGCGCGCGCAACTGTTCCAGCCTTTCCGCCTGCTCGAGCGGGTGCGGCGGCAGCGCGGCGAAGGCCAGAAGCGCCTCGCGGCGGTAACCGTAAATGCCGTGATGCCGCAGGTGCGGGACCGGGCTCTCGCGCAGCGGCGAGCTGGATCCCCTGACGTGCGGGATGACCGCCCTCGAGAAGTACAGCGCCCTGGAGCGCCGGTCGAGCACGACCTTCACTACCCCCGGGTCGGCCAATTCCGACTCATCGCGGATTCGGCAGGCCAGCGTGGACATTTCGCATTCCGGGTCGTCGCGCAACAGGCGCACGGTCTGCGAGATCATCTCCGGAAGGATGCCCGCCTCGTCGGCTTGGAGGTTGACCACCCAGTCGTGCCGGAGTCCGCGCGCCACCTCGGCGCAGCGGTCACTGCCGCTCGGATGGTCCGACTGCGTCATGCGCGCTTCGCCTCCGAAAGCGCGGACCGCCTCGGCGATGCGCTCGTCATCGGTGGCCACGAGCGTTTCGTCCACGCCCTCGGCGCGCGTCGCCGCCTCCCAGGCGTACTGGATCAGCGGCCTGCCGGACGGGCTGCGCATCAGCGCCTTGCCGGGAAAACGCGTGGAACCGAATCGAGCCGGGATGATGACGGCGCAGGTCATGGCTTCATCTCCTCGCTCGCCTCGCCGTAGACCGAAACGGTGTCCGCGACGACGCGCTGCATGTTGAATCGCTCCGCGACGCTCTGACGCGCGGCGGCGCCGAGGTCGCGGGCGGCCTGCGGATGCGTCAGAAGTTGACCTACCGCCTCCGCCAGCGCGCCGGCGTCGCCCTTGGCGACCAGGCGCGCGGTTTTCCCTTCGACGACCATTTCCGGAACGCTGCCGGTGGAGGTGGCGACCACCGCCTTGCCCATCGCCATCGCTTCGAGAACGCCGTAGCCGAGTCCGCCACTCAAGTCCGGACGGACGAAAATATCCAGGGCCGAGATCGCGCCGCGATAGTTCGCCAGCCGGGTCACGAAGGTCATGCGCTTCTCGATCCCGAGCGCGGCGGCCTCCCTCCGGAGCGAACGCTCCTGGCGGCCATCGCCCGCGACGACGAACTCCGCCTCCCGCACCGAGCCGGCCAGGATTTTGACCGCTCGGAGGAACACCGACTGGCCCCGCTGCGGTTCGAGCGGCGCCACGGCGCCGACCACGGGGATGCGCTCGCCGATCCTCGGCGGCAGGAAATCGTAGAGCTTTAAATCCACGCCCGGAGGCACCAGGCGCAGCATCTCGCGCGGGATCCGGCAGCGGTTGACGAGACCCTCGCGCATGAATTCGCTCAACGCAATCACGCGCGCGGCGCGGCGCCGGATGCGCCCGACCTCGTATCGGCCGCCGTCCAGCGAATACGGCGTGAAGACCACCGGCGCGCGCACGGCCATGAGAAAACGACGCCCCGAAAAGTGCAGCCTGCTGCCGTGGACGTGGATCACTTCCGCTTCCGTCCGGCGCATGAATTCGCGGAACGTCCCCGCGCCGACGAACCCGGTCCAGCGCCCGCCCAGCGCATTCCAGGTCGTCCACGGAAAGGACAGCCCCCTTTCGGCGATCTCCAGGGGCATGGACGTGCAGACGAGGGACACGCCGTACCCGTGCCCACCGAGCCCGGCGAGAAAGTCCAGCATATTGAGCTGGCCGCTACGGACGCGCACGCGTCCGGTCACGGCCAGGATATTCCGAATCGGAGTGTTCACGCAGGACGCACACTCTATCGCGGACGCGCGGGCGCGGAAAATCTCAACTTACTCCGGTTGATGCTTCGCGGCGATCCTTTGCAGCTTCGAGCAAATCTCCGACGCCGCCAACGGCTTCACCAAGTAGCCGTGCGCGCCGATGGACATGGAATACTGCTTGTCGCGGCCGTGCGCCCGCTCGGTGGTCATCACCACCGGCGTCGTCCAGACCTCCTTGTTCAGGACATTGCTCGGGCTGCGCAATTGCTGAACCACCTGGAACCCGCTCAAGATATCGAGCTTCACGTTGAGCAGCGCCGCCGCCGGGCGTTCGGACCGGATCAGCTCCAGCGCCCTCGGCCCATCCGCTGCCTCCAATACGATGTAGTCGTGTTCCTCGAGAACTTGCGCGGTCATCCGGCGATGCTTCTCGTTGCTGTCCGCGACGAGGATGCGAATCTTGGGAGACTCGGCGTCGGACGAACCTTGCAAGGCTGTCGGCTCGGCGGACCCGGCCGGCGGCGCGCCGCCGGAGTGCGCATCGGCGCCGACGGCGGTGACCGCCAATGCAACGGTCTTGTACGTGGACATTCCGTCGTCAGGAACGCGCAGCACCGCCAGACATTTCGGGCACTGCGCCCGCCGGCCTTCAGCGCCGTTGCGCGCCTTAACCTTCTCGCCGCACGGACACCTGAATCGTATGGTCATCTCGTCCCCTCGAGCGGCGCCCTTCGGCGGAGGCATATTCTACCAAAGCGCCTGCCTCGCTTCAAGAACTAAAATTCGAACCTTCCGTCATTCCTTCCGGCCCGCCGCCTGGCCGAGGGCCTCGATCAACTGCGGGGCCGGCCGGCCGCCCAGTTTTTGACAGGTCCTCACGTCCGCCAGGCCCTTGGCGTATTCCTTTAAGTGGAGATAAGCGACTGCGCGATTGTTGTACGCCTCGGCCAAGTCCTCTTTCAGCGCAATGGCCTCGTTGTAATCGCGAACGGCGTCGGCATAGCGACGGGACCTGACCTGGACATTGCCCCGCTCGCAGTAAGCCACTGCGAAGCCCGGCCGCAGCTCGATCGCCCGGTTATAATCGAACATGGCCTCGTCGAGCTGGTTCTCGTCTGCGTCGAGGCGGCCGCGCAAGATCCATGCCTCGGCATAATCCCGCCTGCATGCAATCGCCCGGTCGTAGTCGCGCCGCGCCAGACCGCGCCGGCCCAAACTGCAGTAGGCGGCGCCGCGCGTCCCGTACGCCTCCGCGTAGTCCGGCTTCAGCGCGATGGCTTTTTCGCAGTACCCGATGACTTCCTTGAACAACTCCGCGGCCTGCGCGGGTTGCCGATCCGCTTCCGCGCGCGCTTTCACGCAGACGGCCAGGTTGTTCCAGGCCATCCAGGCGCCCGGATTCTTCCGGACCGTATCGCGCCAGACGGTCTCGGCGTCGCGATAGATGAGCGACTGGCTCCATGTGGCGGCCGCCAGGACCGCGACGAGCGCCGCGGCCGCTGCGATCGCGACTTTCCGGAACGCGCCGCGGCGCTCCGCCTGGCCCGCCAGCGCGCCGGCAGCCAGCGCGGCAATCCCGATCATGGCCGTGTACTGCCAGTGATCCGCCACCAGCGAGTACCGCATGAAGTAGATATTCAGGAACCCGGCCACGGGCGCCAGGCTCACGAGAAAGTATCCGAAGCCGAAGAGAAACGGGCGGCCCCAGCCGCGGCGGTTCCGCCAAAGGAGGATGAGAAGCGCCAGGAGCAGCAGGTCCGGCAGGAACGATAGGAACGAGACGCCCTCCGCCCAACGGGGATACACAAAACACAATTTCGCCGGAAGCAGCGCCTTGTAGAGATAGAACCACGCCGCCCAGCCGGCGCCGGCCGTGCGCGCAAGAAAGCTGTCCGTCCGAACGACTTCAGCGGCGATCGCCCGATGATACTGATACCAGATCGTCACCAGCGCAAGCGCGCCCGAAAGCACGGCAAACGGGATCGCCCGCAGAATGTCCCTGCGCTCGATCCTGCCGCGCCGCCACCAGGCGCACAGCAGCAGGACCGCCGGCAGCATGGTGACGGAGGTCTTCGCGAGCAGCGCCAGCAGGAACAAACCCAGGGCAAGGGCGTAAGCTCGCGGCGCGCCCTCCTCGTCGAACTTCAGGTACGCCAGAAGGCTGGCCAGATAGAGGGCCATCGCAAGCGTGTTCTTGCGCTCGGTGATCCAGGCGACGGATTCCACGTTGACCGGATGCACGGCGAAAATCAGGCCGGCCAGCCACGCGCCGGGCGCCCTCAGCCGCTTGAGCGCCCGCCACAACAGCACCGCGCCGGCGGCGTGCAAAAGCACGTTGACGAGGTGGTATCCCGCCGGATTCATGCCCCACAGGCGCCATTCGAGCCAAAGGCTGGTGGAGGCCAGCGGAAAATAATCCGGCGGTTCGGTGGTGAACCAGAAACGGTGCAATCCGTTCTCGGCTTTGATCAGCGGGTTCTGGGTCAGAAACGTTTCGTCGTTCCAGATGAAGCCGCCTCGCATCGCCGGGAGATACGCCAGGAGCGTGATCGCGACGACGACGGCGGCCAGCAAAACCTCCCGCCGCGCCGGCGCACGGGGAGTCCCCGAGTTCACGGTCGCTTGAAGGCCCATGAGCGCGTATTCTATACCCTTGCCCCGTCGGCATCAAAGATGAGTTGCCGAAGGTTGCGGCATCTGCGATATAATGGCCGGCATGATACAGTCCGTTGAGTTTCTGCTCCATCATACGCTCACCGCCGGCGCGGCCGCGGTGCTGTTCGCGGCGGGGATGGCCTGCGCGACGCCGGTGTATCAGCGGCGCGTGGAACGGCTGCTCGCGTTCCCGCGATGGGTCGCGCGCAAGCTTTCGCAGCTCCGCGAAAGGAAGCCTTCGGTCCCGGCGCTGGGACTCTTCATCTTCGCGTTCAACGGCGTCGCGATGCTGGTTTACATGCTGCTCGGGATCATCCCCGGCCTGGCCGCGCTCATCAGCTTCTTCACCGGGCTGAACATCATCCTGATCGGCCTCCTCGCGCGCGAAACCCCGTCGGACGACGCCGCCCCGCGTCGCGCGCCGCCGATCTCCGTCCGGCTCTGCGGCCTGCTGACGCTCCTCCTCGAACTGCCCTGCTTCTGGTACACGATGGGCATGACCTTCTGGATGGCGCCGGGACTCTTCGCGATGTGGCGGAGCGCGGACTGGTCCCCGATCGCGCAACGCGTCACCGCGTACCTAACGATCATCCTGCCGATCCTCTTCGTCTCGGCGATGGCTGAGGCATACGCGGTGGCATTTTCATATCGCGAATAGCCGGGAACTCTCACCACCAAGGCACCAAGACACCAAGTACGGAAATAGGAAGATTGAAAAGTCGTGTTTTTTTGGTGTCTTGGTGCCTTGGTGGTTAAAGAAGTCACAGGAACCGGCGATGCCACAGCTCGAACATCAGCAGCGCCCAGAGCCGGTAGCCGTGGTCGGCGCGCGCGGCGACGTGGTCTTCAACCAGTTGGCGGACCGACTCCGGCGCGAAATAGCCGCGGCGGAGCGCGGACGGATCGAGGAGCGTCTCGCGCAGGTATCCCTGCAACTCGCCCCGGAACCAGTCTGAGATCGGCACGCCGAACCCCATCTTCGAACGCCGCAGGATTTCCGGCGGCAGCATCTCCCCGAACGCGCGGCGCAGCAGATACTTCGTCGTGAACCCGCGCAACTTCAGGTCCGTCGGAATCCGCCCGATGAACTCCACCAGCTTGTGGTCCAGGAACGGCGCGCGGCATTCCAGCCCGTGCGCCATGCTCGCGATATCCACTTTAAAGAGCAGGTCGTCCGGCAGGTAACGCATGAAATCCACGAACATCGTCGCGGCGAGGAAGTCCGCCTCGGGCGCCTTCGCGTATTCCTCCTCGAAGATTTTCGCGGAGGCGACCGGGGCGAGCGCCGCGCGCAGCTCGGGCGAGTACAGCGCCGCCTTTCGCCCGTCGTCGAAGATCGCGCACCAGCGCACGTAGCGCTCTTTCGGCGGCAGGTTCAGCGCCTCGAACAGGCGGCGCAGCCGGCGCCCTTTCGTCTTCTGCTCGACCGACACCGGCAGCCGCTGCCAGTATTTTCCCGCCAGCGCGCGCCGCAGGAATCCCGGCAGCCGGTCGAACCACAGCCCCAGTTTCACCGCGCGGTATCGCGGATAGCCGGCGAAGCCCTCGTCGCCGGCGTCGCCGGTGAGCGCCACCTTCACGTGCTGCCGCGTGATCTGGCTGACGTAGTACGTCGGGATCGCGCTCGAATCCGCGAACGGCTCGTCGTAATGCCAGACGAGCTTCGGGATGATCTCGATGGCGTTCGGCCGCACGACGAATTCCCGGTGCTCGGTCTTGAAGTGCCGCGCAACCGCGCGCGCGTAGTCCAGTTCGTCGTACCGTTTTTCGGCGAAGCCGATCGAGAACGTCTTCACCGGCGCATTGGAGAGCTTCGCCATCAGCCCGACGACGATGCTCGAGTCCAGCCCGCCGCTCAGGAACGCGCCGAGCGGGACGTCGCTGATCAGCCGCAGCCGGACGGATTCCGTGAGCAGTTCGCGGACGCGGGCGACGCACTCCGCCTCCTTCAGCGGCTCCGGACGGCACGTCGGACGCCAGTACTCGCGCACTTCCGCGCGGCCGTCCTTCCACGTCAGATGATGGCCCGGCGGCAGCTTCGCGATGCCCTGGAACATCGTCAGCGGGTGCGGCACGTACTGGTAGGTCAGGTAATGATGCAGCGCCTCGAGCGAGAGCTTGCGCGGCACGCCGCCGGCCTGGAGGATGGACTTGATTTCCGACGCGAAGAGAATGCGCTCCTTTTCGACGCGGTAGCACAGCGGCTTTTTCCCAAGGCGGTCGCGAGCGAGAAACAGGCTGCGGGCGGAGGAGTCCCAGATCGCGAAGGCGAACATCCCGCGAAGTTCCTGAAGGCAGCCGGGGCCCTTCTGCTCGTAAAGGTGAACGATGACTTCCGTGTCCGAGTCGGTGCGGAACCGGTGCCCCTGCGCGACGAGCGCCGGGCGAAGCTCCTGGAAATTGTAGATCTCGCCGTTGAAGACGATCCAGACCGTGCCGTCCTCGTTCGAGAGCGGCTGATGCCCCTTGGCCAGGTCAATGATGCTCAGCCGGCGGTGGCCGAATCCGACGCGGCCCGGCCCGCTCTCGGCCTTGAAATCGGCGAAGTAGCACCCCGAATCATCCGGCCCGCGATGCGCGAGCGCATCGCACATGCGGACGATGTCCGGCTGGCCGAATTTTTCCGCCGCGCTATTCAGCCCGACGATTCCGCAGATGCCGCACATTCAACGTTCGCTTTTCCAACTCGGGAAAATTGCAGGTCGAGCGACCGTGATCTCCGGATTTGTATAATGCATGTCCTGCGGGCCGCACTGAAGAGAAAATCTGAAGCCGGCCGGCCATGCCTGGAAAGTCTGAACCGGAAGGTAATCGAGTCCACCCCCGAGGCGCCCCACTGTCATGCCCTTGCCGAAAAATAGATCTCTCAGCCCCTGAGGTTGACCGGCCGTCTGAGCCTGAAGGTCGCTGGTGACGAAGAATTCGACGACCTGCCATCTTGGGACGTCCAAGTCCATCTTGACAAGCCTATACTTCTTCGGGTTAATCGGCGGAAGCTCGAACTGCCACGGCTCGGAAAGTACGCCGATGGACCAGTAGGCCGGGATGTTCTCCGCGATCCATTCGCCCGCGCGGGTGCGCGTATCATATTTCGGATCAGTGTAGAGCCGGCCGAAAGCAAACGATTGCAACCCCGTCGCGAACAAGACGATGAGCAGCAGGATCGGCGGGGCGACCTTCGCGCCTGGCTTGCGCCGTTCCAGTCCGCGCCGGTGGACCGTGGCGAACGCCCAGGCGACCAGCAGTACCGGCAGCGGCAAAACCGGCATCCAATATCGCGCCATCGCGGGGAGGCCGAACAAGAGGAACACCGCCGGCGGGCCGAAACCGAGGAGCACAAACGATACCGCGCGGTCGCGGCGGACGATCGCGAGCAAGAAGGCCGCAAAGAACCCAAAGAAGAAGAACGTTCCAAGCCCGGTCGCCACCGAGAGCGGCCCGATCAGCGAGAACTGCGCCAAGCTGGCTTGGCTTCCTCGCAGTTCGCCGGAAAACTCCTGCACGAATTGCCCCGGCCGCGAGATGATGCATGGGTTGCACGCCAGGAACACCGCCAGCGAGATCGCTGCCGCAAGCCAGAGGTCTTTGGAAACAAAAAAACGCCGTCCCCTTTCACAGCGTTCGGTTCCGGAATCAGGCCGGACCCAGTGCGCGGCGGCGATCAGGAACGCAGCCGCCGCTCCCTGGTAGCGCGTGCTCGCGGCCAGGCCCAGGGCGATTCCGCCGAGCACGTACCAGCGCCGTCCGCCGCCCGCGAGGATGTGCGTCGAGAAGAGCAGCGCCAGCGAAATCCAGAAGAGCATCGGCACGTCGGCGGTCCAGTAGCGCGCGTTGATCGTGAAGAGCGGCGTCACGGCGAGCAGCAGCGCCGCGGCGTTCCCCCCCGCCGGGCCGAACAGTCTTCCCGCCGCGCGCCAGATGACGAGGATGCATCCGGCGGCAAAGAGCAAGGTGACGATCCGCCCCACTTCGTACAGCCGCGCCGCCTGCCCGGGATGCTGGAAGTAGAAATCCATGTCGCGGACGAGCGTGACCGCGCCGAACCACGATGAGACTTTCAGCGCGACGCCGCTGACGTAAAACTGCAGCGCCGGCCAGCCGAAGAATCCGGGGAAGAGCTTCAGCTCCGACGGCTTCATCGCGCTGAGGCTCTTGAGGAAAACGTACTCGTCGGGATGGTAGCTGCGCAGCGGATTGAACGCGCTCCGCGGCGAGGCGCCGGTGCGCTTCGGCCCGCCGCTCAGATTGTTCGGGTAGTACTCCCACGGCGAATCTTTTTCGCGCTCGGACATCGCCGGCGCGCGCCACGCGCCGCGGTCCGCGCCCAACGTCAGAAGGTTCCGCTCCTCGGACGGAAGCCCCCAGCGCAGGCCGGGCAGAACCAGCCACACCAGGATCGCCGCAGCGATGAGAGCGAAAAAGAAATGCCGATTGCCGATTGCCGATTGCCGAATGTCAATCATGTCCGCCGCGGCCTCCGATCCGGCTTCGGCGGGAGCAGAATTCCCGCCAGTTCGGGGCGGCCGCAGATGTCCAGCGCCTCGAGGATGAGCTTGCGGCTCTCCGGCAGATGATAGAGCACGAGGGCCTTCTGCATCTCGCGGCGCCGCGGGTCGCGCTCGACGAAGACGCGCTCCCCGGTGAACGGGCTGATCCCCGTCGCGTACATCACCGCGCTGGCGGTGCCCGGCAGCGGGATAAAGACCTGGCACTGCTCCACGCGCAGCCGCTCGCGGCGCAGGTAGAGCGCGACCTCGAGCATGTCCTGCAGCCTCGAACCGGGATGCGCGGCGATGAGGTACGGCAGGACGTACTGCTCCTTGCCGGCTTTCGCGGAGGCACGGCGGAATTTTTCCAGGAACCGCACGAACAGTTCCCCCTCCGGCTTCATCATCAATTGCAGGACGGCCGGGACGACGTGCTCGGGCGCAACCTTCGCGTGGCCGCTGGTGTAGTGCTCGGCGAACGCCTCGACGAACGGGTCGCATGCCAGCGCCAGGTCCATCCGCACGCCGGTCGTCACGAAGAGGTGCTTGACGCCCTTGATCTTCCGCGCCGCGGCGAGCAACTCCAGGTACGGCCTGCCGTCCGCGTTCAGGTCCCGGCACATGCGCGGGGCCAGGCAGCTCGGCTTGGCGCACGGCGCGCCGTGCTTGCAGCCGAGCATCCACATGTTCGCCGACGGCCCGCCGATGTCGCGGATGGTGCCCTTGAATTGAGGGTGGCGGACGATCTCCTTCACCTCGCGCAGGATCGAGCGGCGGGAGCGGCTCTGCACGGCCTTGCCCTGGTGCGTGTAGATCCCGCAGAACGCGCAGCCGCCGAAGCAGCCGCGATGGCTGGTGATGGAGAACTGCACCTGCTCAAGCGCGGGGACGCGCCCGCGGTACGACGGGTGCGCCTCGCGGCGGAAGCGCATCGAGTAGAGCGAGTCCATCTCCTCGGTGGTCAGCGCCCGCGAAGGCGGGTTCGCCACGACGCGGTATCCGGCGCAGTCCTGGTAGAGGCCGGTCTCGCGCGACTCGATCTCCTTCTGGAAGGCGCGGACCTGCGCGTGCGGCTTCGAGCGGACCTCTTCGAACGACGGCAGCGCATGATACCCGGGCGGCGCGGGCGTGGACGCGGCGGTCCGATAGACGACGCCGCGCACCCGCCGGGCGACGGCGCCGAGCGCCTCGGACGGCGTCGCGTCCGCGCTGTCGCGGGACATTCGGGAGCGCATCGCCTGGGCGATCTCCTCGAGCGGCAACTCGCCCATGCCGTACACGATCGCGTCGGCGGGCGCGTCGAGGATGATCGGGCGCCGGACGGCGTCGTCCCAGAAATCGTAATGTGCGAACCGGCGCAGCGACGCCTCGATGCCGCCGGCGAGGATTCCCACCGACCCGCCGAAGACGCGCCGGATCATGTTGCAGTACGCGATCAGCGCGCGGTTCGGCCGGCCGCCGCCGACGCCGCCGGGCGCGTAGTCGTCCTCGCGCCTCGGCCGCTTCAGCGCCGTGTAATTGTTGACCATCGAGTCCACCGAGCCGGCCGCGACTGCGAAGAACAACCGCGGCTTCCCGAGCCGCGCGATGTCTTCGACGCGGTCGGGCCGCGGCCGCGCGAGAATGCCGACGCGGAACCGTTTCGCCTCGAGCATCCGTCCGAGCCATGCCGGCGCGAAGGAGGAATGGTCCACGTAGGCGTCGCCGGTGACGACGATCACGTCGAGCTCGTCCCAGCCGCGCTCCTTCGCTTCGTCCAGCGTCATGGGCAGAAAGGCAGGCGGAGCCGCTTCAGGAGGCACCGGGAATCCCTCGGAGGTCCATCCGTCCGAACATCCACGGCTCCATGCTATTCGGTCGGCGCGGAACAGTCAAACGGATTGCCGATTGCCGAATGCCGATTGCCGAATGATTAACTATGAACGTCTATGAGAGTGACGGATAACATGGTATCATTGGATTGCCGAATGCTTAAGGAGGAAACGACTGTGAGCGTGACGACCGGGCGCGGAGATTCGGGGTGGACGGACCTGCTCTTCGGCGGGCGCGCCCGGAAGGACGACCTGCGCATCCACGCGGTCGGGACGCTCGATGAGCTGAACTCGCTCCTCGGCCTGGCGAAGGCATCCATCCGCAACAGGAAGACTCGGCGGGTGATCCACGCGATTCAGCGGGACATTTTCATCGTGAGCTCGGAGCTGATCACCCTCCCGCGGAACCTGCGGCGATTGGAGCTTCGCGTGGGTGAAGTTGATGTGAAGCGACTGGAAGCCTTGACCGCGGCGCTCGAACGGAAAGTCAAGCTCACGGAGTGCTGCTTCCTCATCCCCGGTGAGAGCGCGACCTCTGCGCTGCTGGATGTCTGCCGAACCGTGGCCCGCCGCGCGGAACGGCTGGTCGTCGCGCTGCGCCGCGCCAAAGCCGTGCCGAACCGCAGCGTGCCGATTTACCTCAACCGACTCTCCGACCTGCTCTATATCCTGGCGCGGACTGAGGAACGGAGTCACACACCGTTTATCGCGCGCAAACGGAATCGCCGCCGTCCCGCGTGAAATTTCGGCCGAGAGCGAGGCAGGAAGATGCGCAAGTGCGCATGGGCTTGCATTCTGGCGCTGGCGCTGGCTGGTTCCGGCATGGCTGCATCCGCCGCGGAGCCTGCGCCGGAAACGTCGCTGATACTCCGCGACGCCACGGATGCCGACCTGGCCGCTTTGAAGGACAACCAGGGACTCCGTTCGCTGAAAGTCACGGGATGGTACGTGACGGATGCCGGCTGGGCGCACCTGAAAGAGCTGAAGGGCCTGCAGTATCTCGACCTCTCGTCCACCCGGATGACGGACGCCGGTCTGGCGAACCTGGAGGAGATGAAAGGCCTCCAGACGCTCAATCTGGGCGGCACCAAGGTGACGGACGCGGGGTTGGCGAACCTGAAGAAGATGAAAGGTCTGCAGGACATCGTTCTGTGGGGAACCCAAGTGACGGACGCCGGGTTGGCGCAACTGAAAGAGATGGAAGGCCTGCAGTGGCTCAATCTGTCGTTCACCCGGGTGACGGATGCCGGGTTGGCGCAACTGAAGGAGATCAAAAGCCTGCAGTCGCTCATTCTGTGGCATACGCAGGTGACGGATGCCGGACTGGTGTACCTTAAGGGGATGAAAGACCTGCGGACGCTCGAGCTGGTCGCCACCCGGGTGACGGATGCCGGGCTGGCGCAACTGAAGCAGATGAAAGGCCTCCGGACGCTCCTTCTGGACGGAACCCAGGTGACGGACGCCGGGCTGGCGGACCTGAAAGCAGTCCTGCCCAACACACACTTTGACAGATAGCCGCAGACGTCCATGCGTTAAGGTATAATATTGGGAGATAGCTTCACGACGGGCGTGAACCGCCCGTCATGCCGGAAATCCCGGCTGAGAGGGAGGCAAGAAGATGGGCAATCGCGCATGGGGTTGCATCCTGGCGCTGGCGCTGGCCGGTTTCAGCGTGACCGCGACCGCCACAGATCTGGCTCTCTTCAGCGCTACGGATGCCGACTTGGCCGCTTTGAAAGACAAGCAAGACCTGCACTCGCTCCTGGCGAGGGGACCACGGGTGACGGACGCCGGTTTGGCGGACCTGAAGAACATCAAAGGCTTGCAGGAACTCGATCTGGCTTACACGAGCGTGACGGACGCCGGCTTGGCGAACTTGAAGGAGATCACCGGCCTGCAGAAGCTCAATCTGAGCGGCACCGGGGTGACGGACGCCGGCTTGGCGCAACTGAAGGAGATCAAAGGCCTCCAGACGCTCAATCTGGGCGGCACCAAGGTGACGGACGACGGGTTGGCGGACCTGAAGCAGATGAAGGCTCTACGGGAACTCGATCTGGACTACACCGGCGTGACGAACGCCGGGTGGGCGCAACTGACGGAGCTGGAAGGATTGCAAAAACTCGACCTGTCGTCCACCAAGGTGACGGACGCCGGAATGGCGAACCTGAAGCAGATGCCAAGTCTCCAGCAGCTTGCCGTGGGCGCCACCCGGGTTTCGAACTTCGGGTTGGCGCAACTGAAGGGGATAAAAGGCCTGCAGGAACTCGATTTGACCCGAACCAAGGTCACGGATGACGGGTTGGCGCAGTTGAAGGAGTTGAAAGGCCTGCGGACGCTGAATCTGTCGAACACCGGAATCTCCAGCGCCGGTTTGCAGTACCTGCAGAATCTGACAAGTTTACGCGTGCTCTATCTTAAGGGAACCAGGGTGACGGACGCCGGGCTGGTATACCTGAAGGAGATGGGAAGACTGGAGGAACTCTATCTGGCGGGAACCGAAGTGACAGGCGACGGGTTGGCGTACCTGAGAGCAGCCCTGCCCAATACGCAGATTTTCAGATAGTACCTCATACCCCTTGCTGCTTTTCACTCCAAGTGGTATAAGCATAAGTTGTCGCGTCGCCTTTCCCTTCCTCCGAATTCACCCCGTGCGATGCGAGCGAGGAGCACGCGATGATTGTCGGTATTGAGCTGTCCGCCGGAACGCTCCGAGCCGTCCGTATGGACCGTTTCCGGCCGGGCTGCGCCCCTGAAAGCACCTCCGATATCTCCTACACCCCGACCGTTCCCGGCGGCGTTCCGCCGGCCGAAGCGATCTCGACGCTGATGCGCCAGATCGGCGGCGAGAACGCCGCGGTCGCCGTGGCCGTTCCCTCCTCCTGGTGTTTCTATAGAGAAGTCTCGTTCCCCTACCGCGCCGCGCGGCGCGTCGAGTCCACCCTGACCTACGCGCTGGAGGGCCGGCTCCCCGGCAAGGTCGAAGGGTACGTCATTGAGCCGCTGACCGACATCCATCCCGCCGGCTCCGCCGGATCGCAACTGCTCGTCGCCGCCTGCCCGAGCGAACGGCTGAAGGACCTGCTCGCCGAGTTCCGGTCTGCCGGAGTTGATCCCTGCATCGTTCAGCCCGCCGTCGTATCGCTGGCCCGCCTCCTGCCCGATGGCGCGGGGACGCTCCTGGTGCGTCTCGCTGGGAACGAACTGGAAGTGGCCTTTCTCCGGGGCAGCGAGGTGATCGCCTGCGAGGTCATCCAGTGGGCCGCGGCGCGTAGCCGCGAAACCCCCGACGCGCGCGTTCTTGCCGGGAAAGTGCGTTCCGCCGTCCGCGCCTATGAGGTCAGCCATGGAGCGTCTTCCTTCCGGCGCATCGCCCTGCTTGCGCCGGAGAGCATCCGCGCGACGCTGTCGGCGGAACTGGAATCCGCGCTGGAACTTCCAGCCGCGCCGGCCCGCGACCTGGCGGATGGCGCCCGGTATCCGGCGGCGCTGGGAGCGGCGGCGGAGGCCGGGGAGCGGAGGCATCTGGCGGTGAACCTGCGCGGCGGAGAATTCGCCTATCCCCCGTACGCGCGGCGCGCCGAGCGGCGCCTCGTCGCAGCCCTGGCCCTGGCCGCAGCCATCGTCGCACTTCTGGGCGTGTCCCTGCTGCGCCGGACGCTCGACTTGCAGAAGACGATCGCAGCCGACCGCGAGCGCGAGGCCGCCTTTTTCACCGAAATCACGGGCATTCGCGGCGTGCCGAACCTCAAGGTGACCGAAGCGGCCGTGGCTGCGGCCCACAAGGAGATCAACCGCAGCATGCGCCTGCGCATCGTCTCCTGTCTGACTCGCTGGGCTGACCTGATGAAACTCGTCCCGGCGGACATGAGCGTGGTCCTCGACACGTTGGACATCGGGCAGGACCGCATCGCCCTTACCGGCCGCGCCAGGGATACCGCCGCCGCCTCTGCGTTCCGCGCGAAAGTCCAGGCCTCGAACGTCTTCCAACCCGATCCGCACTTTGTCACGCGAAACTCCGGCAGCTCGGGGTCCGTTTTCTCCATGGAGCTGCGCTACCGATGAACGCCTCCGCCACGATCAAACAGCATCCCTGGGTCTTCGGCCTGGCGCTGGCCATTCTGATCTGCTCGCTGGCCGACATCGGCCTGGCATTTCACCTGCGCCGTGCGGGCGTCGAGCGCGGCCAGCACCGCGACCGGGTGCGCGCGATGGAAGGCCTCGCGGATGAATTTCGGGCGCTCAAGGCCCAATCGGACGTGGTGGACCAGACGCTGCCGCCGGGCGTCCGCCTGACTCCGAACGCCGTGACCGCCATCGCCAAGGACCGAAGCATCGCCGGCCACATCAGCACCATGAGCGCCAGCCCGGCCCGGTATGACGAGCGCATCCAGGAGCAGATCATTGACTTGACGCTGAGCGGCGTCACGCGCGAGGACCTGGCGCTCTTCCTGCGCGCCGTCGAGCAGATTGCCCCGGCCGTGCGAACAAAGGAACTTCGGATTACGCCGAGCGCCGCCGGACCCAGGACCGGACAGACGGCGCTGATTGACGCACGCGTTCAGATTTCCGCCTATGAGACCACTGCGCGACTCTCGAGGTGACGGAGCATTCGTGCTCGTCATGACCATGCTCGTGCTGAGCATCCTGGTCGTGCTGGGCTATGCCTTCAGCTACTCGGCCGGGGTGTACGGCAGCACGGCGCGCAACGCGCGCGACGCCTTGCGGCGGGAATGCGCCGCGGAGTCCGCGCTGAATAGCGCGATGGCCATGCTCCACGCCAACGGCGGGGCCGGCAAGTTCGATTCGCTCGACCAGCCCTGGGCCGCGGACGATCTCTCCTTTCAGATCGGAACGGAAAACGTGCGGGTCAACATCGTTGACGAGAACCGCAAGCTCAACGTGAATCGCGCCGCCTGTCCCCCGGCCGATCCGACCAAGGGCCCGGACCTGCGCGACGCGCTCGAGCGCCTCATCGAGACCGCCGGCGGAGACCGAACCGATTTCGACGACATCTGCGCGTGGATAGACCCGGGCACTCCGGGCCCGCACGACGACCTCGCCCCGAAGAGCCCTTTGCCGATGATCGCCGGCCTTCGACGGATCCCGGAACTGAGGCCGGGCCTGTTCACCCAGACCGCCAGCAAGCCCCAGCTCGATTCCCTGCTGAGCACCCACCCGGCGCGCGTCAACCTTAACACCGCCCGCCGCGAGGTGCTCGACGCCCTGTGGGGCGACGCGACGATCTCGCAGCAGGTCATTGAGCAGCGGCAGCAGCAGCCGTTCCAGAGCGATGCAGCCGTCGCCGCGTTTGTGCAGGGATTGGACTCGCCGTCATCCGCCCCGGACTCCCTCGCGCAAGCCCTGTCCGCCCAGAGCGATTACTTCACCGTGACGGTCACTCCCGCCGACGGACCGAACGAGGCCATCGAGGCGCTGGTGCGAAGGACCGACGCCACAACCCAAATCATTTACGTCAACCGAGTTTCGAAGGAGGTCGCGCCATGAACCCGACTCGCGCATTCCTCATCGCGGGCGTGTTGAGCCTGGCCCTGGCCGTGGGCGCCCTTGCGGCGTCACCGGCGCCGGCCATCGCCGTTTCCAGGCCGGAAGAGATGGTCACCGTCAACTTCGCCGGCGTCACGCTGCACGCCGTCGTGCAGTACCTCAGCGAGTTCACCCGCAAGCCGGTCCTCCTGCCCGACAAGTTTCCCGGCGACCGGAAGATTGACATCGTCTCCTCCGGCCAGGCCGCCGCCGTGCCGGTCAAGAAGGCGGCGGAGATCCTCTCAACCGCGCTGCGCGCCGCCGGCTACGTCATGATCGAGACCCCCTACCAGATTCAGATCGTCGCCGAGGGCAACATGGAAGGCGCTCCGATCGTCCAGGACCAGAATGAGGGCGTCATTGCCGGGCAGACGCTCGTGACGATGACCAAGGAGCTAAAGAAGGCCGATGCCGGCAAACTGCAGACCATCCTCCAGGCCCTGAAGTCAAAGGCCGGCAGCGTCCAGGTCTATCCCGACTCGAACATGCTGATCATCACCGAGTACGGCCCGCAACTCAAGACGATGCTGACCCTGCTTGACAAACTCGATACCCGGTGGGAGGGCAACCGGCCGGATATCATCACGCTGGAGAAGTCGTCGGTGGACAGCATCCGGGGCGTGGTTGAGGCCTTCGTGAAGAACATGGCGCTGAACGCCGACCCGGTCCTCAAGAAACGACTGGACTCGTTCTCCATCATCGTTCAGCCCTCCATCAACTCCTTCGTTCTCTTCGGCAATCCCGACGATATTGCGCGAGTGACGGAGTTCATTCGGATGGTTGACGTTCTGCCGGCCGAGACGTCGCGCACCTTCCACACCTACCGGGTCCTCAACCGCGACGTGGCGGACATGGTGCAGGTGCTCAACAGCGTGTTCACCGCCGTGAAGGCGCGCGGCGGCGCGGCCGCGGCCGAGCAGTGCCCCACCGTCATCGCCGACCAGATCAACTGCTCGCTCATTGTCATCGCCTCGCCGGACCGCTACGCCGAGTACCTTCCGCTTTTCAAGCAGATAGACAAGCCCAGGGACCAGGTGCAGATCCAGTCGGCCATCGTCGAACTGAGCACGGACCGGATGGCGCAGCTAGGTATCCAGTTGGCCACGGCGGACGTGCCCACCGCAACTTCCGGCATTATCGGCGTCGCCGGCACCAACTTCGGCCTGGCGACTCTCAACTCCACCGGCACCGGCGAAACCCCCGTTCCTCCCGCCAACGGCGGCCTCACCGCCGCCGTTTTCAAGAATCTCAACATCCCCGCGATTATCCAACTCTCGCAGCAGGACCAGAACGTGGCGTTCATCGCAAGCCCTCTCGTGACAACCAACGACAACTGCAAGGCCACCGTGGACATCTCCACGAACCAGCAGACACAGCAGTCCATCATCTCGCCCGAGGGCACGACCAGCGGCGTCACGGCCGGTCCGAACTTCACAACCAGCATTTCGCTGGAGATCACCCCGCACATCAATGATGAGGGCACCGTACGCATGGAGATCGTTTCGCTGACCGAAGAGCCGGGGCCGATCACGTCTGCAGCGTCAGGGACAGGCACCGTCCCGCTGTATAGCAAGAGTTCGCGCAAGGCCACGACCCAGGTGACAGTGCCCAACGGCGCCACGATCGTCATTGGCGGGTTGACGAACACCAACGACACCAAGACGATCCAGAAAGTGCCTTTCCTCGGCGACATCCCGGTCCTGGGCTGGCTCTTCCGCAACACTGTGACCCAGCGTCAGCAGGTGAACCTGTGCATTTTCATCACCCCGCACGTCATGCGCAGCAGAGAGAACATGGCCCAGTCGGTCGAGGCGCAGAAAGCCAAACTGAAAGCGATGAACGAATCCGACCCCGACTTGAAGGACGATAACGTGAACCAGTACGTGGCGCCCGAGCCGCCGCCTCAACCGTCGCCGGGTACGCCCCCAAGCCCTGAAAGCCAATGAGCGAGAACCGAAGTACCCTTGAGGCGTTGCAGAAGGCCGGCCTGATCTCCGAAACGCAGGCCGCTGCGCTGTCCGCCGCCTGCGAGACCGACTGGCGTCCGCCGGCCGAAGTCATCCGCCGGCAGTCCAGCCTGGATGAGGACCGGCTCTCCGCGTGGGCTGCGGAATACATGGGCGTCCCCTATCTGCCGTCCCTGTCAGGATTTGCGGCGTCGGAGGAGTTCTTCCAGAAGGTCCCTCCGGAGTACGCGCGGCAGATCGGAGCGGTTGCCTGCCGGATCACGGAGAATGAGGTGGAGGTGGCGGTCGCGCTCGGGCCGGATATGCACGCAGTCCTGGCGGAGTTCTCCGTACTGTTCGACCGCCCCGTCGCGTTCGTGCTGGCGCCACGGAGGGAGATCGAATCGGCCGTGGACCGCTCCGTGCGCCAGCGGCCGGAGTACCTCGAATACGCCGCCGGCGAACTGCCGGAAGATGAGTTCGCCGAGAGCGCCGCCCGGATCGAACGGGTGACGGATTTCGCGGAACTCATGCGCAAGACCCCTGTGGTCAAGCTCGTCTCGCTGCTCGTTGCGCAGGCCGTGCGCAACGGCTCGAGCGACATCCACTTCCAGCCCACCGGCGACCGATTGCGCGTGCGCTTCCGCACCGACGGCATTCTGCATGACGTGCTGGATCTGCCGCGCTCGTCGCAGGACGCGATCCTCTCGCGCGTGAAGGTGCTGGGGAAGATGGACATCGCCGAGCGCCGCTCTCCCCAGGACGGCCGCGCCTCCTTCCGCTACGCAGACCGCGAGATTGACGTGCGCATGTCCGTCGTCCCCACCGACGAGGGCGAACGGGCCGTGCTGCGCCTCCTCGACAAGGAACAGAAGCTCCTCAAGCTCGAGGAAGTCGGCCTCTCCGACCGCAACCTGACCGAGTTCGAGCGGCTGATCAACATGTCCCACGGCATGATCCTCGTCACCGGGCCGACCGGCAGCGGCAAGACCACCACCCTCTACGCCGCGCTGATGAAGATCAACTCGCCCGAGCAGAACATCATCACGATCGAGGACCCGGTCGAGTACAAGGTCCCCGGCATCAGCCAGATCCAGGTGTTGCCGCGGAAGAACGTCACGTTCGGCTCGATGCTCCGATCCGTCGTCCGGCAGGACCCGGATATCATCATGATCGGCGAGATCCGCGACGAGGAAACCGCCTCGATCGCCGTGCAGTCCTCGCTCACCGGCCACCTGGTCTTCAGCACGCTGCATACGAACGACTCCGCCGGCGCCATCGCGCGGCTGTTGGACCTGGGCGTCGAGCCGTTCCTGATCTCCTCGGCCCTGCTCGCCGTGCTCGCGCAGCGACTGGTGAGGCGGGTCTGCCCCGCGTGCGGCCGCCCGGACGCCTCCGTCTCCGCCGCTGACCTGGCGCTGCTGAATCTCGGCGTCGAGCAAGGCCGCCGGGCGAGCCTGCGGCGCGGCGACGGCTGCGAACAATGCATGGCCACCGGCTACCGCGGCCGCCTGGGGATCTACGAGCTTCTGCTGGTGGACGACGCGATACGGCCGCTGGTCAATCGGCGCGCCTCCGCTTCCGAGATCCGCGAGGCGGGGATGCGCAACGGCCTGACGCTCCTGCGCGCAGACGGCGCCGCCAAGGCGCTCGCCGGGCTGACCACCGTCGAGGAGGTCCTGCGCGTGACTCAGCGAGACGATGAAACGCAGCCTGGGGCGGCCGCTAAGGCCGGGGTAAGCGATGGGTAGTTTTCGGTACAGGGCGGTTGACGAGGCGGGCGCCGCGGTGGCCGGGACGCTGGTGGCCGACAGCGCCGAGGACGCGCGGGCGCGGCTGCGCGAGATGCGCCTCTTCCCGGAACGGGTCGAGCGCGCCGAGCGCATGGCGGCGCGCCTGCTGGATCGTCTGCCGGGCCCGCGGGCGCGGGTCATGCAGCACGTGACGGTCTTCACGCGCCAGTTCGCCATCCTGCTCGCCTCCGGCGTGCCCGCCGTCAGCGCGCTGGGCGTATTGGCCTCCCAGTGCGAGCACCGCGGCCTTTCGCAGGCTCTCCACGAGGTCGCCGAGGGGGTCAATTCAGGCCGGTCCCTCGCCGAGTCCATGGCCGGCTACCCGCAATTCTTCGACCGCTCCTACGTGGGAATGGTGGCCTCGGGCGAGAAGAGCGGC
>Ga0181536_10001013_pt1 | contig 33484 bp, 27 predicted proteins | sample PEATcosm2014_Bin_41_FD_121105 | JGI IMG/M metagenome (GOLD analysis project Ga0181536, IMG submission 121105) | Peatland microbial communities from MTU Mesocosm Facility, Houghton, MI, USA - PEATcosm2014_Bin17_60_metaG | ecosystem: Environmental > Terrestrial > Soil > Wetlands > Peat | place...
CAGCTTGCGAACAACCTGCTCCGGCGTGTGCCTGCGTCGCGACATGCGATAGCTCCTTCAACCCATTCAACAGGGTCATCGAAGCTCTCACACCCGGCGGACCGAACCCAAGGGGTCCGGCCAGCCCGGCTACCCGGGAAGCACCGTTACCGCGCAACGGATTCCCGGCGCTCGGCTCAGGCGGGCGTCGGCCGTGAGCAGATTGCAGCCGAGCAGCTCGGCGAGGGCGACGTAGCTGGCGTCGTAGGCCGACAGGTTCTCGCGAAGCTCCCAGACGCGGTCGAGCAGCGAGAACGTCGCGTATCGCGTCATTCCGAGGCTGCGCCAGACGTTCAGGGCGCTCCAGCCGTCGGCGACGCTCAGCTGCGCTGCCGCGACGCGTCGGCGCAAGCCGTTCGCGACCTCGGAGTCGATCAGGTGAGGGGCGTGCAGCTGCTCGTCGGCGAGGCTACGCCGTGCCGGGCCGGCGTTCAGCAGGGCTGACAGCGCGGCCGACGCATCGACCACGATCACCGGTCTGCTCGAGCGGCTTCCAGGTCAGCGACGATCGCAGCGGCGTCCGCGCCGTGATCGGGCAGCGCTCCGAGCAGCGCCGGGTTGTCGGCGCGGCGTGACACCTCGGCCAGCTCCCGTACGGCGAGCGCCCCAACGGAAGTCGCATCGCGAGCAGCGAGGCGCTGCAAGCGCTCGACGACGTCGTCCGGCACGTTCCGCAAGTACAGCGTCTTCATGTCGCAAGATGCTAGCAAATAGCTTGCTAGCCGACCGCGCTCGCGAGCGGCATATGACCGGCGCGGCGGTGCGTCGATCAGGGTCTGCCGTTGAAGCCAGTGGATAGCTGGAAGTGAGTGGGTAGCTGTATGTGGACGATCGAGCTGAGCTGCGTGGTGACGGAGTGGGTGTCACGGGCCGAGCCTGCTCCGGAGAACCATTCGCCGCTGAGCAGCGGTTCGGTGTGGCCGGCGATCGTCAGCTGGACCCAGGGGCAGTTGCCCGGGTCAACGGTGGCGAGCGCCAGCGGCCGCGTGCCGCGGTCCCCGTAGAACGTCAGTCGCGCGGGCGGCCCCTGAGTGGGGCCGCCGCAGCCGAAGCTCATTCCGGGCGGATAGCGCAGCAGCCGGTTCAGTAGCGCAACGACCTTGCGGATCTGCGTCTGTGAGGTGATCGGGATCGCACGGCCGTACTGGCCGTACTGGTAGGTGGTCGGCGAGGCGACGCGCAACAGCAACCGCCGGGTTCCGGCGGGAATGCGCTCGGCAGCGGGTCGCGGCGGCAGCCAGCCAACCTGTGCGTCCGCGCGCACACCGGTCTTGCCGTCGGGCAGCCACTTAGCGGTCACCGACACTCCCTCGACGGTGATTGCGTCGCTGCTGGCAGGCAGGGTGAAGGCCTTCACCTCGCTGGACCCCGATACCGCGGGCCCCATGGTTCCGGTAGCTGGCGATCGAGTGTTGGCGTAGAACATGGCCCAGCGCGGCGCGGTCGGGACGATCCACCACGCGTGTGCGTAGGCCGTGTAACCGGGCACGCCGAACGTCTGGCTGGCGTGCGCGAGCGCCGCACCGCCGCCAGATGGCTCGACCGGCCACCGAACAGCGCCAGGTGGCAGCCCCAGCCCGGCGATCAGCGATCGCGCGACGGCCTGCGCCTCGAGCTCGTTGCGCGGCAGGGCGGGCCCGCCGCCGATCACCTGACTCAACGCCGTGGCGAGCACGACGACCACGACCGCCGCGACCGCGATGCGGGTGCTACGGCGCGCCCGGGAGGTGGATGTGGAGGATCGAGTTGAGTCGGGCGATGACGAGAACTTCGTGGGAGCCCTCCTGGTAGGAGTCTGAGAGCGCCGGCTGCGCATGTCCGTCGATCGTCATGGCGACTCCGCCGCCGCAACCGACTGGGTAGACCTTGGCGACGGCCAGTGGCGGGCCACCGTTGCGGCCGTAGAACGTCAGGCGAGCCACTGCGCGCACCGGGCTGCCACCAAAACACATCCCTTGTTGATCCAGCGGCAGTCGGTTCATCAACGCGACGACCGCAGCGATCTTCAGCGGCGCAGCGATCGAGGTTGGCGCGCGCCAGCGTGACGGCTGATCGCCCGTTGATTCGTTCACGGTCCGTAGCCTGATCAGCCGGGTGGCGGTGGGGACGCGCTCGGTCGCGGGCCGCGGAACCACCCAGCTGACCTGCGCGTCCGCGCGCACACCGGTGTCGCCGCCGGCCAGCGGCGCGACGTCCACGATGATCAGTTGCGACTCGAGCACGCCATTGACGGGTGGCAGGGTGAAGCCGACGACGTCCACGCCGTTGTTGTCCGAGTGCATGGAGGGGGTGCCCGGCGGGTTGGCGTTCAGGAACGCGACGACGCTCTGCTGCGAGCTGGGCACGATCCACCACCCGGAGGCGGAAGTCCCATCCGGTATCTGGACCGTCACCGTGGCGTTGCTGAGCGTTCCGTTGTCGCCGCTCGGCTCAACCGCCGAGCGGACCGCGCCGCTCGGAAGCTTCAAATTGGTGACGAGCGACCTAGCCTCGGCCTGCGCGGCTTGTTCGTTGCGCTGCAGGGCCGGCGTCGGCGAGGGTCCCGTGGCGCCGGTGCCGCCCGTGCCCGTCAACGCCACGATCGCCAACGTGCCGAGCATGACTGCGAGCGCGAGGCGGGTGAGGCTCGCGCGGGCGATCGGCCACAAACAACGGCTCCGCACGAGGCCCGATTGTACGCCGAGCATGCAGGTCCGGCGCCGCTTCGTGAAGCGTCAGCGGTGCGCGCCACGCAGACCGCCCAACAAGTCCAGCCGGTGCGCTCAGCTACGCCACTTGATCGAGCAGCCGACGGGGGTGGTCTCCGGGCGCGCGACGGGCCGGCCGGCGAGGACGTCGTCGAGCGCGTCGCGCAGCCAGGCCGCGTGCAGCGACTCGTCGGCGTGATCGGCGTCGGGGGCGCCGCGGTAGACGAGGCGGCCGTCGCGGTCGAGCACGTAGACGTCCGGCGTCGTCTTCGCATCCCAGTCGCGGGCGACCTGCTGGGTCTCGTCGTAAAGGTAGGGGCCGGCGAACTCGCCGGCCGCGACGCGCGCGCCCATCGCCTCGGGCGAGTCGCGCGGGTAGCGCTCGGCGTCGTTGGGGTTGATCTGCAGCATGCGCACGCCCTTGGGCTCGTAGTCGCGGGCGACGCTCTGCAGCCGATCGTGCCAGGCGAGCGCGTACGGGCAGTGGTTGCAGGTGAACACGACGACGGTCGCGGCGGCATCGCCGGCCAGCAGGCCCGTCGGCTCGCCGTCGGTGCTCGGCAGTGTGAAGGTGGGCGCCAGATCTCCGATGGCGGGTGGCATTTGTCAGTCCTCCTTGGTGGGCAGCAGTTGGCGTAGCGCGTCGCGCAGGTCATCCGGGTCGGGCGTGGCGGAGTAGCGACCGTCGCGGCGCCGGTAGACGCGACAGGTCAGGCCCGTCGGCTCATCCGGCGGCGGTGGCAGCGGATCGACGCCGCCGATGCGCAGCGTCGGCGATCCGATGAAGCCGTGCTCCGCGGCCTGCTGCTCGGTTTCGATCAGCGTGAGGGTGATCGCCTGCTCCGGGTGTCCCAGCTCGTCGAGTGCGGCACGGAGGTCGCGGAGCGTCTCGGGGTGAGACGGGCAGCCTTCCCAGTAGAGCAGCTCGACAGCGGGCACCCAGACAGGATAGGACGGCGGGGGCGCGGCCCGGGCGGGCGCGTAGGGGCTAGGCTGCCCGGCCGCTAGACGCGCCCGGTACGGGTGGCGGGTCGGGTGCGGATGCCGTCGGCGGCGCTGACGGCGCGCCCGGCCCCGCTGGCACGACGATCTTGAGGCCTTCGAGCGATCCGCCGGTGTATCCGCCTCGCTTGTCCATGCCTACGATTCTATCGGTCGGGCCGGGAAGTATTCGAGGACATCGATCTCGTCCCAGCGGACCAGCAGTTGTGATCCGATCTCGACCGGCTCGCCCGACGGAGTGGCGCTGAACGCGCCGCCAGGCTCCATCTTGTAGGTCGCTTCGAGAAGGAGGTCCTGCGGGACCTCGGGATAGCCCGCGGCATATGACCGTCGGCCGATCCGGCCGCCGATCCAACTGCCGTCGCTTTTCAGGCGCGCTCTGATTGCGCCGACCGGATTGGACGTGAACAGGGCTTCCCATGCGCGCGGCGCGGGATCGCGTCCGGCCAGGTAGCGGGCGAGCCTTCGCAGGCGCGTTCCGGCCGGGCGACGCACGCCCACTCCCGTGACCGAACCAAGGATCGCCGGTATCAAGATGTAGGCGATCGGGACGACGATCATCACGCCGAGCGGCACATGGCCATCGGTGAGCTTGTCGCTGTAGAGCGTCCGGCCGGAGCGAAGCCCGGCGTAGTGGTGGAGATAGTCGTGATACAGGACGTACAGCGGCGCGGCGTAGATCGCGAGAAAGACCGCCGACGCGGCGACGAAACGCAGCAACTCGTCGGAGAGTCCGATGCCCCACTTGCCGGCCTCGCGCTCGAAGCCCCAGAGGTAGATCGCTCCGGGCAGGACACCGAGAACGAGTGCGACGAGTGCTTGGAGCGTTGCCGGCACGCGCGCAGCCTACAGCCGAGCACCGTCGCCGTTCGTCGGATCCACGGCGATGAAACGAGGTCCACGAGCGGCTCTGGCCGGCAGCTAGGCTGACAGCGCCGCTTGGGAAGCCGTCTGCGTGTCTACGGCGTCCTGGTGAGCAGGTGAACGCGGCCGATGATTTCCGTGAGCGTGGCGTCGCGGACGCTGCCGCGTCGCTGCACGAGACGCTCTCGGCTGACGGTCCGCACCTGATACGGCTGGGCGTAGGAGACGTCGTTCAGGCCGCTTTCCGGAGGGTCGATGCGGAGATTGAGCGCCGTTCGGTTGGTCCTGGTGATCGGGACCACGATGGCGAGCTCGCTGGGCCCGTGACCGAGCTGATCGACGGAGACGATCACGCATGGTCGTCGTCCGGCTTGCTCGTGGCCTTCGATTGGGCTCAGCTGGCAGTCCCAGAACTACGTCGTCGCTGTCGTCGGCGCGACGCTCGGTGTCGCCACCATCGTGCTCCGCGGCGCTTAGGTTCATGATGTCGGTTGAGGTGTCTGCGCCGGATTCCTTCAGCGAGCTGATGAAGCGGATGAGCGTGTGGCGTGTGGCGCTGCGGAGGGCTCGCGCGCACCCTGCTAGATGGCTGTCGGGGGCTGCGCTGCTGGTCGCGGTGGCGGGACTGCCGGTTGTTGCGGCCAGCGCCGGCGAGGTTGGCGGGGCTGGTTTCGCCGTGGCGCGGTCTGCGCAGGCCAGCGCGCTCGGCCCGGCTCCCGTTGTGCATGGAGGTGAGCTGCCGGCGCGCGAGTTGTTGCTGCCGGCTGGGGCGGGCACTGGCGGCGCATATCCTGGCGGCGGCCTGGAATCGGTCTCGTGTAGCGGCCCTCAGGAGTGTGTTGCTGTTGGTGGTGTTTGGTCTTCGGGCGGCACCTCCCGGGCGATGGTCGCTACCGAGACGGATGGTGTCTGGGGCCGGCCGGTCGAGATCGCTCCACGGCGAAACGACGGCGTCGGCGCGACCTTGACGGTGTCGTGTAGCGGCGGGAAGCGTTGTGTGGTGGCGCGCGTCGCTGGCGGTGGCGTGCCCCCCGTCGGCAGCATGCGCGTCGCTACCGACACGACAGGGGTGTGGGGGCCGGCGAGCCGGATCGAGCTGCCGGTTGGCGGGACGCTCGCGGCGACTGGCGGGGAGAGCGGGCCAGCAGCGGCGCCGGGTATCGATGCCGTGACGTGCACCGGTCCGGGGGATTGTGTTGCCGTTGGCAGCTTCTACGCGAGCACCGCGCGTGGCTACCAGGCGATGGCGGCGACTGAGACGAACGGTGTTTGGAGCCGGGCGAGCGAGGTCGCGCTGCCCGGCGACGCGATGGCTTCCCTGCAGGAGGCTGATCTTGATGCCGTGACGTGTACCGGTCCGGGAGATTGTGTCGCTATCGGCAGCTACTACGACACCGACGCCGAAGTCGGAGCCGGCCGGGGGTTTGGGCTCGATCAGGGGTTGCAGCTGATGGCCGTTACGGAGACCGGCGGGGTGTGGGGTCGGGCACGCACGATGATGCTGCCTGCGGGGGTGAGTGACACTTTGTCGACGCAAGTGGAGCCCACTGCGGTGAGCTGTACGAGCCTGCGTGACTGTGTCGCGGTCGGCAACTACGAGACCACCGAGGGGAGCCAGGTGATGGCTGCCACTGAAACGGGCGGCGTGTGGGGTCAACCGCGCGAGATCATGGAGCCCGCCGGTGCCAGCGTGGTTGTGGAAGGGCCGATGCTCACCTCCGTCAGCTGCACCAGCCCGGGCGACTGCGTCGCCGTCGGCGCGTACAGCAGTGGTGTCGAGGCTGCCCCTGACGTCCAGCCGATGATCGCTATCGAAACGAGCGGGAGATGGGAACGGGCGATCGAGGTGGCGCTGCCCGCTGACGCGGGTACGCAAGTCCAACTCGCTGACCTTCAGTCGGTCGCATGCGCTACCCAAGCGCATTGCGTTGCCGTCGGCGCCTACAGCAGCGGCTCAACCCCCAAGCCCAAGCCCCACCCGATGGTCGTCAGCTTCGCGCCCTAGGCTGGCCGTGTCTTGATGATGCGCGGCTCACGCCGCGCCGGTGAGCACGCACGTGGGGCGCGGGAGGTTCCCGCAGGGGCAGCGGAGCGCGTGCCGGCGGCGAGCTGACGGCTGGCTAGCGCAGCTTGCTGACGTGGGACTCAATGGCCTGGGCCACGGCGGCGGCGTGCGAGCGGGCGATGCCATGGTCGTCCGAGTCGATCGCGACGAGCGTGGCGTTCGGCAGTGTCCGCGCGAGCTCTTCGGCAACGGCGAGTGGGCTGATCGGGTCGCGCGTCGCCGAGATCAGCAGCGTCGGTACGGCCAGGGTGCGCAGGCGCTCTGTCTGGTCGGGCAGCGGCGCGAGGATCCAGTCCGGCGGCTGGAGCCCCGGCGGATGCTGCGGGAGCGGGTTTGGCATGTTGACGGCGCCCGGGCTGACCGTGAGGACGAGGCCGATCAGGGCGGCGGGCTCGCGCAGCGCCGCGCGCATCGCGACGACGCAGCCCATCGACTGGGCGACCACCACCGTCTCCTCCGCGGTCAGCTCACCGATGACGAGATCGACGAGGTCATCAAGCGTGTTGAGATGCGGCGATGGGGGGTTGGGGCCGAGGCCCGGCCAGTCGAGGTAGCGCCTGCGCCAGCCGGCCGGCAGGAGGTCCGCGACTGGCTCCCAGAAGCTGCCCTCGCCGGCGATGCCGGGGAGGAACAGCAGGCGCGGCGGGCCGGTGATCATCAGGCGATGATAGGCGGCGCGGTCAGGACGGCGCTGTGCTGAGCGGGCGGGTGGCATTCGCGATGGCGATCATCTGGGAGTTGCTGAGGTCTTCGAGAAGGGTGTTGCTGACCCAGTAGAGGATCGGGCCTTCGCGCCAGCCGACATCGTGGATGTGGGCGCCGTCGTCGATGAACATGTAGGCGCGGCCGTCGATCGTCTCGGTCTGGCTGGGGTTCGCGAACAGCGGCGGGTCCGTCCAGTTCATCCCCTCGATGCCGTAGTAGCCGCCCAGCCCGTTGACGCTCCAGTCGATGCGGTAGCCGTGGTGGAGATGGCCCTGCTCGTCGCGCACGGTGTAGGCGTGGAAGTCCTCGGGGATCGCCGGGCCGGTCTGGACGCTCGGGAGATAGATGTGGAACGGGACGGCTACGGCGAGTGCGAGCGCCTGGCTCTGGACGTAGGACGAGAGTGGGTACAGGTCGTCTGCCGCCAAGTCGACCGGCGGCGGTGCGGCGTGATGGCTGGCCGCGTGCGCTGCCGGCGGCAGGACCGTCTTCTGGTCCTCGTAGAGGAAGTCGTCGACGCTTGCCTTGATCAGCGCCGGTGTGGAGGTGACGGCGTCCTGGCCGTTGTAGAAGACCGAGGTATCGGCGACCTGGAAGGGGACCTGGCGGATCGGCTGGGCGACCGACAACGCGGCGAGCTGGAGCAGCTGAGCGACCTCCGTGGTCCCGCGGATGTCGGTTGAGACGGCGCGACCGAACGCCTTGGCGAGCTCGTTGTACTTGGCCAGCAACGTCAGCGGGCCGAGTTGCTGCTCGGCGGCGCGAATGAAGTCCTGCTGGCGGGCTACGCGCACGAAGTCCGAGTCGGTGTGGCGGTAGCGCACGTAGTTGAGTGCCTCCTCGCCGCACAGCCGGTGATAGCCGGGGTGGATATCGATCGGCTGATAGCTGCCGCCCGGAGGGTTGTAGTAGTACTGGTCGACGTCGATGTAGACGCAGCCGATCGCGTTCATCAGCCCGAGGAACGACGCGAAGTTGAAGTCGATCACGTGGTTGATCGTGATCCCGGGCAGCGTGGCCTTCGTGACGCGCAGGGCTAGCGGCACGCGGCCGAGCGAGTACGTCGAGTTGAACTTGCCGGTGTAAGTCTGTCCGTGGTAGGTAAACGTGACAAGCAGGTCGCGCGGGATCGACATGATCGAGACCTGCCCTTCCGCGGGGTCGAGGCGCACGAGCATGAACGTGTCCGCGTGCAGCAGATGGACGCCGTTCACGTCCTGCTCCGCCCCGGTCGAGTACGTCGTCGTCTTCCCGATGTGGTCGTCGCCGATGATCATGATCGTCTCCGGTGCGCCTGTTCTCGCGGCTGTCAGCTCGGTCGAGGAGATCGGCTTGCCGCCGAGCGCGAGGTCGGCGGCGATGTTCTCGACCACCGAGACCAGCAGCGTGAACACCGCAACCGCGGTGCAGACGACGAGCGTCACGCAGCCGAGCACCATGCGAGCGAAGTTGGAGAGGCGCCGCGACTTCCCGAGCGGCGCGGGCACGGCCGCGGCGGCCGCGATCGCCTGGCGCTCGCGCTCGAGTGCGGCGAGTCGGCTGCGGTCCGGCCGCCGGCGGAACCTCAAGCTGGCCGTCCCGGGGTCTGGACGGCGAGCACGCTGACGCCGAGCAGCGCAGCCATATCAGCGATCAGCGTGAACACGGGAGGATGGGCGGGGCGCGGGGCGTGCGGGGGCGGCAGCGCCCGCGGCCCCGCAAGCCCGCTCCGCCCGGGGGACGGATCGGACCGCGTCGTATCGTCGCGTGTACGGGCCCGCTTGTCGTCGGCTGTGCGGCGACTGTTTGCGCACTCCAGCTGCGGTAGCCGGCCTGCCGCCGTAACGCACCTGCGGTAGTAGCCGCTGCTGCGATGGGGCGACGCTGCGGGCGGTCGCGTGGCCTACCGTTACGGTCGTGGAGACGCTCGCCGCGCTCAAACGGCGCATCACGCAGTCGCAGGTCGCGCTCGACGGCCTGCTCGCGCTAGCCGTGGCGGCGACGCTGGTGGCGGTTCGCGCGGCCGAGGCCCAAGGCCTCCGCGACCCGCATCACGTCGCCTGGCTCGGCTATCTGCTCGCCGTCGTGGCGGCGGGGCTGCTCGCGGCACGCCGGCGTTGGCCGTTCGTCGTGTTCTCCTTGACGCTTGCCATCGCCGTCGTGGCAATCGACATCGACTACGCGAGTGGGGCTGTGTCGCTGCCGGCGCTGATAGCCGTCTACACGCTGGCGGAGCTTCCAGACCGCCGCCGGTCGCTGGCTCTCGCCGCCGTCGCCGCCGTGACCCTGGGAGTGGCTCGCGGGCTGTTGCAGCACAAGGGCTGGTCGGACGCGCGTACCGCAGCCGAGCCGGCGCTGGTGTTCATGGCGCTGTTCCTCGGCTGGGCGCTGGCCAGCCATCGGGCCTACATCGCGGAGATCAACGAGCGCGCGGCGCGCGCGGAGCGCACCCGCGAGGAGGAGGCCAGCCGCCAGGTGAACGCCGAGCGGTTGCGGATCGCGCGCGAGCTGCACGATGTCGTTGCGCACAGCATCGCGATGATCAACGTCCAAGCGAGTGCCGCAGCGCATGTGCTGAGCGAGCGGCCCGAGGCTGCGGCGGAGGCGCTGGCGACGATCAAGGCGGCGAGCAAGGACTCGCTGCGCGAGCTGCGCAGCATCCTCGGCGTGCTGCGTGACAACGACGAGACCGAGCCGCGCGCGCCGGCACCCGGCCTCGGGCAGCTCGACGGGCTCGTCGCGGCGATGCGCAACGCCGGCGTGCCGACGAGCGTCAACTACTCGGGCACGCGCAGATCGCTGCCGCCGAGCGCGGATCTGGCCGCCTACCGGATCATCCAGGAGTCGCTGACCAACGTGTTGCGCCACGCGGGGCCCACCGCCGCCGTCGTCTCGATCACGTTCGAGCGCGACCGCGTCACAGTCGATGTCGAGGATGGCGGATGCCCGCACGGCGAGCGCACCGCCGCGGACGGACACGGAATCCGCGGGATGCGTGAACGGGCGGTGGCGCTGGGCGGCGCGTTGGAGGTGGGCTGCTCGATCGACGGCGGCTTCCGGGTCCACGCGACGCTGCCGATCCGGGGTCCAGCGTGATCAGCGTGCTGCTCGCGGACGACCAGGCGCTCGTGCGCGCCGGCTTCCGCATGCTGCTCGAAGGCGAAGCGGACATCACGATCGCCGGTGAAGCGGCCAACGGCGAGGAAGCGGTCGCCCTCGCCACCCGTTTGCGTCCGGACGTGGTGCTGATGGACATCCGCATGCCGGTGCTCGACGGCCTGCAGGCGACCCGCCAGATCGTCGCCAACCCCAGCCTCAGCGAGGTCAAGATCCTGATCCTCACGACCTTCGAGCTCGACGAGTACATCTTCGAGGCGCTCCGCAGCGGCGCCAGCGGCTTTCTCGTCAAGGACACCGAGCCGGCCGACCTGCTGAGCGGCGTGCGCATACTCGCCGAGGGCAACGCGCTGCTGTCGCCGAGTGTCACCCGCCGTCTGATCGCCGAGTTCGCTACGCAGCCGTATCGACCGGCTGCCGACCTCGCCCCGCTCGAGGCGCTCACCGGCCGGGAGCGCGAGGTCGTCACGCTCGTCGGCGCTGGCCTCAGCAACGCCGAGATCGCCGAACAGCTCACGGTCAGTCCTGCGACGGCCAAGACGCACGTCAATCGCGCGATGATGAAGCTCGGTGCGCGCGACCGCGCGCAGCTCGTCGTTCTCGCCTATGAGGCTGGACTCGTAAGGCCGGGCCGCCGCGGCTGAACGCGCAGGACGGATCGCTGCGCCGGTCGGCCCGGGGCACCGTTAACTACGGCGATCGCGGCATTTTCCTTTGTCAGCGTTGACAAGAAGGTTTGGCGTCCCATAAGCTTTTCTCGTGGCAGCCAAGGATGCGGCACGTTCGCCGGCGGTGGAGGATTACTCGAAGGCGATCTTCGCGCTCGAGTCCCGCGGCGATGAACCGGTGTCGACAACGGCTTTGGCTGAACGGCTGGGGATCACGCCGGGCTCCGTGTCGGCGATGCTCAACAGGCTCGACGAGCTGGGCCTGACGGCCCACGTCCCGTATCGGGGAGTGCGCCTCACTGAAGATGGGCGGCGCCTCGCGCTCGAGGTGATCCGTCATCACCGCCTGCTCGAGAGCTTTCTTACCGAGGCGCTGGGGATGGGCTGGGACCAGGTTCACGCGGAAGCCGAAGTCCTCGAGCACGTGCTCTCGGAGGATTTGGAGCAGCTGATCGCGGCGAAGCTCGGGAATCCGACGGTCGATCCGCACGGCGACCCGATCCCGAGCGCGGACCTCCAGCTGGCCGAACAGGAGACGCACAGTCTCGAGAGCCTGGAGGCGGGGGAGGAAGGCGTGTTCGTGCGCGTCTCGGACTCCGACCCGGAGATGCTTCGCTACCTCGCCGGCTGCGGCGTCTCCCCGGGCGACCGCTTCGCGGTTCGCGCGCGCCAGCCGTTTGGCGGCCCGCTGTTCGTCATCTTCGGCGAGCGCGAACACGCGATCGGCGGCAAGCTGGCGCGTGCGATGCGCGTCGAGGTTAGCCGCCCACCGCGCAAGCACCGAGCGCGCAGTCGCAGGCAGCAGGTCGATGGCCGCGACTGAGACCATCGTCGCTCCCGGGCTTGCGCTGCCGCCGCTGACCGGCGAGGACATGGCACGCTCGCAGGACCGCGCGCGCGTGTCTGACGCGCGCCGCCAGCGCAAGCGCTGGAGCCTGCTGTGGCTGCTCGTCGGCCCTGGGATCCTCGCGATGCTCGGAGAGAACGACGGACCGAGCATGATCGCCTACGCCTCCGACGGGGCGCAGTACGGGATCGGCTTCTTCGTGCCGTTCATTCCGGTGCTGTTCGCAATGGCCTACGTCTGCCAGGAGATGTGCATGCGCGTCGGCGCGGTCACGCACCGCGGCTATGGCGAGCTGGTCCTGCAGCGTCTCGGAACGGTATGGGGCTGGTTCGGCGCCACCGACCTCACGCTGACCAACCTGATCACGCTCGTCGCCGAGTTCGTGTCGATCCGCGTCGGCCTGGCCTACTTCCATTTCGGCGCCGTCGTCGCTGTCGCGCTCGGTCTGGTGCTGGTCGTGTTCACGCTCAGCGGCGGGCGCTACTGGCGCTGGGAGCGGATCGTGCTCGGCATGGCGCTGTTCAACGGCCTGTTCCTGCTCGTCGCGATCCTCGTCAAGCCCGACGTCGGCGCGGTTGCTCGCTCGCTTGACTTCAGCCCGTTTCCCGGCGGGAGCTTCAACACGCTGCTGTTGCTGCTGGCCTCGACGATCGGCGCGACGGTGACGCCGTGGATGATCTTCTTCCAGCAGAGCGCGTCCGCCGACAAGGGCATGACTCCGCGCGACGTCAAGTACGGTCGCTTTGATACCGCGGTCGGCTCGGCGCTGGCCGCGATCTTCGGCGTCGGGGCGCTGATCGCCGGCGCGGCGCTCCTGACGCGTGGTGGCTCAGGCATCCAGGGATTCGCGGGCGCCGGGTTCCCCGAGGCGCTCAGGCACGTCGCCGGCGGCGCCGCCGGTGCCGTGTTCGCACTCGGACTGATCGAGGCTGGAGCGGTGGCGATCCTCACGATCTGCGCGAGCACCGCCTACGCCGCCGGCGAATGTATCGGGGTCTCCCACAGCTTCAACAGCTCGCCGCGCAACGCCACGCTGTTCTACGGCGCGAACATCAGCGTGGCAATGCTCGCCGCGGCGGTGATCCTCATCCCGGGCGCGCCGCTGCTGTCGATCGCACTCAACGCCAACGTTCTCGCAACCGTGCTGCTCCCCGTCAGCCTCGTCCTGATGGTCATGCTCGCGAACGACAAGGGACTGATGGGCCCGTGGATCAACAAGCGCTCAACCAACGTCATCGGGATCACGGTGATCGCGTTCGTCGGGGTCTGCGGAGCCGCCTACGGCATCGATTCCTTCCTCCAGACAATCCACATCGTCGGCTCGTGAGCACAGGAACGATCAACGGCAGTGGCTCCGGGGAGCGCTCCGCGATCGGCGAGGCTCACACGCCGGTCGATGCGCACTTCGACGATGAGCTGATCATGCACCTCGAACGCGACCAGCTCGTCGCCGAAACGTCCCGGCCAGTTGCGCGAGCCGACCTCGGCGCGCGCGCCATGGCGGGGCTGTGGGCGCTGCGCGTGTTCGTCGTCCTGGTCAGCGCGATGGTCATCTACACGTTCGTCGACCAGCTGCACTGAAGCGGGGCTCAGTCGCGGTCCTCGGCGGCGAAGTCGTCCTCGTCGCGGGAGAGGTGAGCGTCGAAGTCCTCGAGCAGCGCGAGCAGGGCGGGCGCTTCCCACGAGCGTCCGCGCATGCGGTTGTCGCGGCGGACGAGGACGCCCGCGCGCTCGAGCATCTCGAGCGCCGTGTTGGCGCTCTGGAACGAGCGGCCGCTGAGGGCCTCGGCGGTGCGCGCGTCGATGACGGGGTGGGAGGGGAGCGCGTCGATCAGCGGCCAGACCGCGGCGTCTGAGCGGGCCGAGACGGCTGTCCGCCAGTCGTCCTGCAGGCGTCCGACCTCGCTTGTGAACCACGCCGCCTTGCGTGCGGCGGCGAGCGTCGCGCTGGCGAAGAAGCTGCACCAGCCCTTGATGTCGCCGCGGCGGTAGAGCGTCAGACCGTCGAGGTAACGCTCGCGGCGCGTCGTGAGGACGACGCTGATCGGCGCGAGATAGCGCGGTGCGAGACCGCGGCGCATCGCCATCGCGTGGATCAGGCAACGGCCGACGCGCCCGTTGCCGTCCGCGAACGGATGGATCGCCTCGAACTGGGCGTGCGCCACAGCCGCGTGCGCGGTGGCGGGGAGGTCGCTGCGCTGATTGATGAACGCCAGCAGGTCGGCGAGCAAGTCGTCGAGGTACTCGGCGGGCGGCGGCACGTACTTCGCATCCGCGGGCGTCGAGCCGTGGATCCAGCCGGGGCCTTCGCGGAGCCTGCCGGCCCACGGGTCGAGCGCGGTTCCGCGCGCCAGCGTCGCGTGGATCGCCTGAATGTCGCCGACTCTGATCGGTGCGCGGCCGCGCCCGAGCTCGATCGCCGCCTCCATCGCGTCGATGTTGGTGAGGATCTCGGTTGCCTTGCGATCGATCTCCGGTTGGAGCGCGGCGTGGGCGAGGCGCTTGTGCGAGAGCGCAAGGTTCTCGATCGCCGACGACGCGAGCGCCTCGGCCCGCAGCAGCTGCTCGCCGAGGCCGTCGAGCGATGCGGGCTCGGATGGCGTGGCGCCGGCGTTGAGCGCGCGGACCGCCTCGTCGGCAGCCGCGACGTGGGCCGCCGTCTTGGCGTGCAGGCGGAGTCGCAGCTCGCGGACCGGCGCCGGCACGAACGCGCGGTAGGAGGACGCGCGCGGAGCGTCTCCGTCGGCGAGCGGGAGATGCCGGCGCTCGAAGCGGCCTCTACGTCTACCGGTCATCGTGTCACTGTTCGACCGAAGGGGAATCCATCAGACGATGGTAGTATGTTATCCTTGAACAACAAGAGGTGTTGTTCAAGTTTCGCTCCGAGCGTCCGTCAAAGGAATAGGCTCTTGCCGATGCTGGTTGGGGTGCCCAAGGAGACCGCTGCAGGAGAGCGCCGCGTCGCGCTCGTCCCAGAGGTCGTTCGCAAGCTGACCGCCCGCGGCGTCAATGTGCTCGTACAGGCGGGAGCCGGGGCCGAGGCGATCATCCCCGATCAGCTGTACAGCGATGCGGGAGCGACGATCGGCAAGGATGCCGCGAAAGTCTGGGCGGCGCCGCTCGTCGTCAAGGTCGCCCCACCGAGCAAGGCGGAGATCGCGCAGCTGAAGGCGGGCGGCACGCTGATCGCCTTCCTCGCACCGCTGTCCAGCGCCGAAACGACCAAGGGCCTCGCCAAGGCGAAGGTCACGGCGTTCGCGATGGAGGCGATCCCGCGGATCTCCCGGGCCCAGTCGATGGACGCGCTGTCATCGCAGAGCAACGTCGCGGGCTACCGCGCGGCGATCCTCGGTGCCGAGCAGATCGGTCGCTTCTACCCGATGCTGATGACCGCGGCCGGGACGATCCCGCCGGCGCGCGTGCTCGTCCTCGGCGTTGGCGTCGCGGGACTGCAGGCGCTCGCGACCGCCCGCCGGCTCGGTGCGCAGACGACCGGCTATGACGTGCGCCCCGATGTGGCCGAGCAGGTGACCTCGCTCGGCGCGACCTGGCTCGACCTCGGGATCGAGGCGGCGGGGGAGGGCGGCTACGCGCGGGAGCTCACGGACGCCGAGAAGGCGACCCAGCAGCAGGCGCTGACCGACGCAATCAAGGGCTTCGATGTCGTCATCACGACGGCGCTCGTGCCGGGGCGCCCGGCGCCGCGGCTCGTCACTGCCGAGGCGGTCAAGGGCATGAAGCCGGGATCGGTGATCGTCGACCTCGCGGGTGAGACCGGCGGCAACTGCGAGCTGACGACGCCCGGCAAGACGACGGTCAAGCACAACGTGACGATCGTCTCGCCGCTCAACCTGGCCGCCGAGATGCCCGAGCACGCCTCGCAGCTGTATGCCCGCAACATCCTCGCGCTGCTCGAGCTGATGCTCGACGAGAAGGGCGAGCTTGCGCTCGACTTCGACGACGAGATCATCGCCGGCTCGTGCATCACCCGCGACGGCCGCGTCGTCAACGACGCCGCGCGGGCACTCGTGGAAGGGGTCAAGTAGTGCTGCTCACGAACCTGACGATCCTTGTCCTCGCCGGCTTCGTCGGGTTTGCGGTGATCTCGAAGATCCCGAACACGCTGCACACGCCGCTGATGAGCGGGACCAACGCGATCCACGGCATCGTCCTGCTCGGCGGCCTGGTGGTGATCGGCCTCGCCGGCAACTCGGTCTTCAACAAGGTGATCCTCGTGATCGCGATCGCCTTCGGCACGATCAACATCGTCGGCGGCTTCCTCGTCACCGACCGGATGCTCGAGATGTTCAAGCGCAAGCCGTCGGGCCCGAAGGACGGTGACGAGTAGTGGGCGCCATCTGCAACGTCCTCGGGCGACACGCGCGGGCACTGCTCCTGCTCAGCCGGCACATCCACCTCACCGCCCGTGCGCGGCACCTCCTGCTCACGACGCCCCGCTGCTCCCCCGCCGTGTTGGCGCACATGCCAGCTGTGGTGCGCGCGGCCGTCGCACACACACTCCGGGGCTCGTCCTCGTTGATCCTCGCGAGCGCGAAGTCAACGAGCTTCATCCAGAACCAGAACTTCCTCGACGTTCTCTACATCGTCGCGTTCGCCCTGTTCATCTACGGCATGTCCGGCCTGACCGGCCCGCGCACGGCGGTTCGCGGCAACCGCATCGCCGCGGTCGGCATGGCGATCGCGATCGCCGCGACACTGCTGTCGAAGGGCGAGAGCAACTGGGTGCTGATCGCGATCGGCATCGCCATCGGCGTGGCCGTCGGCATCCCGGCCGCGCTCAAGGTGAGGATGACCGCGATGCCGCAGATGGTGGCGCTGTTCAACGGCGTCGGCGGCGGCGCGGTGTTCCTGATCGCGTGGGCCGAGTTTCGCGGACACCTGCACGGCTATGCCCACGTCCCGACCTACGTCGCGGTGTTCAGCTGCTTCGCCGCGATCGTCGGGTCGATCTCCTTCTGGGGATCGAACATCGCCTTCGGCAAGCTGCAGGAACTGATCCCCGGGCGCCCGATCACGCTCGGTCGCGCCCAGCAGTTCGTCAATGGCCTGCTCGCGCTCGGCGCGATCACGCTCGCCGCGCTGCTCGTCGACGGCTCGCACTCGCAGGCCGAGTTCATCGGCATGTTGGTCTGCGCTGCGGTCCTCGGCAACGCCGTCGTGCTGCCGATCGGCGGCGCCGACATGCCGGTCGTGATCTCGATGCTCAACGCCTTCACCGGCCTGTCGGCTGCCGCCACGGGCGTCGTGCTCAACAATCCTGCGCTGATCGTCGCGGGGATGATCGTCGGCGCGTCCGGCTCGATCCTCACCAACCTGATGGCGGTCGCGATGAACCGCTCGATCCCAGCGATCATCGCCGGCGGCTTCGGCGGCGGCGGTGTCGTGGAGGGCGCAAGCGGCGCCGGCGAGCACGCCGGCAGCGTGCGATCGGTCAACGCGGCGGATGTCGCCATCCAGCTCGCCTACGCGCGGCTCGTCGTCTTCGTACCCGGATACGGGATGGCGGTCGCGCAGGCCCAGCACGCGGTGCGCGAGCTGGCCAAGGCGCTCGAGGCTCGCGGTGTGGAGGTGAAGTACGCGATCCACCCCGTTGCCGGGCGAATGCCCGGCCATATGAACGTCCTGCTCGCCGAGGCTGACGTGCCCTACGACCAGCTGAAGGAGATGGACGACATCAACCCGGAGTTCTCGCGCACCGACGTCGCGCTGGTGATCGGCGCGAACGATGTCACCAACCCGGCGGCGCACACCAACCCGCAGTCGCCGATCTACGGGATGCCGATCCTCGACGTCGAGAATGCGCGCTCGGTGATCGTCATCAAGCGCTCGATGAACCCGGGCTTCGCCGGGATCGAGAACGAGCTGTACTTCAAGCCGAACACGTCGATGCTGTTCGGCGACGCGAAGAGCGCCGTCTCGGCGATCACCGCCGAGCTCGCCGACGTCTGATCGGCCGCGCCAGGCGCTGGCGTGCTGGCCAGCCGGCGGCCGCTGAGCGCGCCGCGGCTGACGACCCTGCGGCGGTCGCGTTGGCAGAATCCGGGCGCATGTCGATCGAGTCCACAGACGTCCTGCCGCCGATTCGGCCCGTGTCCGGCTTTCGCATCCGGGTGGCGGCGGAGCAGGATCAGCCGGCGGTCTGCGCGCTGTCGGCTGCGGCGTTCTCGCTGGACATCAGCGACGCGACGGCCGCCGAGCGTTGGCGCGTGCGCGTCGCGCACGCGTTCACCACCGACCCCGAGGGCACGTTCCTCGCCGAGCTCGACGGCGGCGTGATCGGCGTCGCGCAGGCGATCCGCCGTGAGCGGCTGTGGTGCCTAGCGACGCTGGCCGTTGCCGGGGACGTCCAGAGCGGCGGCGTCGGGCGCGCGCTGCTGGGGCATGCGCTTGGCTACGGCGCCGACGCCGACGTGCGCTTCCTGCTGAGCTCGCGCGACCCGCGGGCGTTGCGGCTCTACGGCCTGGCCGGGTTCGCGCTGCGGCCGACATTCGACGCGGCTGGGGAGCTGGACCGCGCCGCGCTGCCGGCGGGCGACGCTCGCGTGCGCGACGCCGGCGAGGCCGACATCGAGACGCTGGCGGCGATCTCGCGCGAGCAGCGTGGCGCCCCGCACACCCTGGAGCTCCGGTACGCGCTGGCGAGGGGCTGGCGTCTGTTGCGCCTGGACGACCGCGGCTTTGCGGTCGCCGACGCGGGTCACAGCGTCTGGCTGCTCGTCGCCCGCGACGAGGACGCGGCCGCTGCCCTGCTGTGGGCGGCGATCGAGGCGGTTGGGGAGACCGGCGACTCGGTCATTCGCTGGATCACCGGCGAGCAGCAGTGGGCGATCGCCGTCGCGCTGCGGGCCGGGCTGCGGCTGGGCCCCTCTGGCGCGCTCGGCGTCCGCGGCGAGGCCGGCGCGCTGCGCTGCTTCTTGCCCAACGGGGCGTTCGCCTAACCGGGCAGCAGCGGGCGCCCAGCGGCGGCGGCCGGTCAGGGCCCGCCCGCAGCCGCTGCAGCGCTGGCCGCCGAGATCGCCGGCCCGTCGACCCCTGTGACGGCCGACGTCAGCCGACGCTTGTCACAAATCCACCCGCCGCGCGTATTAAGGGGTAAATGCGCGTGGAAGACGGATCTGCCGTCGAGCGGCCAAGCGGGCGGGGCGCGCCTCGCCCGTGGCTTGCTGCCGATCCACAGCGCACCGCGCGATCGATGGACGCCGGACGCAACGTCCGCCAACCGCTCGCCGCTGGGGTGGCGGAACACGGAGGATGAAGCTGGCTACGGGACCAAAGGACCCAGATCGGAGCGCAACCGGATCGAGTTGCCCCCGCTGCGGCCTCAGCGTCAGCCCGAGGCACCGTTCGCTGGCGATCGAGCTGTGTCCGCGATGCCTCGCGCAGGCGCGCGTTCCAATCCGGTTGATCGCGGCCGAGCCCTTGAGCGCGCCGCCGGAGGCCGACGGCTGACGACTCTGGTCAGACCGAGTCGGCCCGCACGCCAACGCGATTGCGGTCCCTGCGGGGCGCTCGACAATCCGGTCCGCTCGAAAATGGCCCGCGACGGTGGTGGTATCCTCGCTGCGCCGCGGAACGGAGGCTGTGATGTGGCAGTGTCAACCACGGTCTGGAGCGGGCTACGCGGGTGCTGGTGCGTGCTGGCTGGAGGTTCTGTTGCCGGGCCGGCCGAACGGGCACAGCGGCTGGATCTCGGCGGCGTCGACAACGGAAACTGTCACGCCGTGGCAGATCACGGTGCGACTCTCGACGCGCGTCGTGAAGGTGTTCGATGATGGCCGGGTCCAATGTTCCATTGGACAGCCACACTTCTAATGAAGAATTGGACGGACGCTTCCCTGAAGCTGTACAACTTTTGGGGGAACAGCGTCCCGGATCTGACGAGCCTTGGGACCGTTACGCGCGATCAATGACATGCGTGGACCCACAATAGGCATCATTGTAGGTGCCGTGATGATGGGCGCGCTCGCGGCGGGGGGCGGGGCACCCCAGCCGCCAGGGCGACGTCAACCCAGCGTGCTCCCAGTACGGGGTCGGTAGCTGGCACTATCGTATTTGGCCGCCGTGACTCCGGCGCAGTTGTGCGGGTAGTCAAGGGACACTTCATTGCCGGCCGTCCACGATTCGATGCCAGCCGCCCACGGGTTGCGGGCGAGTATGTGCCACCGGGGGACGATCAATTCCGCTTCGACCTCCCGCCAGGCCAGTACGAGATCGAAGTCCAACTGACCAAGCACTCTGCGCCAGTCGGTTGCAGTGACGCGAAAGCGGTAAGCGTTCGAGCCAACCGCACGATTCACGTCACCTTCGTGGCAGCCGTTCTCAACGCAGGGTGTGGGACCTACTAGGCCCACTGCGCCCACCCGAATTGTTCATAAAGACACTGCGCACCGGGGCCGCCCGGAGCGCAGTGTCGTCCGGCAGACGATGACTTCCCCGTTCGGGCGACACTCTTAAGCTCGGCCTGGAGAAGTCCGGAACTTCGGCGTGATCTGACCTGATTCGCGCAAGCGCGCCCGGCGTGAGGCAGGTCATGGTGGCCCGTGCAGCTGGGGCGCGCGGCGTCCCGCAGACGATCCTCTACTCGGACGGGCGTCGGGGCATTGTTTGGGCAGCCTTTGGCCCGATATCGCTGGTCCTGGCTGCGGATTGCCGTCCGGGAAGGGGGCGTTATGCGGTACATGCCTACGGGCGCAACGATGCGTTTTGTGCATGTTACGAAACCGGTCGGCGCTGTTGACAGTGGCTTCGGGGTGGGCGTAGGCTCCCGTTGCTCCTGGGGTTCGTGTGCTGGGGGTTGCGGGTTTGGCGGTGGTGGCCGGCTGGGGCATCTGGCTTTCGTGCGGATCACGCGATCGGAGCGCGATGCTGTTTCGGGGTGCTCAGCGGCTGGGCCTGGCAGATGAGTTGCGTTTCCATTCTGGGGTGCCGCCGCGGAGGGGTACGTGCAGACCTCGCCTGTTGATGCTGCGGCTGGTGTGGGTGCTGGCTGCTGGCGCGTCCTGCGCGGCTTTGTGGGCCGGTGTGTCGGGCGCGTCGGCAGCGTCGTCGGTTGAGGGCTCGGGTCTGGTCCCGACTGGTACGGCGAATGTTGGGGTTGGTGGTGGCGGTGAGGCGTTGTCTGGTGACGGCGGCACGGCTGTCGTGGGTGTCGCGGGAGATGACTTCAACCATGGTGCCGCGTGGGTGTTCACGCGGTCGGGGTCGGGTTGGGTGCAGGGCGCGGAGTTGACGCCGACTGGTGCGAGTTCGTACGGCGGTAGCCAGTTCGGTTCGAGCGTCGCGATTTCCGCTGACGGGAACACGATCCTGGTTGGCGGGCCTGACGATAGTGGTGGCACCTACCGGCCTGAGCAGGCACCGGCTGGTGCGGCGTGGGTGTTTGTGCGGTCCGGATCCGGTTGGGTTCAGCAGGGTCTGGCGTTGACGGCGCCGCATGATTCGAGCGGCCCTGGCGCGTTTGGTACGTCGGCCGCGTTGTCGGCTGACGGTGATGTCGCGCTGGTTGGTGGCGGCGGCGGCGCATGGATCTTCTCTCGCAGTGGTTCGCGTTGGTCGGCTAGTTCGACGCTAGCCGCGAGCGATGTGAGCGGTAACGGCAACGCGTTTTTCGGTGCGAGCGTCGCGTTGTCGGCGGACGGCTCGACGGCGCTGGTGGGTGGCCCGACCGACGGTGTGGTGGAGCGGGTTGGTGGCGGTCCGCCGCTGACACAGCCGACCGGGGCGGTGTGGACGTTCACGCGGTCTGGGGCGGGCTGGTTGCAGAGCGGTTCGAAGCTCACTCCGCCGGGCCTGCCGCATGGCGAGTTTGGCTGGGGCGTCGCGCTGTCGGGCGATGGTGGCACGGCGCTGGTGAGTGGTGACGGCGGCGCTTGGGCGTTTGGTCGTGGTGGCTCGGTGTGGGCGCAGCAGGGTCCGCAGCTGGTGCCTGCCGATCAGGGTTCGGGCGGGCAGGTTGGCTTGGCGGTCGCGCTGTCATCGGACGGCAGCACGGCGCTGTTGACCGGTAGCGATACGAGTGGCAGCGACGCCTGGCTGTTCGCCAAGTCAGGCGCGGCATGGGCGGAGCAGGGGTCGCGGATCGCGGCGGCCACGAGCGGCACGCCCGCCGCGCAGCTGTCGTCGAACGGCGGGACGTTGCTGATGGGCGCGAACGTGTTCAGCGACAGCCAGTCTGTGAGCGTCGCGCCGCCGGTGGCGACGAGCACGGGGCAGGTCGATCAGCCGGTCAGCGCGTCCGGCGCGGGTACCGTCACCGAGGTTGCGACGGTGACGTCTGCTGGTGTCGCGTCGGCTGCCCGCGTCGACGCGACACGTACCCTCGGTGTGACCGGCTCGGGCCGGGTTGTTTATGGTCGTGTGTCGGCGACAACGCGCCGGCCTGGCCGCATGACGCTGACGCTCAAGCCGTCTAGGGCGGGTAGGGCGCTGCTTGCTCGTGACGGCAGTTTGCGGGTGACGCTGGTGATCACGTTCAACCCGGTCACAGGGCCCGCTCCCCGTGAGCAAACACGTTCGGTGATCGTGCATGCCCGGCACCGCTAACCGTCGCCGGTCATGCGGCCCGTCGCCGGCCCGGCGGCATGCCGACGCAGCGCCGGCTCATTGTGACTCGCGCGCCGTAACGACCGGTGATGCCCGTCTGGTGGGTGTGGCGTGATGGCTCGGTTGTTGCGTTCGCGTCGCTCGCGCCTCGTGTTGCTGGTTGCGGTTGGTGTTGCCGGGGTTGGTGGCGCGGTAGCGGCGGGTGAGGGGTCGCAGCCCGCTCAGACGTACTGGAGCACTGTCGCTGCGGATTTGCCGGTCGCGCAGTTCCAGTTCGCTGACGGGGCGGGTTCCTCGACGATCGCGGACTCCGCGGGGTCGTACACCGCTGCGAACACGGGGATCACGTTGGGCGGGGCGGGCCCGTTCCCGGGCAGTGACTCGGGAGTGTTCGGTGGTAGTGCGTACGCGGCGTTGCCGTCTGATCCGCTGGCCGGCGTGAGCGCGTTCACGGCCGAGGCGTGGGTGTACTGGTCGGGCGGGTCGTCCTACGGCGAGCCGGTGTTCGATTTCGGCTCGAGCGGTTCGAACCAGATGGTGTTGACGCCCGCGTCGTCTGCGGCGAGCCATCCGTTGAGCTTCGAGATCCGCGATAGCGCCGGCCAGGACTTCCTCGTGACTGGCCCGACGCTCGCCTCGACTACGTGGGAGTACGTGACTGTGACGGAGACCTCGGCTGGCGTGTTGACGTTGTATGTGGATGGCGTGCAGGTCGGTCAGACGACTGGTGTTTCGATCTCACCGAGCTCGCTCGGCTCGCTCGGGGATGACTGGCTGGGCCAGTCGGTGGTGTCCGGGACCGCGGGGTTCAACGGCGCTTTGAGCAATGTCGCGTTCTACACGTCGGCGCTACCGGCGGCACGGGTGCTGGCGCACTACAACGCCGCTGAGTTCCCGGTGAACAGCTCCGCTCCGACGGTGTCGGGGACCGCGCAGGACGGCCAGACGTTGACCGCGTCAGCGGGCAGCTGGACGGGTCTGACGCCGTTCAGCTACGGCTACCAGTGGCAGAGCTGCAACAGCGCGGGCGGTGACTGCTCACCCCTGTCGGGTGCGACCGGCGCTACGTTCGGGGTTGGGCACGGGCAGGTCGGCACGACGCTCGAGGTTGGCGTGACGGCGACCAACAGCGCTGGCAGCGGCAGCGCGACATCCCCAGCGACGGGCGTGGTCGCGGCGTTGGCGCCGTCGAACACGGCGCTCCCGGTGGTCTCCGGGACCGCGACGGATGGGCAGACGTTGAGCGTCAGTAACGGCACGTGGAACGGCACGCCAACGATCGCCTACACGTATCAGTGGCAGCTGTGCAACAGCGCTGGCGGGGGCTGCTCAAACATCTCGGGTGCGACCGGATCTTCGTTCACGCTGGGCGCGGCTGATGTCGGCGGCACCGTTGTCGCGGTCGTGACCGCGACGAACGCTGGCGGGTCTGCGGGCGCGGCATCGGCTGCTACCGGCACCGTGGCTGCTGGTGATCCGGCGCCGTTCAACACGTGTGATCCGGATCCGCTGCCGTCCCCGTCCCCGGGGTCGGCGGCGAACACGATCATCATCGATGGCCAGATGACGGCTGTGGGGCAGGAAGCGAACTACGCGTCGCTTGCGAACGCCCAGACGACTGTGGCGTTTCGGAGTGTTGCCGCCCCGATTCCCAACTACAACACCAGTCAGTCGTTTGCCTACACGCCTGTTTCGAGCAATAGCCAGGTGCAGTACTGGCAGGCGAACAACTACCCGTTCTATTTCACCGTGGCGTCCTCGGGCTTCCCGGGAGCCGGCTTGCCGCTGATGATCGGTGAGTGTGCCGGCGACGCTGCTCTGCGCATGAGCGAAGACCAGGGCCTGTATATCGATGGTCTCGTCACCTACGACGCGGCGCTCAACGGCTGGAACTGGACGGCGGGCGTTGGCGCGATCACGACAGCCCAGTGGCAGACGCTGAACTACTGGGTGCAGCTCGCGGCGGTGCTGAACAAGAAGGTCATCTGGTCTGAGCCGGCGCAGGGCTGGCAGGCGCTGCTCGCGAACAGCACCGCGCAGGGCTACTTCAAGCAGTGGGGCAGCACGCTGGTGCCGATGTTCGCAACGAACTTCGATAGCGAGAGCGCCGGCTATCTGATGGGCACGGCGCGGTCAGCGGCGGTACAGGCAGCCAACACCTACGGCATGGACCTCGGCGAGAGCATCCAGTCATGGTGGTTCCGCGACCAAACAGATGTCGGGGAACAAAAGAGTGCGGGCCTACCGACGAGCGGGGCGAAGGGGACGCCGCCGACAGCGTGCTCAAACTCAGGGACCACGGGCTATGAGCTCGATCCGCTGAACACCGACAGCTACCAGGTGTCCAGCACCTGTGAAGGGGACCCGCAGAACGGCACGCTGACGCAGAACGAGCCGGGGTTGGTGCCGTCGGCGAGCGCGACGCTCGCGCTCGCGAACTTTGGTGCGCAGGTCGGCGCGACCTACTACGAGGTCGAGGGCACCAACGGCAGCTACCAGGTCGCGGCGGGCACGCACGGCTCCTATCCCGCGGTGAACGACATGGCGTGGCCGACGCTCAACAATCCGAGCCCGGTAATGGCGGGCATCCAGAACCTCGCGGCGCAACTCCAAGCCGGGACGCAACCGCCGGCGAACATCACAACGACCCCGCTGTATCAGCTGTGGGACGCAGCGAAGATCTCGCACTACTACACGACGACCGTGAACTCCAGTGGTGATCCGCTCGGCCCGAGCGGCGGTACGACGCAGAACTGCAACAGCAACCCGACAACCACCTACTGCTACCAGAACACGCCGGCCGGCGCCACGGTCGTGCCCGCGGGGTATGTCGCGACCGGGCACGCCAGCGGCACGGTCGCCTGGTATGAGTATGCCAAGAGCTCGACCTACTACTACAGCACGAGCTCGGGCACGCCGTCCGGGTACACCGCGAAGGGGATTGTCGGCTATGTGATGAGCAGCGAGCAGCCCGGTACCGAGCCGCTCTACCAGGCCTATGAGCCCAGCTACGACGGGTACAGCGACTACTTCTACACGACCGACGCCGCCTATCAGCGGCCCAACGCGCTCGGCTCGTTCTACGGCTACCAGGACCAGGGCGTCAACAGCTACCTGTTCAGTTACCCCTCGACGCCGGTCGCGCTCGGCCCGCCACCGGTGAACACCGCGCTCCCCGCGATCACCGGCACACCACAGGACGGCCAGACGCTCACCGCGAGCACCGGCAGCTGGACCGGCGCGCCGACAATCACCTACAGCTACCAGTGGCAGACCTGCAACAGCACGGGTGGTAGCTGCACGAACATCAGCGGTGCCACCAGCTCCACCGACCTGCTGGGGCATGGCAGCGTCGGCACGACGTTGCGGGTCGTTGTGACCGCGACCAACCCGGCTGGCACCGTCCCTGCGACGTCCGCCGCTACCGCGGTCGTGGCGGCCGCACCACCCGCCAACACCGCGGCCCCCACGATCACCGGAACAGCGACTCAAGGCCAAACGCTGACCGCCACCACGGGGACATGGACCGGGACGCCGACGATCAGCTACAGCTACCAGTGGCAGGACTGCAACAGCTCGGGCGGCAGCTGCGCGAACATCACGGGCGCGACCAGCTCGACGTACACGCTCGCCGCGTCGGATGTCGCCGGCACGGTTGTGGTGGTCGTGACCGCGACCAACGCCGGCGGCTCCCTGTCGACACCATCAGCGGCGACCGGCACGGTCACGGGCTTGCCGCCGGGGAACACCACTGCGCCAGCGGTGAGCGGTACCGCGGTTCAAGGCGGGACGCTCACCGCTAGCAGCGGGACGTGGACGGGCACCGCTCCGGTCACCTACACATACCAGTGGCAGGGCTGCGCCGCGGGCGCGAGCTGCGCGAACATCACTGGCGCGACGGCCTCCACCTACAGCCCGGTGGCGTCGGATGTCGCGACGCAGCTGCAGGTCCTGGTGACCGCCACCAACGCGTACGGGGCGGCCAGCCAGACCTCGGCCGAAACGCCGGTGGTTGAGGCGTTTGCTGGTGGTAGCGCGTGCACCGACACCTGGACCGGTGACAGCGGTGACGGCACCTGGGAGAACGGCGGGAATTGGGCCACCGGAGCCGCGCCGGGCCCAGCTGATCACGCGTGTATCCTCACCAGCGGCACCGTGACCGTCAACACCAGCGCTGACCAGGCCGGATCGCTCACCGACACGGGCACCGTCGCGGTCGAGTCCGGCGGATCGCTGACGCTCAACGGTCCGGCTGCCTCCAGCGTCGAGGACCTGACATTGGATGACGGCGGGTCGCTGTCCGGTGCCGGGGAGGTCGACGTGTCCGGCGCCCTGGACTGGACTGGCGGGACGATGTCGGGCAGCGGCATCACTGTCCTCGAAGCCGGTGCGACGAGCACGATCACGCAAACCGGCAGCACCACGCTCACACTCCAGGGACGAGACCTGCAGAACGCCGGGACACTCACCGCGTCGGGCGTCATCAGCGGCAGCGACGGTGCCGTGATCGACAACACCGGCACACTGAACGTGGGCTGCGTGTTCGCGCAGACCGGGGGAGCTGTCAGCGAGCTCGAGAACGACGGCACGATGAACGACACGACGAACGGCGGCGCGTCGGTCGCGTGGGAGTTCGAGAACCAGGCCAGCGGGACGATCAATGCCGAGCTGGTGCTCTACGGTGGCGGTGACCCGTTTGCACCGGAGGCCGGCGACTGGGCGGTGGATCCGATGCTGGCCGAAGGCGGCGACTACCAGTTCGCGTCTGACTCGACGGTCACCCAGGGCCTCCTCGTGTACAGCCAACCTTATGAGGAAGTGCTCGGTCTCGCGATCGGCGGCAGCACACAACCCGCGAGCCTCACCACCACAGGGCCGGTGAACTGGCCAGACGCAGACGTCCGCTGTTATGGCGCTGGCGGCCAGATGACGGTCGGCAGCGCGTCAGGACCATCGAGCTTCTACGACGTGACCGCTGGAGGTTGCAACGCAACGATCGACGGCCCAACATCCGGGCCGGCCAACCAGATAACGGAGTACGTCGAGACGTACGACCAAGACGGAGACCCGGGCATGATCACCGTCGACGGTGGGCTTGACGCGTACTCCCTGCTGCCGGGCAGCGACTCGACGATCGACCTCACCGGCACCACAGAAACGGACCTGTTGGGCCTGGAGGGCGGCACCATAGATCAGACCGGGACCGCCTCAACCAGTGGCATCGACGGCAACGGACTGATCGAGGGTGACGGCGCGACAACCGTGGCGCTCAACAGCGATGGCGCGGCTCACGGCTTGCAGAATGGCTTTCTTGAGGGAGGGCCGGTCACGATCGACAGCTCGCACATCGCTACGGCGGGGACCATCTACGTCGCGGGTGATTTCACGGGCGAGGACGGCGCGGAGATCGACAACTCCGGCGCGATGTTCGGGTACGGCTCGAGTTTCACTGCTGCCGGCACGGGTGCGCTGCCGGTGTTCGTGAACGAGCAGGGCGGCGCGCTCACCGGGTTTTACCCCGTCGGCCCGGCTAACAACATCGTCACGTGGCGGTACGGGAACCGCGGCAGGTTCGACGGGTCGTGGCAGTTCGGTGACCCGGCAGGCCAGCGTGATTGCCAGTTTGCCGGGTCGGTGCAGTGCGCTACCGGGGACCTGACGGAGTCACAGACCGATCTGTCGGCTACTGGGCTTGGTGGCGGGCTCGCGTTGACCAGGACCTATGACTCGCAAGCCGCGTCCGCCAGCGATGCCACGCCGGGGATCTTCGGCTATGGCTGGTCGAGCTCGTACACGGACTCGCTGGTGATCGACTCCTCGACGGGCACGGCGACCGTAGATGCGTCCGATGGCAGCACGACAACGTTCACGGCGAACGGCTATGGAGCGTTCATCGCACCGGCGTGGGTGCAGGCAACACTCGTTCGCAACGGCGATGGCAGCTACACGTACACGACGCTGCCAGGCCGCGACACGATGACGTTCAACTCCTCTGGCCAGTTGACGAGCGAGGCGGACCAGAACGGCAACACGACGACCCTCGCCTACAACAACCTCGGCCAGCTGGCGAGCGTGACCGACGCCGGCAACCAGACGTTCACACTGACCTACAACGGATCGGGTTTGGTTGCTAGCGCGACGGATCCGACCGGCCTGACCGTCTACTACGCCTATGACGGCAACGGGAATCTGGTCGAGGTCAGCGACTCCTCCGGGCTGGACACGCCGCGCTGGCAGTTTGGCTATGACGGCCAGCATGAGCTGACGTCGTTGACTGATGCGGACGGGAACACGACAACGATCGCCTACGACAGCTCCGGAAGGGTGCTGTCCGAGACCGACCCGATGGGTCGCGTGACCGCGTTCAGCTACACCGGTGACCCGCTGACGGGGGCGAGCACGACCCAGGTCACGAATCCTGGCGGGGATGTGACGTCCGGGGAGTTCAACTACAGCCAGCCGACCTCGATGACCAACGGCACGAACACCCCGGCCGCTTCGACGCAGACTACTAGCTACAGCACGGCGTATCTGCCGGTCAGCCAGACCGGCGGTGACGGGCACACCACAACCTCGACCTACGACGTGGCCGGAAACCAACTGAGCACGACCGACCCGGACAGCAACCAGACGACCTACGCGTACAACGCGGATGACCAGGTCACGTCGCAGACCACACCCGAGGGCGAGCTGACGACGATGGCCTACGACCAGAACGGGAACCAGCTGTCGCAATCCCAAACCAATGGTCTCGGTCAGGTAGCGACGACGAGCTACATCTACAACCCTGACGGGACGCTGGCGAGCGAGACAGACGCGGACGGCGGCACGACCAGCTACACGTACAACAGCCAGGGGAACCTCGCGAGCGAGACCGACCCGGACGGCAACACCACCAGCTACGCCTACGACGCGGACGGCCGTCAGCTCACCGAGACGAGCCCTGAAGGGAACGTCCCGGTAGCCAATCCTGCCGCATTCACGACGACCAACACACTCGACGCGCTCGGCCGGGTGACAGCGGTCACCGACCCACTCGGCGACATAACCCGCACGACCTACGACCCGGACGGGAACGCGATCGCCGTCACCGACCCGGACAACAACACGACCACGACGACCTATGACGCGGACGGGGAGGTCACGAAGGTCACGGCCCCTGACGGCTCATCGACGCAGACCACCTACACCGCGGATGGGCAGCTGGAAACGCAGACCAACCAGGACGGGCAGACCACCAGCGACACCTACGACCAGGCCGGGAACCTGGTCCGTGAGACCGGTCCGCTCGGCAGCAGCACGAGCTACACCTATGACGCGGCCGGGCAGAAGACGAGCATGACCGACGCGGACGGCAACACCACCTACTACGGCTACGATCCGGCCGGGCAGCTGACCCTGACCACCCTCCCGGATAGCTCGACACAGCAGACCAGCTACACGCCTGACGGGCAGGTCGCGACACAGACCAACCAGGACGGCCAGGTCACGAGCTACATCTACGACTCGTTGGGGCGTGAGACGAGCGAGACCGGCCCGCTGGGCCGCACGACGAGCTACACCTACGACCCGGCGGGGAACAAGACAAGCGTGACCGACCCCGACGGGTACACCACGACCTACGCCTACGACGGCGACAACCAGCTGACCGTGACCAGCTACCCTGACGGCTCGACACTGCAGAGCAGCTACACGCCTGACGGCCAGGTCGCGACGCAGACCGACCAGGACGACCAGGTCACGAGCTACAGCTATGACGCGGACGGGCACATGCTGAGCGAGACCGGCCCGCTCGACCGCACGACGAGCTACACCTACGACGCGGCGGGCAACAAGGCGAGCATGACCGACGCGGAGGGCCGTAGGACCAGCTACAGCTACAACTCGGTGAATGAGCTGACCGCCGTCAGCTACACGGACGGCTCGACACCCGACGCCAGCTACAGCTACAACCCCACCGGCCAGGTTACGATGATGAGCGACGGGACCGGCACCTCGACCTATAGCTACGACCAGCTCGGACGGCTCACAGGCACGACCGATGGTGCTGGCGCGAGCGTCGCCTACGGCTACGACCCGGACGGCAACGATACGTCGATCACCTACCCCAACGGCCAGACCGTCCAGCGCAAATTTAGCGACATCGGCAACCTTGCGAGCGTGACCGACTGGCTGGGCAACACCACCAGCTTCAGCTACTACCCGAACCGCAACCTGATGCAGACCAGCTACCCGGGGTCCACCGACCAGACCGACAGCTACAGCTACAACGCCGCAGATGAGCAGACCGCGATGAGCACGACCGCGAACAGCCAGACTGTCGCGAGCCTGGGCGACACCTACGACCCGGACGGGAACGTCCTGCAGGAGTCCTCGACCGGGCTCGGCGACGCCACCCAGACCTACAGCTACAACAACCTGGACGAATTGACCGGCGACAACAGCGCGCCCGACGCCTACGATCCCGACCGGAACCTCACCGAGCTGGATGGGCAAAGCACACCGATGACCTACGACGCGGCGGACGAGCTCACCTCCGGACCCGCCGGCAGCTACAGCCACAACAGGCTCGGCGAACGCACCAGCCAGACCAACGGTGCGACGACCACCAGCTACGGCTGGAACCAAGCCGACAACCTCACCAGCGTCAACGGTGGCGCGAATAACCTCGGCGAGGGTTACGCCTACGACGCCAACGGGCTGCTCCAGAGCAGCACGAGCAACGGCACGACGACGCAGCTCACCTGGGACACCAACGCGAGCATCCCGCTACTGATCGTCGACGGCCACACCAACATCATCTACGGACCGGGCAACCTGCCGCTCGAACAGATCAGCTCCGACAACCAGCCCGTCTACTACCACCACGACCAGCTCGGCTCAACACGTCTCCTCACCAACACCAACGGCGATCCGCTTGAGACGATCAACTACAGCCCCTACGGCACACCCACCATCACGAGCGGCAGCGCGACAACCAACCTCCTGTTCGCCGGCCAATACACAGACCCCAACAACGGGATGGTCTATCTGAGGGCAAGGTGGTACGACCCGGCCACCGGGCAGTTCCTCAGCATAGACCCCGACGACAGCCAAACCGACGCGGCCTACTACTACGCCGGGGACAACCCCGTTACTGAATCTGACCCGAGCGGTGACGCAACCGCCGCTCAAAACGAGCAAATCGCGTATGACTACTTCAACGGCAGGGGCGATCTAAACGCGGCGGCGGCAGCTGGCATCGTGGGCAACCTGATGGTCGAAGACGGCCCAACTGCTTGCAACCCCCAAGGACTGGGCGATCCCAACGCCTCGTATTGTGGTCCCTGCTCGCCCCGAAAGTGTGGGTACGGCATCGCTAGCTGGACCGGCGTCCGGTACGACGCACTGTTTAGAGTCGAGCATAGTAGCAAGCCGACCCTTCTCCAGCAGCTCAATTTCATTTGGTGGGAGTTTACGACGCCTGGGGCGTCAGGTAACGGGGCTTACTTCTGGTTGACCGTCCGCAGCCTTTTCCCAAGTACGAATAGCGTGGCGGGGGCTCGGGCTGACGCATATCTTTTCGGCTACTACTACGAGGGCTATAGCGCGCCTTCTACGGACCGTCGGTTGGGCTATGCCGCAATGATCTGGCGTGACCGCGGCTAGAGGATGGGGGTGAGCCTAGTGCGGCAGCGGGCGGTCGTGGTGGTGGTGGCGGCGACCGTCGTCGTCGCAGCCGGCGCCGCTGCGTGTGGTGATGCGTCCCGCCACGCTGCGGCTCGTGGTGTGTCTGCTGCAGCGATCAAGGCGCTGAGCTTGAGGGAGAGGGCGTTGCCAGCGCTACGTATACGTCACTTCGTGACGAGCGGCAGATATCCGCAGATCGCTGGCGGGCAGGCGAACCTATCCAATGTGAACGCGGCATTGCTCAGGGCTGTGCTAACCGACCAGAAGAGGGTCGCGAGACTCAGCGTCCCTGGCGTCGGGGGACCCGGCCTGTACATGGTTGCGCCACAATTGCGGTGGATATCTGCAAGCAGCGCGGTGGTGAGCGTGCTACTTCCCGAGACGGCGCATTTGCCACGGGGCAGCGGTGACGATCAAAGTTGGATCGCGGCTACGGTCCGAGTGCCATCGGGAGCAGCGGTGTCGCTAAGCGAATTGTTTGACAGACCCTCGCTCGCACTGCGGGAACTCGCCGCCAGCGCGAGCAAGAACGCCTGCATTGCGATTGCGAGCGCTGCCGAGGGCTCGGGTTACACCGCCAACCCTGCTTGGTCTCCACCGAGGCTTTCCGGTTACCCGTTCTTCGCCCTAACGCCCCGCGGACTGGTTCTCGGCTTTGCTCAGGGCGTTGCCGCAGGCGTAGGCTGTGGTCGCCTCGAGGTCACAATCCCGTATGAAACGCTGCGCCCGTACCTGAGCCCACTCGGGCAGGCATTGGTAGACGCAGTTCGGCGACCCGTAACACGGTGACGGTATTTCGGCGTTGCCTCCCCACGAAGAGCGAGCTTGGCCAACAGCTCGATAGCGTCCGGTCAGCCCCGTGGCAGCCCGCACACAAACCTATTGTTTGCTGGCCAGTACACCGACCCCAACACCGGGCTCATCTGCATGCAGGCAAGATGGTATGACCCGGGCACAGGGCAATTCATGAGCGTCGACCCGGACGAAACACAAACCCAAGCCATTTACTACTACGCGGGGGACGACCCTGTCACGGGAAGCGATCCGAGTGGGGATTTTGCTGCTGGCGTCGGCCCGCCACCCGGAGCCCTGGCAACGGTGGAAGAGCGCGAGCTGTACATCTGGACTTACTTCATAAACGCTTATGGGGAATTTTCGGTGCTCCGGTCCATTGGGTGGTGAATGTCATCGCGGCAGGTCGATTGTGATGCCGGCGCAGCACAGGTAGATGAGGGCGATCAGGGGGTCGGGGGAGTGGAAGCCGAAGCTGCGGTGTGAG
>Ga0181536_10001019_pt1 | contig 33420 bp, 25 predicted proteins | sample PEATcosm2014_Bin_41_FD_121105 | JGI IMG/M metagenome (GOLD analysis project Ga0181536, IMG submission 121105) | Peatland microbial communities from MTU Mesocosm Facility, Houghton, MI, USA - PEATcosm2014_Bin17_60_metaG | ecosystem: Environmental > Terrestrial > Soil > Wetlands > Peat | place...
ACGTCCGGAACCGGATGAATCTCGTCGTGGACAATGGCGGCCAAGTCCTCGTCGAAGACCTCCTGCTTCTTGTCCGCCACCGCCAGGAATCGCTGGTAGGTCTGGTCCAATTCCTCCTGCGTCAGCGCGTATCCAAGTTTCGTGAGGCGATCTTTGAGACCGTGACGCCCCGTGCGCGCCGTCAGCACCACGCGGCTCTCGGCAAAGCCCACGTCTTCCGGACGCATGATCTCATAGGTCTCGCGCTCCTTCAGAAATCCATCCACGTGAATGCCCGAGCTGTGCGAAAAAGCGTTGCCTCCCACCACTGCCTTGTTGGGCGGAACCATCATTCCGAGCATGTCCGACACCAGGCGGCTGGTGCGGACAAACTCGCGGGCGTCGATATCGGTGCGCACCTTAAAATAGTCGCGGCGCGTGCGCAGGGCCATGACGACTTCTTCCAGCGCCGCATTCCCGGCCCTCTCGCCGATCCCATTGATGGTGCCTTCCACCTGCCGCGCCCCGTTCCAAACGCCCGCCAGCGAATTCGCCACCGCCAGTCCCAAATCGTCGTGGCAGTGGACGCTGATCGTCGCCCGGCCGATGTTCGGCACCTTCTCTCTAATTGCCCCAATCAGCGGGCCATATTGCTCCGGCACCGCATAGCCCGTGGTATCGGGGATATTGATGACCGTGGCGCCGGCCGCGATGGCCGCCTCGATCATCTCGAAGAGATAGGCCGGATCGGCGCGGCCGGCGTCTTCCGCGTAGAACTCCACGTCCTCCACAAACTCCCTGGCGAGCTTGACCGCAGCCACCGCCATTTCGACGATCTTGACCTTCTTCTTGCCCAGGTTCTTCCCGTATTTTTCGTCCCTGAACTTTCCCGTGATGTGAATATCCGAGACGCCGATCCCGGTGTGAATGCGCGGCCGCTTGGCTTCCGCCAGCGCCTTGCCGCAGGCCTCGATATCGCTGGCCACGGCTCGGGACAAAGCGCAGACCGTGCAACCATCGAGCTCCCGCGCAAGCAGCCGAACGGACTCGAAGTCTTCCGGCGAAGACGCCGGATAACCGGCTTCGATGATGTCCACATTCAGCCGGGCCAACTGCCTGGCGATGGTGAGTTTCTCGCGGCTTCCGAGGCGGGTTCCGGCGGCCTGCTCGCCGTCCCGCAGCGTCGTATCGAATATGGCAACCTTTTCGGACATTGCTTAAACATAGCGCATCCGCCCCCGTGCGGTCGCGGCGCAGCCGGCGATCTTTGCCGCCGATGGGGTTGTACCACGCGGTCCGCGCCCCGCCCCAATTGACAACACTACCGGTATCCCGTAAGTATCATGAAAATGGAATTCGAAGTGATCGTTCCATTCGCCGGACAGTGGGTGATCGAGACTCCGGCGCGCGGCGTCTGCTAGCCGGTACAATCGGAAAAGTGCCAGGCGTTTATCTTGCCTATCCTTTTTGCGCGCAGAAGTGCACCTATTGTAACTTCGCGTCGGGCGTGTACCCGCGCGCTCTGGAGGCGCGCTATCTGGACGCGCTCGCGGCGGAGATCCGCGCCTGTCAATGGGAATGGATGCCCGAGACGGTGTATCTGGGCGGCGGCACTCCCAGCGGCATGGCGCCGGAAGCCCTGCGCCGGCTGCTCGATCTCATCCCCGGCCGCCCTTGGACGGAAGCCACCATCGAAGCGGCGCCCGGCACCGTCACCGCCGCAAAGGCTCGCGCCTGGGCGGAGTGCGGTATCAACCGCGTGAGCCTCGGAGTTCAGTCGTTCGTCGCCGAGGAAATCCGGCGCACCGGCCGCAAGCACACCGCTCAAACAGTGGCCGATGAGATTGGCACGCTGCGCAATGCCGGCATCGGCAATATGAACATCGACCTCATCGCCGGACTCAGCGGCCAGACGGAGGCGAGTTGGCGCGAATCGCTCCACTGGATCGAGCGGCTGGCCCCCGCGCACGTCTCCGTCTACATGCTGGAAGTGGATGAGGACAGCCGCCTGGGCAAGGAAATCCTGCGCGGCGGCGCACGCTACGGGGCGGGGGAGACTCCCGGCGACGATCGCACGGCGGCGCTCTATGAGATGGCCGTCGAGCGGCTCGCGGCGCTGGGCATTCCGCGCTACGAAATCTCGAATTTCGCGCGGCCCGGCTGCGAATCGCGGCACAATCTCAAGTATTGGAAACTGGAGCCGTACGTGGGCTTCGGCGCCGACGCGCATTCCTTCGACGGGCGCGTGCGCCGGCAGAATCCGGAATCGGTCGAGGCGTATCTCAATCAGCCCCGCGTCGAATGTGCCGTTGCCCATTGCGACGAAGAGCGCTTCTTCGTCGGGCTGCGGCTGATGGCCGGCATTCGTCCCGCGCCGGAGGAATGGCGGCGGTTCGAGGAGCCCATCCGCCGCTTCCTGGATGCCGGCCTGCTCGAAACCGACGGCGGCGTTCTCCGCCTCACCGGCCGCGGCGTGCTGCTCTCCAACGAAGTTTTCCAGGAGTTTATCACCCCATGATCGATCTGCGAAGCGATACCGTCACCAAGCCGACGCCCGCCATGCGGCGCGCCATGATGGAGGCTGAAGTCGGCGACGACGTTTACGGCGAGGACCCAACCGTCAACCGTCTCGAGCAGCGCGCCGCCGAGATTGCCGGCAAGGAAGCCGCGTTATTCGTCCCCACCGGCACCATGGGCAACACCATCGCGGTCAAGCTCCATACCGAGCACGGCCAGGAGGTGATCTGCGATTCCCGCGCCCACGTGCTGGATTACGAGCTGGCCATGATGGCGTGGTTCTCCGGGTGCGTGGCGCGGGCCATCCCCACCGAGGACGGCATCCTCACCTGGGAACAGGTGCGGCGCAGCATCCGGCCGCCGCATCCGCACTATGCGCCTACCGGCCTGATCGAAATCGAAAACACCCACAACATGGCGGGCGGGACCGTCTACCCGTTGGGCGTCATCCGGGAAATCTGCGATGGCGCGCACGAGCGCGGTTTGAAGGTGCACATGGATGGCGCGCGCGTCTTCAACGCGGCCGCGGCAATGAACGTGCAAGTGCGAGAGATCGTGGCTCCGGTGGATACCGTCATGTTCTGCCTCTCGAAGGCGCTGGGCGCGCCGGTCGGTTCCATGCTGGCCGGGCCGGCCGGCCTGATCGCCAAGGGCCGCCTCTACCGCAAGCGGCTGGGCGGCGGCATGCGCCAGGCGGGGGTTCTGGCCGCCGCGGGATTGATTGCGCTCGAAGACACGCCCCGGCGGCTCCCCGAGGATCATGCCAACGCCCGCTTCCTGGCCGAAGGGCTGGCCCGCGTTCCCGGCATTCAAATCGATCCGCGGAAAGTGGCGACCAATATCGTGGTTTTCGACGTCGGCGGCACGGGCCGCGTCAGCGCCGAAATCAGCGCGCGGCTGAAGGCGCGCGGGGTGCTGATCAACGGCATCGACGCGCGGCTGATGCGCGCGGTGACGCACTACGACGCCACCCGTGCCGATTGCGCACAGGCGATCGAGGCGGTAGCCGGCGCAGTGGCCGCATGAGCCTGTGAAAACGGTATCATGGAAGGAAACGGATTCATGTGCTTCATGACCCATCACGCATCCCGCCGGGACCGGACTTTCGCATGTTGAGATTCATTTCGCTGCTGGCGGGCGCCTCCATCGCGCTGGCGCAGCAGTATTCCATATCGACCGTGGCCGGAGGTGCGCCGCCAGCCACGCCGGCCGCAGCCGCGAGTATCTCCATGGGGCAGCCGGGGCGCGTCGCCCTCGATGCCTCGGGCAACCTCTATTTCAGCGCCTCGAATTGCGTCTTCAAGATCGGCTCCACTGGAACCGTGACGCTCATCGCGGGAAACTCGCGGGCCGGCTTTTCGGGCGACGGCGGCCTCGCCGTGAATGCGCAATTGAACGCCCCGCAGGGCATCGCCTTCGACCCGAACGGCAATATCTACATTGCGGATTCCAGGAACAATCGCATCCGCCAGGTGATCGGCGGCATCATCACCACCTTCGCGGGCACCGGCGCCATCAGCCCCGGCGGCGGCCCCAGCGCTTACGGCGACGGCGGCCCGGCTACCAGCGCGCAATTGCACCTGCCCATGGGCGTGGCCGTCGACACCAACTTCAACGTGTACATTGCCGACACCGGCGATAACACCATCCGCGAAGTCACCACCGATGGCAACATCGCCACCATTGCCGGCAACAGCTTTCCCAGTTACCAGGGCGATGGCGGCCTGGCCATTACAGCGGAATTGCACGGCCCCGAGGATGTGGCGGTGGATTCCTCCGGCAACGTCTACATCGCGGATACGCAAAACGCGTACATCCGCAAGGTCACCACCGATGGCAACATCAACTATATTGCCGGCGACGGGAGCATCGGTTACACCGGCGATGGCGGGTACGCCACCAGCGCCGGCCTGGTCGCGCCCTTTGCGCTGGCGGTGGACTCCTCCGGCAACGTCTACTTCGCCGAAAACGGCGACAGCCGGATTCGGAGAATCGACGCCAAGAGCCTCGATATCAGCACCGTGGCCGGAAACGGCACCGCCGGATTCACCGGCGATGGCTCGACTGCCGTCAACGCGGAACTGAATTCCCCCACCGGCGTGGCCGTGGATTCGGCGGGGAATCTGTACATCGCGGATTCGCTGAACTGCCGCATCCGCAAGGTGGCCTCGGGCGGAAACATCTCGACGTATGCGGGAAACGGCACTTTGAGCTATTCCGGTGACGGTAGCGCGGCCATCCAGGCTCAACTCAACAACCCGCAGGGCGTGGCGGCGGACTCTTCCGGCAACCTGTACGTGGCGGACACCCTCAACAACGTGGTCCGGAAAGTTTCGCCGAATGGAACCATCTCCAACTTCGCCGGGAATGGCGGAGCGGGCAGCTCCGGAGACGGCAGCGCGGCCACCAGCGCGCAACTCCACGGACCAGAGGGGCTGGCTGTGGACGCCGCCGGCAATCTGTATATCGCCGACACCATGAATGCCAAGGTGCGCAAGGTCTCCGCCGCCAGCGGCGTCATCACCACCGTGGCCGGAAGCGGCACCCCCGGCTATGGCGGCGATGGCAGCGCGGCCGCCAGCGCGCAATTGAATCTGCCCATCGGCGTGGCGGCGGACTCTTCCGGCAACGTGTACATTGCGGACTTCGGCAACAGCCGGGTGCGCAAGGTCTCGGCCAGCGGCGCCACGATCGGCACGGTGGCCGGAAACGGATCCACCGGGTACTCCGGCGACGGCGGCCCGGCCGGGAACGCGCAATTAAGTGGCCCCCAGGGCGTCGCGGTGGATGCCGCCGGCAACCTGTACATCGCCGACACCGAGAACAACGCGATCCGCGAAGTTACCCCCGCCGGCCTGATCGCGACGGTCGCCGGAAACGGCCTCGCGGGTTACTCGGGCGATGGGGGCCAAGCCACCAGTGCGCAAATCGGCAGCCCCGTCGGCGTGACCGTGGATGCCGTGGGCAACATTTTCACCCTGGACGCCAGTAATCGCGTGCGCCAGGTCTATCCCAACGGCCTGATCGCGACCATTGCGGGCGACGGGTCCCTAGGCTACTCGGGAGACGGCGGTCTGGCCACCCAGGCGCAGCTCAATTCTCCCTCCGCCATCGCTTTGGGGAGCAACGGCAACTTGTACGTGGCGGACGAGGCCAACAACGCCGTCCGGCTGCTCCAGTACGCCGGCAACGGCTTGTCCATTGGCGCGGTGACCAACGCCGCCAGCAGCGTCAGCGGACCGGTGGCGCCCGGCGAGGTGGTGGTACTCTACGGCTCCGGACTGGGCCCTGCCCAGCTTACGCAGTACCAGCTTGACCCAACCACCGGCCTGGTGGGCACCAGTCTGGCCGGCACCAGCGTCATATTCGGCGGCACACCGGCGCCCGTGCTGTATACCTCCGCCACCCAAATTGGCGCCGTAGTCCCGTACGGAATCACGGGTGTGAACGTCCAGGTCTTCGTCCAGTACCAGGGACAAAGCAGCGCTCCCGTGACAGTGCCGGTGGCCGCGGTGGCCCCGGCTCTCTTCACGGCGGACAGTTCCGGCAAGGGCCAGGCGGCGGCATCCAACCAGGACGGCACAGTGAACGGGCCGGCTCATCCCGCCAAAGTGGGGAGTTACATCTCATTGTGGTTGACCGGCGCGGGCCAGACGAATCCCGCGGGCGTGGACGGTCAGCCGGGAGCCGCTCCCCTGCCGCAGCCGGCGGCAGCGGTCGCCGTGACGATTGGCGGACAATCCGTGACTCCGCAGTACGCCGGCCAGGCGCCCTACGCGGTAGCCGGCGTGATGCAGATCAACGCGCAAATCCCCAGCGGAACGCAGGCCGGCAACGCAGTCCCGGTGGTGGTGCAGGTGGGCAGCGTCTCCACGCAAGCGGGCGTGACCATCGCGTTGGGGAATTAGCGGGGCAGGCGACAGACTACCGCACCGCAGCGCCGCCGTGGCGGATGAGCCGGAGCGCTGAAACTCCCGCTACGGCGCGGCCGCCCGCTCTTTGGATTCCCACTCCTCGCGGAGCATGGCGTACAGGAAGCAATCCTTCCACTCGCCGTGGATTTTGAGGTGGCTCTTGAGGAAGCCTTCCTTGCGCATCCCCACCTTCTCCAGCACCCTTCCGGAGGCCGGGTTCTCAGGCAGGCAGGTGGCCCAGATTCGATGAAGCTGGAGTTCGCCGAACCCCAGCGCGGCCAGTTGCCCGGCGCAGTAGGCGCCCAGACCGCGGCCCCAGCACGCCGGATCCAGCAGATACCAGAGCTCGCCTTCTTCCGCTCCGAGAAGGACCGCAACTCCGCCCAATCCGATGAGCCGGCCGGAATCCGCGTCCACCACCGCTCGAACCACGGAACGCCAGGCGGGTGAAGCATGCTCATCCATGGCGTCGCGGAGGAACTTCCCGGATTCCTCCCTGGAACAGAGCGGCAGCAGCATGTAGCGCACCACATCCCAGTTCGAAAGCAAAAGATGAATCGCATCCAGATCGCCGGCCTCCAGCCGCCGCAACCTCACACAACCCGCAGTTGACTGTTCGCCGCCCATAGTGGCTTGGCTTGGACTACCGTTGCAGGTCGCCGGGATGCTCCGGGACGCCGGGTTCGTCCAGGAATTGGGCCGTGGTGGCGGGGCCGAGGTTTTTCCAATCCTGAAGCACCCAGACGAGTTTCTTGTCCGGGGTGACTTCGAGGATCTGAATGATATTGGGTCGGTCTTCGAGCTTGGTGCCGCCGGTGGAACTGAAGATGACGGTGTCGCCGTTGGCGAGGCGGTCGGCGGTTTGGATGTTGTGGAGAACGATGCCGGGCGGCAGGTCGGCCTGTTTGAATTCCCAGACGCTCTCGCACTTGGGGTTCACTTCACGGACCAGGCCTTCGTGTTCGTCGGCGATGAGCGTGTTGCCGTTGTGCAGGCGGACCGCGGCCCACGGCGAGGAGATTTCGCAGCTCCAGATGGGCTTGAAGTCTTTGTCGTACTCGACCACTTTGTTCATCATCAGAAAGGGGGCGAGGTAGGTGCCTTTGGCCGTCATGCGGATGCGGCGGAATTGGGGGTGAACGGTTTTCGGATCGGTGAGGCTTTGGGCGGGGAGTGCGTGCTCGACCTCAACCACGCCGGTTTTCTTGTCGATCACCATCAGTTTCGGAGGAAGGCCGTTCTGGACCAGCAGGACCTTGTCGAGGCCGATGGGTTGGCAGGAGTGAACCTCGGTGCCCGCGGGTGGATCGTAGTGCCAGACCACCTGCTTCTGCGGCGTCACCTCTTCGACATGGAATTGGCGGGCGAACAGGATATGCCCGTTGGTGAGCATCCAGACGTCGTCGATTTCGCCGCCGCGTCCGGTGGACCAGGTCCAGACGACCTTGCCGTGGTTGACCAGGAAGATGGTGTTATACCCTTCGCCGGCGTAAAGCATGGGGTGCTGGGCGAGGCCGCGCCCCGGCCGTTCGGGGATGCTGGCCGGCTCCGGCCAGTTGCGGGGGATGGGAGCGCCTTCGGCGGGCCCAGTGGCCGGGACATCGGGCGCGGTGAATCGATCCAGGATCGACAGCAGGGGCGACGCCGGCGGCGGACCGGCCACAACCGGCAGCACCAGGGCGACGGCAAGAATGGGGAAGCGGAATAAGTTACTCCAGCGCATAGGCGATCCTCCGGATGTGGAGACGCGATTGTAGCACCTGGTATATGCCGCCCCTTGTCATCCGGCTGCCGGACGCACAGAATAGAGATTGGAAAGAGGTAAGAATGCGAAAAAGGTTTCGCCTGCTCCGTGTGCTCGCCGTAGTCGCGGGGATGGCGCCGCTGGCCGCGTTGGCCGAAGTGCAGGTTGTGACATCCGCGCCGGTGGTGCTGCGGTTCACCTTCCCCGGTGCGCGTGGCCGCGCCGACAGCATGGCGCTCGACCGCTTCCTGCTCAACGGCCAGCCCGTCACCGCCGCCAACCAGCTCCAGGTGCGGCAGCTTGCCGCCGGCGTGAATGAGGTTACGGCGCAATCGCCGGCCGCGGGCGATTGGGAATTCGACCTCGCCGACCAGAGCGGCTACTACGGATTTGGCGAGCGCTACGATCGCCTGAACCACGCGCACAGCATCGTCACCAACGCTTCCCGCGATGCCTCCGATGACAAGGGCCTCAGCACCTATCAGCCGGTGCCGTTCTTCATGAGCCTCCGCGGATATGGCCTCTGGTTGGACACCTTCAGCGAAGCCGTATTCGACCTCAATGTCACGGAACGTTACCGCGTCCGCGTCAAGGTCTGTGCCGACAAGTTTCGCCTGGTGCTGTTCGAGGGGCCGCGATTCCCGCTCATCCTCGACCGTTTCACCGCGCTCGCCGGGCGCCAGCAGCTTCCGCCATACTGGGCCTTCGCGCCGTGGAAGGCGCGCGACTACCACCGCAATCAGGCGGAGGTCAACGAGGACATCGAACGCTACCGCCAGCTTGGCCTGCCCGCATCCATCATCCTGATCGACAGCCCCTGGGCAACCAACTACAACACCTACGAATTCAACCCGAAGCAGTTCGACGACGCCAAGCAGATGATCGCTCATCTGCACGATGAGGGCTACAAGCTGATTCTGTGGCATACGCCGTGGATCGACCAGAAGACCATGCGTCCCGGCGAACAGGGATTCGCGGACAAGATCCCTACCGACATTCCGGCCACCAACTTCGCCGAAGCCGAGCGGAATGGCTATTTCCTCCACCGGCCGGACGGTTCGACCTACATTGCCGGCTGGTGGAAGGGCACGGGATCGTTGATCGACTTCACCAATCCCGCGGCCAACAAGTGGTGGCAGGGTCAGGTGGGGAAGGCCATTGCCATGGGCGCCGACGGCTTCAAGGACGACGACGCGGAAGGCAATTTCATCGGCGACGTGAAGTTCGCCGGGGGTCAGGACCAGCGCCTGATGCGTAACCGCTACGCCGTGGAGTACAATCGCGCCGTGGCCCAGGCGCTCATCGAGCGCAAGGGCCAAGACTGGGTGCTCTTCCAGCGCAGCGGCACCTCGGGATCCCATATGCTGCCGTTTTTCTGGAGCGGCGATAACGACGCCACCTTCTCCACCGAGAACGGCCTACCCACCGTGGTTACGGCCGGCCTGAATGCCGGCATGAGCGGCATTTCGCTGTGGATGAGCGACCTGGGCGGTTACAACAAGCGGAGCCGCTACGACGGCGACAATGTGCTGTTCGACCGATGGACCCAGTACTCGGCCTTCTCACCCGGCATGGAAGTGATGAGCGCGATGAACCTCGGGCCGTGGGACTACGGCGATGAGGCGCTGCGCATTTTCCGGCAGTATTCCGTGCTGCACATGAGCCTCTTCCCCTATCGCTACGCGGCTGCCCAGGAAAGCGCGCGCGACGGCCTGCCCATGATGCGTTCGCTGGTGCTGATCGACCAGGACGACCCCGACGCACGCGACGCCGAGACCGAGTACTACTTTGGTGCGGACCTGCTGGTGGCGCCCGTGCTGAGTGCCGTTACCCAGCGCGCCGTCTATCTCCCGGAAGGCAATTGGCTCGACTACTGGTCGGGCGCGCGCCTCACCGGCCGCCGCACCATCGTCGCCGACGCGCCCCTGGACCGCATTCCACTCTACGTGCGCGAAGGCGCCATCCTACCGAAGATTCCCGACGACGTGATGACCCTGGTGCCGCAGAGCGAGTATAAGGACCAGGCGGTGAAATCGCTAGACAATCGCCGCGTCTACGAGATTTACCCCGGCGCGCAACTGCGCTCGATTACCGATTTTGAGGGCCGGACGGTGGCGCCAGGGCCGCAGCCGGCCAGCCTGGTGGTCACCGGCGCGGCGGCTCGCGTGACGTTGCGGTGGCGTTTCAACGGTCCCGCCGCGGTTACGGTCGGCGATCGAAAGCTGAATACCGTGAAAGCCGCGGATGGCAGTGTGTCGGTCCAGTTCGATCACCAAGGGACGAGCAGGCTGAGGTGGGAGTAGGCGCGGAACGAGTAAGTTGGGCGCTCAGCCGGCGGACTGCCCCGCGAATAAATTGAGCTGGTACGCTTTCATCAGCTTCGGAAACAATTTGCGAAAGACGCGAAAAGTGGTCCGTAACGGCAGGGAAAGGCGCGGCTTCAAAGGCTCCGGCACGTCCACCGGGGTGCGGGATTCCACCAGACGCAACCCGATATTCCAGTTCTCAATTTCGCGCGGATCATCGCAGGCCCATGCGAAGCGTGCCGCCAGTTTCTTCCGCGCGTGGTCCTTGTTCCCGCCATTCACGGCTCTGCGGCTGGTGGTGTCGAAGGCAATGTTCACGCACGGAAAGTTCTCCGCGATCTGCGCCAGCGCAGCCTTGACCTCGTGCTCTTTCAGGTAGACGAAGACGGCTTCCGCGACAAGGAAGTAAGGTCCAGGGCTTTGGCGCACGGTGGCCATCCAGCCCGCATCGAGAACCGACCCGGCCAAGGTCGTGCGCCGCTCGGTATCCGTGAAGAATCTCCGCCGCAGTTCAACAACCTCTGGAAGATCAAGGTCGAACCAACGGAGGCGGCCATTGTCGAGCCGCTCAAAGCGGGTGTTGAGTCCGGAGCCGATCTCAACTACGGTGCCTTCCGGATGCCCGCGTAGAAATTCCTTGACCCACTCATCGAACATGGCGCTTCGCAACGTACAGGCAATGACGCGCGACCTTTGGTTGAACCTTTGGAAATCCCAATCGATGGATTCCACCATTCCGAGGGCCTTGGAATCGTCCAGGATGGGGTGCTTTCTGCGGCTCTCAACCGCGCGGGCATAGAGCGGAACCAACAGGGTCTCCTGCACCCTGCCGAGCCGGACAGATTGTCTCGAGGCCATGTTCACCGCATTGTCAATCAACTATAGCTCCTGTCAACGAGCGTCGGCCGAGGCCGGCGCGCTCGATGGACGCTTGAACAATGGCTTGTTCGGCCAGCGCGATGGAATCCTCTGGAGTCGCCGGGAATGGGAGGTTGGCGAGCGCGATTCGAAAGGTGGTCATGCCCAACACAATTCTACGCCATGCAGGTGGGTGCACGCGGTCGTGAAGGGGTGTAGATTTATGGATGTCGCGAGCCTCTATGAAGAACTCACGTAACACCATCCTCTTGGCGGCCGTCGCAACCGGGGTGCTGGCCCTGGTGTGGGCACAGGCGCCGGGCGATCCGCTCGAGCAAGGGTTCCGGAACCCTCCGGATTCGGCCAAGCCACGCACCTGGTGGCACTGGACGGGCGGCAACGTCACCAAAGAAGGCATCACCAAAGACCTGGAGTGGATGAAGCGCGCCGGCATTGGCGGCATGCACCTGGCCGACGTCTCCTCCGGCAGCGGCCAGACCGTCGACAAAAATCTCGCGTTCGGATCTCCGGAATGGCTGGATGCGGTCCGCCACGCGGCGTCGGAGGCCGACCGGCTGGGGCTCGAGATGACCATCTTCGGTTCGCCCGGCTGGAGCGAAACCGGCGGGCCGTGGGTGAAGCCCGAGCAGGCCATGAAGAAACTCGTGTGGAGCGAAACCACCGTGGAAGGGCCGCGGAATTTCACCGGGAAGCTGGCGCAGCCGCCCTCCAACAACGGCCCCATCCGCAACTTGAGGACCGGGGGCGGCCGCGGAGGTCCGGGTGCGCCGCCGCCCGACCCCACTTACTACGGCGACAGCGCGGTGTTGGCCTATCGCACGCCAGCGGACGAGGTCAACATGGCGGACCTCGATCCGAAGGCCACCACCAACGCCGGCCCCATCGATGCGGCCGCGCTGCTGGATGACGATTTGAACACCGCGGTCACCATCGCCGCTCCGGCGGGCGGCGGACCGGCATGGTTGCAGTACGAGTTCGCGCAGCCGTTCCAGGCGCGCGCCATCTCCCTCGCCGGCCGCGGCATACCGGTGGGCCGCGTGCTGGCCTCGGGCGATGGAGCGAACTTCCGCACGCTGGTGACGATGCCCGGCCCGCAGGGCTACCGCGGCGGTTCGGTGCGGACGTTCGCGTTCCCCGAGGTCGCCGCGCGCTTCTACCGTGTGGAGTTGGATGCCGCGCCCTTGACCCCCGCGGCCACTATGGCCGGCGGCCCGGTGGTGCCGGCCCGGGAGTACACCCTCACCGAGGCCGTGTTGCATTCGGGCGGGCGCGTGCACCGGTGGGAAGACAAAGCCGCCTTCAGCCTCTTGTTCGAGTACGAGACCGTACCCACGCCGGCGGTCCCTTCAGCCGCGGAGATCCAGCGCTCCGGCATTGTCGACCTGACCGCGAAGATGGCCAAGGACGGCAGCCTCAACTGGGAAGTGCCCCCCGGCAAGTGGACCATTCTGCGCATGGGCTACTCTCTCACGGGCTCGAAAAACCATCCGGCCATGCCGTCCGGTCTCGGGTACGAAGCCGACAAGCTCAGCCGCAAGTACACGGAAGCCTATTTCCACGGCTACATCGACCCCATCGCCCAAGCTCTGGGACCGCTGTTTGGCAAGAGCTTGCGTTATCTGATGATGGATAGCTGGGAAGCCGGCGCGCAGAACTGGACCGACGAGATGGTGAACGAGTTCCGCGCGCGGCGGGGCTATGACCCGACTCCCTACCTTCCGGCCATGGCCGGCCGCATCGTCGAGAGCGCCGACGTGAGCGACCGGTTTCTGTGGGACTTCCGCCGCACTCTGGACGACCTCTTCGCCGATAACACTTACGGCACCATGGCGGAAATGGCGCGCCAGCGGGGACTTGGAATCTACGCGGAAGCGGCCGGCGTTTCTCTCGAGATTCCCGAGGACACGCTGCTCAACAAGAGCAAAGTCGAGATCCCCATGGGCGAGTTCTGGGTGCACGCGCTGCACCCCGAGCTTATGTACTATCAGGACGTTCGCGGGGCGGCCTCGGCGTCCCACGTGTACGGCAAAAAGCTGGTGGCCACCGAGTCGTTCACCGGCGGCGGTTATGAGGCCCCGTACACGCTCAAGAAGATTGGCGATTACTGGTTTGCGCAAGGCGTCAACCGCATCGTCTTCCACACCTCGGCGCATCAGCCGCTGGACACCAAGCCGGGCAACACCATGGTAGGGACGCACATCAACCGCAACATCACGTGGGCGGAACTGGCCAAACCCTTCATGACCTACCTGGCGCGCAATTCGTTCATGCTGCAGCAGGGGCTTTTCGTGGCCGATCTCGCTTACCTGCTGCCCGAAGGCGCCCCGTCAACCATGCCCATTTGGGGCGCTGGATTGCAGCCCGCGCCGCCCGATGGCTACGACTACGACTACGTAAACACCGACGTCCTGCTCAACCGGTTGTCGGTGAAAGAGGACGGCCGGCTGGCATTGCCCGACGGCATGAGCTACCGCGTCCTCGTGCTGCCTGAGATCGACCGCATGACGCCGCGGGTGGCGCGCAAAATTCACGAGTTGGTGGCGGGCGGCGCAACCGTGGTGGGGCCGAAGCCGGTGCGCTCGCCGAGCCTCGCCGGCTATCCCAACGCCGATGGCGAAGTGCAGGCGCTGGCCAGCGACCTGTGGGGCGACATCGACGGCCTCAGCGTCAGCCGCCACTCCTATGGGAAGGGCAGGGTGATGTGGGGTGTGCCGCTGGCCGATGTTCTGGCGTCGATGCACGTTGCCAAGGACTTCGATTACAGCCGGGCGCTGGATGCCGATATGCCGTGGATTCATCGCCACGCCGGGGATGCCGACATCTACTTTGTAGCCAACCGGACGGATGTCGTGCAGGATGTGGAGGCTCGCTTCCGCGTGAGCGGCAAGCAGGCGGAACTCTGGCATCCCGATACCGGAGTGATCGAGCCGGCGGAGTATGCCATCGCGGACGGCCGCACCACCGTGCCGCTGCATCTGGCGGAGCGCGAGGCGGTGTTCGTGGTGTTCCGGCACGCGGCGCCGTCGCCGTCGCGTACGCTGCCGCACGCGGCAAGCACGGTCATGGCGACGGTGAGCGGGCCCTGGGACGTGAGTTTCCCGCCGAACCTGGGGGCGCCGGCGAATGTCCAATTGGCGAAGCTCGAATCGTGGACCGCGAACGCGGATGCAGGCGTCAAGTATTTCTCGGGGACGGCCACCTACACCAAGTCCCTCGAAGCGCCGCAGACCTGGTTCCGGCCCGGCGCGAAACTGCTGCTCGACCTGGGTACGGTGAAAGATCTGGCCGAGGTCGCAGTGAACGGCAAGGCGTTGGGAACGCTGTGGAAGCCGCCGTACCAACTGGACGCGACCGGCGCGCTCAGGCCGGGCGCGAATCAGTTGGAGATCAAGGTCACCAACGAGTGGAGTAACCGGCAGATGGGCGATCGGCTGGGACCTCCGGAGAAGAGGGTGCTGCCCCCGACGGGCGGTTTCATGATGATGGGAGGCGGCCGCGGCGGGCCGCAGACGCCGGCGGAATCGGGACTGATCGGCCCGGTGACGGTGGTTGCCCAGCAGTCGCGCCCGCTGATTGCGGGCATTCCGGTCAACTACGACGAAGCGCTGGTGGGAACCTACACGCTTCCGGACCCGCTGGTGCTCTCCAACGGGCAACCGGTGCGCGACGCCAAAACCTGGAACGAGAAACGCCGCCCGGAGATCGTGCGCCTGTTCGAGGAAAACGAATACGGCCGCGCCCCGGGCCGTCCGGCCGGGATGAGTTTCGACGTGTTCGATAAGGGGACGCCGGCGTTGGATGGGAAAGCCATCCGCCGGCAAGTGACGGTGTACTTCTCGGCGGACAAGGCCGGGCCGAAAATGGATCTGGCCATCTATCTGCCGGCCGGCGCCAAAAAGCCGGCGCCGCTGCTGCTGAACATCAGTTTTTCCGCGAACTCGACTGTCGTGAACGATCCCGGCCTCAAGCGCGGCGAAGTTTGGGGCCGCGACAACAAGAGGGTGCCCGCGCCCACCGGAATGACTTTCGGAAGGATCGACGTCGCGCGGCTGCTGGAACACGGCATCGGCTTTGCCACCGTGTACTACGGCGACATCGACCCCGACTTTCTGGGCGGCGTTCCGTTGGGAGTGCGGGGGCTCTACCCCCAGCCCGCTCCAGACGAGTGGGGCGCCATCGCGGCCTGGGCATGGGGTCTCAGCCGGGCCATGGATTACCTGGAAACCGATAAGGGCGTGGATGCCAAACGCGTGGCCATCACGGGAGTTTCGCGGCTGGGAAAGACGGTACTGTGGGCGGGCGCTCGCGACACGCGCTTCGCCATGGTGATCGCCAGTTGTTCGGGTGAAGGGGGCGCGGCGTTGAGCCGGCGCGATTACGGCGAAACCATAGCACACCTGGTTGAGCCGACGCGATACCCCTATCAGTTCTGCGCGAACTACGCGGAATTCGCCAGGCATGTCGACCAACTCCCGGTGGATGGGCACATGCTGGTGGCTCTCATTGCGCCCCGCCCGGTGCTGCTACAGACCGGCGATCAGGACCAATGGTCGGATCCGAAAGGCGAGTTCCTGGCGGCGGTGGCGGCGGGGCCGGTGTTCCGGCTGCTGGGCAAGCAGGGGTTGGATACGGACCAGTGGCCGCCGGCGGGGCAGCCGATTCTGCGCACTATTGGCTACTACATGCATGCGGGCGGACATGGAACCATCCCGTCCGACTGGGACGTGTTCCTGAAGTTCATGGAGATGCACTGGTAGCGCCGGCGGTCTTGCCGCCGGTGCTTTTCGGACGGCAACCCACCGGCGGCAAGACCGCCGGCGCTACTTACTTGTCGACGCGGATCATCATCTTGTCGAGAGCGTCGCGGTCGATCGGATAACCCAAGCCCGGCTCGGTGGGCGCGTGGATGTAACCTTCCTGGTCCACCCGGAACTTGTCCTTGTGGTAGGCGCGGTCGGCGTATTCCATCGGCCAGGGCATCTCGAACCAATAGTTGTTGTCCGCCGCCAGTTCGAGCTGGAAGTGCACCGCCAGGTCCATCACGTTGCCCCAGTTGTGCGGCTGGCATTCCATGCCGAAGGCCGCGGCCAGTTGGCACACGCGCACCCCGCCCGTGATGCCGCCGATGTTGTCCGCAATAAACCGCACGATATCCAGCGCGTCCCGCTTGATGTAATCGGCGAAGCCGTTCATGTTCATGATGAACTCGCCGATGTTGAGGGGAACATCCAGCGCCCGCGCTAGTACGATCAGGCCTTCAATATCGGTGGTGGGGATGGGGTCTTCGAACGCGATATAGCCCTGGTCCTCCAGCAGCCGTCCGACTCTCAGCGCCGAGTAGACGTTGTAGCCTTGGACGGGGTCGAACATGAGCGGGTAATCGTCGCCGACGGCCTTGCGGACCTGCCGGATCTCCTCCATGTGGCCGATGTAGCTGGCGCGCGGCTGGGCGTTGGCCGACTGGCCTCCGCCGGGGTGGATTTTGTAACCCCTGATACCCGCCGCTCTCGCCTTCAGAACGTCGGGGGCGAAATCCTCGACATAGGGGAGGTGCTGTGAGCTGGCGTAGGCCATCACGCGGGTCTTGGTGCCGCCCAGGAGCTTGTAGATGGGCCGGTCGACGGCCTTGCCGAGGATGTCCCACAGACACACGTCGATGATGGCGTCGTGCTGGTAAACCCCGCCACCGCCGCCCATGCCGCCACCGCCGCCGCCCCTGCCGCCGCGCCCGCCGGCGGGAACGGTAGCGGCCGGAGTCGCAATGCCCGGAGCCGCGCCTGCCGCGCCGCCGCGACCACCACCAGCTCGGCCAGCGCCTCCGGGAGGAGGTCCGCCAAAACCACCGCGGCCGGTAGAAAGCGCGCCATAGGCGCTGAAACGCTTCGTGTTGGGAACCGGGGTGATGGAAGCTACGTCCAGAGCGCTCTTGCCGAGCACCCGGGCCTTGGCATATTCCAGGAAGCCCGGCGGGTTTCCTCGATTGCCGATGGTCATGTTGCCTTCGATCCCGCTATTGGTCACGATGGATACAATCTCGCCGGTCTCCGAACTGTTGAGCCTGCGGACATTGCCGAGATTGGCGACGTAGACCTTAACCTCCTTGATGGTGAGGTCGGGCAAATCGGCCTTCTTGACACCAACTGCCTGTGCTGCCGCCTGGCCGGGATCGGCTAGGGCCGCTGCCGCCGCGGAAGCGACGCCGAGCGCGGAAGCGCCAAACAGACTGCGACGCGATAATTCTGGTCTGGACACTGGATTCTCCTGTATGAATTCGTTCAACTACTCAGCCCGGAGCTGATCGGTTCCCATGATACACCAGTCGGGCGCTCCGTGACCGGCGTTGACACGAACCTCGCCATGATGTCCGCGCCCTGGGTCACCACGCCAACGCGCGCCGACTGGCCATGCCTCTCAAAAGCGGCGCTCAACGCCTCGGGAAAGCTGGTGGTCGCGGAGATGCCGATTTTGGCGGCTTCCGTGCCCGAAACTCCATCCGATACCAGGACGATGTTCACCCGCCGGCGCGTGCGCTCGAACGCCAGGTAGGTTGCCGCCGCTACCTCATCGGCCACCTTTCCCTGTGCGACCAGCGCCAATACCTCCTCGGCGCTAGCGGTGCCGAAATCCACCAGTTGGGTGTGATCGGGCGCGATCCCCTCGGGCGCGGGGATGAGAAGAATCAGCGTGCCGCCGTCCTTGACCACCATGCCGCAGTTGTTAACGGGCTTGAAGCCTTGCCACAAATCGCGGTCGGCGGGGTGGGAACTCGCCACCACGATGTCGGGCCTTTCTTCCAGCTCCATGGTGTAGATGGGGCGTGCTACCTCGATGCCCGCGCGATGCGCTTTGACCACGTCGCCCGCCACCACGGCGGCCACTTGTCCGGATGCGCCCAGCACCACGTTGACGATGAATTTGAGTCCGGAGCGAAAGGCGATCTCTTCCATCTCCGCGCGGACCGGGTTGTCCACCTGCCCGAGAATCTCATAGACGCGCGGGCCGGCGATGAGGTGAGTTCTGCCCGTGGTCACGGCGCTGGTGACTCCCGGCTGCACCATCTTCGCGCCGCCCGCCCAACCGGCGTACATGTGCGGGATGATGTTGCCGACCGCGATGCTGATCTCGCTCTCCAGATACTGGCGGCTGACGTGGATAGGGATGCCGAGCGGGCTGACGCCCAGGTTGACGAAATCTCCCGGCTTCTGCGAGAGATTCCCGACCGGGACGCGGTTGCAGACCGCCGCCCCGACGCGGGCCATCAATTCATCCCGATTCATGCGGCGGTGCGTGCCCAGCGCGACCACGATCGAAATGTCGCCATCGTCCACTCCGGCGGCATTGATCTCGTCCAGGAGGATGGGCAGGATCAAAGCTTGCGGAGTGCTGCGCGTGCCGTCGTCGACCAAAATGAGAGTCCGCTTCCCGTGCCTGAGTACCAACTCACCGAGCGGAGGCGAGCCAATCGGATTCCGTATGGCCGATCTGACAGCCTCTCTTAAGTCGGCGACCGGCGGCGCGTCTTTCGGCCCCTCGACCCAGGCCAGGTTCTCCTCGGGAACCGCTATCGTTCTGGATTCGTGCCCATAGGGAAGTCTGATTTGTCGCGTCATAGAAGCTCCCGCAATCGGGCAAAACAGGTGGAGCCGCTGTTATAGACTGGCACTCGCGTGTTCTTCAACTGCGGCGCCAGGGCGGACATGGATAACTGCGCCATGACGATGACATCCACCTTCGCGGAGAGCTTGTCGATCTCTTCCAGGAGCATGGCGTTGTGGGTGGCGGCATCTCCCTTTTGAATGGCCTGAAATGCCTCTTCGCGCAGCACGGTGGTGATTTCCACAAGCTTCTTCTGCTCGGCGGCCACGATCCGCAGCAGGCGCTCGGAGGAGGGAACCGTGGTGGCCAGCGTCGCCAGCATACCGACTCGCGAGCCTTGGCGGACCGCCAGTTCCATCATGGGCCGGTCGATCTGCATGATGGGGATGCCGATCATCGGGCGGGCCAGCTCGGCCGCGTAGTTGAACGTGGAGCAGGCCAGCAGGATCATGTCGGCCCCGGCTTCCTCGAGGTTGTGCGCGTACTGGGCGAACTTGAAATAGTTGCGCTTGGGAATCACGCCGACTCCCGCGCGGATGTTGTCGCGCTGAATGGTGTCGTCGCAGAGATGCATCACCCAGACTTCCGGAATGTACTGCTCGATGAAAGGCGCGATGGCGCGGATGGTGAGGTTGACGGCGTGTATGATCCCGAGGGTCTTTGGTTCGTTCATGAGGGTATCCTTTGTTCTTCGATAGGCTGGACCACGCGAATACTCAGCAGGATGACGCAAAATGCAATCACGTGAAGTGTGCTGACAATGCCGAACACCACGCCGTAGCCGAAGCCGTGGTCGAGCAGATAGCCAACCACCAGGCCGAACACCACGCCCCCCATCGCCCCGCCGAAGCCCACCAGGCCGGCCACCGACCCCACGGCGCGGTGCGGGAAGATATCCGCCGGCAGAATCATGATCAGCGTGGACCAGGATTGCTGCCCGGCGAACGCGATGCTGAACAGCACGATGGCAATCTCGACCGGCGATTGGGTCACGAAAAAGATCAGCGGCATCACCGCCGCGCTGAGGCCCAGGGCCAGCTTTCGCGAGAAGTTCAGGGAGCGGCCGCGCTGGACGAGCCGGCTTGAAAACCAGCCACCGAGCAGGCTGCCAACTCCCGCCGCCGCGTACGGAATCCAGGCGAAATAACCGACCTGTCTGGTGTCGAAGTGGCGCATGTCGTAGAGGTACTTGGGCAGCCAGAACAGGTAGAAATACCAGGCCGCGTCGCTCAGAAACTTGGCCGACACCAACCCCCACACCTGCGGGAAGCGAAACAGGCCGATCCAACTCATGCCCGGTCCGGTCTGTGGACGCGGCTGGTTAGCCGGCGGAAAGTAATCCAACAGCCACCAGATTGCCCAGGCCAGTCCGGCGGCGCCGGAGAGGAAGAAGACCCAGCGCCAGTTCAAGGTGGCGAGCGTGATGGCGATCAGCGGCGGCGCCACCACCGCTCCCGCCGACGTGCCGGCGTTAATGATGCCCATGGCCGTGGAGCGCTCGCCCACCGGAAACCACTCCGCCACGGCTTTGGTGGCGGCGGGGAAGCCGCCCCCTTCGCCCATGCCGAGCAGGAAACGGCTCATGGCCAGCATTCCGAAACCGGTCGCCAGGCCGTGACTGGCGCAGGCCACCGACCACCACGCCATGATCAGCAGGAAGCCCATGCGCGTGCCGAGCACGTCCACCAGCTTCCCGCCGCCGGCATACATGAGCGCATAGGCCGTCAGGAACGCGGCCTGCAACTGCGAGAATTGCGTATTCGAGATGGGGATATCGAGCTGGATCGACTTGATGGCCACCGGCAAGGTCTGCCGGTCGAAATAACTGATGGCGATGGCGGCCGCGATGAGCAACGCGATGCGCCAGCGGAGCGAGCCGGTGTGGTTCATTACGTCTTCTGCGAGTGTAACGTACTGCGCCACACCAGCACCGCCAATAATCCCAGCACCGCGCCGCCGAACAGTCCCACCGTGACGATTATCGGGCGATTGGGCGCGAGAGGCCGCGCCGGTAGGCTGGCCGGGTCCAGAACTTCGAGGGTCTCTAGGGCGGATGACCCTCGATTCCCCTGTGTCGCGACGTTCTGTTGGATGAAGCTGGACACCAGATCGCGAACCACGGCCTGGGCTTTCAGCCGATCGGGATACTCGTAGGAAATCAGGAAGGCGGGGGCACCCCCACCCTGGGTTTGCAATAACTGGATGCGGAGCGCTTTGCGAAGCGCTGTGTCGCGACGGCTGACGATCTCATTCGTTATCTGCTGGAGCCGATCCAGCGTCTTCTGCCGATCGCTATCCGTCTGGCCCGCCGGGGCAATTCGCATTACGGCAGTTGAAACGTAACGCTCCGGGGTCCGGAAGGCAAATACTCCCGCCACCAGCGCGCCCGCCAGGGCCGCGGCCGTCACGATCTTCACATAATTCCACGTTGTCATCTGCATTCGGAATGCTCCCAGCAATACATTCAACAGGTCTTCCCATTGGGGTTGAATATCTTCGATCAGCGCGTCCAACTCCTCGCCATAGCGCTCGCGCCATACGGCCGGATAGAGGCGGGCTGTCCAGCGAATTAGTTGCCTCATGCGTGTTTCAGCCTTCGGATGGCTGTCTTCAGCACTTGGTCGAGGCTGGTCAGTTGCGCCTGGAGGTATTCGCGGCCCGCGCCCGTGATGCAATAGGGCCGCCGGCGGTCGTCGGAGCCCACCGGCCGGATCCAGCCGCGCTGCTCCAGCCGCGTGATGGCGCCGTAGAGCGTGCCGGGCCCGAGCCGCACTTTGGCGAAGCGCTGGATGTCCTCCATCATGGCGTAGCCGTGCTTTTCGCCATCGGCCAGGCTGGCAAGCACCAGAAGTGTTGGGTCAGACATTATTACATCTCACGTAGTATCGTAGGACGTAATAAGCGCGGTGTCAAGAGGAATCCGATAAGTGGGCGGCGAGCGCTCCGAAATACTAACCGATTTCGCGCCAGATGCGGGTGGACGAAAACAAGGCCAAATGGCGGACGTTGGTGGTGGCGATGACGGTTTCATCACCGTCACGAACGAGCGCCCCGGCCTGCGCCGCGAGAATCATGTCGGCGTCCAAGGAGGCGTCGTCGGCTGACTGCCGGCCCGAAGCAATTCGCGGCGCACTTCGTAATCCGCGATCTCCGGAATGATGACCTCGACACCCTTGTAAACAAGACTCGCGAGCCAGTTCTTACATGCCTCGTTTTCGGAAGAACTCTTCGGATTCGTGATCATTCCAAGCGGACCGGCGTCCAGCAGAACGATCAGGCTCATGGGAAGAGCTTGTAGCCTTCGGGCCGGTCTTCGTCCAAGGAACGGCGCAGGCAGTCGAACGTTTCTCGCTGCTCGGTCTCATCGCCCAGCATCCACTCGTCCAACAGTTTCACCAACGAGGGCGCGTCGAGCTTCCGTGGGCACACGGACTCCCGCTGCTGAGGGATTCGCAGCGATGGATCGTGCTTGTTCGTGTCTGGCATTCCCTCACTTTTGATTCTACTCTAACGCTCCGGAACCGGTGGGACGCCGGCCAGCAGCAGCTCGGGGCTGGTGTGGGGAAGGAAGCTGGCGCCGACGAACTCATCCATGTAGCCGGGCACGTCGGCGAGGTCGACGTAGGTGACGCGGCTCAGGTAGCCGGCGATCTCCGCGAAGAACTCGCGCGAGAGCAAGCCGAGTGCGGCGCCTTCCAGCGAGCCATTGTCCACGTAGCCATAACGGCCCAGCGGCAGGGAGGGCAGCAGGCCGATTCCCAGCGCCGCCGGCAGATTGAGGAAGCGGCCGAAATTACCGGAGACGATGGCCCGGTCGATGGTGTGCGGGCCAGGGCCCAGCGCTCCCAGCAGGGAGCGTATGCCGGCGAAGACCGCCGCTTTCGCCCGAATCAGGCTGGCCAGGTCTCTCTCCCACAGCGCCACTTTTCCGCTTTCGGAGAGGGCCAGGGCCGTTCCCCATTTGCCTTCCACGCGCTGGCCGGTGGGCACGCGATCCGTGAACTGGCCTCCGCGGTCAATCCAACCCGCGCGGAACAAGGCGTCCGTCAGCGCGATCAGCCCGGAGCCGCACACGCCGCGAACCCGGCCTCCGCCGATGACGCAGAGTTGAACCGCGCCGGTTTCGGCGTTGACGGATGCGCCGTCCACCGCGCCGCGATCCGCGCGCATGCCGCAGCGGATTCCGCCGCCTTCGAATGCCGGCCCGGCGCTACACGCGCACGCCAGCGCAAAGTCCGCGCCGCCCAGAACGATTTCGCCGTTGGTTCCCAAGTCCACATAGAGGGACATGGCATCCGGCGAACGCGAGAAGCCGGCGCGCACAGCCCCCGCCACGATGTCGCCGCCCACCCATCCGCCCGCGGCGGGCACGGTGTAGACGGGCGCGCCGTCCCCGCCCGGCCAGCCGAGCTCCGAAGCGTCCACGGGCGGGAAGGCCAGCGCGCGCGGCTCGGAAGGGACGCGCCGAATCCCCGAAGGATCGGCCGCCAGCAGAAGGTGGATCATGGTCACGTTCCCCGCCACCACGTATCCGCGGATTCGGCCGGCCGCGGCTGCCTCGGCGATCATGGAACCGATGGCACCGCGGACGGACGCGGCCAGCTCTCCCAGGAAGCCTTTCTCGGCCGCGACGATGCGGGAAATGACGTCCGCGCCTCTGGGGATCTGCGGGTTGTAAGCGCCGGCTTCACCCGTGATTACGCCGTCGGAAAGCCGGATCAGCAGGAGCCGCAAGGTGGTGGTGCCGATATCCACTGCGACACCCAGGTCCTCCGCGCCAGTGGATTCCACGATGGGGTCGAGTTTCAGGGCCCAGGGCGCCCAGGCCTGGAGCGGCGCCAACCCGGTGTCCCGGTCCCTGGAGATGAGTTTCGGAAGCTGCGCTTCGCCGAGCGGCAAGACGGTGAGCGGGCCGTGGACCGGCGTAAGGCACGCGAGCACATGGGGGAACCCGGCTTCGCGCTGCAGAATGCGGTATTCGGGCACCTCGCCGCCGAGGATCCGCACCAGGCACCGGCCGCAGGCGCCGCGGCCGCCGCATTCGGCGCTAAGCGGCTCGGCCGCAAGTTCAGCCGCCTGGAGGATGGTGGCGCCGTCGGGAACGAGTGTGGATCGTCCGGATGGCGAGAAAGTGACCTGGTGAGCCATTCATGTTTCGGATTCCGGAACAGCGGCAAAAAGGCTCTCCGCCAGTTTCTCGGCCGTGATCAGAGCACTCCTGGCTTGCGTCGGAAGTCCATCCATTTGCGTCGTAATACGAATCAGCGCCAAGAGGCTTTGTTGCATCGCATCGACTTGGGCGGCCGGCGCGGACCGCGTCTGGCAGCTCGAAACTCCTGGCGGCGCGCCAACGACCATATGAATCGCCTTCTGAGCGACAGCCTGGGCGCCCTCCGTCTTCAGCAGATAAGCGGACGCTCCCAGGTCGAGGGCCCGTTTCCGAAACTCCGTATCCAGGTTACTGGACATCAGCACGACCAACGTATCGAATAGTTTAGCATTTGCCTTGACGTGGCGGACCAGCTCGATGCCGTTCACCTCCGGCATCATGAAGTCCGACAGAACCAGATCCAGAGGCTCGGACTCGAGCAGAATCTTGAAGGCTTCATCCCCGTTCGTCGCCAGGCTTACATCGAAGTTGGCTTTGGCAAAACAAAGCTGAAGCAACTTCAGGAAGGGTGCGTCGTCATCGACGATCAGAACGCGTCTTCGAGACATTGTCATTTACCTAGCTTCCATTCACACCAGGCAACTCAAAACAGAAAGTCGCCCCGGAACCTTCCTCGCCTTCGGCCCAAATCCGGCCTCCGTGACGTTTCACAATCCGGTTTACGGTGGCCAGTCCGACTCCGGTCCCTTCGAAATCATGAGCCGAGGACAAACGCTGAAAGGGCTGGAATAGCTTGTCGCGGTCGCCCGATTTGAAACCGATTCCGTTGTCGCGGACGAAGTACACCGGCGCGCCGGCAGTGGTCTCAACGCCGAACTCAATTCGCGCCGCCTCCGCCCGCCGGGTGAACTTGAAGGCGTTCTCCAGCAGGTTCCGCAGCGCCACGGTGAGCAACCGGAGGTCGCCGCGGGCCGCAACCCCTCCCGCAATCTCCCATTGGACCGCCCGCTCCGGCGCAGCGGCCCGAAGCCCTCCGGCGATTTCACCCGCGATGGCACTCAGGTCCACCATCTCGAGCTTGATATCGCAGTGACTGCCGCGAGCCAACTCCAGCAGATCGCGGATCAGTTGGCCCATCCGCTGGGACGCGGAATCGATCCGCTCCAGGTAGACCATTCCTTGCTCACCCAGCACAAGGCCGCACTCGTCCCTCAGGGCGCGGCTGAAACTTGTGATGTGGGCCAGCGGTCCGTTGAGGTCATGGGATACCGTGAAGCTGAACGCCTCCAGTTCGGAATTCAGCTCGGACAGGGCTCCGACGCGGGTCTTCAGCGCCCGGTTCAAGCGGAGGATCTCCTGCTCAGCCTGGCGCTGTCCGGCCATCACCTCGCGCAGTTCGCCATTGCGCTCCTCGAGCATGTCGGTGTAGTATTTGACCTTGCCGGCCTGCCGGGCCATCCGAATAAACACCGCCACTTTGGCGCGGAGGATTTCCGGCGCCACCGGCTTCAGCAGGTAGTCCACCGCTCCCAGCTCGTAGCCTTTGGACATCTTCTCCACGCTGCCGGCGGCGGTGAGGAAAATGATGGGAATATCGCGCGAGCGCCGCAAGCGGCGGATCTGGAGGGCCAGATCAAAGCCGTCCATTCCCGGCATCATCACGTCCAGCAAAATCAGGCCGAAATCCTGGCGCAGCAGGTAGTCCACGGCTTCGATCGCCGAGGTTGTGGCCACCAGATCCTCACCCAGATCCTCCAGCACGGCCCGCGTTGCGAACAGGTTGTCGGGCCGGTCATCGACCATGAGAACTCTCACCCGCTCCAGGACGGGTCCGTGCTCGGTAGGTGAATCTAGTCGCGCAGCCGGTGTTTCCATCGAATCTCTTCCTTTCTCCCTTCAAGAGCCGCCTCCGCTCCCTAACAGTCGCGGCTCGGTTAGGCCTTTTGCGCCTCCGGAAGCCACACACGCATCAGGGCCAGTAACTGATCGATCTCCACCGGCTTGGCGATGTAGTCGGTGGCGCCCGCCTCGATACATCGCTCCCGGTCCCCCTTCATGGCTTGGGCCGTCAGGGCAATGACCGGCAATTCCCGGTATTGCGGCATCTTGCGGATGGCCCGCATCGCCTGGTAGCCGTCCATTTCGGGCAGCATGATATCCATCAGCACCAGCTCGACGTCCGGGTTGGCCCTGAGAGCCTCAATGCCCTTGCGGCCGTTTTCCGCCAGCGTCAGGTTCATGTCGTGCGTTTCGAGGGCGCTGGTGAGCGCGAAAATGTTGCGCAGATCGTCGTCGACTATGAGGATCTTCCGGCCCGCCAGTCTCCGGTCCACCGCGCGGGCGGCTGCCAGCTTGTCGCGCTTCTCCCGCGGCAGTTCCGTCTCCTTACGATGGAACATGGTCATACTCTTGTCCAGAAGGTCTTCCGGAGAGGACGCGATCTGGATCACCGCGGCATCGTCCCACGCGGCGATCCCGTCCTTGTCGGCTTGGCTGAGGGGAGCCGCGGGGTAGATCAGTACGCGGAGCTCGCCACGTCCCGTGGCGTCGCGTAAGGTGGTGAGCAGATCGAGGCCCGTCAGGCCGGGCACATTCCATCCCAGCACCGCGCCGTCGATGCGCTGCTTCCGAAGCGCGGCGGACACCTCGGCTCCGCTGGCTGCCGGAATCGTGTGAATGTCCCCGTTGCCCAGCAGTTCCACCAGGCTTGGGCCTCGCGCGGGATCGCCATCCACGACCAGCACGTTGCGCACAGGAGTCTTCAATTCGTTCAAAATGCGGTCGAATACCGCGTCGAGCTCTCCGGGATTCAGCGTCTTATGAAGAAAGGAAGCGGCCCCCATGGTCATCGCGCGGCGGCGTTCCTCGCAGATGGTCACGACGTGAACCGGAACATGCCGCGTCGCGGGATCGCGCTTCAGAGCCTCCAGCACCACCCATCCCGACATGTCGGGCAGCAGGATGTCGAGGGTAACGGCCACCGGCGCCATCTCGCGGACCATTCTCACTACCGGACCGCCGCGCATGACAACCACTCCCTTGAGGCCGCGGGCGTGAACCTTCTCCAGCAGCACGCTGGCAAAGGTCGCATCATTCTCCACAATCAGCACCGGGCGGTCGGTCTTCCGCAGTGTGAGGTGGTCGTCTTCGACCGGTTCCTGCGCCGCCACCATCCTGGCCAGCGCGGACATTGCCACGGCGTCGCAGGCGCTCGCCAGGCCCTGCGGGAGCGGGCGCGCCGGCGCCGCAGGAATCGCTTCGACCCCTGCCGCCGGCCGCGGTGGCCGCATCTCCTTACAACGGATCGCCGGCAGGAAGAGCGTGAATGTGCTTCCCACGCCAACCTGGCTCTGGAGTGTGAGGTCACCGCCCAGCAACTGCGCGATGTCCCGGCTGATCGACAACCCCAACCCCGTTCCGCCGTAGCGCCGGCTGGTGGTGCCGTCCGCCTGCTGGAAAGCCTCGAAAACTATGCGTTGCTTCTCCGGTGGAATGCCGATGCCGGTATCCACCACCGAGAACGCCACCACCCGCTCGGCGCGATCCAGACCGCTGGTCCCGGGCCTCCAACCGGATTTAGCCAGCTTGATCTCCATCCGCACCGCACCCCGCTCCGTGAACTTAAGGGCGTTCGACATCAGGTTTTTCAGGATCTGGTGCAACCGTGTGGGATCGGTCTGGATGGAGTCGGGCAGATCCGGGTCGACGAGCACTCTGAACTCGGTGCCCTTGCTCAGGGCGACGTGCGAGAAGTCCTGGATGACCATCTCGCGCAGGTCCGCCAGGTAGACCGCCGCCGGCTCGATGTTCAGCTTTCCCGACTCGACCCGTGCCAGATCCAGAATATCGTTAATCAGCGTCAACAGGTCGGTGCCCGAGGAGTGGATGGTGTGGGCGAACTTGGTCTGTTTTTCCGTCAGGTTGCCTTCGGCGTTATCGGCCAGCAGCTTGGCCAGGATCAGTAGATTGTTCAGAGGCGACCGCAGCTCGTGCGACATATTGGCCAGGAACTCCGACTTGTACTTGGAGGTGAGCGTCAGTTGCGCGGCCTTGTCCTCGAGGTCCTTCCGGGCCTGCTCCACCTCGTCGTTCTTCACCTCCACTTCCGCCTTCTGGTCGGCCAGCAACTTGGCCTTCTCCCGCAGTTCCTGATTCATACCGTCTGAAGCTGAGTGTTCTCTCTGTAGCGCGCTCAAGTAACGATTGGCGATCTCCTCGGCCCGCTTGCGCTCGGTGATGTCCCTCAGAAAAGCCACAAACTGCCCGCCAGCGAAGGGTCGGTACAGGATGTTGACTTCGACGTCAAACACGCTTCCATCCTTGCGGCGGTGCCGGGACTCGAAACGATCCTCGCCCTGCGTCATGATCTTCTGGATGTGAGCGGCGATGTCAGTGCCCGTTTCGGCGGCCTGCAGGTCTGGAATGCGCATGGTCAGCAGTTCTTCCGCGCTGTAGCCGCTCATCCGGCAATAGGCTGCATTGACTTCCAGCAGACTCCCCAGTGAGTCCACCAGCCAGAAGCCGTCGATGGCCGTCTGGAGGATGGTCCGGTGCCGTTCCTCGCTCTCCCGCAGCGCCTCCGCCGCCTGATACCGCTCCCGGTAGAAGCGCATGCGCTGCTGGCGCCAGAGGAAACCCGTGGCCCCAGCCGCGCCCAGGAGCAGGACGCCGGCGAGCCCAACGATCTCCCACAACCGCCCCCGCAGCGGCGCGTACACTTCAGACGTGTCCATGCGGGCGACCAGAAACCACGGCGAATCGGGAACCCGGCGCACATGGGCAATCACCGGCACGCTCCGGTAGTCCGGACCTTCCACGAGGCCTTCCCGCCCCAGCGCCGCCTGCGCGGCAGGGTTGTCGCCCAAGGTCAGCGGGATCCGCAGGTTGAGGGCGCTGTCGGTCTGGAACCTGACATCGTTCAGGAAAAGCGCGTCATTCCCATCCCGGCGAATCAGCAGGGTTTCGGCCGTCCGGCTGGGGATGGGCCAGCGGCTGATGAAGGGGTAGAGGTAGACTGTGGGGTCAATGCGCAGGACCAGGACGCCCAGAAGCCGGCGGTCGGCCGGTTCGTCGAAAACGGGGACCAGGACCGCCAGGTAGATGCGCTGGTTGTGTTCGTCCCGGTAGAAATCCTGAAACGTTACCAGACCCGACCGCAGGATTTCGGACGCGCGCCGCGAAATGATGGCGGAGATCGGTTCCGGCCCGGTTGGCGCCGACATTCGCACTACGCCCCGGGCATCCAGCAGAAAGACCCGGTCATATTGATAGTTCGCCTGGTACTTGTCGATCCACGCCTGAACCTGGCGTTGCGCGTCCGCGCCCCGCGGGTTTTCCAAGAAGTGCCGTATGAGGGCGGAAAAGGAGACGTTCCGGAACAGCACGGCGGCATCCGACAACCGCTCCTTGCGAAACTGTGTCAGTTCGCCAACCTTCAGATCCGCAATCGCGGAAAGTTGGCTCTCTACCCCGGCGCGGTAGCGCTTCTCGTAGTCCAGGTAATAGAGGGAGCTGGCGGTTACGATGCCCGCCGTCAGGAAGACGAAAATCAGGATCAGGGTATACGCCGTCCGGCGCTCGGTTTGCTTGTGAGTGTTCATCGTCACGTTCCAGAGGATTTCAGGCCCTCGATCATCCCTTCCATTGAATTCGCATTGATCCTCCAGGAACCGTTGGCCCCGGATAACGCCGCCCGCTCCCCGATCTTGCCCTCTTTGGCGACGGAACCGTAGACCCGGACAAGCTCGTTGGTCATGTTTTCATGGCGCTCAATGACGTCGTTGAGCACGTCATAGATCTTGCCCACGGTCCGGGTCTTCTCTACCGGCAGGCGGGCCGAGAAATCGCCCTTCTTGAAGGCCATCAAGACCTTCAGCAACAGCCGGGTGTCGATGGTTTCAGGGTTCTGTGCCTGGGTTTCCACGAATTGCCTCCGATTTACCGTCCGCGATCGCATCAACGAAGCCCACCTTGCGGTGAGCTCTTCAGGTGTCTAATCGGCGGCTTTAGGGAAAACTATAGAGCGCCGGGTGGAACCTTGAGCGGGTGCGAGATCGGCTCGCCGGCAACTTCGGCCGCCTGGAGGATGGTGGCGCCGCCGGGAACGAGTGTGGATCGTCCGGGCGGCGAGAAGGTGACCTGGTGACGGTTCATTTACGAATGGCTTATGGCGTCCCGGGGGTGCAGCACCCGAATTCCCGGATATCGCTTGAAGTCATCGACGTCGAAAATGGGGATGCTGGTGATGGCGTGGACGTTCATAGCGGCAACCAGGCGTGCATCATGGACGTGTACGCCCGCTATGCCGTGGGTGATGACGAGACTGTGCCACTCGCGGTAGATGTCCGGGGTGTCGTTGATCAGCGTGCAAAACAGACTCCAGGCGGGATACCTACCATTCTGCCTGGAGCAGGCTGAGTCCCAGTCCGTTGCTTTGGGCCGGGCGCGTAGCCACGCTCCAGAACTCGACGAGGTTCTGAGGGGGGAGGCCCTCGATCAATTGCTCGAAGGCAGCGGCTTTCTGTTCCGGCGTCGGCTCCGCGCTATTGGCGGGTGCGGCAAACTGCTTCAAGAGGCTGCGAACGTAGAGGTCCAGTGAGAGGCCCTTGGCACTGGCCAACGCGGCCAAGCCGGCTTCGACATCCGGTTCGAGTTTCAGAATGAGAGTCACGTAGCCCTCCCGCTTGAGTTCCCATCCTGATTCTACGGGAGATTCGGGGGTTTGTCACCGGCCCCCCACACATCCCGAAAGAACGGTGCGAGGTCGGATGCCTCTTGCGGGCCGACCAGTACCCGCCAGCCGTCGCCCAGGGCGTCCTCCAGCTCGCCCGAGATGACTGACACGTAGCCGGGAATGATCGCTATCCGATGACTTACCCGCTCGGTGGCCTGCATCGCGCGGAGTGACTTAGCTACACGGTCACCGGAGAACTTGCCGGCGGACCAGGCGGTGAGTACACTTAATCCCTCGGCGTCCACCACCGCCAGATGGCAAGCCAGGCCGGTGGCTTCGACCTCCGTCGAGACAATGAAGTAAGTCAGCGAGAAGTTAGTGGTGATCAGGAGCGGTGACGTAGCATCAGGCTCGCCGATGGAGTAGACGCCCGGCTGCATTTGCAGTGGCTTCTGCGGGTCCGTGTAGATGTTCTGCCGCAGCGTCCAGAGCGGGAGCCAGGTCTCGCCGCCGTGGTCCTCGATGGTCAGGAGCGATGCGAACTTGGTGATGCCGACGACGGCCTTTTCGAACTCCCCGGCGGCGATGCGCAGGAAGACCGGGTGGCCCAGACCGGGGTGTATGCGGTCGAGCGCGCCTCTGCGAATGGCGCTCAGGCTGTGATGGAGCCCGCGCAGATCCGCGCCCGGAGGCTCCAGCAGGATGTCAGTCACGCCGGCGCGAGTGGCATCCATGGCCGCGGTGGCGAGAGCGTTCAAGTCGGCTCCTGAAACGACGAGCGGCACGCCCAGGCGCGCCGCCAGGCTCGCGTACGCGCCCAGGTCCGCGCCAGCCGGCGGGACGAGCAATGGGCGCTGGTCCTTGATTCGTTCCGCCATGGCTGTGGCGCCTTCTGGGGTGGCGGCCAGCAACGCCACGGGAAAACCGCGCTCGGAGGCGGCAGCGGCGGCGTCGGGTGAACCGGGAGACTCCGGAATGGCCACGCCATCCACTTGGAACACTTCTCCGGCCCGCTCGATACGCAGCGCGCGCCAGGCATCCAGTAAGGCATCGCGGTCGGCAGCGGTGCCCAACACGCGGAAGAGCCCGGGGCGCCGGACGAAGGTCTTCTCGTGGCGGAAGAAAACCGTCTCTTCGCCCACGGTGATGGCGCGCGGGCCACGGCCGACGGTCACTCCGCGTATGGGAGGCGCGGAGGCTGCACCCAGGGCCGCGCAGGCCTCCGGTGAGGCATACGGGCACTTATCAAGCGATTCTTTTCCCGCCGCCAGCTTCATGGCGAACGCCAGGCAGGTGGGGTAGCCGCACTCGCGGCAATTGGTATTCGGGAGGAGCTTGAAAACCTGCAAGCCGGTCAGCGGCATGTGTCACCTCCGAACCAGCAGTCCACTTGCTTGCGCAGCCGGGCCAGCGACTCGGGATGCCGCAGCACGAGCACCTCCGCGCCCGCCTCAATGAGCGCGAACGCCGTGGCCACCTCCCAGTGGACGCCGCCGCTCGCCTTGACTTCCTTGGCCTTCCAGGCTTCCTCGCCCACCAGGCAGATCATGGGAGAGTTCAGCATGGCATCGCCTCCCAGGGCCGCCAGCCTGATCCGCTCCATCACGGAGTAGGTATACTCCAGCCCGTAGCCAAGCCCCCCGGTGAGCGGGTCTATCAGCGTGCGGCGCAAGTCCATGCTGGCATCCGCCAGCAGGATGTTGAGCTGCTTGGCGATGTTCATGTCGATGGGGCTTTCGGCCACCAGCACATGGCCATAAGCCACGGCGACAGCGGCCAGGGTCTTGTACTCTTCCTGGCAAGCCGAGTGGAGCGCGAGGCCTTCGCCCTGACACTCCTCCGCCACGCGCGCCAGCACGTCGTTCTGCTTGGGACCTGCGCCCGGCCCCTTGACGATCAACGGAACGCGCACGCTGTCGAGAACCGCGCGGATGTCGGCGGCGGCATCTTCGGGTGAGCGATTCCCGCGGTCGGGGTGCGTGCCCACAAGATGGAGCATCAGCAAGTCCGCGCCGAATTCGTCCACCGCGCGGCGGGCGGCGGCGGCCGGCTGGCCCAGCACTCCATTCCAGGGCTGGCGGACGGTATCGATCCATCGCGGCGGCGCGATATCGGTAATTTCCAGCGCGAAGGCCGGGCGGTGCGGGAAGCTCGCTTCGAAGGTATGGAGCGGCAGACCGTTGCCGCCGCCCACCGTCACAGGCCGGCGGCTCCCCGCCCCGAGCGTCACCTCTCGGATGGCGCCGGCCCATTTCTTCGGTTTCAGTTCCAGACTCATGCGGGGACCTTCCTTAGATCATCTCTCCCAGCGCCAGCGCGGGATGCTCGACGGCCGCCAGGTGCTCGATGAGCGGCTCCAGTTCGGTGCAGATGGTCTCATCGGCGATCTTGCCGTAGAGTTCCGGCTGCCCGATTTCTTCGCACCGCTGCCGGAGCCTGTCGCCCAGCTTCTGCTTCACGCGAGTGGTGGTCCAGACCAGCCGCGCCAGGCCTCCATCGGCGCTGATGAACTTCTTCGACAGAATGTAGAGCGTGCCGATGCCGATGAAGCCCGGCGTCTGTTGCCCGCCTCCAGTCATCTCCGCCAATGAAGAGAAGGTCATCCCCACCGGGGTCTGCCCCGAGAATTCCCGGTCGACGATCATGATGCCGCCGGTGCCCGGTAGAACGCAGGCGATGCACTCAAAGCAGCCGCACGACGT